>Ga0316192_10001847_pt1 | contig 15621 bp, 15 predicted proteins | sample MerIslwburrow_MG_FD_204931 | JGI IMG/M metagenome (GOLD analysis project Ga0316192, IMG submission 204931) | Coastal sediment microbial communities from Maine, United States - Merrow Island worm burrow | ecosystem: Environmental > Aquatic > Marine > Coastal > Sediment | place: USA: Maine...
CGCCTCGAGCGCCACCTTCGCCTTCAATTCTGCCGAGTACTTGCGTCGTTTTGCCATCGCTCTGCGACTCCCTTCAGGTCTGCGGAGTCCACCTTAGCAAGCTGTCCGATTTTCGGGGTCCACCTCTCCAAACGGAAAATTCGACAGGGTAGAACGCACCTCAATTCAATCGTTCCGCGTCAACCTGAATCAACCAACCTCGCAGCCTTCAGTAGATTTGGGGACGCACAGAATCCAACGCAGGCGCACGGTGTGGGTTTCAATCAACCGCCACCGTGCGAATGGCATTCAGGAGGTCGACGGTTCGATCCCGTTCGGCTCCACCAATCAAAAAAACCTTTAAAATAAATGACTTAGTGTGAAATTCATTCGTAATGGAGTGGTGATTCCTCTATCTTCAGACCTGAGATGGCCCCCTCGTGGCCCCCTCGCTTCTACTCCCCAGGCTGCCCGCGGAAAGGCGTAGCTGTCGTTCATCCGCGAGCCTTTTTCTCGGATGCACAGTTGGGGCGTGTGGGCATCAGTTGTCTTTGGTTGTGTGCAAGTGTCCCATGAGTGTCCCATGGAAAATTCCGTGATCGAGGCAGACAGCCACTCGGCAGGCACAGCGTGGCCGCCTGTGGCAGGAATTGACCGGCCCATCGCCAGGTGAGGCCAGCGATGAGTTATTGGCCGGGAACTTTTTTGTCTGTCCCGTACAGCTTGTTGATCTCGGCATAGATCGGTCCCACGACGTCCGGCATCGGCTGTTCTCCCGGGCGCACGAAATCGGACATCGGTACCATCTTGCTTACGTCCGGGGGCAGCTTTTCCTTCCGAGCTGCGGGCGGCTAACTCAAACCCGTTCCGATCCCCCGGACCGTGTCGACCGGGAGCACGAAGACGAGGCCGGTGCCGGACTCCTCGAATGTCCCGCAGACATCTTCGATTACGGTCAGGACGTCGTCGACAAGCTCGTCCGGGATCACGGTGAGGATCGTCTTGTTGACCGGACTGGTTCCAGGGAAGGTGCTGCGCAGGCCGGCGAAGATAGGCACGTCGTGGCTCAGGATTCTGCCCATACCGACGCTGTCAATGACCGTGGACCCGGAGACACCGATCTCCAGGAATGCGGTCAGCAGGTCTTCGAGGTACTCGGTGTGGTTGAGGACAATCAGAACCAGCTTCATCGTCAGATCCTGTGCTGTGCTTCTTCTTCAACGATCACCTGCATGGCCTCTTCAGCCGATGTGCTAGTCGCCAGCCCCTTCCGAAAACCCTTTCGGTGGAGCAATCGCGAGATCCTAGCCAGGGCCTTGAGTTTGGTATTCGTGTTCTCGTCGTCGCAAACCAGAAGGAAGACGATCTCGACCGGTTTGCCGTCGATGGAGTCGAACCCTATCGGCTGGGCGGCGATACCGAGCGAGCCCGCGAACGGCGTCTCGCTGGTCCAGAAGCCGTGCGGAAGCGCGATTCCCTGGCCGATGCCGGAGCTCATCAACCCTTCCCGCTCCATGACAGTCTTGAGGACGGCGTCGCGGAATTGCTCCTCTTCTCCCTGGCAGGTCAGCTCCACGAGCTCGCGCAGGACTTCCACCTTGCTCGCCCCTTCGAGGGGAACCTTGATTGTTTCCGGCGAAAGAAAATCGGTGAGCCTCATGACGTACCTTTCCACGATGACGAGCCTCTCCGGGCCTCGCCCACCTTTTCCAATGCCATCTTAAACGCAACCGGCCCGATCAGCTGATTGATGGCGACAACGGCCACCAGGATGGTTGCCAGGCCGGTCCCCCAGTCGGGGAACTTACTTTCGAATTGAGAGATCAGGGCCAGGCTCAGTCCGGCCTGTGTAACAAATCCCAACCAACAATTTCGGCGAAATGGCTCGGGGTCACCGGCGAGCGAGGTCGCCAGCCGAGTGCCGAGCATGATCATCGCGATCCGGACCCCGGCAATCGCCAGGGCGATGCCCCAGCTTGTGGCCAACGCGCCGAGGTCGAGCCGCGCCCCGGCCATGGTGAAGAAAACCACATAGACCGGGAGGGCTACCCAGTCCATGGCGGCGAGGAGGCGGGTTCCCTGATGTGAGAGGTTCTGGATCGTGAATCCTGCCGCAGCGCAGATGAGGAGTGGTTCCAGGCCGCCTCCGAGATTGTGGGCCTCCTCCAGGTAGTGGCCCAAGATCTCCGAAGACCGGTAGACCAGAAAACAGAGGCCGACGATTACCAGGGAGACCTGGGGGCCCTTGCGCTTCAGGTAGAGACCCATGATCGCGCCCAGCAGCACACCGAGGGCGATCGACATCCCGATCTCGCCGGTCACTTCGATTACGAACACGAAGTCGAGACCCTGCTCGGGGGTGAACGCCAGCCCGGCGACGGCAGTCGCCACTGCAAACAGACAGATAACCACCACATCCATGGCTACGGAGACGCCGAGGATGGTCTCCGAAAAGGGGCCATCCGCCTTGGTCTCGGCGATGATCGCGATCGCCGACGAGGGCGACCGTGCCGCCGCGATCACACCCACAATTCCGGCCACCGCCAAAATCTGAAGGGGTGGCAGGTCGCCGAGAAAACCCCTCCACGAAGCGGTCACCCAAAAGAACCCGCCGACACCGATCATCACCACGGTGGCGGTGCAGACGATGAGAAGGACGATGCTCTTCCATCGTCCTTTCAGGATCGCGAGCTTGAGCTCCGCCCCTGCGGCGAGACCGATGAAGGCGAAGGCCATGTCGTTGACTGCGCTCAGCGGCTCCTGAACCCGCGACGAAAGGAGATTCGCGGCGAACGGGCCGAAGAGGATTCCCGCGAGGAGGTAGCCCGTGATCCGCGGCAGGCGGAGATGCTCGACGATCTCGCCGAGAAGAGCTGCCGAGAGGAGGGCGAACCCCAACATGAAGGTGCTCTCGGCGGGCGTCGCCGCGGGCGAGATTTCGATCATTCTGAGCAGCAGCCACACGAAACCGCCGACGGCGGAGAGGGTGATGAGGCGGCGGATCACGAAACGCTCCTCCCCGCCCGTCCGACGGTCCGGATCGCAAGCCACGGCGCCAGGAACTCGTTGATGATGATCGCCAGGATCGCGACGCCCATCACCGCCTCGGTCAAGGGTTGATCGACCACAAACCGGAGCTCGACGATGATCGCCAGTCCCATCCCACCCTGGGAGACCAGACCGATCCCGACCAGTGGTGGGACCGCATGGTGTCGTGCAAGTCGGCGAGTGGAGAGATAGCCTCCAATCACCTTCCCGACCAGACGGACTCCAACATAAGCCAGCGCCGCGAACAACACCCGGATGTCGGGGAGCTTCCAGTAGGCGCCGGCCAGCACCAGAAGCAGGAGGTAGAGGAACCGATCTCCGTGGGCCATGATCGTCATGACCCGCCCTCGGATCGAACGCACGTGGGTTAGATTCGCGACCGCGAGCCCACTTATGAAGCTCACGAACAGAGCCGAGAGATTGAGGGCGAAGGCAACACCGCCGGCCAGGGCGATGACTCCGAGGAGATAGACAGTGAGCTCCGCCTGGCTGGTCCGTGTCAGGGTTAGGGAAATGAAGATCCAGGCTGTGACGAACCCCAGGCAGATCGAGATCACGAGCCATTGGAGGATCATCGGAAAGCTGGCCGCGTCGAAGGGGTGAACGGCGAAGAGCGAGAGACCAACACCCGCCGCGATCACACCCACCGCCGGGTCGAGGCTGGAGATGAATCGCAGCAGGGTCATCACGTGGCGCGAAGCAGGCGGCCCGCGTTTTTCGATTAGCACCAGCACCGTCAGACCCGTGCAGGTCGCCGACGCCGCAAGCGCGACGGCCGCGACGGCGATGACGTCGGGGGCGGCGTCCGTACTTTTCATCAGCAGATACCAGGCCACCGGCAGTACCGTGGCCAACGTGACCACGCCCTCTACGGCCGAAACGGCGATGTACCCGTTGGGGAGATTGTTCACCGTCCGCCGGTCGAACTGGAGGCCGAATAAGAAGCCGACCCAGCCGAGAATAACGCATACGAACGGTCGCAGGAGCTCGAGGGTGGCGTCGTCGATGACGTTGAGGAAGTCGCTTCCGAGGAGGAGACCGATGATGATGAACTCGGTGCCGGTGAAAAAGGTCTGGACGGCAATCGGGAGCTTCTCGGGGACGAACGCCCGGCGAGAACCGACCAGGGCCAGCGCCGTCAGCACGATCACGGCGATGAGAGCCTTCATTTCGGGTGAGGTCTCCTTTCGCTGCCGGCATTATGCCTTGCCCGGTCGTTGCAGGGGGGAAGAGAGGAAGAGGAGAAATGGAGAAGAGGAGTGGGAACGAATGAGTTTTGAGTGTTGAGTTATGAGTTTTTGAGTCCCCCTCAACGCGAGGGCCAGGATCGAGACTCGCTGTTTAACGGTTCCTCGGTTCTGGGCGAGATCCACAGGTTCGCTGAAGAATACCCGGTACGAAGCCGGGTGATCGTAAGTCACTAGTGCGAAAGGGAGGACTCGAACCCCACAGGGCGAACCCCACAAGATCCTGAATCTAAAAAACCTCTATCGGTCGAAGTCAAGTGAAGAACCGACGACAAATGGTCGTGGATTCGCTCCCCTGTTTGCTCCCCTTACGAACGGATTCACTGTGGCGACCGCGATGGAACAGCATCCATCGCGATCAACCCCATTCAATCAATCCCTCTGACAACTCACAATTTACGTGGCAAATTCGGCAACCCAACTCCCCCCAGATACACCCGGATCAATGACCAGCGTGCGAATGGCATTCAGGAGGTCGACGGTTCGATCCCGTTCGGCTCCACCAGTAATTAACTCTTAAAATAAATGGGTTATTGAAAAAGCCACTCGCGTTAGAGTGACAATTTCATTTTCTTCAGCCTCAAAATGGCCCCCTCGCGGCCCCCTCACGGCAATTAGGCGGCCCATTTAACCCTCAGCGGTTCGGACCCCGTACCCTTTCGGCACAAAATGCGTGATCTTGCGGGGTCGCAGCTTGACGAATTCACAAGATCCATCGTTGTCATCGCATCGGGCCAAGGGTGCGAGCCTCAATCGAGGCGTCTGGGCCAGGGACACTTGAAGCTTCGGCCACGTGTACTACACGGCGACGGTATTCGTCACCTCGTCGAGGGTCGAGAGCAGAACATCCGGGTCCACCGGCTTCTCAAGGTAGGCATCCGCGTGATATCGCTTGAGGCGGCCAAGGGTGGCATCATAATGCTCGCCTTTACCATATATATTGTGAACCTCCTGATCGATGGCTGTGACAATCACAATGCGGACTGATTGCAGCCGGCTGTCTTTTCGCAATGCGACCAAGGTGCTGAGCCCCCCGCGCTCGGGCATCATCAAATCAAGAAGCACTACATCCGGACGGGTTTCTCGAGCGATGGCGAGACCCTCTTCCGCGCTGTTCGCTGTACTCACGCTCCACCCTCGATCAGATAGAAGTGTTCCCAGATATCTCGTGACGTCGGGCTCATCGTCGATAATCAGGACTTTTCGTTTCTTCACGCTGCCTCCTCGATCCCTATCAGGGACCATCCCTTCACTTCCGGGCCTTTCGAAGCTTTTCCACCACGTCCTCAAGAGTCGCTTCGTCGATATTGTTGAGCAACATCCTGGCCTCCTTGCGCATTGATTCGTGCGAGTCGTCGCCGGCAACGCCGTCAGACTCGATAGCAACTCCGAGAATCCCGGCAATTCCCTGTAAATAACGCCGCGGCGTTACCGGTTTTTCGAGGTACATGGACGGCCCAGTCATGGTGCTTTCGGCAAGCGCTTGTTCGAGGTCCTTGCGGACTCCGGCATCTCGGGCGTGTGCAGTGACAATGACCACCGGGATCCGAGACAGTTCATGGTCCTTGCGTAGGTCCATCAGGAGGCGGATTCCCGACTTTCGTGGCATTACTAGATCAAGCGAGATCAAATCGATCGGCTGCCTTCGGATAACTTCAAGCGCCTGCACACCATCATGGGCAACAACCACATTCATGCCAGCGTCCTCGAGTACGGACGCCAAATAGACCGCGATGTCCACCTCGTCATCCACGACCAGCACGGTCATATCCTCCGGCCTCTTCTTCGGCTCCATCACCTCATCGGGCTTCGGATCTGGCATCTATTCCTCCTCGGTCTCCGGTTTCGGAAGGCGGTCGCGTGGAAACTCCAACCGAAAGGTCGTTCCCTCGCCCTGCTCGGTTTCCAGCAGGATCGAACCCCCGTGTTGTTGGACAATCTTGCGGGTCAGAAGCAGGCCGAGTCCGGTGCCCCCGCGTTCCTTGGTTGTGAAGAAGCTGGTAAATGCCTTCTGCTTCACCTCGTAGTCCATGCCGCAGCCAGTGTCCACGACCTCGAAGACCAGCACGCCATCGCCTTCCCGGACGCGAACTTCAACTCGGCAGCCCGAATTCCCTGAAACCAGACACGCGTCGACCGCGTTCGAGACCAGGTTGGCGAGGCAGCTGTGAAGCGCCTCGGGGTCCATCCACGCAGGGGCCACGCCGTCGTCCACATCAGCCGAAAGCTCGATGCCCTGCTGACTCGCTCCGTCCCGGTACAGTTCGACCACATCGTTCACGACGTCAGCCGGTGAGATCTCCCGGCAGGTCAAGGCCTCGCCCCGGGAAAATGCGAGCAAGCTGCGAGCGAGATCCGAGATTCTCCCCATGTTGCGCTCGAGCATCTCCCATCCCTGGTGCACCCGCCCCTCGTCACCTCGCTTCAAGCCGGACGAGGTGACGTACATCCCGCCCTCGAGACCGGTGAGAATGTTCTTGATGCCGTGGGCGAGGCCGGCCACCGTCTGGCCCACTGCGGCCAGCCGTTCAGCCTCCATCTTCTCAAGCTCGAGCCGTTTCAGCTCGCGCAGATCCTGGGCGATGAGAGCCGCACCCCCGAACTTTCCATCCACCTCCAGGGCGACCGCGGCGATTCTCACCGGGATGCGCTCACCGGCAAAATTGGTGACCGCGGTCTCGTGCAGGAGCACCTGGTTTTCGCGGCCCTTCAGCACCGGGTAGAGGGCTTTCGGGATAAGTCGTTTCGGGGCGGGCCGTCCAATCATCTCGTCCAGCGGACATCCGAGGAGGTCTTCCGCCGCCTGGTTGACCAGCAGCACCTTTTGTTTTTCGTCGAAGACCACGATCGCATCAAGTGAGCTCTCCACCAGCGCCTGACGCAGCACGGTGGCGCGAGACAATTTCTGTTCGAGGTCTTCGTGCGCCGTCATGTCAAGGGCCATTTCGATGACGTGAGTGACCTCACCGTCATCTGCTAGCAGAGGCGCTGTAAATACCAGGTACGGGGTCGGCCGACCGTCGCGAGCCATTCCCATCTGGCGCGACGCATGGGACAGGCCGTCGGCAAAGGTCCGGTCCACAGGACACTTCTGGCACGGCTCCCGCCGCCGTTTGTAAAGGCGGTAGCAGTGCTCCCCTGTCGGCTCGCCAAAGGTCTTTCTGAAAAGCTCATTGCCCTTCACAACCCGGTGGTCACGGTTGATTACCGCCACGAAACATGGCACCTGTTCGAACAGCGTCTTGTACTCGCGTTGCAGCCGACGGGTCGCAGTGAGATCGGTGGTGATCGCGGCCACGTACTCTGGTCGATTGTCAGTTCCCATAATCGGCGTGATCTGGACGAGGTAGTGAACCTCTCGGCCATTGCTGTCCTTGCCCTGTTGCTCGATGACCCGCTGGTGACCATCCGAAAAGGTCTCGAGGGCCGGGCACGACGAACAAGGTGAGCGTCGACCCTTTGTGGCGGCATGACACGAACTGCCACGAGCCTCGCCGAAGAGGTCCGCGAAGGCACGGTTGTGGTCGATAATAGTGAGGGACGGGTCCACCAGCACAACTCCCGACGGGATCTCGTCGAAGATCCGCGCCCGTACATCCTCGAGCTGTGTCACGGCGCTCATGTCGTTGCCCCTTCAGCCGTTCTTAAAAGTTCGCTCAACGCCTCGATGAATTGCTCGACCCTGATCGGTTTCTCCATGAAACACGCCGGTTGCGGCAGGCCTCCGGCCTCCTCGAGCAGCTTCGGCAGGTCTTCCTTTGGCGTCAGCCCGCTCATGATCAGGACCGGGCAGCCAGCCAGATCGGGATGTCGAATGATTTCCGCGTACAACGCCACCCCCGTGTGTTTCGGCATCAGCAAGTCGAGACACACGACATCAGGCTCAACCGCGGCCAATCGCTCGAGTGCGGTCGACGACTCCGTGACCGTGAGCACCCGATAGCCTTGGTCTTCGAGAGCGAGGCGCAGATAGGTCACGATGTCCTGTTCGTCATCCACGATCGCCACCAGAGGCGCGCGGTGATGCACTGATTCGCTCATTTGAGAAACTTTCGCGATTCTGCAAGCCGCGGCGATAGATCCGGCTGCACCTGGACATCGGATTCGACCCCCTGATGGCAGCAACCGCACCGCGTCAGCTGTGGATCCTCCGCTCCCATTTCTGCCTGCTCGACGCAGTGACATTCAACGCACAAGACGTGCATCGCAAGCCGATATCCGGGGGCCACTCCGCCGCGAGAGCGGTGGGCGGGGTCCCCGCTGCCGACGATCTTGATCTCTCGGATTTCGTGGCACCCTATACACTCCATGTCCCCGACACGCGCAGGCTCCGCACACGGATGCCGTTCTTCGGTGAAGAGATCGATGGTCTCGTCACGATGGCATTCGAGGCACGGCGTAGATGCCTCTCGAGTTTTCGGCGCTTCAGGCTGCCGATGACATTTCACGCACGAGTCGTTGGCCTGGAGGCGTTCCACGTGGTCTTCGTGATCGAAGGTGTCGGTGCACCGATACATGTCCGCGTGGCAGGTCGCACACGGCGTTCCACGATCGAGGCGCAAGTTGCGGTGGTGGCACCGCCCGCAGGAGGCCTCGCCCCCGAGGCGCTGGCGGTGGCCGTCGTGATCGAAGAGCACCGCTCGGCCCGCTCGATCTCCGTCGATGAGGAGGGCGGTTGTAAAGCCTTCGGGGAGGTTTGCGGGGGCGATGGTCTCGCCAAGAAAAACCAACCTCGAGGTCGGCTGTCCTTCATGCATGATCCGCAGAGCTGCAACCGAGCGAGCCGGTCGCACCGGAACCTCCCTCGGCAGCTCATGACCCGCGGTAGTGGCCTCGAGGACAGCGACTCCAAGCACGACTCCAACGACCCAGGCCGCGCCGGCGAGGTGGGCGCGCCCAAACCACGGACCGCCGAAAAAGCTCCCGGTGAGAGGGTCAGCCACCGGAGGCGTGAAGTGTTCCGGCATCTCCGGCTGCTCTTCCCAGACCGGAAACCGTTCGACGAAGAAAAGGAAGATTAGCGCCATGGCCGAAACCAGACCGACGCTGATCAAGATCTCGGTGAGCGCAGGCACGTAGGGCTGCCCGGTCACCGCCATGTGTGTGATGCCGCCGACATCCGCTCTATGAAGTACGAATCCGGCAACTCCCGAGATCGACCCGATAGTGATTCCCCAGCGCGCAGTCCGGGTCGAAGGCAGCGTGAAAAGGACCATCGGAACCAGGACCGATAGCCCGATCTCGACTGCGAACAGCACTGTGAACCAGTCGGCTGTCAATAAGAGACCAAGCTTTCCACGCCAAGCGAGATCACCGATCCTCAGGAGGAAATAGAGGCTCAGAACAACCGCAGCCGCCCGCGTGAGCCCTCGGAGCTGCTGCCATTCGCCTTCGCGGCGGTAAAGCCACGAGGTCGTCGTGCTTTCGGTGGCCACCATCATCAGACCCAGACCGATTGCGGAAATGAAGAAAAGCAGCGGCAGGATGGGCGAGTACCACAGCGGGTGCATGCGGTCCTGGGCCAGCAGAAAAAGGGTGCCGAGTGATGACTGGTGGAGGGTCGAAAGACCGATTCCGGCAATCACCAACAGCAGGGTGACGTGGCGCATGACTCTGAGAGGCCTTATCCACTGCAGACGTTCGAAAACGACCGGCACGAACTCGAGGGCGAGGACCGTGAGGTAGAGCATCACGCACCAGCCGACCTCGAAGAGTGGTGATTCAGGTTGCCAGAAGAAGATCATCCGCCAGATATTCCACGGTCGCCCGAGGTCGGCCATGAGACCGAGCGCAACCGCTACGTAACCCAGAAAAGCGGTCAACACCGCCGGTCGCACGAAGGCGTGATAGCGGTCGAGATGAAATATGTAGACCGCCGCCGCAATGACAAAGCCACCTGCGGCGAGCGCCACCCCGGACAACACATCGAAACCAATCCACAGCCCCCACGGAGTGGAGTCGGTGAGGGCGGTTGTGGCTCCGAGACCGCGTGCATAGCGGGCAACCGCCACCGCCGTCGCCGCGCCGACGAACAGCCAGAGAAGTGCCTTTGTGAAGATCAATCGAATGTTGAAGGCATTGTTCACGACGGCTCTCCCGGCTGGTTTTCGGCATCGTCTTTCGGTCGTTCGGACACATGACCCTCGGTCGCGGCGACCTTTTTCCGGCGTTCGTAGGTCCAGTGAACGCCGTACATCGCAGCCGCCACTCCAAGAAAGGTGTAGGGCACAGTGTGAAGCACGTGGCGAGCCAACTCGGGTCTCGCATCATTGCCGAGAGTCACCGGCCATCCCGCCTGGTCGAGGTCGACATCCGAAATGTAGAGAACCGAGGTCCCTCCGACCTCGTGCTCACCCCAGATGTGGTTGATGTAGCGATCTGGATCGGCGTCGATGCGTCGTCTCGCTTCGGCCAGGAGTTCGTCGCGATCGCCAAAAATGGTCGCGCCGGTGGGGCAGGCCGCAGTGCAAGCCGGCTGGTCGAGCTCGCCGTTAATGATCTTCTCGTAACACAGAAGGCATTTACGGACCCTCGGCGTCGGCGAGCTCCACTCATATCGCGTCATTCCAAAGGGACAGGCCACCATGCAGTATCGGCAACCCATGCAGATTACCGGGTCATAGGCCACCGGACCCTCCGGCGTGCGCTTGAGAGCACCTACCGGACATGCCGCAGCACAGCTCGGATCGAGGCAATGGCGGCAGTGGAGGCGAACGAATCGGCCCTCTTCTGTTTTTTCCAGGGTGGTCCAGCGAGTCGATGAAAGATCCGAAGGATCTCCCTGCCAGCGAAAGGGGGCATCCGATCCGGTTTGATGGGTTCGGTCACACGCTGCGACACACTCCTCGCAACCGATACATCGGGTCACGTCGGTGAGGATCGCCATGCTCGTGGTTTTCATACGGGTTCGTTCTCCTTTGCCAGGACCTCGGCCACGTGGCGGCCCGACTCGGCTGGGAAGTGCCACCCCAACTGGAACAAGAGCTGGGTAAACGGATAAAGCACGCAGTGCGCAATCCTGGTTGTCGGCACGAGCACCAGCACCAGATCACCGAGCAAAATGTGGATCAGCACCATCGTGCGGGATGCCACGGGACTGACGGTTGGGTTACTGCCCAGGAACCCGAAGAAGAGGGTGGCAAAGAGGACCAATAAGAGCACCACGTCCTGAGTTCTTGACAGCACGCGGGCGGATCGAGACACCACCCTCCCCACAAGCAGGACCAGGAGTGCGGAGAGAGCGACGACCGTAAAGGTGTCGGCGGCGAGGGGCGGCAGGACCGGCCATGCCGTAGGCAACAATTCCTCGAGCAGAGCGACATGCCCGATCAGGAACAACGGCACCAGCACCACGCCCAGGTGAAAGAGAAACGATGCGGCGCTGTACGCCGGTCGGGTGCGAAGGAGGCGCACCGGAAAGATCCACTTCACGGTTGCCTCGGTGATGTCCGAAAGCGGGAGCCGCCGGTCGCCGGCTCGGTACCAGGCAGATGCGATTTGGGCAACGGTCACAACCACCCGATATCCGAGACCCAGCACCATGACGGTCAGGGCGATACGAAAGAGTGGTCCGCGAGCGAACTCGATCCATGCGTCCATCAATATTCTCCTCGGACCTCGGTGGAGCTCTCGCCGGCGGCGGCGTCTCCCCTGACCACCATGTGCTCGGGCGGGTCCAGGGCAAGCAACACGAGGTCGTGCAGCCCGACCACCCGGACGTGATCAAGACCGTGATCTTCACAGACTTCACGCAGCTGCTTTTTGCAGTTGGCGCAGGGAGCCACCACCAGTTCGGCGCCGGTTCGTCTGATCTGTTCGGCCTTGACGGCGCCGCCGACCTTGGTTCGAAACTCACGGATTTCGTCGATCGACACCGTGCCGCCGCCCCCACCGCAGCAGTAGTTCTCGCGGCCGTTGGGTGTCATTTCCACGTAGTCAACACAGATATGTCGGAGGATCTCGCGCGGCTGCTCGATGATCCAGCCGGAGCGAGCAATATTGCAGGGATCGTGATAGGTCGTGCGCTCGGTGATGGCTCTCTTCTTGAGGCCGAGCCTTCCGCTCTTCCACGCATCGAGGGTGTACTCCATGAAGTTCACAACCTCGGGCGCATCGTCGGCACCGCAGAATGTGCGCACGAAGTACTTGGCGGACCTCGAAGCGTGACCGCACTCTCCGATGAGGATTTTCTGCGCGCCCAACCGCCGCACTTCGTCGGCCTCCATGCTGACGATCCGGTCGAGCATTCGATCGGAGTAAAAGAGCCCATAATTGATGCCGTCAAAGGCACCGGTCCCAATGGTCCACGATCCACCGGTCGCGGACATTACAGCCGCGTTACCGGTCAGGGTGTCGGGCTCGAGCAGGTAGTCGCTGACCGCGGGGAAGAACACGTACTCGCCGCCCTCCCGGTCGATCGGGAACTCGATCTTGAGCCCGTGCTCGTCGACGCAGTCCTCCTCGAGGAACTCACAGGTATCCACGAGCGCCGCCTTTGGAATGGCTGAGGTGTTGTGGGTGTCGCCCTCGAGCTGTTCGCGGGTGGCCACCACCAGGGCCTTGGGAACGATCCCAACCTCTGCTAGCACCCACCGCCCGAGATGGGTGATCAGACCGTGATCGATGCCCATTGGGCATTCGAGCTTGCACCGCCGACACGCTGTGCACCGGTAGTATTCCTCGGCCATGGTGTTGAGGTAGGCCTCGTCGAGCTCCCACGGAACACCAAAACGGGAGCGAAGCGCGCCTCCAGGGGTGAAGTATCGGCGGTAGATCTTGAGTAGGAGCTCGGACCGCATACACGGGATGTCGCGGGGGTCGTTCGATGTCTGGTAGACCGGACAGGTCGAGGTGCAGCGGCCGCAGCGCGAGGTGACGGTGCAGGCCGCGTCGAGCACCATCGCATAGTTCGAGTGGGAGAGGATCGCCGCGAACGCCTTCAGAAACCGTTGCGCGAGATCAGTGGTGTCGACCGGTTCGAGGTAGTAGGAACATTCGATGGCCATGTGTCTCCTCGCCGGAGCTTTTTCGAGCTCCTCGATCCTGAGAAGAGCAACGATCGTGCCATTCTTCGAAAGACGTATTCAAGGCCTTGAGAATCAGGTATTTGGTGACGAACGCAGGCAGAATTCCAGAATCTGATTGTCTCATTTATGGAACGGTTGTTCCAATGTTTGTTGCAATTTTGGAGCAGTTGTTCCATATTCGTTGCATGATTGATGATCTCGACCCACGCTATGGAAACCTCATTTTCGACAACATTCCACACGGCATCTTTACCGTCGACGCCGACGGGCGCGTGACTTCATTCAACTCGGCCGCCGAGACCATCACTGGATGGTCGCGGGACGAGGTCCTCGGACGTCCCTGCCGGGATGTCTTTCAGTCGAATCACTGCCGAGATCGCTGTTTTCTCTTTGAGAGCATCGAGGACGGCGAGCCGCATCGCGACTGTGAGGTCAAAATTCTTCAGCGAGACGGCACGCGTCTGCCCGTGGCGGTGAGCACCGCCAGCCTCCGCAGCGCTGACGGCCAGATCGTCGGCGGGGTCGAAATGTTCCGCGATCTCTCCGAGGTAAACACCCTCCGACGCGAGCTCCGGGCCGCGTACACCTGTGACGACATCATATCGAAGAGCGCCGCCATGAAGGGCGTGCGCGAGCTCCTGCCACTGGTCGCCAAAAGCGACAGCACGGTGCTGGTCGAGGGTGAGCCGGGTACGGGAAAGGAGCTCGTCGCGCGCGCCATTCACAACCTCGGGCCGCGCCGCAGCGGCCCATTCGTTGCCGTCAACTGTGGCGCTCTCCCCGACACCCTGGTCGAGGCGGAGCTCTTCGGCCACACGCGCGGTGCTTTTACCGATGCCAAGACCGAGAAACCGGGTCGTTTCGCGATGGCAAACGGCGGCACCCTCCTGCTCGACGAGATTGGAGACGTGTCATCCGCTATCCAGGTCAAGCTCCTTCGCGTTCTCCAGGAGAAGGAGTATGTCCCGCTCGGCGCCACCCAATCGGTGAAGGCCGACGTGCGGATTCTCGCCGCCACCAACCGAGATCTCTCTCATGAGGTGGCCGCCGGGAGGTTTCGACAGGACCTCTTCTTCAGGCTCAACGTGGTTCGCATGGTGCTGCCGCCCCTGCGCTCGCGATGGGAGGACATCCCGCTTCTCGTCGAGCACTTCATCGACCGTTTCAACGTCCTTCAAGGGCGTCGGATCGTCCGGATTTCGGAGCCGGCGATGGCGGCACTGGTGGCCCACTCCTACCCCGGCAACGTTCGTGAGCTCGAGAATGCGATCGAGCACGCATTCGTGATCTGCGGGGGCGACACCATACGGCTCGAGGATCTGCCACCGCACATCCGCGGCGAATCGCTCAACGCGACCGCCCAAACCGCACCGGCTCCGCACGGCCCCGCCGCCACTGCCCTCGAGTCAGCCGAGGCTACCGCCATCCGTCACGCACTCGACCACCACGGTGGCAACCGAACTCGAGCGGCGCGTGAGCTCGGTGTCTCCCGCAACACCCTGTGGCGGAAGATGAAAAAGCACGAAATCAGCTGACGACCCCTGCTGTGAGTTCTCGACCATCAACAACCGAAGCTCAACCGGGAACGAGGTTGAACCGAGTCTTGACAGATCGGAATTATGAACATATGTTCGTAATATGCCAAGACCTCCCCGTCTCCGCCGAGTCGCCAGCAGGTCGCCGGTTGCCGGTTTCAAGCCTATGGGCAGGCCCTGCGCCGACCTCGAGCATCTTGTTCTCGCAGCCGACGAGGTCGAAGCACTGCGGCTGGCGGATCTGATGGGTCTCTACCACGAGGCGGCCGCAGAATCGATGGGGGTGTCGCGGGTCACCTTTGGCCGCATCCTGTCGCGGGCCAGGGCCAAGGTTGCGGAGGCGTTGATCAACGGCAGAGTCCTGCTGATCGGCGAAGGCCCCACTATCGACATCGACTCGCCTGACCACAGCATCGACTGCCCTATCCATCGGCCCGGCCGTCGGAGGGGGCGAGGATGCCGTTGCGGTACTGATCGCCGCCAGAGGAGGAATCCTCAGGCGTGACTCGTTATTCACCTGGAATCCTAACTTCAGATCATGGAGGTTGACTCATGGACGTTATCGCAGTTCCACTGTTGTCGGGCGAATTCTGTCCCCATTTCGGAGGAGCGGAGCAGTTCTTGTTCTGTCGGGCTGATCGTGAGGGCGGCACGATCCACGGCACCGAAACTCTCAACGCCCCACCCCACAAACCGGGGGCGCTCCCCCGTTGGCTGAGTGAGCAAGGAGCGACGGCTGTGCTCGCGGGACGAATGGGCGATCGCGCGCAGACGATGCTGTCCCGC
>Ga0316192_10001850_pt1 | contig 15612 bp, 19 predicted proteins | sample MerIslwburrow_MG_FD_204931 | JGI IMG/M metagenome (GOLD analysis project Ga0316192, IMG submission 204931) | Coastal sediment microbial communities from Maine, United States - Merrow Island worm burrow | ecosystem: Environmental > Aquatic > Marine > Coastal > Sediment | place: USA: Maine...
AATCAATGCCTCAGGACGGGCGCCCAGCTCATGCGCGGCACGCTGTGCATGCGGCCACAGCTCGCGAACAAAGTCTTCCTTTGACGCCGGTTGCCAGTCACGCTGCGCTGCCGGGCTCTGTTGTATAGCCTGTTGCGGCTGGATCGAAAGCGGCTGCGGCAACTGTTGCGCACGCGTCACACGGTGCTGCGTATCGAAATCCAGCGCGGCTGCAGCGGCCGCATCATCCGGCTCTGGCGCTACCGCATCTGCCCGCCGCAGTTGCCGCACCATCATTTCCGCCAGCCCGAGCCCCTGCTTCTTACTCATGTCGATGGCCAGCTGCTGGTCGTACATGGACTGGTAGGTTTTGGTGTGTTCGCTGTCCATCAAACCCTCACCAAGACCGGCGTCGCGCATACTCTTCAGCATCATCTGGATAAACAACGCCTCGAACTGACCGGCAACCTCGCGCAGCGTCTCCTCGCTGTTATCAGCAGCGCGGCCGCGCAATTCGGCGAGTCCTTTAAAATCGGTATAGACGTCGGTTTGCAGAATGGGGGATGTCATACAGCCTGCCCTAGATCACCATCAGCTCTGCACGCAATGCGCCGGCCTGTTTCAGTGCCTGGAGTATCGCGACAATATCTGCCGGGGTTGCACCCACGCGATTCACGCCATTGACAATATCCTGCAGGGTAATATTCGACTGCAGCATGAAGGTGTGATTACCCTGCAAGCCGATATCCACGTCGCTCTGGTCGGTAACCGCGGTGCGGCCGCGCCTGGCGAAAGCACCCGGCTGGCTGACCTGCTGGTTCTCGGTAATGGTCACCACCAGCGTACCGTGTGACACAGCTGCCGGCAGTATCTTAACGTTAGCCCCGATCACTACCGTACCCGTTCTTGAATTAATGACCACCCTGGCTGCGGCCTCACCCGGTTCGACGGAAATATTTTCAACCAGCGATGCAAAAGCAACACGTTGTGAAGTATCACGCGGCGCGCTGACCCGGATCGACACAGAATCCATTGGCATGGCAATGCCCGGACCCACCGTTTTATTAATCGCAGCAGCCAGGCGATTTGCGGTGGTAAAATCCGAATGGTTCAGGTCGAATGTAATGAAATCGCCCTGCATGAACGGGTTGGCTACAGTCCGTTCGACTGTTGCCCCGTTGGGGATGGTGCCGACACTCGGCACGTTGACTGTAATACTGGATCCATCAGCACCTTCTGCGTTCAGGCCACTAACCAGCAAATCACCCTGTGCCATGGCGTAGACCCGGCCATCAGCACCTTTGAGCGGCGCCATCAACAGGGCACCACCACGCAGGCTCTTGGCATTACCAATGGAGGACACCGTCACATCTATGTTCTGCCCGACCTTGGAAAAAGCCGGCAAGCGCGCATGAATGGAGACGGCTGCAACATTCTTCAGCTGCGGCGTGGAGCCAGGCGGCAGGGTAATGCCGAATTGTTTCAGCATGTTCTGCAAGCTCTGCACGGTAAACGGCGTCTGACTGGTCTGATCACCGCTGCCATCCAGGCCCACCACCAGGCCGTAACCCACCAGCTGGTTGTCCCGAACCCCGGCCAGGTGCGCCAGATCCTTGATACGCTCCGCCCAGACCGAGCTGGAAAGAACAAACAGTGACATGAATAAAAACAGTTTACGCATGATATAACGTTGCCCCATTACGCCTAGAACGGCCATACCGGATGATTGAAGAAACGCGCCAGCCAGCCCATCTCATTGGACTCCGCCAATACGCCCCGACCACTGTAGGTAATGCGCGCATCACCGATCTGGGAGGACAGGATTCTGTTGCTGGTACCAACGTCCTGGGGACGCACAATGCCGGAGATCTGGATAAATTCTTCACCCTGATTCAGGGTCAGCCACTTCTCACCGCGTACCACCAGGTTTCCATTCGGCAGCACATCGGCAATCGTAACCGTGATCTCGCCGGTAAGACTGTTGCTCTGGCTGGAATCCGCTTCACCTTCGAACGCACGTTCCGCGCTCAGGTTCTGCTGAAGATTGTTGTCACGGTTACTGTCCAGCGGAATAAGCCCCGGCAGATTGAACTGTGGCGAAGCACCGAAGAAGGTCGGGTTGGCCACCGTGGTTTCCTGGTTCTTGTCCGCCGATGTCTTGGCGGATTTTGACGCCGATGTTCTTTCCTGCAGCACCACTGTCAGCACATCACCAATACGGCGCGCCTTGACGTCTTCAAACAGCCGCACATCGCGAGACGCCTGGTAGATGGAGCCACCGATCGGCTCGACAGTGGTATAGGCCGGTGGCATGGTCGGGCGATAACTGTCGCGTGGTGGTGGCATGGTGGCGCAACCGCTGAACAGCAGCGTCAACAGGCCCGCCAGCAGCAGCTTGTGAGCGGTATACATGGTTTGCTTCATCATGCGCTTACTGTCCCTGTTTCAACTAGAGGTTCTGGGTCACAAACTGCAACATGCGGTCTGTGGTCTGAATCGCCTTGGAGTTCATTTCATAGGCACGCTGGGTCTCGATCATATTGACCAGTTCTTCCACAACATTCACGTTAGACGTTTCCAGCGCACCCTGTATCATCGTGCCCAGGCCGTTCAGGCCCGGTGTACCGGTGGAAGGAGAACCACTCGATGCGGTCTCCAGAAAAAGATTCTCGCCAACCGCCTGCAAGCCCGTAGGGTTGATAAAGTCGGCCAACTGGATGCTGCCAACCTGGGTTGGCGTAGTGCTGCCCGGAACCAGCGCCGACACCACACCGTCAGAACCGATGGTCAAAGTGGTTGCATTGCTCGGCAGGGTAATCGCCGGCTGTATCACGTAACCGCTGGAAGTAACCAGCTGCCCGGTCTCGTCCATCTTCATCGCACCATCACGGCTGTAGGCGATATTACCGTCCGGCTGCAACACCTGCAGGAAGCCGCGTCCCTGTATGGCGACATCCAGGCTGTTGTTGGTCTGCACGATGTTGCCCAGCGTCTGTATCTTCTCGGTGGCGACTGTGCGTACGCCTGTGCCCAGTTGCAGACCGGTCGGCAGGCGGTTGCTCTGCGACGACAGCGCACCAGCCTGGCGCACGTTCTGGTACAAAAGGTCCTCGAATACAGCCCGGTCACGCTTGAAGCCGTTGGTGTTGACGTTGGCAAGGTTGTTGGAAATCACACTCATGCGCATCTGTTGCGCTTCGAGACCGGTTTTCGCTACCCACAATGCCTTGTTCATATCGTTACCTCGTTATCCTTGCAGCCACTAGCTCATGTTCATGATCTGGGTGGTGCGTTCATCCATTTCCTTGGCGGTACTCATGATCTTTACCGAAATTTCGAACTGGCGCGCCAGGCTGATCATGTTGACCATAGCCTCCACGCCGTTCACGTTACTGCTTTCCAGTGCGCCGCTGGTCAGAGTGGCCTCGTTGCTGGCTTCTGCCTGTGCACCGTTACGCATGCGCAGCAGACCGTCCGGACCTTTCTTCAGTTCTTCTGCGGGCGGTGACACCAGCTTGATACGGCCCACCTCGGCCAGGGTGTTCGGCTGCTGTCCCAGCGCTTGCACGCTGATAGTGCCGTCACTGCCGATCTCCAGTTTCTGATTTTCCGGAATCACGATCGGACCGGAATCGCCCAGCACCGGGTGATTGGAACGGGTCAGCAACTGGCCATTGATATTGACGTGCAGGTTACCTGCGCGTGTATAGGCCTCGCTGCCATCCGGCGCCTGCACCGCGAGCCAGCCGTCACCGTTGACCGCCACGTCCAGGGTGCGCCCGGTGGGCTGAATCTCGCCCTTCTCAAAACTGGCGCTGTTGTTCCCGGCAACGGCAAAGGCCCTGCTCTGGTGACCAGCACCATTGATGATACGCGGGGAGAAATTTGCCAGATCCGCCTGAAAGCCGGTGGTGTTGGCGTTAGCCAGGTTGTGCGAATTGACCGCCTGGGTGCGCAGCAGCTGCTTCCCTGCATTACCGATAACAAACAGTACCCGATCCATAATCTCAGTTCCTGGTCAGCCTTAACGGATGTTGATGATGGTCTGCGTGATGGTATCCGCAGTGGTAATCACCTGGGCATTGGCCTGGAAATTACGTTGTGCGGTAATCATGTTGACCAGTTCCTCGGTGAGGTCCACGTTGGAGTCTTCCAGCGCGCCGGACTCGATCAGGCCGGAGGAGCCGGTACCCGGCGAACCCACCAGCGGTGCGCCGGAATCAAAGGTCTCGGCCCAGCTGGTGTCACCCAGCTGGCGCAGGCCCTGCGAATTGTTGAAGGTAGCAACGGCGATCTGCCCCAGGGTGCGCGACTGACCGTTGGTGAAACGCGAGGTGATGACACCGGTGTCGCTGATATCGATACCGCTCAGGCGTCCGGTCGCGAAACCGTCCTGTACCAGTGCGTTGACACTGAAAGGACTGCCGAACTGGGAGGTATTGTTATAGTCGACACTCACAGTCATCGGTGCCGAACCACCAGCGGGCGTAAAGGTCATGCTGGTTGGGCTGCCACCTGTGATAGTGCCCGTGTTATCAAAAGTAATGGTTTCACCAAGTGGTGCGCCTGCGTTCACCTGTGTGCCATCGACATACTGGAAGGCATCCCAGGTGTTGTCCGCGGTCTTGCGGAAGTACATGGTATTGAGGTGTGGTGAGCCCAGACTGTCGAAGACCGTCAGTGATGTCGAGTTGTTATAGGAACTGGCATCCGTAGGACTGAATGCTGCAGTCGGTATACCCGCCGAAGCATCCAGATTGGCCTGCACATCGATGGTGGTGGTCGCCGCCGGGGCGATGTCGGACCGGTCCAGCTGCAAGGACCCGGTGGCGCCGGTGATACTGCCGTTAGCGTCCGCCTGGAAGATGGTCAGTTGCTGCTGCTGGCTGTTGACCACGAATCCATTGCGGTCGATGCCCAGTGCACCGGCGCGGGTATAGGCGTTAACGCCGTTATCATTCATGATGAAAAAGCCCTGCCCACTGATAGCCAGATCCAGGTTGTTATCGGTGAAACCGATATTGCCCTGGGTAAACTGTTGCGATACCGAGGATACCCGCACACCGGTGCCGATGGCGTTTGAGGTGACGCCCAGGTTCGAGGTCGCGAAAATATCTGCGAACTCTGCACGTGACTCCTTGAAGCCCGTGGTACCTGCGTTAGCCACGTTGTTACCAATAACCCGCAATTCCGCGGATGCTGCGTTTAAACCACTTAGTGCTGTACGAAACGGCATAATGTATCTCCTTCAGCCAACCGGTTACAGGATCTGCCGGACTTCCTTGAAGTCCAGCGCCCCGATACCATTAAGATCCAGCAACAGCCCACCGCTGTTGCTCAATGTCACACTACGAACCTCCGAGGCAAGCAGGGTTTCGACGGATTCATACTGACCGTCGATGCTCGCCTCGGTACTTACGAAATAGGCGCCGGGTGCGGCGAATGTGCCGTCATTTTTCAGGCCGTCCCACTGGAACGCTACCGGTCCCGAGGACTGTGCGCCAAGTTCCAGCCTGCGCACGACCTGCCCGGCCTGGTCATAGACGTTTACCACGACATCACCGCTGGCGGCAGGCAGTTCCACACTGCCACGAATGGTGCCACCCTGTTCCAGTGCGGCAACACCAGTCGGCGCCAGCACCTGACGACCAACCAGGTTGGTAGCCTGCAAAGCCTGGTTCGATACCAGCGACTGACTGAGTTCGGAAAAGCCCGTGTTCAGATCGCCAATGCCTTCAACGGTAGAGAACTGCGCAATCTGGGTGAGGAAGTCACCACTCTCCATCGGCTTGAACGGGTCCTGGTTCTGCAACTGCGTGGTCATCAGCTTCAGGAACTCTTCCTGGCCAATGGCCTTGTCGGCGGTCTTGGCATTCAGCTCGTTCACGGTACGTAAATCGATGCCCTGCGTTCCATTCTGTGTATCAATCATTGTCCTGTCCCGGTTATTTGCTTACTGCCCCATGCGGAGCGTGGCAAGCATCATCTGTTTGGAAGTGTTCAATACTTCAACGCTGCTCTGGTAGGAGCGCGATGCGGAAATCATATTGGCCATTTCGTCAACCATGTTGACGTTAGGCAGGAAAACGTAACCCTCGCTGTTCGCCAGCGGGTTATTGGGCTGGTACTGCTGCTCCAGCTTGTCCTGGCTTGCGTAGATACCATCAATTCTTACACCTGCGCCGGCGGCATTAGGCCGCAAGGACTGCATCACAGCGGAGAACACCGGATGACGCGCGTGATAGGTTGAATCTTCATCCCCGCCCACGCTCTGCGCGTTGGCAAGATTGCTGGAGGTCACGTTCAGGCGCACACTCTGCGCACTCATAGCGGATCCGGCGATATCAAATACGTCCAGTAAAGACATTTATCATTCTCCCTTTATCGCGAGTCTCAGGCCTTTGAACTTGCCGTTCAGAAAAGTCAGCGTCGACTGGTAATGCAAGGCATTCTTGGTGAACTCTGCCTGTTCAACCTGGCTATCAACGGTATTGCCATCAATGGATGGCTGGTTTGGAATACGGTAAAGCTTTGCCGCATCGGAAACCGCTGAAGAGGCGCCACCAAGGTGTGCCCCCTGCGTGGTTTTCAGTGAAATCTGCTCGCCACCGGCTTTCGCGAGCGCTTTGCGGAAGTCGATATCGCGCGCCTTGAATCCCGGGGTGTCGGCATTGGCCAGATTGGATGCCAGCAGGCTGGAGCGCTCTCCGTAGAGCGTCAGGTTTCCAGGTAAATTTCCCAGCGCCTTGTCAAAACTGATCGGCATTTCGCCTCCTGCAATTCACGTTTACAGGATTATCAGCAACCCTCGTGCCAACTACTACTAAGGGCTGAGAATCATGGGCTTAGAGAATTTACAGGGTGCTGGAATGGCCAGCGGCGGCAAGCCTTGACCGCAAAGCGGCAACAAATTGCGATCAGCTGAACAGGAAGGCCGTTATTTCTTCTGGTACACCACGCCCGGATTGCAACGCACCATATCGAAGGCGTCCGAATACTGGGTAATGGCTTCAGAGGCACCGAGAAACAGGTAACCGCCCGGGTTCAGGATAGCCGCCATGCGCCTGATGATGTCGACCTTCGATTCAGAAGAAAAGTAGATCAATACATTACGACAAAAGATAACATCAAAGCGGCCGAACGCAGAGTAAGCGGCCAGCAGGTTGCCATGGGTAAACCGTACCCGCCTGCGGATATCCTCTCGAATCTGCCAGCGCTCCTCCCAGTGGTTGCTGTCCTTCTTGAAGTAGCGTGTCCGGGTATCCACTGGCAGCCCCCGTACAACTGCCAGGGCGTCGTAATAACCGGCTTTGGCCTCGTTTAGAACACTGGGCGAGATATCGGTTGCCACTATCTGCACATCGACAGCACTGCCGGGGTTTCTGGTCAGAAAATCCTGGGTGGTCATACTGACCGAGTAGGGCTCCTGGCCGGTAGAACAGGCGGCCGACCACACACGCAGCGAGCGCTGTTTACGCTTCACGTACTCGGGAAGAATATGTTCGGAAAATATCCTGAAAGGATGGTTATCACGGAACCAGAACGTCTCGTTGGTTGTCATTGCCTCGACGACCTGCTCACGCAAGGCTCCCCCGGCACGCTCCTTGCGCAGCCGACCAACCAGTTCCCCCAGTGAGACCATCCCGGCCTCACCAACCACCCTGCCAAGCCGACTCTGCACCAGGTAGTGCTTGTTCGCTCCCAGCAGAATTCCGCAGGCGTCTTCGAGGAACTGACGAAAGTCCTCGTACTCGTCAGTGCTGATGCGTGCCAGTGTCAAACCAACAAATCCTTTTTCCTGATCCTGGTGCCGTGCAAAGAAAGATGGCACGGTGTGTTATAGCGGGTGATACAGTCATGCAGCGCGTGCATCCTGCCAGCGCTTCAACCGGGCCAGCACGGATTTAGCCAGCACATCCGGCTGAAACTTGGCAATAAAGTCGTCAGCCCCCACCTTCTCGACCATGGCATTATTGAACACGCCACTCAGTGAAGTATGCAACAGGATATGCATATCGCTCATACGCGGGTCCTTGCGCACTTCGGTGGTGAAGGTATAACCATCCATCTCGGGCATTTCGATATCGGATATAACCATAAACAAACGTTCATGCAATGGTACTTCATCTTCATGGTCCGCCCACTGCCTGAGCGCATCCAGGGCCTGCTTGCCGTCATTCGCCAGCACACACTCCACACCCAGCTGTTCCAGGGTACGCTTGATCTGATTACGCGCGACCGAAGAATCATCCGCCACCAGCACGATCGGCTTGTGCTCTACCTCATCCTCCTGTTCTGCCGCCTGCTCGACGTATTCCCGGGAGACTTCCTCATTCCAGCCAATCACCTCGGCGAGCACTTTTTCCACGTCGATTATTTCCACCAGCTCGCCGTCCACCTTGCAGACTGCAGTCAGATAGTTATCGTTACCAATACCTTCCGGTGGTGGCAGGATTTCTTCCCAGTTCATATTAACGATACGATCGACTCCGCCCACCAGAAACCCCTGCACGTACTGGTTGTATTCGGCAACAACAACGAAATGGTCTTGCGGGTTTTGAACGCCACGCCCACCAATTGCCTTGCCCAGGTCCATCACCGTAACCATGCGACCACGCATATTGGCAATACCACGAACCACGTTATGCGAATCCGGAATATGGGTCAGTGCAGGACACTGAATCACTTCCTGCACCTTGAATACATTGATTCCAAACAGCTGTTTTCCATCCAGGCGGAACAACAGCAACTCCAGTCGGTTGTGACCGGCCAGCTGGGTACGCATATCTACATTGGCCAATACGCCGCTCATGGCTCTTACTCCCTATATATGGTGGTTTGGCAATTTCATGCCGGGCTATCGGCTTTGCGGGGTGAAGCTTGACCGCTCGCATAGTGTGGCATGCCAATTGCAATTCCCTTTTCAGGCACTGCCCCAGGGAATGATCCAATGAAAAAGCGATACAAAATATCAAGTTTTTTTATACTGTTAGCGATTCTCGCCTGGCAGCCGGCCAAATCCTTTGCCGCCGCTGCGGCAAGCCAGTGGCAAAGCCATGCCGCCATCCGCAACACTGCGCAGAGTTTTCTCGATGCATTTGCCAGTAGCCGGCACGAAGGAAACCGCAGCGAAGTCAAGCTGGGTAAACTCGATTCCCGGCTGCGCGTAAAAACCTGTGATTCAGCACTGGAAGCCTTCATGTCGCCCGGCGGACGGACAACGGGCAACACAACCGTCGGTGTGCGTTGCCCTGATGTCGGTGGCTGGAGTATTTATGTAGCCGCCCGTATTGATGTATTCGGCACAGTACTGGTCGCCCGCCAGCCGCTGGCACGTGGCGCCACGCTGCAGGACACCGATCTGGAACTGGTTGAACGCAACCTGTCCAACCTGCCCTACGGCTACTACACAGACAGTCAGCCGATCGCCGGACACCTGGCAAAGCGCACCATTAATGCAGCAACCGTCATAACACCGCAGATGTTGCAGGCACCGAAACTGGTAAAACGCGGCCAGCGTGTAACACTGATCGTTGAAACCGGCCCGCTCAAGATACGCAGCACCGGCAAAGCCATGAGTGACGGAAAATTCGGAGATCTGGTGAATGTTAAGTCCGATGGTTCCCTGAGGGTAGTCGACGGAATCGTGATCTCACCGGGCGTCATAAAAGTGACGCTTTAGTGACATAGCGCCAAAAAGAGCCTAAAGTTATTGAAAGCAGTGACGATATTGTGACTGTAACATTCGTAAGTTTAACTTTGAGGACTCTTAAATGGAGATTGAAAACAACCGTATAGCATCGCTCGTGACACCAGCAAGCGGTCAGGGTGCGCCGGTTGAGAACCAGGGCAAGGAGAATACAAACTCCTCACCTGCAGAATCCGGTAACACCCACAGCAGCTCGGATCGGGTCAGCCTTACTGGCGAGGCCCGCCAGCTTCAGGAACTTGAAACCCGGCTCGCCAGTGCGCCCGTTGTGGACAGCCAGCGCGTCGAAGCTGTTCGTAGCGCAGTCGAGAACGGCACCTTTACCATCAATCCGGAACGGATTGCCGAAAAACTGATGAGTCTTGAAGTGGCTCTGACTGACGCGAGGTAATCGCTATCATGCACGCTGAAGGGACACAGCATCCATTGGAAAAGATACTGGTACAGGAAGTCCAGTGCACCGGGCGCCTGCTGGAATGTCTTATGGCAGAGCGCTCGGCGCTTACCCGGCGTGACCTGGACCTGCTGGAAAAGACCACCCGCGGAAAGGTCCAGTACACCCGGCAACTGGAAGAACTGGAAGCGCAGCGTGAGGCGCTGGTAACGGAACTCGGCTTCGCATCCGGGCCGGATGCCTTACTGGATTGCTTCAAAAGCCTCCCCCAGGCGGACACGCTGAGCCAGCTGTGGGAACAGGTACTGGGCAATACAAAAGCCTGCCAGGCCGGCAATCTGACCAATGGCGGCATTCTCGAATCCAGCCGCCAGCACGTCGAACAGGCCCTGTCTATCCTGCGTGGGCAATCAGGGGTTCCTTCACTCTACGACCCCAACGGTGACACTTCCTCCAATCTCGGTCAGCTGGAACTCGGTAAAGTCTAGCATCCCTCTCAAGCAGGGTCGGCATTCTGCCGACTAACCCCGCAAGAATACATAGTATTTACGACAAGTTTGCGCACCATTGTTGCGCTGGATATACCCAATGCTTGCAACGTTGAAACGTGCAATTGGGGGGGATCGCAGTCCGGTCGGAGAGAAGCTCACCAACCGGAAGAAGATCATTGCCATCCTTCGCCATTTAAAGGCAGACCATGAGCTGTTAAGTGTGACCGTGCCCGGCTGTAAAGATAAATCCAATACCGCCATCCTCGGCACCAGGGAAGAACAAGGCCATTTCTACCTGGATGAACTCAACTCACAGTCGGCTCACGAGGCATTTCTGAAAAGCCGCAAGGCCCGTATTGATTGCCGCTTACAAGGCATGGAACTGAGCTTCGTTGTTCACATGCTCAATGCTAACACCGCGAGTGGTATCGCCCTGTACGAACTGGCCATACCGAAAACGATCATTCTCCTGCAGCGGCGCGACAGTTTCCGCTTGCGCCTTAATCCGGGCTTGATCGTTCCGGTTACGCTCACCCACTTTGAAGGTGAAACGGTAAAAGGCGAAGCCATGGACCTGTCAGCCGGTGGCGTGGGCGTATTCCTGCACACCCGTAACATCCCCAGCCGCGGCCAGATCCTGCACAGTCTTTCCCTCTCGATACCCAGCTCCCACCCCTTCACGGCCAACGTAGAGGTGCGTTTCGCCAAACTGGAACCCACCCACCATGTGCTGCGCGTCGGTGGTCGCTTTGTGAACCTGAATCCCAGGCAGGAACGGCAAATCGCACAGTTCCTGGCCGAGCAACAGCGCAAGCTCAGACGCCACGGGCCACGCTAGGCTTTCCCGCCTCTCCATCATTCTCCGCCATCAGACAGGTCAGCTGCTCCTGGAAGTGCCTGATGTCCTCCCTGGGTATAAGCAGCTGCTGATCGCCGTTACGAATCACCAAACCCTGCCGGGTCAATGATATCGCCTGCAACCCTATACCATGCCCCCAAAGGCGTAAGGTGCTGCTCGCTGTTTCCAACATTCCATGCACTCCTGATCCGTTCAAATGGGAAGTCAGGATGCCCTGCAAATACCGCAACGCGTTAATCCCTGTGCGCCAAACTGTTTGCCTTCTGCACCCAAACCCCGCCAACGGCTTCCGTACTGGCGAGCGCTGTGCAAGATGTGTAACAATGCTGCTCGTAGCGAAAATGGGGCCGTAGCTCAGCTGGGAGAGCGCTGCGTTCGCAATGCAGAGGTCGGGAGTTCGATCCTCCTCGGCTCCACCATCACCTCCCTTAACCATATGTTTTCCTTGGCGTTCTACTCAGAACGTTCGCCGCACCACCGCTGGCTCGTACATCAACTGGTACATAAGTGTTTTAAGGGTCGCATAGTTCTGTTGAGCACCTGCCCGGGGCAGTTGTCCCGGGCACCTAGCTAACATACATCACACTCCATTTTCTTCCATTGGGTTCTTCCTTGTGTTTTCCTAGAATATTTTCTTAACTCTTTATCTTACAATTCGAGCAATCTCCTTCCCTCACCACCACACTGGGCACACCGGATGCGCCTAGCACCGCACGCTCGCTTTAACGAATAGTTTTGCCCCCAATTATGACTACAATCTCACCATACACAGCGGGCTGTTCTCTGGTTGAAGAGTTATATAGTTAAATACGTTATAACGTGTTATAGCGCCCCATAAGGAGAACTACTTCTATTCAAAAACACCTGCGAGATTGGGTCCAATATCAGACATGAAGCCATGATTGAACCCACTAAGTAAATGCCGTGTTGCAGCAAAAAGTTGTCGTTCGTAACGATTAAGCTCGCATGTGCTACATTGAAGCAGTGCGTCTACGTTTTTTCTGTTCTTGTTGCCAATGGGTTCTATCTTCGCCAATCATGGATGTTCGCTATTTTCCTAGTCGAACCCACTGTACTAACAGATAGTCGTTTCCGGGCGAAAAGCCCTTTGCCGTGGATGTGGCTGTCGTCAACGCAGATTGATGATTTTGTCTTACTCATGAGATAACGGTATACAGCTTGTTACTCAATGAAGACCCGGCTTATCTGATTTAGACAGGTTCTCAAACCGTAGGTTATCGATTCCATGCTCTTCGAGTTCTTTGTAATAAATGGACTCCAGTTCCACCAATTTTAATGCCCTTTCCTCAAACTCCATTTCCGCATACTTCTTTTCACCGACTTGTTTCACCAGATCACGCACAGCCAGCCTGTGTGGCACAGCATCCCAGAATACATCGTCTTCAAACTCCTCGATGTACCTCATGTGCTCTGACTCTTCGTATTCGGCTGTTGCCAAATACTCCTCTAAGTTCTTGTCGTAAACAATCAGGTTTTCAAATCCCATTTCCTTGGCACGTGAAAGAATTTTCTGGTAAAGCTCAGAGTATTTCTCTACTTCATCAGAAGGTTTAGATTTGTGCGCACTTAACACCCATTCAGCGATTTCCACCATATCCAGGAGAAGTCGGTATTCTTTCTTTGTGAAGTTTATCTTCATGTCATTCCAGTTTAGTTGAAATCGTCGATACGCTCTATCTCGTTTGCACTTGGTTCAGATTCCATATGCCGGACAATATTCTTGCGGCTAGTTTTGCATCCAATTACACCATTCATTGCGAACAGCATTTTTGCGACAAGCAGATTTAAAGGTCGCTTATAACTTGATTTAAATCAATACCGCTCTGATCAATCAAGCGTAGCTTTATGCGGAGAGTGTGTGAGGAGGGAAATAGTCATGTCGAAAACACTGATATTCCGAATATTGCCAGTTTTGGGTCTACTGATCATAGCTCCTTGCCAGGCAGAAACGGCTTACCCGCCAATGCAGAGACCATCGACTACCACCTATCCGCCATACTACGGTTATGGTAGTAACGTCGCCGCCACGCCAGTCCCAATTCCACGCCCGGTATACCAGAGGCAATATCCCAGGAGGTACGGACCCAATCCTGTCGCAGGAATACCGATCCCAATCCCTGAGCCATCGCTAAGGCAGCCGACCACCTCCTATCCGCAACGTTATGGCTACGGTGGTCAGTCCGGTAACGTCGCCGCTACACCGGTTCCCATCCCTCGCCCAGTCTACCAGAGGCAGTATCCCGGGAGGTACGGACCCAACCCCGTTGGGGGCTTACCCATTCCGATTCCCGCTCCGTATCCTCGTGATCAGTTCGCAAGGTGAAGCAGCTTTGATCCGGTCTACCGCACTTTATCGACATCCATTTTTGATGAGTTGCTAACGGCTGAACCTGCTTACTACCGTTTTATCGGAGCGTATGCTGGTGACTCTGTAACCAAGCAGTTACACATAATAATTACGGGCTCTTTACCCAGCAACTGTATCATCATCGTCATCTGGTGGAAGCTCCGCAAGCATCCCTGCCAGATTCTCATAGGGTCCGTTCTCAAATGTTTCTTCTTTCAATGAACCCTCCTTCATCGGCACCAAACGTACCGTTACTTTTTGTACTTGTGTATCATCTCTTGAAGTAGATGTTCCTGCCGTTATTACTTTTAGGTCGAAGCCGCCTTTCCCTTCAGTAGATTCTTCAATGATGACGTTTAATTCCACTACAACTTCCTCTACGCGTAGCGAAGGTCTGCTTTCCCCACTTCTCGCCTGTTCATCCAATTCCATAAGATCATCTCGCGCTTTTTCAATAAGCTCCTTAAGCCCTAGCTCTCTCATTTACCTTCTCCTACTTGGTTTAGTCGTGAAGCAATTTTCGGTCGCACCGACCTGCTTGTCCGGTAGGCTGTTTTATTTAATTGTTTCCGAATTTCATCACTGTATCGTTAAAACAGTTTTTTATTGAATGGATATCTATGGTGGCGTACTTAAATGCCGATACCATATTCAATCATCATCCGGTCCAGAGCTGCGCATTCTCACCATAATTGGCAGATGGTCGCTCACAGTCTGGTAGAAGACTTTTGGTGTAGCTGCCAAACCGATTCGGTTTATAACCACAACATCATCAATCATCTCCGAAGCTGCTGTTTCATCGTGGACCAAAACATGGTCATACAGATTAAGCGTGCGGTCACCGTTATAGTTCAGCGTAGAGCCTGAACCCTCCGTTCTATTAGCAGTCGATATAGCTACATCCAGGATATCTGGAATTAGGTTAAAGCCCCCTACAATCAGCAAGTCCTCCTTCCCTGGCTTTGCCTGCCCCATGGCTACGAATACACCGTCGAGGTTTGAGACTTCCGCCACGATTTCCTCTTGATCACCATCCGCCCAGGTCGCATGGTACGCTGCCAGCATAAAATCAGCGCCTACGACTCCAGAATCAAACCCAGCCTCAAAACAGGCATAGGCTGATTCACGTGAAAACCGGTCAGGTCCGGTACCAGTATCGCTACCGTCATTATCGGGATAATAGTGCAGACTCGTCCAGCCAGTGCAGGGGCGCACCGTGTTCTTCCGCTATGCGATGGCGTAAAACTCGGAACTACCGGAACCGGTAGCCTATCAGGGTTTATCCGTGATTAAGCCTTCCCACCCTCTGTCAAGTTGCAGCATTAATGCATCGTAACCTGGGTGTCCATACTGTTTTTGCATCGCTTCGATGATCGCCATGACATCAAAATTGTTCTCGATGATTTGGCTAACGAGGGGGTAGTTTTTTCGGCTGCCATGCCCCAGTTTCTTGATATTCCAACCACCCAGGCGGATGTATTGCTCTTCTGGTTGACTATCGAGCCTAATCGACCAGGATTTGCTAACAAAGCCTTCTTGACCGCTATCGAGCTGTATCTTGTTCCATCGGGGTACTGATTCGATGAAAAGTGCGTCTTCGCCAGGCTGGAGCTTCCCGACGATTCCTGTTGTGGTTGAGAAACCATCTCGGACATTTAAGCGGCTGGTCACCCTGTCAGAAGGTGTCACAACAGCCCCAAAGCCCTGACTACCCCAGACCAGCAATCCTATCAGTATTACCGTGATACGCCAGCATATGCGATTACCTGTCTCTGCTCCCCAGCATTCCAACGCTGCTTATTGGTTATTTCT
>Ga0316192_10001853_pt1 | contig 15605 bp, 14 predicted proteins | sample MerIslwburrow_MG_FD_204931 | JGI IMG/M metagenome (GOLD analysis project Ga0316192, IMG submission 204931) | Coastal sediment microbial communities from Maine, United States - Merrow Island worm burrow | ecosystem: Environmental > Aquatic > Marine > Coastal > Sediment | place: USA: Maine...
GTCAGGATTATAATCACAGCCGTATATAAAAAACCACGCACTATTGGTTTTAGCATATATGAGCCCATATTCCAATAGGGCCGTGCGGACATCAGCATCAGCGCTACCAAAGAAAGCGTAGTCCACTTGGCTTCCCCTCTTAAGAAGCCGGACAAAGATCTGCTCTTCCTGGTCTGTACAGCGCCCACTATCAAGACGGGCTTCAACGAGTGCATCAATGACCTTCCACTCGCTCTCCTTCATTTCTATTTCAACTATCTCTGTGTTACACATATTGTCACTCCTTTCCAAATACTTCAACCCATGTATTGGCAGGTAAAGGTTTTCCCGTTTTTATGTTAAAACATATCCCGTCTTGAAAAGGATATTCCTTCCAGTCGCTAAAGTCATCAGGCATTATATTGGTTATATACCACACACTTTTACGTTGACGGACGCAAAACATATTTTGCACCTGGTTCATCCTTCTCTTTGTGGTGACAGTGCGGAACCTTTGAGAATTAAAGCCTACAATATCGCCCTTCCATGCCGCAATTATGCTGCCATGGAACTTTATAGTTGTGGTGCCATTGTTATTAAAGATCTCTGTATTTTTCATCTTATTGCTCCTTTTCTTTTTCTGTCAAAAAGTTGTCTGGTAGACTTAAAAACCTAAAGCCCATTGGGGTTAAAAAAACATATTCATGTTTTGTTGAGGCAGGGTGCGGCTCTGTTTTTAATATCCCCGCGCCTATTAACGGCGCAATAAGCCTGTAACTTTCACCATTCTTATGAAAACCTTGCCCATTACTCCGACCTTTTGGGTGGAAACCCCTGTGTCCTATTATCTCAGACATAAGGCGAAGCGCACGAAACAAGCTATATCCGCTCTCAAAATGAATCTCGTTATCTTCGAACTTAAGGACAATCATTCCACTTCTCCCTCATTTACCGAAAGAAACATATTAGTGTTAACGCTGAAAGGTTTAAACAAAGCGCCTTTATTATGCCTTATGGTTTTGAAAATCTCCGTTGCATTAGGTTTCTCTTTCCATGTACAAGCGAAGCTCATACCAGCCCTTTCAGTTACCACGATCCATGCGCTCTCATGGAATCGCATGCACCGGTAGTACGGGATATGATTAGAATAACCAAAGAACTTTGCAAGTATCCCCTTCACCCGTCTCTTGAAGTACTTACTACTACAGGGGGCAAAATCATAGTCAAAATCCAATAATTCAACCTGGCCTTTGTTTTGGATTAAGAAATCAATAAGGTCCTCTGTGTGAAATACAGTTGCAAGGTACGAGTGGGGTATCGGTTGATTCATAGTAAAGTTGATATACACGCGATTGTTGTTCCGTGCGCTACTTCGTCGTCTCTTAATATCTTTTAATCTCCAGTCGGATAGATCAAACCTGTTTTTCGTTCCTATTGTTGTCTCTGTATTTTCCATCTTATTGCTCCTTTACTGAAATAAACATAAGATCCCTGGATGGGACTTCACCGAAATAGATGTCATCAGAACAATTGCTGTTTATTATTTCACACAACTCATTGACATCGTCAAAGACATCGTCAAGGCTCATGGCTTCTGAACGTTCTGGTATCTCAATATGATTGTCCTTCAAAAAGAGTGTCAAGATCGTTTTCATAGCATGGGCGCTCCGCTTGTTTTCAACAATAACTGTACCAACCATAGATTTATCAAAAATTGCCAACCCTTCCGCTTTCCTCAAAGACCACCGTGTATTGTGCGCCCGTGCTGAAAACCTGTTTGCAATCGCCATTGCTTCCAAAGCGGCGTCACCTCGGTCTCTATAACTCCGTCCGAAAAGCTCTACTTTGGTACCTGTGAACTCTATAACAACGGTCCACCTTCCAGTATCGTCAATCTTTTTGATATCAGTAGACATTAATGCAGAGGCCTCTATATAAGGGACGTGTGCCAGCTCTTTCGTTCTCAGAAGGTGGGCTGATACATCAATAGTTTTGCTGTCAGGCAGCCAATAACCGGAACTCGTTAGCGTTATCATTTGCCAAACTCCTCTGTACCGGCATTCAACCAAAACATATCGTCCTGGTAACTCACATGTGCAGCCCCATGAATCGCAATAACTGACTGCCTCGCATCTATCACAAGGGTTTTAGGATGTACGTTGCTGTTCGGTGTAACGTTGCTCATAGCTGCGATACGGTTGCGCTTTGGATATTTGCTCATTTTAAATCCTCCTGTTTTTTTTATCTCATTTGCTTAACACCTATATAATAGTATAAAAACCTCTATTTGTCAACTTTATTCTGAAATAAAATGAGATTAGGGTAAATAACTGTAGTAGACAGTTAATACAGTTGGTTGACACTTATGGATAATGAGCGCATAATATAGGGGTGATAGAAGTAAATGCTCTATAGGTGCAGAGAGGAGGTGGCAATTTTCTTGCGGTGATGGGAACGTGGTAGGCTTGCGTATCTTTCGCGGCGTCGCTCCTCTGCTACACGCCCGCTGTATTCTCTTTTTTTCCCTGAAATCTTAAGTTTTATCCATAATATCACTTATCCGAAGTTGTTTTCTGTGTGTTTTTGCGAACGATATACGAATAAAGTTGACCCCCTACCGGGGTACCCTAGGGCATTTCCACGGCGGTCCTTCTTATGTAGCCTCGTTTAACTCCCAGGAAAAAATAACGGACCCCACTTGAAGGAGTCTTTTAAGGGATATTTGTGAAATAACTGATATGCGGGTCTCTAAAGCAACTAACCGCCTTCGGCGGCTCTATGGGTCTTCTCTAGAAAGGGTTCTTACGAAGCATTGTAAGTAGATTAACTAGTTTTTGGGTCAGAATATTGAGGTATCGGGGGAATTTGGGGTTACTGGGAAGGAGAGATTAAGAAAAAGGTACCATTAAAAAATAAATTTGTCAAATCGCCTACTGTGTAAATTTTACCCATCGCACATCCAATAGGCCCACTGTTGCTTGAGATAAAAAAAATAAAAAAAATCACCCAAGGGGGGTTGACAGGGCTTTTTATGATCCTTGCTGTTGACAAAATCGAAGTTACCCCCCATAATGTATTTGAGCTGCCACCGGGAATTCGTGGGGGAGTGGGTTTCGGGTGGCGGCTCGCTGGTACTTTTCGGTAGGAGGGATTAATGATCACTGCTGAGGATTTTCAAAACTGGCTGTCTTATCAGAGTACGACAACCAGGGTTCTTGTGGTAATACTATCCACAATGATCCTTGCTATAATAACTACCCTGGTATTTATGGCAGTTCAATAATATCTCCGGCGGCGAACCGTTCCTCCTGCGCTCTCGCCGTCGGTTTTCCTTCTCAATAAATTAAAAAAAATCAAACACATAGTTGACAAAATCAAAAAACTAATCCATAATTCGTATAGGTACTATATAGGTACACTGCCAAATACATGAGGTTTCAAATGGGCTTTTTAGATGACTTGCAGGAAAAAATAGGCTCTCGCTTTACGCCGGAAGATCCTTTCGCCGGTATCGAAGTGGGTCGGTCTCCCGAGGAGGAGTTGTTTGCACGCAATCAGATATCCGCCAGGGGGGCGGCTGTCCGTAGGGGAGCGGCGAACCGGATCAGGCAGGACTATGCTGGCTTCGGTGGGGGTCCCCGTGGGGCCTTAACTAAGGCAATATCTAGTGCGAACCTTGGAGCCAACGCCGTAACTTCAGACGCACTGGTTCGAGACAGGGTTTCTTCAGAAGCGTCAGAGAAGGAACAATCGTTGGCGCTAGCGAGAGCCAGGGGGCAGTTCGGCCTAAATGTCGAGCAGGCTAATCTTGGTCGCTTAGGGGCCGGGTTAAACCTTGCCGGCTTGGCTGAGGGCGCAAGACAATTTAACGAGGGACAAAGTTCCAAACAGGACTCTTTAAGCCTGAATGCCTCCCTCGCGGCGCAAGCCCAGGAAGATGCGGCGGCGTTGGCCAGGGACAGGTTCGAGTTTGACGAGGCGAGGTTTCGCGAAAACTTGCAACGATCAGACATTCAGAGAAAGCGAGACTTCGAGCTATCTCAAGGTCAACTACAGAGAGATCTCACAGATAGAGCTTTACAGATGGCTGAACTCGAAGGTGTTTGGTCGTCAGGAGTTAGACCCCAGCTCGGTATCGGGGGAAGTCGTGGAACTCCCTTTCAAGCACCCCCACTCAGGAGGGGCTAATGGCTCTACCAAACGGAGTTATACAGTCGCTTATAGATCAGCGTTTGCGTAGGGAGGCGTTTGAGGCTCAACTGGCGCAACAGCAACAGGCCCCAACGCAAATAGACATTTTGAACCGAAGGGCTGCCTTGGCCCAGGAGACTGAGGGTTTAGCTCTGAGCGCCGCCGAGGACCAGAAGGAGCAAGATCGCCTTTTTAACGCGAACCAGCTAAACCAGATGACACGTAGGGCACAAGGTATTCGTTCCGCATTTGGGGTCAGCGGCCTCGGCTTCGAGGACGCTATTCTTGAGCGCCGAAGAAAAGATGTTATTTCACCGGACGCTTCACAGGGAACCTCGGTTGCGGAAGCAAGAACGCCCCCCCCGGAACCGATCAACCCCATCCTGGAGGAGAGAGCCCGGATGCTCCAGGGCGAAAGGCGCAAATCGTCAAACAAAGAGGACCTCTCCCAGCAGCGCAAGATGGATATAATCAATGCCCGCCAGGGAGCCATTTCCGGCAGGCAGGGGCAACGAATCAAGTCCAGGACGTCACTGCAAGGAGAGAGGATCACATCGAAGGAGAAAGTTGCGGGGCAGACCGTGGGTGAGAAAAGGGCCGCCAGGGCGCAAAAGGCGACTCAAGCCAGGGTAGATAAGAAGTTCGAGGCCAACATGAAGATAGCTCAACGTCTGTGGGACGAGAAGATGGCTCTTGAGAATCAACAGAGGAAGGATGCGTCGTTCGAGGGCGCTGATCCGTTTGACCCCGACAATACGGAGTTAAAGAAGAAGGAAAATGAGTATCGGAAATTCATAAAGAGTTCAGGCTTGGGAGCCGTGAGGTAGGGTGTAGTGGCCAACCAGGTGATTCTTCCACACGAGCGTAATACTCAAGCTTTGCTTCCACACGAGCATAGCGTCAACCAGGTGATTCTTCCACACGAGCGTAATACTCAGGTCTCGCTTCCGCACGAACTCGAAACCCTGCTTCCTCCAGTGGAGCCCCAGCCTCCCTCTACAGCCGGTGCTTTTCGTGAACCGATTACCGGTGTTTTGCCGCACGAACGGGCACAGCAATCTCTCTCTGTTGGAGATCCGGGGTTCCCACAACTCCCACCCTTAACTTCGACCCAACCGTTCAATAGGGAAGATTTCCTAAAGAGACAGGAAGAGAGGAAAGCCTTGTCTGAGAGCCCCGCACAAGTGGCGATATCCAAGTCCCTTGAGCCGACCCTTGGGGACGCGGCCCTGAAGTTTGGAGGCGACTTTATCGAGGGGGTCGGCGATACGGTCTCTGTTTTGGGGGCTGGTATTGCCGAAGGAACCGCTGACCTGGTTAAGACGGGAGCTGGAATGATAGACCTTCTGTCTGATGTTACCTCCGGCGCACCTCTCCAGCGAATGATGGTTGAGGCTGAGATAGCCGACCGGGCGCGGAAGCAGGGTAGACTCTTGAATGACGACGAGAAGGAGCAGGTAGCCCTACTCCATGAGCAATCCGGTGTGGGGGCGAAGAGTTTGGCTGAGGAATTGTTGGCCCCTAGCTTACGAATAGCCGAAAGGGTTACGAACGAATCAAAAGCCCCCCAACTATTAAAGGACTTCACTAAAACCGTAGGGCACCTTGCTCCGGCTGCCCCAGCAATAGGAGCGTTTGTTGCGAAATTCGGAACACATGCAGGAATGGCGCTATTTTCCGCACTGCCTAGCCTTGCTGATAGAGATTTGAAAGGGGCAGTGGTGGGCGGCCTTACAGGGTTTGGTTTCGGCGAGGTTTCCCAGGCTACTAAATTAATAAAGCCATTGTTTTACAAGGCCCTGGCTGAGGGGGCTGGTTTTGCCACGGTGGGGCAGGGAGCATTACTGGCCCAAGGTATGGGTCTCGACGGAAATCAAGCAATAAATGACGCCCTTACTGGCGGACTTATGTCCACGCACGGATCTCTTAGGAAAGCCAAGGGGGGTCTTGATTTTGGGGGGAAAGTTGGTGATGTGAATCAACTCAGAGAGACCCTGTCGAAGATAGGTGAGGGTATAAAGAAGATGGATAACGCCGGCTTTGCCGGTGAAAGAAAGGCTTCGTTCAAAGGAAAAAAAAGTATCGCCGAGATCGAGGCGGAGAGGATCGGTGCGAAGAGGAGTAAAACAAGGGAACCTAAAGATCTCCCGGCGGAAACACTTGAGGGCCTTGGGGTCATCGCTAAACGCTCCTACAAAAAGGCTGTGAATTTCCACGACCTCCAGTCGGCGGAGATCGAGTTGGAATTAAAACGCAGTAAGGAGTTTGAGCCAACAAATTACGAACAGGCACAGCTGAGGCGGATCGCTGATATCCAGGAGGCGGTTCAGGTAGATATAGCCAACTCGACGCTCCGTGCAGGTGGAGCGATCCTTTCGCTACAGGCGGATGGAGTTACGAAGGGTTTTGCTCGGCCCTTGAGTGTACCTCGACATGGCCGACGGAGAGGGAAACCTATCTATGGCAAAAAGACCCGAAATATGGATGAGGTTGTCAATGTGGCTCTGGAAATCGAATCCGTTGAAAATCTCCAACTAAAACGTGCCGAGCTATCGAAGCAGCGAAAGACCGATAAGGTCAGGATGATCGACGAAGCCCTTCTCGTTGTAAATCCTCCCACGACCGGCCCGAATGTAGCGAAATATCGCGCTATGAACGCAGCCTACCAAGAGCTAAAGGCGAAATATTTTGAGATCGGAGAGAGAGCCGTGGGTGCTGGGGTTATAAACGGGCGGCTGGATGATTTTGCTCGACATTTGTGGGAGGGACAGGAGCGGGTTGTGCTGTCGAAGCCCCGCACTCACAAGACGATTGTAGATGGGTGGATTGAAGGAAAAGAGCTGTCAGTAAAAATCGCGACCCAAAATTTTCGAGAGTACGGCAATTCTATGGAGCGAGCCATTGCTAACAAGCAGTTTTTTGAGAGAGCAAACCACCTTTCTCACGAAGCTCTTGCTGGGCAAAATGTCCCTATATTCTCATCTAACCCAAACGAGGTCCGGTTACGGACGACAAAGGGTGTAAGCCGGAGGCAACACGAAGCCCTGAAGGCAAATCCACTTATTAAGGTAGAGGTTACCGACCAAGGGTCTAGCAAGAAGGTCACAGCCCCCCTTGACCTGGAGAGTGCCACAGGGAAGGAGTTCGTAAAAAAACTTAAAGAGGGCGTTATTGAGCGTGTAGAGGTAAAGGAGGGGGGGGGCTTTCGTGAGATAACGCGGCCTGGGCAAATCTCGTATGTTCGAAAATTAGAGAAGCCCTGGGTGAAGATACCGCAAGACGTGGCTGTTGGGATTTTGAGCAAGCCAGGTCAACCCGTCGAGATTGGGCGGCCAGGGCAGCCGGGGGTAGCAATTTATGCCTCGGAGCCTATCGCTCGCCACATGTCCGATGTCTTTTCGGCTGCCAAGAGGAGTGGCCGGGCCGGGAAAGCCGGCCTTGCTTTTGATCGGTTTAATAATGCACGTAAGCACATGATATTGTTCATCTCCCTGTTTCACCCAAGGGCGATATGGAGCTCTTGGTTTTTTGGGGTCGGAAGGAAGCCGGCTGGGCAAAAAATGCCGTTCTCTGAGGCACCTGTTACTGCCGGCCTTAACGCCGTCGAAGAAGCGTGGCCTGCGGTGAGGCTCGCCGTAAGGCAGGGGTTAACTATGACTCTTGGGTCACCAGAGGGGATAAGTGAGCTTAAGAGGCCTGCGAAAACGAAAGTTGGGGCTCGGCTGGACGGTATCCGTAGTCCCCAAGAGAACCGCCTTTTCAACATAACCCAATCCGGCTTAAAGGTAAATGCAGCTATGATTGAGATGTGGCATTTACTTAAGAAGAATCCTGATATGCCGGCCACTGAGGCAGCGCGACTCTCGGCGAGCCTTATTAATAAGGATTTTGGTGGCCTGAATTACGAAAGGCTTGCGATAAGTAAGAACGAATTGAAGTGGTTACGGCGATTTCTTCTTGCCCCGGATTGGACTGGCAGCAATCTTATAACGGTAACAAAATCCATGCCCGGCAGTGCGGCCTTGGGGAGAAGGACTCGCCGTGCTGGAAAGAGACAGATATTCACGGCGGAGTCAACAACAGAACAAAAGCTGTTCCGTAAATTTTGGGGCAGGATTATGGTGAAGGGGCTAGGTTACACGGCCATAACGTCGCTAATTCTCAATGGGTTTTCTCCAGAAGAGGTATGGAAGGGATGGGAGAGGGATTGGAAGGAAGGAAACCTTAGAATTCTTGAGGCTGACGTTACAAATATCGCCAAGGCGCTTGGCACCCATAATGGACGCCGGGTTCACTGGAAACTTATGGGGCATCTTTTGGACCCGGTCCATTGGGCTACGGCTCCATTTAGTGACCTCACAGGAACCGCTAAGGCAAAGGGCTCCGTGATGTTTCGCTACTTATTTGGGCTCATGAGTGGGACTGATTGGAAAGGGGCTGGGTACAATGACTACGAAGAGGTGTTTCGCTCAGGAAAACTCACCTCGTTTGGAGCGGAAAAAAAGCTCGGGCTGTCACAAGCCCCGGCATACACCCTTGATCAAATCGTGAACAGTATGCCTATATTCGCACAGGAAGCCCTGAAGACTTACACCGGGGATTCCACCTGGACGACAGCGGCTGCGCGGGCCGCCGGGATACCAGTGTCGGAGAGATTTAAGGGGTCCGGTAAGCCCCGCCCAAAGAGATCGCGCAGAAGAAAAAGACCGAAGAGGTCGGGATCATGAAGAAGCCAAGTATTGACCACCCAAAGAAACCCAAAGGAAGAAGGATAGGTCGAACTTTGATATATGAAGATTATTTTGACCTTACGGTCTTTATGAGGGCCATGAAGGAAGAGCCCTCTATGGGAGCGAGCCCTGAACCAGAAGAGGGCGTGAATAATCAAGGTAGGCGCGACCTTAATGAAATTGCGAAGATAGGTTACCTCCATTACTTTTTCGCGGACCCCGCAACAAGAGTCCCTACTTCTGGCCGCATCAGAGACATTCTTAAGGTGTTTCGTAACGAGGGTGTCAGGGGTGTAACAGAAAAAATGATCTATCAGTGGCGAGATGAGCCTGCATATGTGGCGAACTTTAAAAAAATGCTCACAAAAAAACTCTTCAGCTTCGAGGCCCAGATCGCGGCAGCCGCAGCTACCCTGGACTGTGTGGCTCAGGGAAACATGTCGGCCATCAAGTGGTATAGCGAAAAGCTTAGTGATTACGAAAGGGAGGGAACGCCTGCCGACGCTATCATGAAGGAAATGGTTGACCAAAGTAATGCGCTCTTGGAGAAAAGGACCCCGGACCGGGTGGTTGGAAAGCCAAAGATGGAGGTTGCCGTATGAACTTGATGGCTGACGACAAGGTACTTGTTCGGGGCAGCTTTGATGGGCAACCGGAGCACTTCATGAAGACCATTAACCCCCGAAAATTCAAGACTCCATTCGGAAAGGCGCACCGCATCCTCATACAGGGAATCCTTTTTGCGAAAGTTGTAGCCAATCTTATTTTAGCTTGGCGTAAACTGGGCAAGTCAACCCTCATTTTTTCCGGCCTCATCCCGTATCTTATTCTCGTAAAAAAAGCTAGGTGCATCTATATTGGAAGTGAAACTCACCCCTCAGCAAGAAAATTCCTGACTCAGGTAAAGAACACCCTTAAGAGTAGTCGGGTCGCGAGACTCTACGGAGATGTCGAGGGCACCACCTGGACTAGAAATGAGATTGAGGTCGCTTGCCCTCAACTCGGGATCGCTTGTTGGGTACTGTCAGGAGGAAGAGAGAGTCAGGTGGCCGGCCTTAACGTTGATGTTATGATTAATGGAGAGTGGGAGTCAATAAGGCCGCAATGGTTTTTTGGTGACGATTACGACAATCCAAGAAAACCTACATCCCCAGCGACAGTTAAAAAGCAGATTGATCACTACCACAACCATATCCGGTGGTTCATGGACTCTACCGTGGCGTCCAGGATATTTTTCGTAGGAACCATTTACGCGCCGTCTTCGTTCCTGACTGAATTTGAGAATACCGTGCTGTCCGCCAACATATACAAGATACCGGTTGTCAATATCGGTGATAACTGGGAAAAGTTGCGCGACAAATACGGCATCGGGTACTGGGAGAGTCTGTGGGAAGAGAATCCTGAGTTTTCTACGGCAGCCCAGAAAAAGCAGTATGCGAATGCGGCCAAAGATGGGGCGCTCGAATCATACTTTCGCCAGATGATCTTGCAGCACTCCGCTGACGAAAAGAAGAAGTTTAACATAAAGAAGTTAAAGAATATTGATTATACCGATATTGACATGCGGAAGCTTAATCTGTACCTCCTCATGGATGCCGGATACACTCAAAACTCATGGTCCGACCCTACGGCAATCGTACTGTTAGGTGTCGGTAAGGGGTACAAGTTCTACCTTATCGATGTCGTCCAGGAACAAATGGGCGAAGAGGATGTTATAGCGGCTATTTCAGAAATGTACACAAATTATCGACTTTGGGAGTATATGTTCCAGGGCCTTTATATCGAATCGACCATGTTCCCCTGGGTACAGTCAATGTTTCATAGGGAATTCATAAAGGTCGGGATCAATATTCCAATAAGTGAACTGAAGTCGGGAAACAAGAGTAAAGTTTTTCGTGTCAGAGCTTTTCTACATCCAGTTAACCGGGGCGACGTATACATAGCAGCAGCCGCAAAGCCGATATCCGATCAGATGCAGATATTTCACGGAGAGGGGTCACAGAAGGGAATTCATGCACTTGACGCACTGTCCTATGTTCTTTTTCCAGATATTGGCGGTGAGCCGGCACTCCCTCCTACCCGAGAAGAGGAGGAGGAGTTCAAGAAAGAGCAGTCCGACCATGCTTGGAGGATGATTCTCGGTTCATCCGCATACGACTACGGAACGCACGGTAAGATTCGTGTCCCCGAGATGGAAGGTATTGTCCAGGACGACTTCCGGCTTATCCCGGCAGACGTATATGACGATTGGGAGCAGCGATATGTCCGCGTTGAACCCCATGTCGCACAGGAGCAAGGATGTTACGTATATCAGCGCTAATATTTTCAGTTGCATGTCTCATCGTGGCACTCACCTTTGTGGGCGTAGTGTACAGTATAAAGAAAGCTCTTGTCGGAAAGAATCTCTTTGAGCTTTTTCGCCTCTACATAGCCTTCCGTAGCGGCGTATGGGCTGTTAACCGACGTACCGGTAAGGTAGAAATGGGGCCTCCGAATGACTAAGAATAACGAGAATACAATCATCGACTGGGTGGTCCGAACAACAAGATCCCATGTGATGGCGGGCATAGGGGAGATTACAAACTTGCACCGACAAATGTTGTTTGGCGACCAGACACGCACGGTTCGAGAAGGGAAGCCGGTTGATATAACTAGTAACCGGGGATCTGTAGTGGTTAGAAATATTTTTCCAGAGATGCTGCGGGCATTCACAGCAAAGCTACTCAAGGACATGCCCATACCTCACGTAACTCCATATGGGAAAGATTGGAGCTACGAGTCTTACCGAGCAAGCAAGATAGCGAATGCGGTTATGAGTAAGCTCGTAGTAGACCTTGACCTGGAAAAGAAAATGGAACAGATAGTTTACGATTACTTCTTGGGGCACCTTGGAGTGATGCTCACTTATTTTGATCAGGATTCTGGCGACATCGACAAGACAACAACGTCGCTGGCTGCCTTGTATGGCGATACGGTAGATCGACATACAAAGATCAAGCAAGGAGAGGCCAAGGCGATGGTTATACCTCCGCAACACTACTTCTACGACACTACAGCCAGTGACGACCCTGACCGAAGGTATGTAATTCTTAAGTTCACGCTCCCGAGGACCTCAGTGAAGCGCCAATTCTCAGAGTCCAAGATGGTCGATCAGGCTCCTGATGCGTTCAGTGGGGTTGATGCTGTTGGCTTTGGCCCGTCGTCACCCCTTACGACCTCACCCACCATGGGGCACGTCGGTCACAATGATGGTGACCGACTAATTTCTGTGTACGAAGTGTTTGCGGTACCGGGAGGGATAGAAGGACACCCAGACGGCTATCACGCCATCCTCACTGACAACGAAATCCTCTTTGAGGAGGACTGGGATAAGGGCATTCCGGTCCATACGTTTGCTCCAGGGAGAATTTCAAACCAATATCTTCCCCCATGCCCAGCGACCTCACTCCGGGAGCACCAAGTTAGGCTCAACAGGGCTGAGAGTATGGTGGAAGAAAACATGATGTACTCTGGAAACAATCAGTGGGTTGCGGACAGGAAGACTAATTTTCGGCCACACAACCACCCTGGCATACCGTCCTACTATGACGCCCCTTCGGGCATCCCAGCCCCGAAAAACGTAACTGCATCCGCCTACCCTGCATATATTATCATGCGAGGCGAAGCAATAAAGAGTGGAGCAATGGCGGAAATAGGCATAAATCCTACCTCCCAGGGGGACCTTTCTGGGCTACAGGCGGGTGCCCCTACGTCTATGGTAGTTTTTGCAAGAGAGATGGAAGATGAGCTGTTATCGGCGGCGGTTCGAGAGGTTGAGCGCTTCTATAGGGAGATCTCCAAGGCCCTGTTTCGCCTGGTGGCAGATAATTATAGTGACAAGAGGGAGATTTTTGTTACATCGGACACCGACTCCAGAACAAAGAACCGAGAGTACTTCAAGGGGGCTGATTTCGACGGACAAATGGAGTTTCAAATCAAGGCTGGAATAAATATAGGCTCATCCTCAATACAGAGATTTGAGTCAGCGAAACTCTTTATGCTGCAAGGCCAGATGTCGTTTAACGACTTCTTGGAGGCCGAGCGCTTTAGTTATAATTTGGATTTTTTGCGCAATCGGCGGCTTAAGGATAGAGATAGGGCCTACCGAAACAGGGATCGTGTAATAAAGGCCGCTGAAGCAATAGAGACTGTGGATTCGGAACCGGAAGTGGCCGAACAGGCCTTTTCGGAGTTTGTCCTAAGTCTCCTCACTAAATACGACAATCACAGGATACATATAGATGTTTTTAAGGAATACTTTATCTCGGAGGCCGGAGATGAATCGGGGCCAATCGTAAGGAACGCTATATTGGGCTATATGGATGCCGCAGAGGCGTTTCAGCAACAGGTGGCGCAAGAGAACGCTTCTCTTGCGGCTGCCGCAGGAATGGGGCCGGGAGTTCCCGGTCAGAACGCACCTGGAGTTGTAAGTCCCGGTGGAGGCCCTCAAGCGGCGGAAGGATCACCTGCACAGTTTGAGCAAGCCACTACACCGCTGGGAAGCAATCCGGTGTAAAGGAGATTTATATGTTAAAGATCGATGAGCTTGTCGGCAAGTTCCAAGAGGCAGGCGAAACACAGGAAGTTGGTACGGTAACCCCTACAGGGAGCCTTGCCGACCAAAAACACAGTGCGGAGGGGTCGGACGAAGACCTTACTGAATTTGTAGGCACAACAGATACACCACCATTAGAACAAGAACAAGAGGTAGAAGGTAGTTCCTCGCAGTCAGCACCGTACACGATGGATGAACTCAACAGTATGGGTAGTGGGGCTGACATAAGTAGGTTGCCAAAGGGAATCTTGGCCGTACTTGAGGGATTCAAGCAACAGATGGACAGCACGGCTGCCAATGCGAAACAACAGGTCCAGGGTGCCCAGGAGAAGTTCCGAGAAGCGAGCGAACTACTCATGAGAGCCCAGAAAGAGAGTAGCCTTCAAACAGACATTCAGGCTCAGGACGAAAGGTATGCCGCACTCGAAGAAGAGGGCGGTGCGGTCGCGGTAACATTGGCGAAAGAACTGGACGCCCTGAAGGCTAAGATAGCCGATATAGAGGGAAACAAGGCTGGTATAAACGAGATTAAGTCTGATATACAGACGCAACGATTCGCAAAAGAGTACAGTTCTTTTGTGGACAAGCATCCTCTCCCTAGAGAAATCCTTGTGCCACTTTGGGATCATGTTGCACTTGAGCGAAAAATGGATAAGAATTTTGATGTTGAAAGTGCGGTAGAGAAAGTCTCGAAGGTTTACAGAGAGCCGGTACTTACGGAAGAAACCCTTTTCGAATTCATGAGAAACCCAAAGAACAAGGATATTGTAAATCGTACGGCAAGAAGGGTGGTTGCTGGGCGAAAGGCCAAGCCGATTGCTGTTGGTGGCCGGTCAGGCGCAATCGCAGCAATTAAACCAAAGAAGTTTGACCCGAAAGGGAAGTCTATAGCGCAGTCTCTCGACGAAATACTAAGTGGTGTTTCTAAGTAAGGATAATTATAGGAGTAAAAGCGATGGCTTTATTAAAAGATCAATACGATAAGGTTTTATTGGAGGACGTGGCCCCTAATATACACGACATCATTAGAGAAAAGATGTTTTTTGGGAACTACGTCGTGGATGCACCAAGCGGGGTTAAGTTCAAAGGAAACACAACGGAAGTCCGAATGAAGACGCAGTACGAGCACTCGTACCAGCCCGCGAAAGAGATGGAGACTATTCCTAAGCCCGGCACTCCTGATTGGATCAAGTTTCTTCTGACCGTGAGGAAATGCGTAGGAACACTGGCCTTTAGTCAGGAGGCAGTCGAACATACAGCCGGTGATAGCTATCAAGTCGGCGCATTGAAGTCTGGATTAGAGACGTTCATGAAAACGATGCGCCTAACGAAAGAGCTGCTCATCGCTAGCGATGGTACGGGCGCTATTCTTGGTGGCGACTGTACGGGTCCGGCGGTGGGACAAAATATACCAGTCACCCATTCGTTTTTCATTAGGAGAGGTATGCGGGTGATGGCAGTAGATGGCTCGGACAATGTTGTCGCCCCGGAGTTGTTCGTAACGAAAGAAAACCCTGATACCCACGACGTTACTGTTACCGGGGACGTAAGTGGGATCGACGGGACCTGCCAGCTTTACCTATTTGGAGGCTACTCACCAGCTCACGACAAGTCCCCCATGGGGTTTGATATACACCTCTCTGACACTAACGGAGAGCACGCACTATATCAGGGCTTCGACAGGAGTACGGACTACATTTTGTCTGGAAGAAACCTCTATGGCTCAGTCAAGGGGACCCCGGAAAATATCAGCGAGGCTCGCGTATACGACCTATTCGCTTTGTTTCGGGACGTAGACCGGGACGAGAAGCGCTCTGGCATCTGCAACGATGGCGTAGCAAAACACCTTCTTGCATACAGGGCCACAAAGAACCAGCCTACAGTTCGGTTCGACCAGGAAATTGGCGACAAGAAAGGCATCCGCATTATACACAACGGCGAAACAATCGAAATTGAGGTTCATCCAGTTATCCCTCAAAATCAATTGTGGGCCATCCATAAGGGCTCAAACGTTTGGTATCGAGGTAAGGCTGGATTCTACAACCCATCGGGCGCAAAGGAGATCTTTAGGGCCTTTACGGATCAACTTGGAATGTACGCTGTCTGGGCTG
>Ga0316192_10001855_pt1 | contig 15596 bp, 14 predicted proteins | sample MerIslwburrow_MG_FD_204931 | JGI IMG/M metagenome (GOLD analysis project Ga0316192, IMG submission 204931) | Coastal sediment microbial communities from Maine, United States - Merrow Island worm burrow | ecosystem: Environmental > Aquatic > Marine > Coastal > Sediment | place: USA: Maine...
GCTAACGCCATCGACAGTGCCGTAGCCGACGGTGTCGACATCATCAACTACTCCGTGGGCAGTTCGATGCTGCAGATCACGGCGCCGGACGACATTGCGCTGATGAACGCCACCAAAGCCGGCGTTCTCGCCGTCGTCGCGGCGGGCAACGAGGGACCCAACCTGGGCACGATCGGTTCCCCGGCCGGCGGGCCCTGGGCCATAACGGTTGCCGCCTCCACCCGTGACGGGGAGACGTCCGTCGATGCGATGCAGGTCAACGAACCGCCGTCGATCGCGGGCAAATATGCCGTCGAGGAAGCCAACTTCACGCCGCAATTGCGTGACAGCGATCCGATCGAGGCCGCACTGGTGCTCGCCGATGACGACGACGATGCCGGCGGCACGGGCACCACGGCGGATGCCTGCGAACCGCTGATCAACGACACGGACATCAACGGCAACATCGCTTTCATCGAGCGCGGCGGCTGCAACTTCGACATCAAGATCCAGAATGCCGGCGATGCGGGCGCCGTTGCCGCGGTTGTCTACAGCATCGCCGGCGATCCCATCGTCATGAACGGCAACGCCGCTCTCGTCGACATACCGGCGGTCATGATCGGCCAGGCGGACGGCAACCTCATCGTCGCCGAAATCGAGGCCGGCAACGAAGTGACCGCCGTGCTCGAAAAGAGCCTGCTGCTGACCGAGCCCGAGACCGGCAACGTGATGGCAACGTTCTCGGCCCGCGGGCCCGGGCCGGTCCGGGACATCGTGAAACCGGACGTCACGGCGCCGGGCGTCAACATTCTCGCGGGCTTCACGCCTGAAACGGCGAACTCGATGCCGGACGAGACCTTCGCCTACCTGAGCGGCACCTCCATGTCGACGCCGCATGTCGCCGGCGTCGCGGCACTGCTCATGGAGGCCCGGCCGGACTGGGGGCCGTCAGCCGTCAAGTCCGCGCTGATGACCAGCGCGCGCCAGGACCTCGTGCAATCCGACGGCGAGAGCGCAGCCAATCCCTTCGACTACGGCGCCGGGCACATCGTGCCGAACGCCGCGCTGGACCCCGGCCTCGTCTACGATGTGAGCGACGGCGAGTTCGACGCATTCGCCTGCGGCTTCGATTCGCCGGCGGTTCCAGAGGCACGGTGTGACGAATTGCAGAACGCGGGCGTGTCGTTCGCACCGGAAGACCTCAACCAGCCTTCCATCGGGCTGGCGCAGCTGGCGAACGAGCAGACGGTGAGCCGGCGGGTCACCAACGTCAGCGATGAATCCCAGACCTACGTGGCGGCGGTTTCGGCGCCGCCCGGAATCCAGGTCAGCGTCGTGCCGTCGAACCTTTCGCTCGGCCCCGGCCAGACCGCTACGTTCGACGTTACCTTCGTCTACCAGTCGGGGCCGCTCGACCTGTGGCGGTTCGGCTCGCTCACCTGGACCAGCAACGATCATTCGGTGTACAGCACGATCGCCGTAAAACCGGTATCACTGACCGCGCCGGCCGAGGTGACGAGCGTCGGCGGCACCGGCACGATCAGTTTCCCCGTCGAATTCGGCTACACAGGCAGCTACGTGCCGGGCGTTCACGGACTGCGCCTGCCGCTCGTTATCAACGGCTTCGTCGACAACGACCCGACCAAGACCTTCACGTTCCGTTCGGGTAACGGCGTCACGGCGCATCTCGTGGACGTGCCGCCGGAGCAGCTATACCTGCGGTTCTCGCTGTTCGACGCACTGACGGATGGCAACGACGACCTCGACCTGTACCTCTACTACCAGCCGGGCGTCTGCAACCCGCTGGATTTCCGCGGCACCCGGATCACCGAAAGCGGCGGACCGACCGCGGAAGAACAGGTGGACGTGTTCAGGCCGCCCGCCGGCTGTTACGGCGCGCTGGTACACGGCTTCGAAACCGACCAGGTCAGCGGCGGGCCCGGCGCGAATTACACCATGCTCGCCTGGGCATTCGGCTTCGTGGACAACCAGGGCAACATGACGGCGTCCGCGCCGCCGCTCGTCAATTCGGGCTCGACGGAGACCGTCACCGTCAACTGGGCGAACCTGTCGTCCGATACGATCTACCTCGGCGGCATTTCGCACAACACGCCGCAGGGGCTGGTTGGAGTCACCCTGATCACGATCGGCAACTAGCTCGCGAGCGCCGTTATCGGCGGGACTTTTTAGCCAGCTGCCCGCAGGGCCGGTTACGAAAACAGCCGAGCACGTGATCGTTCACGAGGCCGGTCGCCTGCATGTGCGCGTACATGATCGTGCTGCCGACGAACCGGAAACCGCGTTTCTTCAGATCCTTGCTCAGTGCATCCGACTCCGGCGACGTCGCCGGCACCTCGCTGTCTTTCCTGAACCTGTTCTGGATGGGCTCGCCGTCGACAAAGCCCCAGATGTATTTGCTGAAGCTGCCGAACTCTTCCTGCACCTCGATAAACGCCTGCGCATTGGTGACGGCGGACTCCACCTTGAGGCGATTCCTGACGATGGCCGGATTGCCGAGCAGCGATTCGATGCGCTTCTTCGTGAAGCGCGCCACCTTCTGGACGTCGAAGTCGGCGAAGGCCTTGCGATAACCGCCGCGCTTGTTGAGGATCGTCGACCAGCTCAGCCCCGCCTGCGCGCCCTCGAGCAACAGGAATTCGAACTGCACGTTGTCGTCCCGGACGGGCACGCCCCATTCCCTGTCGTGGTACTCGATGTAGTCGAGGCTGACGCCTTCCGCCCATTTGCAACGTGTGATCTTCTTTGTCATTCGCGAAATCTAGCAGGGCCGCTGCCGCCATGCAGCCGTATTTTTCCGGCCAATCGTTGATTAACTGCCCGATCAACGAAAAAGGCCCGCGCATCAGCGCGGGCCCTTCATCGTGCACTATCTACGCGGCGTTGCCGCGAAGGACTTTAGTCGTCCTTCTTGTCGCTACCGCAGGAGCCTTCGCCTTCCTTATCGCCGCCGCAGGAGCCTTCACCTTCCTTGTCGCCGCCACAGGCGCCTTCGCCCTTCTTGTCGTCGCCACAGGAACCTTCACCGCACTTGCCTTCGCCTTCCTTATCGCCGCCGCAGGCACCTTCCTTGTCCTTGCCTTCCTTGTCGCCGCCGCAGGAGCCTTCACCGGCACCCAGCATGTAGCCGGCGCTCAGTGCCGACATCGCAAAGGGGTTGTCCACGGTGTCTGCGTTGGCAACGCCACCGAACGCGAACGAGCTGGCCAGGGCCGCACCTACAGCCAGTGCAACGGGTTTTACTACTTTCTTTTCTGCCATGATTTTCTCTCCTAGTTGTTTGCCCAGGGCCGGGCATGGTTTACCAGTGACACGGTGCGTCAGGTGCTCCAGGTCACTGAATTCATTACATTCTGCTTAATGGTGTCGAGTTTTTCATTACGCTCGCCGATGATCGCGACGCTGCCGCCGCCGACGGGCAGGATAATACCGTTGATGCTCTCGCCCTCGATCGGCACGGCATCGGTGATCGCTTCGTCCGGCAGCAACAATATCGTCACCGGACCCTGCTCTCCCTGGATGACCAGGTGCGGAATCTTCCTGCCGTTGATCACGCAGGTTTGCGCATACGTGATCAGGCCGGCATCGTGATTCATGTGCGCCAGGTTCGCGGGCACAACCTTCGCGAGCCGCCGTTCGTCAACCGGCTCATCGGTGACGCGCAGTGCGTAGGGCTCGTGATCCAGGTGAGCCACGATCTCGTCCGCGAGTGACGGATAGGTGACATTGCTGCCATACATCCGGACTCCCACGAACGCCGCCAGCACGAGCGTTGCCGCGACGGCCATCCAGACGGGTGCCGTGAACCGCCGGCGCTCCGCCAGGGAAACGACAGCCGCAGTATCGACGTCCGGCAATTCGGGCATGCGAAGCTCGGGCACGCTGATGGCCAGTGCGCGACCGATCTTCTGGTCGAGCGCACGCATCTCGCTGCGGTACGCCAGGCAGCCGGCGCAGGCAGAAACGTGAGCCTCGCCGCCGTCGTATGACGGGTCCGCTCCGATTGCCTCTCTGTAGTCTTCGCAGTTCATCAGTTTCACGATTCCGATTGCCCGAAGGCCATCTCGTTGTCCATTTCATCCTTGAGCTTCGAGCGGGCCCGGTGCAGGCGCGTCAGTACCGCGCCCTGCTTCAGTCCCATCAACTCACCAATCTCCTTCGTGCTGTAGCCCATCAGGACCTGCAGTACGAGCGGCTCGCGATAGTCGTCGTCGAGCCTGTATATCGCATCACGCATGTCGTCGAGTTCGTGGTCCGGCTCGTTGGCCAGCAACGCTTCCTGCGACGGCGTCAGGTCATCGACATCCACCGTTTCCAGGCGGCGGCGTTCGAAATACCGGGCGTTCTCCCGTCGAACGATGGTCAATAACCAGTGCCTGGCAGCCGCTTCGTCGCGCAGCGAGTCCAGCGACTTCCAGGCCCGCAGCAGTGATTCCTGGACGACATCCTGGGCGACCGTTCTGTCCCGGCTGAGCCAGGCAGCAAAGCGGTACATGTCCTGGTGGAACGTAGCCACCAATTCGTCGAATCTCCGACGCCTGGCCGTTCCGACATCACTGCTATTCATACGAGTTGACCCGCCCCGTCGCTCTTTTATTACTGTTTCTGTGGAAATCTGTGATTAAGGCGTGGAAACACTGCCTAAATACAGGGAAAATAAAGCAATCTTTTTATCATTCAGATTAGCTATGAGTACAGAAGCCCCCGGTCAGTTCCCCCGAATACGCATGCGGCGTACGCGCCGTACGCCCGCATTGCGCCGCCTGGTGGTCGAAACCGGGCTGTCCGCCAGCGACTTAATCTACCCGGTTTTCGTCCTCGACGGGGACGATCGCACCGAACAGGTGGAATCCATGCCCGGCGTCGAACGCCAGAGCATTGACCTGCTGCTCGGTACGCTCGGCGAAGCGGTCGAACTCGGCATTCCCGCCGTGGCCCTGTTTCCGGTCATCGACGCCGACAGGAAGAGTCTCGACGGTGCGGAGTGCGCCAATCCCGACGGCCTCGTCCAGCGCACCGTAAAGGCGATCAAGGAGGCCCACCCCGAGCTTGCCGTCATCACGGACGTCGCGCTGGATCCCTACACCACGCACGGCCAGGACGGCATCATCGACGATGCAGGATACGTCATGAACGACGAGACGGTCGCGATGCTGACGCGGCAGGCTCTGTCGCACGCGGAAGCCGGCGCCGACGTCGTCGCGCCGTCCGACATGATGGACGGCCGTATCGGTGCCATCCGTAACGCGCTCGAGGCCGCCGATTACCGGCACACGCTGATTCTCGCCTACGCGGCCAAGTACGCGTCCTGTTTCTACGGCCCGTTTCGCGACGCGGTCGGCTCCGCCGCCAATCTCGCGGGCGGCGACAAGTCCACCTACCAGATGGCACCGGAGAACAGCGACGAAGCGCTGCGCGAGGTTGCGCTGGATCTCGACGAGGGGGCGGATTTCGTCATGGTCAAACCGGCAATGCCGTACCTGGACATCATCCGCCGCGTTCGCGACCACCATGGCGTGCCGACCTTCGCCTACCAGGTGAGTGGCGAATACGCGATGCTCAAGGCTGCTGCCGGCAATGGCTGGCTGGACGAACGCAAGTCGGTGCTCGAGGCGCTCATGTGCATCAAACGCGCGGGAGCAAGCGCCATACTGACGTACTTCGCAATGGACGCGGCTCGCTGGCTTGGCGAGTAGGTATACTGTCGGCTGGATAACCAGCCTGGGTAATGCAGACGGTGACCGTTGACCGCTATGGTGTGATGGGCTATCCGGTTGCTCACAGCCGGTCGCCCGTGATCCACCGGCTTTTCGCACAGCAGACCGGGCAGGAGCTGCGTTACGAGCTGTTGCGCGTGGCGCCCGAAAAGCTCGAGGAAGCCGTGCGCCAGTTCCAGCGCACGGGCGGCATGGGACTGAACATCACCGTTCCCCACAAGCGCGCCGTCTTCCGGCTCGTGGATCACCTCAGCGAGCGCGCCAGTGCGGCGGGCGCCGTCAATACGCTGACGTTCCGCAACAACGAGATTTACGGCGACAATACCGACGGCATCGGCCTGTTGCGCGACCTCGTGGTCAATCTTGGTCTGAACCTGGAGCGCGCCAACATCCTCGTCCTCGGCGCGGGCGGCGCGACGCGCGGCATCGTCGGCCCGCTCCTGGAGATGCAGCCGCGGAGTTTATGCATCGCCAACCGTACCCTCGAGCGCGCGCAGGATCTCGTCGAACGGTTCGCCAGCCGTGGTTCGGTAAGTGCCTCCGGTTTCGACACGATTCCGGTATCCGAGCCCTACGACCTCGTTATCAACGCAACGTCGGCGATCCACGGCGGCGAAATGCCGCCATACCCGGAAGCCGCCATTTCACCGATCACGTTCTGCTACGACCTGTCCTACAGCCTGCACCCGACGCCGTTCTGCGCCTGGGCGCTCGAACACGGTGCCGCCAATGCCGTCATGGGATGGGGAATGCTCGTCGAGCAGGCCGCCGAGTCGTTTCATATCTGGCGCGGTGTGCGCCCCGATACCAAGCCCGTGCGGAAGCAGATCTCGATCACCGCATAGTCACGAATTCTTCGGCACTCGTCGGATGGATGGCGACGGTGTCGTCGAAATCCTTCTTCGTCGCGCCCATCCGGATCGCGACCGCAAAACCCTGCATCATCTCGTCGGCCCCGTCGCCGATGACGTGGCACCCGACGATACGCTCGTCGTCCCCTGCCGTTATGAGCTTCATCACCGAGGGCTGCTTCTTCTCGCCAAGCGCGTAGTACATGGCAGTGAAGCGCGCCAGGTAGACCTTCACCGCGTCGCCGTACTCGGCCCTGGCCTCCGCCTCCGTCATGCCTATGGTGCCCATCGGTGGATGACTGAAGATGACGGTCGGAACCAGCCGGTAGTCCAGGTGGCGGCCTTCCATCTTGCCGTAGATTCGATCGGCGAGGCGCCGTCCCGCGGCGATCGCCACGGGCGTGAGCGCCTGCGCGCCCGTGACGTCACCGAGCGCGAAGATATGGTCGACGTTCGTCGCCTGGAATTTGTCGACCGGGATGAACCCCTGCGCGTCGGTCTTCACGCCGGCCGCGTCGAGCGCCAGCGTGTCGCTGTTCGGCTCGCGGCCAATGGCCCAGAGCAGGCAGTCGACGGGACCGAAGCGGCGCCCGTCCTCGCTGGTCATGACGAGGCCGTCGTCCCGCTTTTCGACACTCGCGGGAATGACGCGGGTATCGAAGCGAATGCCGCTGTTCTGCATCGCCAGCATGACCTCTTCGCCCAGCATCGTGTCGAAGCTCCTGACGATGCCCTCCTTGCGTACGACGATGTTCACCTCGCTGCCGAGGGCGTTGAACACGCCGCCGAGTTCAACGGCGATGTAACCGCTGCCCGCGATGAGGACGCGCTGCGGCCGCTCCTCGAGCGTGAAGAAGCCGTCCGAAACAATGCCGTGACCGGCGCCGGGGATGTCGGGCACCATCGGCCGGCCACCCGTGGCGATTGCAATTCGGTCCGCGCGGTAGTGCTCGTCGCCGACGGCGAGCGTGTGCGGGTCCACGAAGTGGGCGGCTCCCTGGATGTACTCGACACCGCGCCGGTCGAGGTTCTTCTCGTAAATACCATTGAGGCGTGTGACATAGGCGTCGCGCCGCGCCTTCAGCGAAGCCCAGTCGTGCCCGCTTACGTCGATGCCGAAACCGTAGTCGGCGGCATGCTCGAGATGATGCTGCATCTCGGCGGCGTACCACATGACTTTCTTGGGTACGCAGCCGACATTGACACAGGTGCCACCCAGCGGCCCGTACTCGATTACGCCCGCGCGCGCGCCGTATTCCGCGGCACGTTGCGCGTGCGCAAGCCCGCCGCTGCCGCCGCCGATTACCAACAGATCGTATTCCTCAGCCAAATCCTTACTCCTTCCGGTGCCGTGCTAACATCCTGCGCGGAGAAGGATATCAGCAACGTCAATGAGCAACCCACTTCTGGATATTTCGTCACTGCCGCGCTTTGCGGAGATTGCGCCAGAGCACGTGCTGCCGGCGCTCGAGCACCTCATCTCCGCTCACCGCAGCAAGCTCGGCGAGCTGCTGGACGATGCCACCAATCCCGACTTCGATTCGCTCGTGCTGCCCCTCGAGGAGATGGAACACGAGCTGTCGCGCGTCTGGTCGCCGGTCAGCCACCTGCAGGGCGTGCTCGGCTCACCCGCGTGGCGGGAAGTCTATAACGCCGCGCTGCCGATACTGACCGAGTACGGCACCGAATTGTCACAGAACGCCCGGCTGCAACAGGCGTATGCCCGGGTGGACAGCCGCCTGCCCGCGGACACCAGCGAGGCACGGCGCAACACCGTCGCCCATGCCCTGCGGGATTTCCGCCTGGCGGGCGTGGATCTTCCCGACCAGCAGAAGAAGCGCTTCCGGGAAATCATGCAGTCGCTTGCCGCGATACAGGCCGATTTCGACCACAACATCCAGGACGCCTCGGACGCCTGGGCGCTGCCGGTCGACGATGCCGCCGAACTCGAGGGGCTGTCGCCGCAGGTGCAGAAGCGCGCCGCCGCGGAGGCTTCGAAGCGGGGCCGTGACGGCTGGCTGCTGACCCTCGATTTCCCGACCTATCACGCCGTCATGACGCACGCCGAGAACCGCGGCCTGCGCGAGACCTTCTACCACGGCTGGGTAACCCGCGCGTCGGACCAGGGCGCGAACGACGAGTGGGACAACAGCGACAACATCGACAAGATACTGGCGCTGCGCCACGAGGCGGCGAAACTCGTCGGTTTCGACAGCTACGCGAATTATTCGCTCGCCACCAAGATGGCAGAGTCGTCCGAACAGGTCATCGGCTTCCTGCGCGACCTCGCGGTACGTTCGCGGCCGGCGGCCGAAGCCGAACTGGCGGAATTGCGCGAGTTTGCGGGCATGACCGTGGAGCCCTGGGACCTCTCCTTTTTGCTCGAGAAGCTCAAGCAGCAGAAGTTTTCCATCTCGAACGAGGTCCTGCGGCAGTATTTTCCGGCCGACACCGTGATGAGCGGTCTCTTCGAACTCGCCAGCCGGCTCTATGGCGTCAGTTTTTTGCGCGATCCCGATGTCATGACGTGGCACGAGGACGCGCTTTACTACCGGGTGCACAACCGTGATGGCGAAGAGGTGGGCGGTTTCTACACCGACCTGTTCGCGCGCAGCGGCAAGCGCACGGGCGCGTGGGTGGACGACTGCGTCAATCGCAAGAACCTGAGCGGCTCGATGGCGCACCCTGTCGGTTTCCTCGTCTGCAATTTTTCGCCGCCGGACGAAGGCGGCCACTCACTGCTCACTCATGACGACGTGGTAACTGTGTTTCACGAGTTCGGCCACATGCTGCACCACCTGCTGACACGCATCGACTACCCGAGCATCGCGGGCATCAACGGCGTGCCGTGGGATGCGGTCGAACTGCCCAGCCAGTTCATGGAGAACTTTGCCTGGAGCTACGAGGTGCTCGAACGCTGTTCGGCGCACGCGGAAACGGGCGCGCCGCTGCCGAGAGATGTCTTCGAGCGTCTCGAGGAAAGCCGCCATACCGGTGCCGCACTCGCGATGATGCGGCAGATCGAGTTCGGGCTGTTCGACATGCGGCTGCATGCGGAGTACGACCCCGCGACGCCGCGCAACGCACTGGCGACGCTCGAGGAGGTGCGCGACGAGGCCTCGCTGGTCCGCCACCCCGCCTACAACCGCCTGCCGCAGGCTTTCTCGCATATTTTCGCGGGCGGCTATGCGGCAGGCTACTACAGCTATAAGTGGGCGGAGGTTCTCGCGGCCGACGCATTTGCGGCCTTCGAGGAAAACGGCATATTCGATGCCGGGACCGCGGCGCGGTTCCGCCACGAGATCCTCGAAATCGGCGGCAGCCGGGACTTCATGCAGGCGTACGTCGATTTCCGGGGAAGAAAGCCCACAATCGACGCGCTGCTGCGCCAAAGCGGTATTCTCTCCCCATGAAAATAGCGACCTGGAACGTGAACTCGATGAAAGTGCGCCTGCCGCACGTGCTCGAGTGGCTTTCGGCCGCCGACCCCGACGTGCTCGTGCTGCAGGAAATCAAGCAGCTCACGGAGATGTTCCCGCAGCAAGACCTCGCGGCGGCGGGTTACCGATCGCTCGCCAACGGCCAGAAGACCTATAACGGCGTCGCGGTCGTCAGCAAAGAAGAGCCGCAGGACCCGGATCTGGAACTACCCGGTCTCGACGATCCGCAGCGGCGTGTGCTGGCCGTGACGATCGGCGGCGTGCGGGTCATCAACCTGTACGTACCGAACGGCTCCGAGGTCGGTTCCGAAAAATACGAGTACAAGCTGGGCTGGCTGCGAGCGCTGCGCGAGTATCTCGAGGCGCAACTTGCGAAGTACGAGAACCTCGTCGTGCTCGGCGACTTCAACATCGCGCCCGCCGACGAAGACGTCTACGACCCGGAGAAATGGGGCGACGCCATCCTCTGCAGCCCGCTGGAGCGCGCGGCGCTGGAGGAACTGCTCGACCTCGGGCTTACCGACGTGTTCCGCAAATTCGACCAGCCCGAAAAGGCGTACAGCTGGTGGGACTACCGAGCGGCCATGTTCCGCCGCAACGCCGGGCTGCGCATCGACCTGATCCTGACCAGCGCCGCGATGACGAAGCGCTGCACTGCAAGCTATATCGACCGGGAACCGCGCACCTGGGAACGCCCGTCGGACCATGCCCCGGTGGTCGCGGAGTTCGAACTCTGAAACTCCATACGGCGCCCGGTTGTGCCGGTTGGTCGGATTTTACCGACATGACATATTGTCGAATAACGGCCGGATTGCTCGTGATGCGATGTGTATGATTGAGTTTGCAGCGCCCGACTGTACAAGGACCCGCGTTGTTGTCGGGGGGGCGGCATGACCTCCCCCGAACGCAAGCGGCCAACGGGCGATACGGCCAACAACAAGAAGAACAGTATCGTGTCCCAGGATCGCCGTAACGATTACGACGTCACCAACACCGTGCAGGTCAGCAACCCCGCTGCCGTGCGCAATGCGGTTTGGAAACTGTTTTCGGCAACCTTCCCCGGCGCGCCGTTCGACAAGCTATGGCTCGCTTTCTACGATTTCGAGCGCCTGTTCACCGGGCGTTTTCCCGGCTACCTGGGCTGCGACACGACCTATCACGACATGCAGCACACGCTGGACATGACGCTCGCGCTCGCGCGCCTCGTCGCCGGTTACGAGCGCAGCGTCGACGCCCGGGAGCGCCTGGGACCGGAGCGTGCGCGCATGGCCATCATTACGTCGCTGTTCCACGATGCGGGTTACATCCGTCACAAGGAACGCGACAGCGAGTTCGTCAATGGCGCGGAATTCACGCTGTACCACGTGAGCCGCAGCGCCGACTTCCTGCGCCGCTACCTGCCCGAACTCGGCCTGGCGAAAGACGCTGGCGTCGCGAGCATGATCGTGCATTTCACGGGCTACGAGGTCGACCTCGACGACATCGAGCTCGACGACCCGCGCGACGTCATTTGCGGACACCTGCTCGGCACGGCCGACATGATCGCGCAGATGGCCGACCGCTGTTACCTGGAGAAGTGCCGGGACCGGCTATACAAGGAATTCGTGCTCGGCGGCGTCGCCGTCGAAAACTCGAAACCGGGCGAGTACATGGTGCGCTACAAGTCCGGGCAGGACCTGCTGCAGAAGACCCCCGTTTTCTACCAGCAGGTCATGCGCGAGCGCCTGAACCTGAAGTTCAACCGCGCCTACCGCTACATCGAGGTTCTCTACGACGGCCACAATCCCTACATCGAGTCCATTCGCAACAACATCACCCATCTCGTACGCATCATCTCGACGGGCAACTGGGCGCTGCTGCGCCGCGACCCGCCCTATTTCCTGGGCGTGGCGGACGCCGCCCGCGAGGTCGAGAGCTACGTGTCCGAGCAGCTTGCCGCGCTCACCGGCCGGGCTATCGAGAAAGACGAGCTGCTGATGCCCATATGACGGGCGCCGTCAGCACGGGGACCCTTCCCGTTGCTGCCACGCCCGGTAAGACGCGTACTGCTGCCGCGTGAGGCGGCGGTTGGCATAGAACGCCGCGACGCCTGCGGCGGCCAGCGCGTAGATGGCGTCGGCGGGGGTCATAACCTCGTCGAAAAACACGGGCCAGGTGAAGCTCGTGGCAGCCCGCAGGACCGTCAGCGTGCCGGTATCGAATTCGGCTGCCGTGAACGCTGCCGCTACGACGACGTTGCCGGCCAGCGCACCCGCTACCGCGGCGGCGGCGGCAATGACCGGAAATCGCCAGTCGAGCCCCCGGCCCGCGCGGCGAACGGCGAGACCGATGATCAGCCCCTGCACGACCGTCATCCAGGGAAACACGCGGCCGAGCGCAGTCGACAACATCACCCAGACGACGCTGAAGGCGACGATCGCGAGCACGGCTGCGAGCATTGCGCCGCGCAGCGACTGCGCGTTAACGAGTCGCGCCCCGGTGTCCGGATCCGGCCGCACGCTACGCTCCCGGGAATGCCGCCGGGGCAAACGCAGCACCTGTTTGCGTGGCTCTTCGCTCATCGCGACTGTTGCGGTTCCTGACGGGCGGGGTGGTAGACTGCCGGACCTGCAAAGATACCGGAGGCAGATCCCATGAGCCACCTGATGCATCGTGCCATCGCGGTCATGTTGTTATTTGCCGCCATGCCGGCGTTTGCGCAGGACGACGCAGACATCGGCGCGAATATCCGCGAGACACAAGCGCTGGTCGCGAGGGAATTCCGCCAGATTCTGCGGGAAGAAATGATGCTCACCGACGAGGAAAGCAGGGAGTTCTGGCCGCTCTATGAACGCTACAGCGCCGAGAAACGGGTCATCATCGAACCCTACTTCGCGGGCCTGGTCGAGTACGTCGACCGCTACTACAACGGCGATCTCGGCGACGCGCATGCGGAACGCCTGATGAGCACCTATTTCGACGTGCACAAGTCCATCCTCGGCAAGCGCCAGGAGTATGTGAAGAAATTCGGCAAGATCATGAGCAGCGTCAAGGTCATGCGTTTCTTCCAGCTCGAAAACAAGGTGCAGGCCGAGGTCAACGCCGCGCTTGCGGGAATCATCCCGCTGGCCGACCCGCGCTAGGCCTGTGCGAGCGGCGCTCTACCGGACGTTCGGCCCGGCCAGCGAGGTCCTGGAGCTGGGTGATGTCGCTATGCCCGAGCCCGGGCCCGGCGAGGTGCTGATCCGCCTGCACGCCAGCGCCATCAATCCCTCAGACGTCAAGAAACGGGCAGGCGCCTTCCCGGACCTGCTCGACGACGGATTCGTGATTCCCGACAGTGACGGCGCAGGCGTCATCGAAGCGGTCGGCGAGGGCGTCGACAAAAGCCGCAAGAGCGAACGGGTCTGGGTATTCCAGGCACAGCACGAACGCCGCTTCGGCACGGCCGCGGAGTACGTGGCAATCAGCAGCAACTATGCCCCGCGCCTGCCGGAAGCGGTCGGTTTCGACGTCGGGGCATGCCTCGGTATTCCGGCGATGACGGCACACCGCGCCGTCTATGCCGACGGCGACGTCGAGGACCAGGCGGTACTCGTCATGGGCGGCGCCGGCCGGGTGGGCTATTACGCCATACAGTGGGCCCACCGCGGCGGCGCGACCGTCATCGCGACGGCGAGCAATCCGGACGATGCCGCGGCGTGCGTGGACGCGGGCGCCGATCACGTCGTCGATCACCGTGCCGGCGATTTCGCCTCGCAGGTGCTCGAAGCGACCGGGGGCGAGCTGATCAACCGGGTGGTCGACCTCGAGTTCGGCAGCAATCTGCCGGTATCGATCGAGGTGCTAAAGGTCGGCGGCACGATCGCCGCGTACGGTTCGGCCAGGAAACCGGAACCCGTGCTGCCGTTTTACAGGATGATGTACAAGGACCTGACGCTGCGCACGATTATCGTCTACGCCATGCCGGATGGCGCGAAAGATCATGCCGTCGCTGACATCAACAGCGGGCTCTCCGGCGGCTGGCTCAAACACCGCATTGCGCAGACGATGCCGCTCGACGACATAGCCGCCGGCAACGAAATCGTGGAAGCCGGCGAGGCGCGTGGAGCGGTGATTCTCGATATCGACTGACGTTGTGGGGTCGGACCGCCACAAAGTGTTGATTTTATGGATAAAGTCCGTAAAACACCGTGCTAAAACGCGCTTAAATCGACGATTTCAAGGCCAATATTGAAGCTTGGCCAGTCAAGTGAGCCTGTTCAACTCGGTAAACTGGTCATTCGGGCACCGAAAACACGCGATTAAGGCCACCAGACACTACCATTTAGCATGAAAGGGCTTTTTGATCAGAGAGTTATGCTGGTCCGACCCGAAAAACGTCTTACCAGAAGTAAAAGCTGGCTTTCTTGTCGAGTATGTTCAGTTCCACGATTGCTTCAGCGGCGCGTTTCGTGGCCCCGTAACAAACATGCAGCGGCAGCAGGTGCTCTTCCCTTGGATGGCAGTACCGTGCGTGCGGCGCGCTCTCCCAGTCCAGCAGCCGGCGGGTCCTTTCGGCTTCGTCCAGGCCGCGGTCCGAACAAGTATCGATCAACCAGCGCTCGAAGGCTTCGTTACGTTCATCCGCCTGTGAAACGCCGCTGCCGAAAAATGCCCTCATGTTATGGAACGAGAATCCGGAGCCCATGACGAGAACGCCGTCGCCGCTGATCCCGGCCATGGCTTCGCCGAGCGCAACGTGTTCGCCCGGGTCCAGCGACTCCAGCAGCGACACCTGGATGCAGGGTATGTCGGCTTCCGGGTACATGATCTTGAGCGGTATGTAGAGCCCGTGATCGAAGCCGCGATTCTCGTCGAGGACCGCCGTTACGCCGTTCTCGCGCAGGTATCCCTGCAGCCGGCGCGCCAGGTCCGGGTTGCCCGGCGCCGGGTACTGAATTTCGTAAGACTCGGGAGGAAAGCCGTAGTAGTCGTAGATGATGCCGGGATTGGCGCCGCTCGTAATCGTGGCGACGCGCTCCTCCCAGTGAGCGCTAACGACAACGATCGCTTCGGGCCGCGCGGTTTCCGCCGCAATCGACTCGAGGCTCTGCACCATCTCCTCGTGCGCCGGGTCGCCCAGCAGCGGCAGCGGGCCGCCGCCGTGAGACAGGAACATCGCGCTGGGACGTTGCGGAATTTTGGTGCTGGTCATCCGCGCCATGGTAGCAGCACCATACAGTGACGATGCATCTTGCGGCCCCGTCGCTCGCGGGGCACTCTTGGTGGCCAACCGGGAGGACCCATCGATGATCGTCCGATTATTGCTGATCACCTGCGCCATGTTTCTTGTCGCAACGGCGAACGCGCACGGCGTCGACGAGGAAGCGTCGACCGGTCCGGGGTCGAACGAACAGGTGCAAAACCGCGGCGCCGGCAAGGACAACTGGTGGGACAAGCTACCCCGCCCGGAATGGTCGGCTTTCGAGCGCATCGACCAGGACCAGGACTGGTTCGAGGTGTACCGGGTCGCAGACGGCATCTTCGCCATTTACGAGCCGGGCCAGTTCGAAGAGGTTATCTCGTTCCTGGTCACCGGCGAGGACAGGGCACTGCTGTTCGATACCGGC
>Ga0316192_10001856_pt1 | contig 15591 bp, 11 predicted proteins | sample MerIslwburrow_MG_FD_204931 | JGI IMG/M metagenome (GOLD analysis project Ga0316192, IMG submission 204931) | Coastal sediment microbial communities from Maine, United States - Merrow Island worm burrow | ecosystem: Environmental > Aquatic > Marine > Coastal > Sediment | place: USA: Maine...
GTACACATTCGGATATCCACCATATGGCCATCCACAGGGCAATGCCCAACATCGACGCAGCGGCAGGATGGCCTGGAATTTCAATCAGGTTTGTACATAGAATTGCGGTAACAGGGCCGAGCAGACGCGGGATGTTACGTCTATTGAGCATGGGATCCAGGTTCTGGCCTTTGTGTGCTGACCACAATGCTTCTTCCCAGCAGCATTTCCGAACTGTTGATCTGTTTAATGATCGGCCAGTTATACTGATCCAGCGTTTTGTATTTTTTGAACTCCTTTTTCCAGCTGAATGTGGCGATTATCCAGATCGGAATACAGAACAGCGCAAACCAGATCATTGAAGGGAACTGGATCTTATCCGTGCCGAATTCTGGCATCTTGAAGCCAGCGCTCATCAGTGCATGGGCCAGATAAGGGTACGGAATTGGCGTGATGTGGCCGCCGGTGCTTTCAATGGCAGTTTCGCCCACATGCAGCGGCCCGAACATGCTCCAGAATCCTGTCGCCAGAAAGCGCATGCGTGATTTCATGTTCAGTACATTCGGCGTGGTTATTACAAGCACCCCTGCCGGTTTCAAAATGCGATAAATTTCACGCATAAGAGCCCGGTAATTCTCTAGATGTTCAGCCACCTCGGTGAATGTCACCAGATCAAACTGCGCATCGGTATAGGGAAGAATTCCACCATTGAGATCAACAATGTCTACGCTGACGCCATCGGCCTGCATAAATTCATCGGTGTAGTCGCAGGCGCTGCTGGTGACATCATATTCCTGCCTGATGCGCCGAATCAGGTTGCCCGTGCCGCTGCCAATGTCCAAGTGACTGCCAGAAATATCCGGATAACGGGTTGTTAGTGCTGCTACAGCCGCTTCCAGCGTTGCATCAAGACTCAGTCTATCATCATTAGGGGAAACTTCAGACATGCAGACAGGCTAGGGTTGAGAATTCATCCGGTCTAGTCTTCCATCCAGGAAACACTTGAATTTCAGTGCGCCAACATGGTGGCTAGACTGTTGCTCACGGACGGGTCGATACGGGCATGTATTTATCTGGGTGCTTGCTGTTCAGGTTTAATGTGTTCATCGGCAGCAATAATGGGCGCATCAGAATCAGTAGACTCGCCGGCATTTTCACTCATTTCAGAACTTTCAACTGTGTTACTGTTTTGATCAGCTTCGTTGTCGTTGGATTTGGCTTGATCTCCGGAAGCAGTTGTGTCCGTTGTGTTATCCGGGTTCTTATCGCCTACTTCCAGTTCTGAATTCGAGTCAGAGTTGTTATCTGCATTTACCTTAGTCGGGGCAGTCTCATGATCAACTTTGGAATTTTCTATGGTTTCATCAGCAAGCATCGGGTTACGGTTCAATTCATTCATCAGTACTGGAGTATCATTTTTGTCACACAGGCTCTGTGCTCCCCGGGCTAGGTGTTCATAGACACTGCGGTAATTTTCAGTCAAGGCGTTAACCTTCTGTGCCGTTTCCTGGAAATGGCTGCTCACTTTAGTACGGTAGTTTTTCAGCTCTTCTCTGCTTTCTTCCAACTCTGCTTCAAGCCTTTTTTTATCTTTGCGTTCCTTGCTGGTCAGACGGCCAATGAAGAAAGCAATGACACAGACTGAGATGATAATTATCAGGCCATTGACCGAAAAGTATTCCATGTGTTGGCCCCTCCAGAGTCCGGTAATTTTAAAAGTGGATGATAGCATTGCTTTATGCAGTTGGCATCAAGAAAGCATGCAAGAAATTGTGCTTTGCTGACCAGCCGGATGATGACTTATGTACTATTCCTTCTCGCCAAAGGCTGCTGAAAACCCTAATTTTCAGAAATGACAAACAGCAATCGCCGCGCAGTTTATTCATGGGCCATATATGACTGGGCTAATTCTGCTTATGCCACGACAGTCATGGCGGGCTTCTTCCCCATTTTCTTTAAGCAGTTCTGGGCCGCCGATCTCTCAGCCAATGAATCCACCTTCTGGCTGGGGCTGGCTAATGCCGGTTCGGGACTGGTGATTGCGCTGCTTGCTCCGATATTGGGAGCCATGGCGGATCAGGGAGGATTGAAGAAGCGCATGCTGCTCAGTTTTACCGCTATGGGTGTGCTGATGACAGCTGCATTGTTTCTGGTCGGGCAGGGACAATGGCAATTTGCCGTGGCTATTTATGTGTTCGGGGCAATCGGATTTTCCGGGGCAAATATATTTTATGATGCTCTGATTGTGGATGTGGCAGGGCAAAGAAACCTGCACCGGGTTTCATCACTTGGTTATGCGCTGGGTTATGTTGGCGGCGGCTTACTGTTTGCCGTCAATGTACTGATGACATTACATCCAGACTGGTTTTTTCTGGCTGATAAAGCAGAAGCGGTGCGTTGGTCATTCGTATTGGTCGCAATCTGGTGGGTTGTATTTACATGGCCACTGGCCAGATGGGTGCGCGAGGACAGAGAAGCTGATTCTGCCCACTGGCTCACAGCGGCGAAAAATGGTTTCAGGCAGCTTGCCGACACCTTCCACCATTTGCGCAGTTTGAAACAGGTGTGGTTATTTCTGCTGGCCTATTTTCTGTATATTGATGGCGTCAATACTGTGGCGCGTATGGCTGTCGATTATGGTCTGTCGCTGGGTTTTGATTCGGGCGTATTAATCACTGCCTTATTGATGACCCAATTTATTGCTTTTCCCTCAGCATTGGCCGTCGGCTGGTTGGGAGAGCGCTGGCAGGCAAAGGGTGTATTGCTGATCTGCATTGGTATTTATGCCGCTGTCTGCATCTGGAGTTCAACCATGCAGCATGAGCGGGACTTTTACTGGCTTGCTGCAGCAATCGGACTGGTGATGGGGGGCGTGCAGGCGCTGTCGCGTTCGATGTTTGCCCGCATGATCCCCAAATATCAGTCGGCTGAGTTTTTCGGCTTTTTCAATATGCTGGGTAAATTTGCAGCGGTCCTGGGGCCGGCCATGATGGGCGTGGCCAGCATAGTTTCCGGCAGTGCCCGTTTTTCGATTCTGGTGATTGTATTGCTGTTTGCAGCAGGGGCAGCATTGCTTTATCTTGTTGATGAAAAGGAGGTGGCCTGATGTCCACAATTTCGCTGATCGTGATGGGAGTGATTGTTTTTGCTCTGTTTTATGTCGTTTATATTTACAATCAACTGGTAAAATTTAGAAACCGATTCAAGAATGCGTTCTCACAAATTGATGTGCAGCTTAAGCGCCGTTACGACCTGATTCCCAATCTGGTTGAAACCGCCAAGGCCTACCTTAAACATGAAAGTGAAACATTGCAGCGTGTGATTGAGGCGCGCAATCAGGCGCTGAGTGCCATGAAGGCAGCTCGTGGAAACCCGGGGGATGCATCGGCTATGCAGGCATTAATGGGGGCTGAGGCCGCCATGGGTGGGGCTATGCTGAGCCTGAATGCAGTGATGGAGAATTACCCTGATCTGAAAGCAGATCAAACGATGGCGCAGCTTACTGAGGAACTGACATCAACAGAAAACCGCGTTTCCTTTGCCCGGCAGGCCTATAACGATGAAGTGATGGTGTACAATATACAGCGCGAGAGCTTTCCGGATATCATGTTTGCAAGCTCATTTGGTTTCAAACAGGCAGTGCTCTGGGAGATCAAAGCTGCCGAAGAAAGGAAAACTGTTAAGGTTGATTTTTAAACCTGTTCAATAATTCAAATGCAGGACTTTTTTAGTCACCAGGAGCAGGCCCGGCGAAACACGACAATTCTGGTTGTTTTGCTTCTGACTGCAGTGACACTGATTATTCTGGCAGTCTATGCAGCAGTTACGCTGGGTTTATTCTTTGGGCAGTTGTTTCTGGATCAGCTGATGATAAACAGCTTCTGGGATGAAAGCCGGTTTGTCTGGACAGTGGCTATCACATTGGCAGTGGTTTGTGGTGGCAGTCTGTATCGATCAAATCAGCTCAGGCAGGGTGGAGGCGCAGCAGTTGCCGAAATGATGGGTGCTGAACGTGTGCCTGCCGCTACAGATGACCCCTTATTGCGACGGTTATTAAATGTGGTTGAAGAAATGGCCATTGCATCGGGGGTTCCTGTGCCACCGGTTTACCTGATGCAGCAATCCGGCATCAATGCCTTTGCAGCCGGGTTTTCATCTTCAGATGCCGTGATTGCTGTGACCCGGGGAGCAACAGAGTTGTTAAGCAGAGATCAGTTGCAGGGTGTTATGGCACATGAATTCAGCCATATTCTCAATGGTGATACGCTGCTGAAAATGCGGCTGATGGGCCTGCTTTATGGTATCACCCTGATAGCAGATGCCGGAATTCTGATGATAACAGCCAGAAACAGTGTGGCTTATTCCAGATCTGAGCGTAGTTCGCATCCGGCACTCATGGTTATCGGCTTTATGATTTTTATGGTAGGTGTGATAGGTGCTGTTTTTGCCGATATGATTAAGCGAGCGGTTTCCAGGCAGCGCGAATTTCTTGCCGATGCTGCTGCCGTACAATTTACCCGCAATCCAACTGGCCTTGCCGGGGCTTTAAAAACGATAGGTGGTTATAAGGGTGGCAGTCGCATTAATCATGCAGCCAGCCAGCAGACCAGTCACTTTTTTTTCGGCAATGCAGTCAAATCGTGGGAAAACAAGGACTGGTGGGCAACGCATCCACCGTTGGTTGAGCGTGTTCGCAGACTGGAACCGCGATTTTCAGGTGATTTCAAGCCGCTTGATTCAGCCAACCGCAGCGCATTCGTGATGCATGAGGCAGTGAGTGCATTTGCTGGAACTGAGGGGATGATTCTGGCAGGGCTGAATGCCAGTGTCGATACGGTGATGGACTCTATTGGCCACCCCGGCGCAAACGAGCTGCAACAGGCGCGTATTCTGCTTGCTCGTATTCCACAGCGGTTGGCTGATTTTGCCCATGATCCATTTACTGCCCGCGCCACGATGTATGCGCTGCTGCTGGATAGCTCGGCAAAAATCAGAACGGTTCAGTTGGAGCAATTGCAGAAAGAGGCCGATGCCAGTGTGTTCCGCGAAATGCTTGAGATTCAGCCTGTGGTGGCACAGCTCGAAGCGGAACTGAAGCTGCCATTGATTGAAATGATGCTACCCGCCCTGAAAGAGCTCTCGAAAACACAGTTTGACACCTTCCGCAGCTGCATTCGAACACTGACGCAGGCTGATGAAAAGATCGGGTTGTTTGAATACATGATGCAGCGCATGTTACTGCGCCATCTCTATCCTGCCTTTCTGAAAATCAGGTCGATGGCGGTTTATTTTGATGCGGCAGGGGAAATCGTGGATGAGGCTGGCGCAATCATTGCCATGCTGATCGGCAAGGGTAGCCATGACCGGCCTGCCACTGTGTTTGAGGCTGCAATGGGAATATTTAGTGATGGGCATTTGCCTGCAATGCCGGAGCTGGGTGATGATTTGCTCTCCGTGCTTGATGATGCACTAAGAAGGGCGGAGCGGGCTTCGCCTCCTATCAAAAGGCGGTTGCTGAAGGCTTGTGTCTTTGCGGTACTTGCAGATGGAAAAACGACCGTGCCGGAAATTGAATTACTGAGAATTATCGCTGATGCGCTTGGTGTACCCATGCCCCAGATTAGGCTGAAGACTCCGTAGGCATCAATGCAAGCTCTTGTGACGAAAAAGCTTCTAGCTGTTGCCAAGATAGCTTCTTGACACGGCATCGCTCCATCCTAACATGGCCGACCACTTGCCGAGGTGGCGGAATTGGTAGACGCGCTGGCTTCAGGTGCCAGTGTCCTCACGGATGTGCTGGTTCGAATCCAGTTCTCGGTACCAACAACAAAGAGGGGGTGACTTCATGTCACTCCCTCTTTTACGTTAGGCCTGCAACTATGACATAGATAATGGCTGATTTTGTGTGTTGGCAAAGGGGCAGCACATTTCTGCAGACCTTTTTTATTTCTAAATTAGAGAGCAAAGTAAAATTTCTCTGTTTATTTGCGCTAGGTCTTGCGTCTGCGCATGCCGCTTTGCTTGTGGGGGCGTATTCTTTCCCGTCTGCTAAAGCCCGGCTTTGTGCTGCCGGGTGGTACCAGACATTCCGAGCTGTGACCGATTAAATCAGTGCGGCCCATTTTTTTGAGTGCTTCACGCAGCAGCGGCCAGTTCATCGGATCGTGATAGCGTAAAAACGCCTTATGCAGTTCACGCTGTTTTTTGCGCTTGGCAGTAAAAACCAGTTCACTCTTCTTACCTACTTTTCGTAAAGGACTCTTGTTTGATAGATACATGGAAGTGGCAGTTGCCATCGGTGTGGGCAGGAAGGCCTGCACCTGATCGGGTTTGAAGCCACCCGCTTTCAGCCACAGAGCTAGAGCCAGCATGTCCTCATCCGTGGAGCCGGGATGAGCGGCGATAAAATAGGGGATGAGATATTGTTTCTTACCCGCTTTTTTTGAGTATTTATCAAATAGTTTCTTGAAGGATTCAAAGCTCTCTATGCCCGGCTTCATCATCTTGGAAAGCACTTTTTCTTCTGTATGTTCCGGGGCCACTTTCAAATACCCGCCAACATGGTGGGTGGCCAGTTCTTCAATATATTCAGGGGATTCCAGGGCCAGATCGTAACGCAGGCCGGAAGCAATGAAGATGCGTTTGATACCTTTCAGATTTCTGGCGCGGCGGTAGAGATGAATCAGGGGCTGATGATCGGTACTCATATTTTTGCATATGATCGGATAAACACATGAAGGCTTGCGACAGATGGCTTCGGTTTCCTTCGATTTACAGGCCAGCCTGTACATATTGGCTGTCGGGCCGCCGAGATCGGAGATCATGCCGGTGAAACCCGGTGTTTTATCACGGATGGCTTCAATCTCAGACACAATCGAGTTTTCCGAACGGCTCTGAATGATGCGGCCCTCATGTTCGGTAATGGAGCAGAAGGTGCAGCCACCGAAACAGCCGCGCATGATGTTCACGGAATGCTTGATCATTTCATAGGCCGGAATTTTGTTTTTGCCATAAGACTGATGCGGCAGTCGCGAGTAGGGCAGGTCAAACACCGAATCGATTTCGGCAGTGCTCAACGGAATCGCTGGCGGATTAAGCCAGACTTCACGCTCACCGTGCCTTTGCACCAGTGACAACGCATTGCCGGGATTGGTTTCCAAATGCAGTAGCCGCGAGGCATGGGCATACAGTATCGCATCAGCTTTGACCGCTTCGTATGAGGGGAGGCGAATGACAGTAGATGCCTGATCCAGGTCGAACCGGCGGACATGCACAGCTTCCTGCTCCTGCTTTTCAGTGGCTGAAGTATTTTCGGGGCTGCAATTTACTGACCCACCAACACCCTTTATGGCATACGGATCAACATGCTCAATCAATCTGCCGGGTACATCGATCTCAGTGGAGTCCAGTTCACTCCAGCCTGCGGGCACTTCGCGGCGCATAAAAGCTGTGCCGCGAATATCTGTCATCGTTTTAATCGATTCACCGCCTGCCAGCCGCTGCGCAATCTCAATGATCTGGCGTTCAGCATTACCAAAAACCAGCATATCGGCTTTAGAATCCGGTAACATGGAGCGGCGCACTGTATCCGACCAGTAATCATAATGCGCAATACGGCGCAGGCTGGCCTCAATACTGCCGATGATGACCGGCACTCCCTTGAATGCCTCCCGACAGCGCTGTGCGTACACAGTCGCCGCACGATCCGGCCTTTTGCCTGCCATGCCCCCTGCTGTATAGGCATCATCAGAGCGAATACGGCGCTCGGATGTGTAATGATTCACCATCGAATCCATATTTCCGGCTGTAACACCGAAAAACAGCTTTGGTTTTCCCAGAACACGAAAATCATCTGCCGATTTCCAGTCCGGCTGGCTGATGATGCCAATCCGGAATCCCTGTGTCTCGAGCACTCGCCCGATCACGGCCATGCCGAAACTAGGGTGATCAACATAGGCATCACCAGTGACGATGATAATGTCACAAGCATCCCAGCCCAGTTCATCCATTCCTGCTTTGCTTATCGGTAGTTGCGGGGCAGGGGCAAGCTCAGGCCGGTATTTCGGCCAGCTCAGTATAGATCGTGCTTTGGGCACTGTTTGAGTTGTCATGTGCAAACCCTAGCAGCCAAACAAGCAGGTGTATTTGGACTCACATGTCATCGTCATAAAAAAAGGCGAGCCAATGGCCCGCCTTTTTTTGAGGATGATGCAACTAACTAGTAGAAGCTGATCATGGTCTCCAGAGACTTAGCATTGATCTTGGAAGCGTTTCCAGCAGCGCCGAATGCTTCATAACGAGCCACACAAATTCCCTTCATGGCAGCTGTAGAAGCCTTGAGGAATTTACGTGGATCGAAGTTTGCCGGATTTTCGTGCAGGAATTTACGAACTGCACCGGTAGAAGCCATGCGCAGATCGGTGTCAATATTGACCTTAGCTACGCCGTGCTTGATGCCTTCGACAATCTCTTCAACAGGAACACCGTAGGTTTCACCCATAGCGCCACCGTAATCGTTGATGACGGCCAGCCAATCCTGCGGAACGGAGGAAGAGCCATGCATGACTAAGTGAGTATTCGGCAGTCTTTCATGAATTTCCTTGATACGGTCAATACGCAATACAGCACCCGTTGGTGGCTTGGTGAACTTATAAGCACCGTGGGAAGTGCCGATGGCGATAGCCAATGCATCTACGCCGGTCTGTTCTACGAAATCAGCAGCTTCATCCGGGTCGGTCAGCAGCATGTCCAGGTCCAGCTTGCCTTCCGCACCGTGGCCGTCTTCTTCACCCATTTCACCGGTCTCCAGAGAACCCAGACAACCCAGCTCTCCTTCCACGGAAACACCACCGGCATGTGCCATGTCAACAACGGTTTTGGTGACTTCGACGTTGTATTCGAAAGAAGATGGAGTTTTGCAGTCTGCCATCAACGAGCCGTCCATCATCACAGATGAGAATCCGGACTGAATAGAGCGCAGACATACTGCAGGCTCGGAACCATGGTCCTGATGCATGCATACAGGAATATGTGGATACTGCTCAATCGCAGCAGAGATCAGGTGGCGCAGGAATGATTCACCGGCATAACCACGTGCTCCGGCAGAACCCTGCAGGATAACCGGTGAATTGGTTTCATCAGCAGCCTGCATGATGGCATGCACCTGCTCCATATTGTTTACATTGAATGCCGGCATGCCGTAGCTGTTTTCAGCCGCATGGTCCAGCAGTTGTCGCATTGAAATGAGTGCCATTTCTTCCTCCTTATTATTAAAGGGCTAAAGCGCCCGATAGTTCGGCCCTGACGGGCCATTAAAGCTCAAATTCAGGTTTTCAGTGTGTCTCCAACCTGAACAATCTTCATTGTATTTGTGCCCCCGGATTTGCCCATTGGCGTACCCAGAGTCATCAGTACAATATCTTCATGCTCTACCAGTTTATCGTAGAGCATAACGGACAGCGCTTCCCGTGTGGCCTTGGGCGCATCTGTTTCGCCATAATCACCCGACACAGGTTTGGACACAACATTCCTGAACAGCGTAACGCGCCCGGCCGTTTCAGGAATAGAGGTCATGGCAAAGATCGGTACATGTGACAGATGACGTGACATGTACAAAACAGTATTGCCGCTCTGGGTAAATGCTGCAATGGCCTTAATGGGCATCACATTTGCTGTTTCCATTGCCTGCCTGGCAATACACTCATCTACTGAATTCGGTGGAAAATGAGGTTCGCGTGTAGCCATGGATGGCAACACATTCTCTTTTTCGGTTTCGATGCAGGTGCGGTGCATGGCTTCAACCGCCTCAAGTGGATATTTGCCTGCCGCAGTTTCTCCGGAAAGCATGATGGCATCTGTTCCGTCAATGACTGCATTGGCAACATCATTGACTTCCGCACGGGTTGGGATCGGATTATTACACATCGATTCCATCATCTGTGTGGCTACGATAACCGGACAGTTGTAAGTAGGTGCCTTGCGTAAAATACGCTTCTGTACCGGTGGCACAGATGCATCTCCAATTTCCACACCCAGATCGCCGCGAGCAACCATGACGACATCCGAGGCCTCAAGGATTGAATCAAGGTTGTCGACAGCCTCAGCGCGTTCAATTTTGGCGACCAGGTAAGCCTTACTGCCTTCTGCCTGAACAAGCCTGCGGGCATGATGCATATCATCACCATCGCGTGGGAATGAAATGGCAATATAATCCACACCAATAGAGCAGGCTGTTTTAATGTCCTCTTTATCCTTGTCGGTAAGCGCATCGGCAGAGAGGCCTCCACCGGCTCGATTAACGCCTTTGTTATTGGATAACTCACCACCAACGACAACAGTACAGTGGATTTCCTGACCTTCTACAACATCGACATCCATCACAATCAGACCGTCGTTCAACAACAGGCGTGCGCCAGCCTCGACATCGCCGATCAGTTCCTTGTAGGTGATGCCAACGCGTTCATCATCGCCAGCATCCAGATCGAGGGCGCCATCTATAATAAATTTCTGCCCGGGTTCAAGCATGGTCTTTCCCGTTTTGAACTTGCCGATGCGAATTTTTGGTCCCTGCATATCAGCTAGGATGCCTACACATACGCCCTGTTTTCTTGCCGCTTTGCGGACTTTTTCTGCCCGCATGCGGTGATCTTCAGCTGTACCATGGGAAAAGTTCAGACGCACAACATTGACTCCGGCAGCAATCAGTTTCTTTAGAATCTTTGACGATTCGGAGGCCGGGCCCAGCGTTGCAACAATTTTAGTTCTGCGAAATTTTCCCATTTATGTTGCGCGCCTCTCAAGCATAGTAACTGCAGGCAGCTCTTTGCCTTCCAGGAACTCAAGAAAAGCACCACCACCGGTGGAGATGTAGGAGACCTTGTCAGCAATGCCGTATTTATCTACAGCAGCCAGCGTGTCGCCACCACCGGCGATAGAGAATGCTGAAGACTCGGCAATGGCCAGAGAGATCGCTTTGGTGCCTTCGCCGAATTGGTCGAATTCGAATACGCCAACCGGGCCGTTCCATACGATGGTGCCTGCATTCTTAATGATTTCTGCCAGTTCTGCTGCGGAGTCAGGGCCGATATCGAAAATCATATCATCATCAAGGCACGCATCAGCAGCTTTCAGTGTTGCTCCGGCAGTAGGGGAGAATTCTTTGGCACAAACAATATCAGATGGAACCGGAATGCTGCCACCATTGGCAACGGCATCTGCAGTCAGTTTTTTGCAGGTATCGATCAGATCCGCTTCATACAGAGACTTGCCTACAGGGAAACCTGCTGCAGCGATGAAGGTGTTGGCGATACCGCCACCTACAACCAGCTGATCCACTTTTGTTGAAAGAGATTCCAGAACAGTCAGTTTGGTAGAAACCTTGGAGCCGCCTACGATGGCAACCATTGGGCGTGCTGGATTATCCAGTGCTTTACCGAGTGCATCCAACTCACCAGCCAGCAGTGGGCCGGCACAAGCTACAGGTGCGTAAGTGCCAGCGCCGTGGGTGGAGGCTTGTGCACGGTGAGCGGTACCGAATGCATCCATCACATAGATGTCGCAAAGGGCTGCATACTGTCTGGACAGTGCTTCTTCATTTTTCTTTTCGCCAGCGTTAAAGCGTACGTTTTCCAGCAGCACGACTTCACCGTCGGCCACATCAAAGCCGCCGTTCAGATAATCGCGAATCAGGCGTACAGGTTTACCCAGTAGGGATGAGATATGATCGGCAACCGGTTTGAGGGAATTTTCTTCGCTGAACTCGCCTTCGGTTGGACGACCGACATGAGACATCAGCATGACTTTGGCTCCTGCATTCATCGCATGCTTAATGGTTGGCATGCTGGCGCGGATGCGGGCATCGGAAGTTACTTTTCCATCTTTAATTGGCACATTAAGGTCTTCGCGGATCAGCACGCGTTTGCCAGCCAGATCGAGATCGGTCATTTTAATTACGGACATTCTATTTACTCCTTCTATGTTAACGGATCACAGTTTTGTTGAAAAACATGACAAGGCTGTGACAATGGATAGATCAACAACGTTTGAACGTTTGTCGTTGCCTGCTTGCGGGATTGTTTCATCAGGCAAACGGGCAATGAAAAACGTGGGAGCCGAAGCTCCCACGATAGTTTCTTATCTGGCAGCTACGAGGCGAACCAGATTCATCATGTTGCAGGTATAGCCGTATTCGTTGTCATACCATGTAACCAGCTTGACGAAAGTGCTGTCCAGCGCAATACCAGCGCCTGCATCAAAGATGGATGAGTTGCTGCAGCCACGGAAGTCGGTGGAAACAACTTTCTCGTCGGTGTAACCGAGGGTTCCTTTCATCTCGCCTTCAGAAGCAGCCTTCATGACGGCACATATCTCTTCGTAGGAAGCCTCTTTCTCAAGCTCACAGGTCAGATCGACTACAGAAACATCAGAAGTCGGTACGCGGAAAGCCATACCAGTCAGCTTGCCATTCAGTTCAGGCAAAACTACACCTACCGCTTTAGCAGCACCGGTAGAAGATGGAATGATATTTTCCAGAATGCCGCGACCACCGCGCCAGTCTTTATTGGATGGACCATCAACAGTCTTCTGGGTAGCAGTTGCAGCGTGAACAGTGGTCATCAGGCCACGTTTGATGCCGAAGTTGTCGTTCAGAACCTTGGCTACTGGAGCCAGGCAGTTGGTGGTGCAGGAAGCAGCAGATACGATATTCTGACCGGCGTATTCATTATGGTTTACACCATAAACGAACATTGGGGTAACGCTATCCTTGGCAGGAGCAGACTGAACAACTTTCTTGGCACCGGCATCAATGTGAGCCTGGCAAGATTCAGTGGTCAGGAAGAAACCGGTACAGTCAATAACAATGTCAGCTCCAATTTCATCCCATTTCAGGTCTGCTGGATTACGCTCTGCAGTCAATCGGATTGACTTGCCATCTACAATCAGGTTGCCGCCATTAATAGAAACATCGCCGTCAAATCGACCATGTACTGAGTCATACTTTAGCATGTACTCAAGGTAATCCACGTCCAGTAAATCGTTAATGCCAACGACTTCCATATCCTTGAAGTCCTTTGCAATTGCGCGGAACACCATGCGGCCAATGCGGCCGAATCCGTTAATACCAATCTTTGTTGTCATACTCTTCTCCTCTCCTAGGTTTTGTTATGCTATTTCGTTCACTGCCGCGACAACCGCCTCAGTGGTAATGCCAAACAGTTTGTACAATTCACCGGCTGGGGCTGATTCACCGAAAGTGTCGATACCAATAGTTTTGCCATTAAGACCTACATACTTCCCCCAGAAACCGGTTACACCGGCTTCAACTGCAACACGTGCAGTCACAGATGATGGCAGGACTGATTCTTTATATGCTGCATCCTGTGCATCGAATGTATTGGTCGATGGCATGGATACCACTCGAACATTTTTACCTGTCAATGCAGCAGCAGCTTCCATAGCCAGAGAGACTTCAGAGCCTGTTGCAATGATGATCGCATCCGGTGTGCCTGCGCAATCTTTCAGGATGTAACCACCGCGTTCGATCAGCTTGATCTGCTCAGCAGTACGCGTCTGATGTGGCAGCCCCTGACGTGAGAAGATCAGAGAGCTTGGGCCGGTTGTATTCTTGATCGCAGCTTTCCAGCACACAGCAGATTCAACTGCGTCACAGGGGCGCCATACATCCATGTTTGGAATCATGCGCAGTGTTGCAGTTTGCTCAACCGGTTGATGGGTAGGGCCATCTTCGCCCAGGCCAATCGAGTCATGGGTGAATACTTCGATATGCCCCACTTTCATCAGAGCTGCCATGCGCAGCGCATTCCGCGCATACTCAGAGAACATCAAAAAGGTTGCGCCGTAAGGAACGAAGCCGCCGTGCAGAGATATACCATTGATCATAGCTGCCATGCCGAACTCACGAACGCCGTAGTTTACGTAATTACCAGCATCATCATTGACCACTGGTTTGGCACCAGACCACAGTGTCAGGTTTGAGCCAGCCAGATCGGCAGAGCCACCGAGGAATTCAGGGGTGATTTTGGCCAGAGCTTCGATGGCATTCTGAGATGCCTTACGCGATGCAATATTTTCAGCTTTGGCATCCACTTCAGCGATGAAAGCATCAGCACCAGCGTCCCAATCAGCAGCCAGTTCGCTGTTAACACGACGTGTGAACTCTGCTGCTTCTGCAGGGAACTCAGCTGCGTAGGCGGCAAAACGCGCATCCCAATCGGTTTCAGCGGTAGTGCCAGCATCTTTGTTGTCCCAGCCAGCATATACATCTGCAGGGATTTCAAATGGAGCGGAATCCCAGCCCAGCTCTTTACGAACCAGAGCGATTTCTTCATCACCCAGTGCTGCGCCGTGGCAGTCATGTGTGCCGGCTTTATTTGGAGAACCAAAGCCGATAATGGTTTTGCAGCAGACCATGGTTGGCTTGCCAGTTTCTGCTTTGGCAGTTTCAATTGCAGCCTTAATCTCTTCCGCATCGTGACCATCAACATTGCGGATGACCTGCCAGCCGTAAGCCTCAAAACGGGCAGGGGTGTCATCAGTAAACCAGCCTTCTACTTCACCATCGATCGAGATGCCATTGTCATCCCAGAATGCGATCAGCTTGCCCAGGCCCAGTGTGCCGGCCAGTGAACATGCTTCGTGTGAGATGCCTTCCATCAGGCAACCATCGCCGAGGAATACATAGGTGTTGTGATCAACAATGTCGTGACTCGGTTTATTGAACTGAGCTGCCAGTGTGCGTTCAGCCAACGCCATGCCGACACCATTGGTGATACCCTGACCCAGCGGGCCGGTGGTGGTTTCAACGCCTGGCGCATAACCATACTCAGGATGGCCTGGAGTACGGGAGTGCAGTTGACGGAACTGTTTCAGATCATCAATACTCAGATCGTAACCAGTCAGATGCAGCAGGGAGTAGATCAGCATGGAACCATGACCATTGGACAGGATGAAGCGGTCGCGGTCAGCCCACCCGGGATTGCTCGGGTTGTGCTTCATATAATCGTTCCACAGGACTTCGGCGATATCCGCCATGCCCATAGGTGCGCCCGGATGTCCGGAATTTGCTTTCTGAACGCTATCCATCGCAAGAGCGCGAACGGCATTGGCTAGGTGTCTACGGTTGCTATTACTCATGTGCTTGGTTCCCCTTTTCCCTGTAGTTTGGTCTTCTGAGGCGGTAACTGTACTTATGCCAAGTATAAAACCAAATCAATAGTTATTATCTTTTCCATAAAAAATTCTTATGAGCTTGGCGCGCGCTCAAAATTTGCATAATGATTAAACATGCAGCGTAGTTTGTACACGACGAATATTACCTACTGAACCGGACAGAACGACGGTATCAGTAGTCATAAAGCGGCCATCGGCATCGCTGCCAAGTTTGACATGGTGTACATACTCGCCACTGGTTAAACCTGTTGCAATAAACATGCAATCCTCAGAAGTTACCAACTCGTCACGTGTAATAATACGCGTGGTGTCAATGTTCTCCTGCTTGCATAATTCAACTTCAAAGTCTTTTTGCGGTGCCATCCGACCAAACATTTCAGCACCCATGGCGCGGGCTGCACAGGCGGTGACGATGCCTTCCGG
>Ga0316192_10001859_pt1 | contig 15576 bp, 15 predicted proteins | sample MerIslwburrow_MG_FD_204931 | JGI IMG/M metagenome (GOLD analysis project Ga0316192, IMG submission 204931) | Coastal sediment microbial communities from Maine, United States - Merrow Island worm burrow | ecosystem: Environmental > Aquatic > Marine > Coastal > Sediment | place: USA: Maine...
ATGGTGGTTCGCCGGTTTGCTAGCCGGAGGCGAGACCGATCCCCGTCTCAACCGCTTCGAGATTCACTTCGGAGAATGATCCTGCGCCTGCGGCATCCCGCAGCGCATCCATCGGATACGGGCCGGTGAGCGTCAGGCCAGCCGACAGGAACACGAGACCCAGCGACGTCTTGGGGATCCGCTTCGGCGCCGCCTTCGGATCGATCACGACAACGCGAGCCTCCGTCACTAGGTCGGCATAGTCGGGGATCGTCAAAACAAGGCCTTCCGCTGTCATCGCCGAGAGGTACGGTCCCGCCTTCGCGAAGCCGTCCGCGGAGATGACCGCGAACACATCGGGACTCGCTACTGCGGTGAGCGGCATCTCCTCGGGCGCGAGCCACAGCTCGGTGACCGAGTGGCCAGCCTTCACAGTGACGGGATAGTCATCACGCTGCGCCGCCCACAACCCGGAGCGAAGCCCTCCGAGGGCAACCAGGCGTGCGGCCGAACGAACCTTCCCACCGGCCGAACCTGCGACGACCAACGACATTGGCCGGTCGAGGGTGTGGCCGTATTCGACCGACACCGGCCGGGCACCAGCAGCCGTGGCGCCGAGGATCGACGAATGGGCAGCCCGATATCCGGCTGCGTATTCGGTCACGTCACGTTCATAGAGCAGCCCGGGCTCCATGCCCCAGGACCGCATCGACTCTTCCATCCCGGCTCGGGTGAACTTGTTGGAACGCACGTAGTAGGCGGTGCACAGATCCCACACATCGAGCAGCGCGAACCCAGGCGTCGTCATCGCAGCGACAAACCGATCGGCGAGGTCATGGTCGAACGACGACCCTCGGTAGACGTAGGCCGCACCGTTCACACCCACGGTGGCACAGATGTCGAGCGGGTGTTCGAGGTTGCCGTGGGGCGTCGTCGACGTGACGCCACCTTCAGGGGTCGTTGTCGAATGCTGGCCACCGGTCATGCCGAAGTTGAGGTTGTTCATCACGATCACGGTGATCCCGATGTTGCGGCGTGCCGCCGACAGGAGATGCGCACCGCCGATCCCGGTGCCGCCGTCGCCCATGATGACGAGGACTTCGAGGTCCGGATTCGCCAGCTTGACGCCGGTGGCGTACGTGATGGACCGCCCGTGGAGACCGTGGAACGCCGAGGTGGTGAAGTACTGATCGGAAAGGCCGGAGCAGCCGATGTCGGAGACGATCACAACCTTGGCCGGATCGAGGTCGAGCTTGATCATGGCTTCGTTCAGACGATCGAGGATTGGCCCGTGACCGCACCCGGGGCAGAACGGGTAGGGGTCGTCGGTACGGAAGGTGGCGATCGGGGTGATCGTGATGGTGCTCATCGCACGGCCTCGACGATCTCTTCGACGGTGATCAACGTGCCGTCCACCCGGTTCACGCCAAGCACCTGACGGTCACCGGCGAGCCGATCGATCTCCCTGCGGTACAGACCCATGTTGAGTTCCGGAACGACGACCCGGTCGATCCCCTCGAGCGCGGCGCCAAGCGCTGTCTCCGGGATCGGCCAGATGCTCTGCACGACCAGACCCGACGTCGCGATCCCTTCCGACCGGAGTCGGACAATCGCCGCCCGGGCAGCACCCGCCGTGACACCGTATGAGATGACGAGGGTATCGGCACCCGGGTCGGGATCGGCGTCGACCATCTCGATCTCGTCCCTGTGTTCCTCGATCTTGTTGATCAGGTGCCGATTGAGTGACCCAACCTTCTCAGCGTTCTTGGTGATGTACGCACCCTCGTCGTGGGTCGAACCCGTGAGCCGGAACGGGTCGCCGTCGCCGAAGCGTCGCATCGGCTCGACCGCGTCGGAGGGTTCCCACGCATACGGCGGACCGGTGTTCTTCTCGACACGTTCAACGACCCCGACCTCCGGGTACTCGTCCACGTCGACGGCCGAGAGCGTCATCGCGATCTCTTTGTCCGTGAGCAGAAACACGGGACACCGGAATCGTTCCGCGAGCTCGAACGCCTTCGCGGTGAGTCCGTACGTCTCGGGCACGCTCGAGGGGGCAAGCACGATCATGGGGTAGCCACCGGCCGTGCCCCAGCGGACGAACTGGATGTCGCCTTGGGCAACGGTGGTGGCACCGCCTGTCGCCGGTCCGAGGCGCTGCACGTCGACGATGACCAGCGGAACCTCGCCCATGATGGCGAGGCCGATGTTCTCGGAGTAGAGGCTCATCCCAGGGCCGGAGGTCGCGGTCATGGCCTTGGCCCCGGCCATCGCGGCACCAAGGCACATGCCGATGGAGGCGATCTCGTCCTCACCCTGCATGGCGACACCACCGACTTTCGGGAGTTCGCGCATCATCGCCATGAGGATGCCGGAGGCCGGCGTGATCGGGTATCCCGCGAAGAACGTGCATCCGGCGTCGATTGCGCCGCGAACGATCGCGGTGGCGCCGTCGACATACTCGCGTCGGGCGGCCTCAGTGGTTGTCGTCATCCCGCCAGGCTACGCCTGTGGGCGCGATTTGGTGGACGTTCCGGTTCCCAAACGCGGGCATCCACGCGGCCGGAACCGCGTGGATGCACCTTGGACGTATGGACGATCAGTCTTCGGAACCCGCTGCCTCGGCCGTCAGTTCCGCAACGATGTCTGCATTGGCCAGCGTCGTCACATCGCCGAGTTGGCGCTGTTCCGAGATGTCCTTGAGCAGGCGTCGCATGATCTTGCCGGACCGTGTCTTTGGCAGGTCCGCCGTGAACACGATGCTCTTCGGCTTCGCGATCGGGCCGATCGACTCCGCAACGTGGTTGCGCAGGTCCTGCAGCAGTGCCTCGTCGCCAACGACGCCGCCGCGAACCGTGACAAACGCCGCGATGGCCTGACCCGTGACCGGGTCCGCTCGACCGACAACGGCCGCTTCCGCCACGGCCGGGTGTGACACGAGCGCCGACTCGACTTCGGTGGTCGAGATGTTGTGACCGGCGATCAGCATGATGTCGTCGACACGACCAAGCAGCCAGAAGTAGCCGTCTTCATCACGCTTCGCTCCGTCGCCCGGGAAGTACATCCCGTCAAATCGCGACCAGTAGGTGTCGACATAGCGCTCGTCGTCTCCCCAAATGGTGCGCAGCATCGACGGCCACGCGTGGGGGATGGCGAGGAATCCGCCGCCTGGGATACCGACGTCGACGCCGTCATCGTCCACGACGGTGACTCCGATGCCAGGGAACGGGTAGGTTGCCGAACCCGGCTTCGTAGCGACCGCACCGGCGAGCGGTGTGATCATGATCGCGCCGGTCTCAGTCTGCCACCACGTATCGACGATCGGGCAGTTGCCGTACCCGATGTGTTCGTTGTACCACATCCACGCCTCGGGGTTGATCGGCTCGCCGACCGTCCCGAGCAGCCGCAGCGATGACAGGTCGTGCATCGCCGGGTATTGATCGCCCCACTTCATGAAGGCGCGAATGGCCGTCGGAGCGGTGTAGAAGATGGTGACCTTGTAGTCCTCGACGATCTGCCATAGCCGGTCGAATCCCGGCGAGTCGGGGGCACCTTCGTACATGACGCCGGTGGTCCCGTTGGCCAGCGGCCCGTACACGATGTAGGAATGGCCGGTGACCCATCCAATGTCCGCGGTGCACCAGTAGATGTCGTCGTCTTTGATGTCGAACACGAGATCGTGGGTGGCCATGACGCCGGCCAGGTAGCCGCCCTGCGTGTGGACGATGCCCTTGGGCTTCCCTGTGGTACCGGACGTATACAGAACGAACAGGATGTCCTCGGCGTCCATCACCTCGGGTTCGCAGTCGGCGGACTGGTCGGCAACCAGGTCGTTCCACCAGATGTCCCGGCCCTCGGTCATGCTGACTTCGTTCTTCGTCCGCTCGACGACCACAACCTTCTCGATCGACGGGGAGGCAGCAACGGAGACGTCCGCATGATCCTTGAGCGGGAAGATGCCACCCTTGCGCCATGAGCCGTCCTGGGTCACGAGGACCTTTGCCTCGCCATCCTGGATCCGGTCGGCGAGTGAGTCCGACGAGAAGCCGCCGAAAACCACCGAATGGATCGCGCCGATGCGGGCGCACGCGAGCAGCGTGATCGGCAGCTCGGGGATCATGCCCATGTAGACGGCGACCCGGTCGCCTTTCTCGACGCCCAGCGACTTGAGCCCGTTGGCGAACTTGGAGACCTCTTCGTGCAGCTCCTTGAAGGTGATATCGCGCGTGTCGCCGGGCTCTCCGACCCAGTGGTACGCGACCTTGTCACCGATCGTGTCGAGATGACGATCGAGACAGTTGTAGGAGAGGTTGAGCTTCCCGTCCTCGAACCACTTGAAGAAAGGAGCGTTGTCGGAGTCCAGTCCGACGGTCGGCTCTTGATACCAACTGATGCGCTCGAGCGCCTGCTTCAGCCACCAAGCTTCCCAGTCGGCGGATTCCTCATAGATCTCCGGTCCGGCGTTCGCCGCAGCGACAAATGCCTCAGTCGGCGGAAAGAGCCTCTCCTCCGACATCAGGTTCTCGAGAGTGTTTTCGGCCACAACTACCTCCAGGTCGCGAACGGATACACGCAGGCTAAGAGGTACGGCAAGCGATGGGGAGGGCCGGATGGCCCTGAGTGTGGGGGCAGACGGCCCTGGTCCGTCCGCTCACAAGGGTGCGAGGGGGATATACTCCCGGGTTCACTGCCTATCCGAGGCCGTTATGCTTTCGGGGCCCTGCCCCCATCGTCCAGCGGCCTAGGACTCCGCCCTTTCAAGGCGGCAACGGGGATTCGAATTCCCCTGGGGGCACGAACGGGGGCGTGGTGAAGTCTGGAGTTCACGCCGGCCTGTCAAGCCGGAGGTCGCGGGTTCAAATCCCGTCGCTCCCGCCAGACGCACACGCCCGGGTCTCGACCCGGGCGGAGGTGTCTGGATGGTCAGGTAGCTCAGCTGGTAGAGCGCTGGTCTGAAAAACCAGAGGTCGGCAGTTCGACCCTGCCCCTGACCACAACTTGGAACCCTTGCTCGGCAGGTGTTCCTGCTCCTCTCGCGGCACGTTCAGCCGCATGCTGCTGAATGCCCACGTTGGCACGTCCGGCCATCGGGAAGATCGCACCTGACCGTCCGCATTCGTGCGCTGGTGCGGGCTGTGTTGATGCGGGGTCCCTCTCGTTACCCGCGTGGTTCGACGGAGGTCGGTAGGCGGAGTGTGGCCTTTGTTCCGCCGAGGTTGCTCTCGGCGAGGATGATCGTTCCTTTGTGGTGTTGTGCGATCTCTTGGGAGATTGCTAGTCCGAGGCCCGCGCCGCCGTGGTCTCCCATCGGCACACGTGGGCGGCACCGGAGTGCAGACGATGGCGCACTGTCCGCCAAGGGGCGCCGAAGCTACAGGCCCTTCAAATACTCGATCGTGGCCCGATTCCGTTCGAACCCGAGGCGGTCATTCACGGCGAGCATGGCAACGTTTGACTGAGCATTCTGTGTCCGGATCGACGTGTACCCGGCCTGTGCAGCCCAGATCGCCGCCTGCGACTTGAGCGCTGTTGCAATCCCCCGGCCTCGATAGTCCGCCCGCACCCCTGTCAGGTTCTGTTCAATCGCACCTGGAACATCGTCGACATGCTGCGGCTCCGTCAACCCGACAAGCTCGTCGCCATCGACCGCGACGAAGAAGCCTTCACCGACGAAGCGGCGGCCGAGGTTCAAGGCCTCAAAGTCATCGAACCCCACTTCCTGAGTCGGGAAGGGAACCGGAACGTCTCTTTCCACGTCGGTGAAGAGCTGATGTAGTTCCCGCTTCCAGTCGCGGCGCTCGGCGGCGTAGGACGCCACCGACATGATGCCGATGCCGCTCGAGACCACTCGATCGACCTCGTTCTGGAGACGCTCCAGATCGCACCGGGAGAGATCAAGCATCGACTCCCACCTGCGCTCGACCATCTCATACGCGGCACGGTCGAGAAAACGCATGGATCGCTGCTCCGTTTCCTCGGTCCACGTGAAGGTCCGCTCGCCACCCCGCTGAGAGGCCGTAGCTTCGGCGCGTTCGAGGAGCGCACGCCCGTAGCCCCGTTTCTGGTGGTCGGGATGGACCGCCACATAGAGAATGATCATCTCAGGCGGGCGCCACGCGGATTGGCCAACGTACGCCGATCCAACGATCTGGTCATCGATCAACGCCAGCCAGCGAACACACATCCGTCCAGCGCGGTATTGCGCATCGTGCCAGTCGCTGAGATCATCGACCGACTCGAAGTCGTCCGGCCGAATTGCCCGCGTTATCTCAACCACCGCGGCGATGTCAAAGTCGCCGTATTCCGCCATCCGGTATTCGATCGTCATGGTTCTCCGAGACTGAGGGCTGCGTGAAGATGCAGAGCTCTCCCGGTCTGACGGACAACTCTGCCGTTCGTGCAGGTTCACAGCACACGTTGGCACGAATGGGCGGTGCGGTTCCGCCTTTCGCCGCGACCGTAGGGTCATCAGACAGCCGGCTCTTGGCGCTCCCTGCGCAATGGCGCTCGTGAGAGTCTGCCCTCGACCGTACCCATCCTTGGAGGGACGAGAACCCTCTCTCAAACACTACGTCTCCGGCAGCACGGTGTTGCTGACAGGTGATGCTCAGATCTCGCGCACGATCGCGGTCCTCCTCGGCTGTCTCTGATCCGAAGCCCACTTGGTCCGACATCGACAGTCCAGCTGTGAGCGGTGGTCGTGGAGAGTGTTGTTGAGGCCGACGCGACCAACTACCGCGCAACGCGAGACAGCCGCCGTCCCGAGGCGAAGCCCTTGAGCTTGTGACGGCCGGCATCCTCAAACTCGAAGCGGCTGCCGAGGAGTTGGTCACGCACTGAAGACGTCACATAGATTTCACCCGCCGACGCCGCTTCCATGGTCCGTGCCGCAAGGTTCACGACCGATCCGCTGATGTCGGTATCCCTTACCTCGATCTCACCTGCGTGGACTCCTGCCCGGATTCGCACTCCGAAGGAGTCGAGGTTCGATCGGAGGGCGACCGCTGCATCAATCGCCGCAGAAGGTGTATCGAACGTGGCGAGCACCCCGTCGCCGGTGGACTTGATGATCTCACCAGTCAACTCTGAGATCACCATCTCCGTAGTCCGGTCGTGCGCATCCAGCTTCGACGTCCAGCCTTCGTCGCCCCACGCGAGCGACGCGGACGTCGACCCGACGATATCGGTGAACAAGACGGCGGCGTACTTCCTGCGCATCGGCGATTCCAGCGCCTTGTCGGTGACAAACCCGATGTGGTGGTCATACACATCACGCCAGTACGACGCGAACTCGATGATGTGGTCGTCGCCAGGAATCTCAATGAGCGATGCACCCGAGATCTGCTCGGCCCACGCCATACCGTGTCCTATGTGATAGGCGCGGTTGCCAGCGGTATGGGTCACCAGCGTTGGCGCAGCCACATTAGAGGCTGCACCGTCAAGATCCAGTCCGACAACGGCCGCCGCCTGCTTCATCATCTCGTCCCTCGAAAGGGTCACCCGCTGGAACTTCAGCCACCACTGGGCCACCGCGGGATCGTCGGCGAGGCTCGGGGTGGTGAAGCGCATGAAGTCGGCAACGTCGGTCCCCCAATTCCATGAACCGAGACCAGGGGCGTTCGCCTCGTCGCGGGTGATACCCGACGGGTGTGGGGCGAGCTCCCACGCTCGTTGATCCATACTCGCGTCGACGCGACCGTTCGAAATCACGAGCCGGTCGACGCGATCCGGTTCGGCGGCGGCGAACGCGACCGAAACAATCGCGCCGTCTCCCTGCCCAATGACATTCACTGTCTCGAGACCCTCGGCGTCGAGGATCGCGTAGATGTCCTTCACACGATCCTGAACCGACATTGCGTCTTCCGCGCGGTCGGACATGCCACAGCCGCGCTGGTCGAACATCACAACGTCGAGGTGCTCCCCCATGTACTCGAACGCACGGCGATAGAGCGGAAACTCCCATCGCACCGCAAGGTGGTTGAACACCTCCCCGACGACGATCGTCGATGGGCCCGCGCCAAACCGCTGGTAGGCGATCCGAACGCCGTCGGACGTCTCAACGAACCGGAACTCAGGAATGGACACCACCCGATTATGCCTCAGCGAGGGACGTCCATGCACAACCCTCCACGTGTCTCCATCATCCGCGTTCTTCATCCTCGCAGACACGATCTCGTTCGGTCGGGCGAATCGGACATGGGCGCTACTTGCGAACATTCGCGCCTGTCGCCACTTCAAGCTGCCGGCGCGGGCTCCGTCTTGCCTGCGGCTGACCGTCGTTCAGGCAAACCGAACGCTCCTGTGATACCCGGCAATATGTAGTCCGGGTCGGCCTGCTCCTCTCCAATCGACGATTGACAATCCACAAGGCGAGTCCGTCCCCCATGACGACCAATACACACGACGGACCAAGGCTGGCACCGGCCATGGAGACTGCCGCTTTGGCCGCCCACTGCCGGGCGGTGACTTCATCCAAGTGGCCTGATTCGATGATTGCGACACCGCCCGGCTATGTGAGCCGTGCCCGGTGGTCGGATCTAGGAGGTGGAATCCACGGGCGGGTAGCGGTACACGTCCTCGGGCTTCTCTGGGAACCACCCGCAACCGAGCACGCGCTCAACCACTTCTTTCATCTCGCCCGGAATCCACGGTGTTTCGGTGAACACCCCTCGCTCCTCGGTTGCATCGAGGCGGCTCTGGAAGTCGATACACACCTGTTTGCCCTCGGCGATGGCTTGCCGATACGCGGCCATCTCGGGGCTGTTCGAAAGCTCCGTCCAACCCGCGTCCGTGTGGGGAGTGGTGCCCGCTCTGACGGCCAGCACCTCTTCGATGGTGATGAACTCTTCGTGCCAATCGAAGACGAGATCGTGGATGTCGGAGATCTGTTCTGGGGGTTCGATCTGGTCGACAGCTTCATCGACCTCGATCCGGATAACCCGCGCTTGGTCGAGGACCGCCTTCAGGTCTTGCGGAGCGAAGTCGACGATTTCCTCCGCTTCGACGGCAAGTGCTTCGCCCTGCTGACTTGCGCGGGTCTCGGCTGTGTTGATGCGCTCGGTGTACTCGGTCAGAGACATCTCGCCGCCGCCGCAGCCGCAGAGCAGCAACGCAACACACAGCACAACTGGAACGAATCGCGTGGTGATCATCAGATAGCTAGACCGCAGTATTGCCTAGTTCTGTTCCGAGCCGGTAGGGCAGGTGGTCACACTGGCATGACGACCTGGAGGCCGCCGTTTGCGTTCGTTGGAATCGTTGCGAACCACGGAGAACCCGCACGCATCACGGGGCTGCCGATCCGGACGGCCACCCCGATGACTTTGTACTCTGTTCCCCGTCGACCCGCTTGATAGGTTGTAGACACTATGGAAGAGACCTCGATGGATCGCGGCGACGACCTTATGTACGGATCCGGCCCGACGCCTTCGTCGGACACGTCGGCTCCGAGCAGCTGGCGCTGGTTGTGGTTGCTCGTGCCGATAGCGCTGGGCGTCGGACTGTTCTTTTGGATTGTGACGTAGGCGCCGGTTCCGAAACCAGTAGTCAGGGATGCGGTTGCAGTCGGGTGCAGGCGCCGACAGCACCCAACTCGACTCTGGTAACGCGCCGATTGCACCACTTCCCACGCTGAGGGGCGTGTCAACTGATCCGCAAGGATTTGGACGGCCGAGGGCGAGCGGCTTTGGGGCGGAAAGCCTCTGGTTCCCGCGGTGCCGTCCCAGCAGTGTGACAGCGGCGTCTACAGGAGATGGAAATGGCCAAGGCCGACGCGAGCACCCCGGAAGAGAGGGCGCACAAGCGAGCCAAGAGCTACACCAGTCTGTTGTGGCACATCGGGGTGTTCATCGTCATCAACGGGTTCTTCTGGATCCTCGACCTCATCACGGGTGAGGACGGTATCCAGTGGGCCTACTGGATCACGATCTTCTGGGGGGTTGCCTTGGCGTTCCACGTGGTGGCCTATCTGGTCGGCGATAGTGGCGTCGAGCAACGGAAGTACCAGCAAGCGCTGGTCGAGGAGAAGCAACAACAGCCAGGCGACTCCTAGGGACCACATTCGCTGCTCTCAGCCCGGCAGTGAACTCCATCTCGATCGCTGCTCGGTGGAACACCCACGACAACCATCGAGCCACATCTGCCGGATCGCGGCCTTCACCCCCGACCGGTACGCTCTAAGAGACACCAATCGACCCATACGAAGGAGTGCCCGATGAAAGCGATTGTCCAGCGCGAATACGGGGGCGCCGATGTCCTCGAACTCGCCGAGGTAGACAAGCCTGAAATCCGCGACGACGAAGTGCTGATTCGCGTACGTGCCGCCTCAGTCCACGCGGGCGACGTCCTTCTCATGCAAGGAACTCCCTACGTCATGAGGGCAGGATTCGGCCTGAGACGCCCACGCAATCCCACTCCCGGGTTCGACGTCGCAGGCACCGTTGAGGCCGTCGGGTCCAAGGTCTCACGTTTCAAACCCGGTGACGAGGTGTTCGGCAACGGCAAAGGCACGCTTGCCGAGTATGCCGCAGCCAAAGAGAGCAGTCTCGTGTCGAAACCACCCGGCCTCACGTTCGAGGAGGCCGCTGTGTTGACGGTGTCCGGCGTGACCGCCCTCAAGGCAGTTCGCGACGTTGGCAACGTCCAACCGGGGCAGACGGTTCTCATCAACGGCGCTGCCGGGGGTATCGGCGTATTCGCCATCCAGATCGCCAAGGCGATGGGAGCCGAGGTCACAGCAGTGTGTAGTGCGGGAAAGGCAGACTTGGTCCGATCCCTTGGCGCCGATCATGTGATCGACTACGCCGAGGAGGACTTCACGCAAGGCGATCGCCGGTACGACTTCATCCTGGACAACGTCGGCAATCGGTCATTGTCCGATTGCAGGCGAGTGCTGAGCGCAGACGGAACCCTGATCCCGAACAGTGGAACGGCCGGAGGACAGTGGATGGGTCCGCTGCTCCCAATGGGCCGAGCGTGGGTGACGTCCCCGTTCGTGAGCCAGCAACTACGAACGTTCCTCTCGACACCCAACGAAGAGAATCTCGACGCTCTCGTCGCTCTCGTGGACTCGGGAAAGGTCGTTCCCGTCATCGGCGGCACCTACTCGTTGGACGATGCAGCCGAGGCCTTGCGTGTGGTCGCAGATGGCCACGCGGAAGGCAAGGTCGTCGTCACGGTGGCACAGGGCTGAGGGAAGGAACAGGACGAGATACGTCGGCGATGTCGCGCCGTCTTGGATCGAACTCAGCCGGTCTGCCTACGTGTTCGCAACGAGAACCACTTTGCCGGCGTGTCCGCCGCGTTCGAGCAGTTCGTGAGCGCGTCTGGCTTCAGCCAACGGAATACGCTCCGTCACAACCGGCTCGATCTTGCCCGCCGCCAACAGCTTGAAGAGCGCAACCAGGCTTTCTCGCTGCTCGCCCTCTCCCGCGTTCGGAGACATGGGCGCTCGTTTGCCGTCCGGAATGAGCGCCAGAAACTGGCGCGTCAGCAGGCTGGCTGGAATGACGCGCAACCCGTACTTGGAGGTCGCGGCCACGCCGAACCACACCAGGCGACCGCCCTTCCGGAGGGCTTGGTAGGAACGCCAAAGCTGCCGCGCGCCGCCGATGGGATCGAACACCACATCCACACCGTCACCGGTCAGGCTTCGGATACGCTCGACGAAGTCCTCGGTCTGGTAGTCGATCGGTGTGGCTCCCAGGTCAGACACCAGTTCGTGATTGTGTCGCGACGCCGTGCCGTACATCTCCAGTTCGGACAGGCTGCCAAGTTCGAGCAGGGCAGTTCCGACACCTCCCGCCGCTCCTTGAACCAGGATGCTCTCTCCGCTCCGGACCTCGGCCACCTGGTGCAACATCAGGTCTGCCGTGAGGTAGTCCGACACCACACACACGGCCTCGGCCGAATCCACACCCTCCGGCACTGGGACCAACTCGCCCTCCGGCAGGCAAACGAACGCCGCATAGCCGCCGCCCTCCGAACGCGGTCCGGCAGCAACCCTCTGACCCGGCTCAACAGTGGAGACCCCTGAGCCGAGCGTGTCGACCTCTCCGACGATGTCCAAGCCCAGGGTGAACGGCACCTTCGGCGTTCCGGGGAGGAGACCCGATCGCCGGTACATGAGGTCGTAGGCAGAGACCCCAGCAGCAAACACCTTGACCCGAACCTCACCGTCCCCAGGCTCGGGGAGATCCTCCTCCACCACCTGCAGCACCTCGGGTCCGCCATGACGCGACACAACAACGCGCTGGTTCTTCATACGAATACCACATCGTCGGCGATGGCCGGCAACCGGATCGCCTTGGGATCAGGTACGGAACCACTCGACACCTGCCTACGCCAGTGCATCGTCTGCATCGAGATCTCCTCGGTCATCGGGGACGTCGTGCGTTCAAGCCGCAGCTCCATAATTGCCCGTCGGATCAGCAACCGGTAGGGGCCGACGGCTCTGAACCCTCCGGCTCCAGCTGAGCGATACCCCCAAGGCGATTGCCTACGTCGGAGGGGGACACGCGAGGGGGAAGGTTGTCATCAACCCGTGACGCTCTCTCCCGCCGACCGGAGGGAGCGTGGGGACGATCGGCTCTACCAGGTGGCAAGCAACCGGGCGAAGCTGGCAGCGATTCCTGAAGGGATAGCTGTGCGTCGAATGCGGGCGTGGATATGTCTGACTGTGGCCCTCGGGGCATGCGGCGGAGGAACCCTCACTCCATCCGAGTACGCCGAGCAGGCCGAGAGTCTCGTCGCGGAGATGGAGGCACAGTTCGCGACAATTGACTCCGCGTGGGAATCACAAGTCCCCACCGTGGAGGGCGCTCGCAGCTACTGGGAACAGCGACTCGAGATTCGTGCTGAATTCCTCGAGGGTGTCCGGAGCCTCAAGCCATCCGAGGGGATAGCAGCCCAGCACGCGGCGGCCCTCGATGTGTTCGAGAGAATCACGGCGGCGGATGAAGCCCTCGCGGCTCGTGTTGCGACGTTCGACAGCGTCACCGACCACTGGCAATGGGTCGACACCCCCGAGGGTCAGGCTGCGCAAGCGGTGCTCGAAGATGTGTTCGAATTCTGCCGGGCCAGCCAGGAAGAGTTCGATGCAACGGCCGGGCGCGAGGACTTGGAGGATGTCCCTTGGGTTCCGCCGGAGATGAAGGAAGCCATCAAGGTCGCGTTCGGCTGTCCACCGGGATGATCGGCGGCACTCCGGGCCAACCCGCGAGGAGAGGTGACCGCAGGGCTCCTTCATCGGAGAGCAATCGGCCCCTATCCATCACGATCGATCAGGACGCGACGCAGAAAGGAGGCGATTGAACCATGGCGGATGTGAGGATCATCCTGTCGGGATTGTGGGTGGCGCTCATGCTGACCTACCTTCTCGGTGACGTAATGCGGCTGTTCGCCGGGGACATGACACCGGGCGAAATGGACGGCCAGGAAGCTACCCAGTGGATGTGGCTGGGGGCGGCCGCGGTCATGCTGATTCCGATCGCCATGGTCGTCCTGTCGTTGACATTGCCCTACCCCGCGATCCGTTGGGTTAGCATCGTCGTCTCAGTACTGGCGGTTGTGTTCAATCTCGCCGGACTGCCGTATGTCGGCTGGTACGACAACTTCCTGATCGGCGTCGGTTTCGTGTTCAACGCACTGATCGTCTGGTATGCCTGGACCTGGCACACCGTCGTGTAGATACGGGCGCGAGACGCGAAGCACGCTGACTCACCGTGGATGCGGCAGATCAGAGCCGAGCCTGACCGAGCCCCTCTCCCGGTCAGGAGTCCGGTTCGGTTTGGACGGACGTTTTCCAGCGAGCCCGAGCAAGCCAGAAGTGGATCGCGGCAAGAGCGCCATAGCCGACGGTTTCCGCCGGGCTGCCGGTCAGCGCGCCAACGATCGAGAAGACACCACCGGCTACCAATGCCCAGCGGACCGCTGCTCCTCTGGAGAGAATGGCGACCGCGAGAGCGGCCTCGAACACAGCAACGAGGACAGTGACGGCGGCACTGTTCGGCACGAGGAAATCTTCGATGAAGACCTGGGCCGGTTGGAGCCACGCTTGCGTTGCCATCGAAACATAGAACTCCCCACTCTCCGGCAGGACGTAGAACGCCTGGTGAACCGCGCCCATGGCGTACAGCACACCGATGATGATCTCGGCAGCTCTCCGAAGCCTCACTCGTCGTCAGCCACGGCGATGACGATCTTTCCCCTGACGTGCCCCTCTTCGAGATAGCGCATGGCATCGGGAACCTCGCTCAGCCGATACGTCCGGTCGATGACCGGCGTGATCTCCCCGGCTTCCAGGAGTCCAGACAGGAAGTCCAGATCCTGGTTCGGTTTGTCGTTCACCGGGACCAGCTTCTGTCCCACGAACGGCGACGTGAGAGCCGCCTTCAGTTGCTGGCTGGCGGGTCCAAGCCACCGGCCATTCCCACCTCCGAAGGTGCCATATGTCCCCTTTGGCGCCATCACACGTCGGCACTCCGAGATTGAATGGTTCCCGACAGCGTCAAGTATCAGGTCGTAGCGCTGATCGCCTTGGGTGAAGTCCTCTTCGTTGTAGTCAACAACGTGGTCCGCCCCGATCGACCGGACGAGCTCCACGTTCTTCGTGCTGCAGACGCCGGTCACCTCAGCGCCGAAATGCTTGGCGATCTGGACGGCGAATGTGCCAACACCTCCCGACGCACCGTTTATGAGGACCTTCTGCCCGGGTTGAACGTTGCCCTTGTCTCTCAGGCCCAGCAGCGCCGATTCTGCGGCCATTGGCACGGCCGCTGCGTGTTCGAACGACACGCTGGCCGGCTTCAGTGCGAGCGAATCTCCAGAGACACTGACATACTCGGCGAAACCGCCGCTCCCAACCTCGGAGTACACCGCATCCCCGGTGCGGAATCGGGTGACGCCCTTGCCAACCTCTTCAACCTGACCGGCCATGTCGCTGCCCAGAACGGTCGTGCCTTTTGGCGTGCGCAGCCCGGTCATCACGCGCATCGGATATGGCAGGCCGCGCACCATGTGCCAGTCGTAGGGATTGGCGGAGGCCGCGCGAATACGGACGAGGACCTCACCATCCCCGATCAGTGGCTTGTTGATCTCTCGGAGCTCCAGGACGTCATCCGGTGCCCCGTACTCGTCATAGACGATCGCCTTCATGCCATCCCTCCGTTTCGCTGACGGCTTGGCAAACCCTAGACATCTGGCACTCCGCCAAGAGTCGAGGGCGGGGCCTGCTGCGACTGCGTTTGTACCGTCGTTGGGCGTTCGGAAGCGGCGTGATCACCCCACGGTGATGACGACCTTCCCTCGCGCACGTCCCTCGTCTTGATACGTGAGAGCGTCACGGACCTCACTCAGCGGGTAGGTACGGTCGATGACCGGCACCACCTCTCCCGATTCGAGAAGCCGAGTCAGGACCGCCACGTCCTGTTGATCGAACGGCTTCCACATGTGCATGCCCATCGTGCGACTGCCCACCATCGAGGTCAGCGGCCCAACAACTGAAGCTCGCAGCACACCGGCAACGGATCCCGGGATCGCGATGTAGACACCATTGGGACCCAGCGCCCGCCTCGATTCCCGTATCGGGCGATGCGCAGC
>Ga0316192_10001862_pt1 | contig 15567 bp, 13 predicted proteins | sample MerIslwburrow_MG_FD_204931 | JGI IMG/M metagenome (GOLD analysis project Ga0316192, IMG submission 204931) | Coastal sediment microbial communities from Maine, United States - Merrow Island worm burrow | ecosystem: Environmental > Aquatic > Marine > Coastal > Sediment | place: USA: Maine...
AAGGAGATCGGGTTGGTGATGAAGGTTGTCCCCCACGACACATTGATGGAACAAGCCAACATTGTCGCCGAACGACTCATCAAGAACTGTGCGCCTTTGGCCGTTAGGGCTACCAAGGAAATTGCGCGGAGAGGCCAGCAGATGGGGTTTGCCGAGGCGATCCGCTTCGGCGAGACGATGCGAAAGGTGGCAGCACAAACACAAGACGCCAAATCATTTAAAACTTTAAACAAAGATGAGCGCCCCCAATGGCGGGGGTGCTAACCAAGTCGGCCGGGAGCTCCCGCAATACCATTAATACGGGGTGCGAATCACGGTCGACGTGACCGAATCGATCCGTGCGCCGTGGATAAAACTAGACAACCCGAAAGGCTCAGCGCCCTATCCCAACCGGTGATAGACCAGCCAGACCAACCGACACCGGTTCATTTTGCTGCTCACCAATGGTCAACAATTACCGGGCTAGATCTTGGCCGATACTGGCCGATGGTTTGGTGGGTTGCTTGCCTGGCCGCTCCAATTGGAGCGGCCCTCGCTTCCTCCGAGTTCCCGATTACTGTTGGCGCCAAACTCTGGATTTTGGTCCTGGCTACCGCGGCATGCACCATTGGATGCCATGCATATGGGTCGCCTTGGTTGGCGGCGGCTACTGCAACAAGCTCTGGCGGCGGGTTGGTGGTTCTAGCTAGTGCGTCACCACAGTATTCTCCTGAACCCATTGTCGGATGCGCAATACTCACGGTTTGGTTTGGTGCCTGGTCAATCAAGCACCAGTGGGGCCTTGCCCGCCTGATCTCGGCCGCAATCGCAGCGGCAGTGATGTTGAGTCTGACATTTCCTCCAGACGTCCTAGCCCGAAGTGTCAACTGGTGGAGTTTGTTGTCTGCAACCCTTATTGCCATCAGCATATGGATTGGGCCACTGGTCAATCAGCCCACGGCTAGTGTTCCAACGACGCTGGAGCGACTGCTCACAGCGGGAAGCGACCGGTCTGTGGCAGCCATTCCCCTATGGATGTGGGCGGTAGCAGTCTTTTCGCATCCCGCTACAAGTTTCGACCCAACGCTGGCATCAAATCTGGGAGTTGTGATGGGGTTGGGATTCGCTACTTTGGCCGCAGTAGGCGCCGGCAGACATCATGCCAGATTGACAGTGGCCCTGGTTATGGGGTCTACCTTGCTTATAACGTTTGCTCTGTCTGCGGCGTACAGCCCTATGACGGTTCTGATCGCATCTGGTATTCAAGCCGTCGGCTTAGGCCTACTGGCATGGTTAGCCAAAGACTCGTGGGCCGCAACGTTAGCTGGGGGATACGCCATTATTGCGATATCAGCGCCCGCAATCAGGCTAGCCCTATACGGCTAACTGATGGCGGCCCGACCGGCGGAGCACAGCGGCGGTGGCCCTTGTGCCGGCCGAACCGCCATCAGAAATCCTGATAGTTATTGGCAAAGCTACCATCTTGCGTCAAGATCCCCAACCATCACCCGACAAGATACGCCATACCGTACTTGAGCCCGCTTTTTCTTAACCCTAAATCGTCTCCCGCCAATGCTTCACACCGAACTACCAACAGAAATCTAGCCCGAATCGGAACGAAGATTCACGGGCCAGTAACTTGGGGCCATGACTAAATCTTCCTTTGGAGTCGCCTTCCATCGTTTCCAACCGCCCTCAGATGTTGCTACCCAAGCCCAAGCGGCTGAACAAGCCGGATTCGACGAGTTTTGGGTGCTCGAAGATTCGTTCTTCACTTCCGGTCCAGCCTTAGCTGCGGCTGCGCTCACCGCCACCAGTTCCATCAAGGTTGGTATCGGAATCGTCCCTTCTCGGACCCGCCATCCGGCACTCATAGCAATGGAGTTCGCTACCCTTGCTGGTTTGGCTTCCGGTCGATTTATAGGCGGGATCGGCCATGGCGTATCGGGCTGGATGGCACAGATGGGGTTGGCATCAACATCGCCCCTTACGGCTTTGGCTGAGACAGTCCATGTCGTCCAAGAACTATTGGGCGGAAACCGGGTCACTTTGGAGGGCCGATACACCGAACTGCACGACATTGGGCTTGATGTTCTTCCCCCTTCCAAGCCCCCGGTTTTTACTGGTGTACGAAACCAGAAGTCCCTGCAGATCTCAGGGCGATACGCCGACGGCACCATCTTGGCTGAGCTATGCAGCCCCGAGTATTTCTCATGGGCCCGCGACCACATCAGCGAAGGGGGTGGCGACGAATCACATCAGATGGTCGTCTTTTGTTCCGCCGCAGTATCCGAATCGGGTGACGGCTCCGATGCCCGAGAGGCCTTGGTGCCGTTTGCAGCTAGCGTGTTTGCCTACGCGCCGGTGGGCTTGCGCCTACTTCCTTTCTACGACGAGCTGGAGCGCACCGCCTCCAAGGTGGGCTGGGAACAAACCCTGAGCGCCATGCCCAGCGACTATTGGCGCAGGATAGGCCCGATCGGGACTCGCGATGATGCCGCCCAACATCTCCACATGATGATGGACCACGGAGCGAACTCCCTGGTGATCTTCCCCGATCCGGGCGACCCCATCGGCGATTTACAGCGATTCGCCAAAGATGTGTTTCCCCTTGTGAAGTAACGGCGTCACGCCAATGGAGACGGGATCAGCGGTGTTCTGGTTTCATCAACGATCACGGCGTCACCCACGGTGATGACAGTGCCAGGCTCAGCAATCGAGCACCCGATACCAAACAGAACACTATTGACCATCAAGGCGTCGATCAGTTCGCTTATCCCGGTTGAAGCCTGGCACCAGCGATATTGTTTCAATACCTTGGCTGGTTCTCTATGCCTTTCTCCGGATTCCTGATCCACCTGGGGCACAGCACAACGAGGCCACGGCATCGCCTGTTTCAAGGAGGCAGCACCTACCGAGAATCGATCCCACTCGTCTTCCACAAATGGGTCTGGAGCGTCAACTACAAGGTTTGGACGGAAACGATCCATGGTGAACGGTTCGCTTGACCGCTCCAAAAGCCATTCAAGTGAGGCATTTGAGGCCACAACGACCGGGCCGATGTCACCGAATGCTATTGATTGGCCTGCCACATTGAGAGCTTTGGGAAGTGTCAGACTGGCGTTGTCCACCAGCGCCACCAACCGAACGGGCTGACCAACGATTTGCGAGAACCACTGGCCCGCTTCGTCACCGGCATCGCCAACATCAACCTCGGTTTTAGTCATCGAAGATGATCTGGCGTCAGCAACTGTAGGCCGCGCCACTTCAATGGTTTGGTGGCCAGGGGCCGACAGCCTCAAACCACCCGGGATTATCTCCGGCTGGACAGTGGCCATTACCGGGTGTTGACGCTGGGTTATTGGGGCAAGGTCATTGGAGATCACCTGCCACTCACGGTCGTGTTTCAGTCCGGTACTAGAAACTGTGGCGTGATCTAGTTCAATGCGGTGGCAAGCCTTGACAGGGTGGATGTGTATAGCGGCCAGGGTTCCGTTATTCACCTCTACTGCCCCGCGTGAAGAGCGTCGTTCAGGCCAGTCCATCCGGCCCTGCTAGTAGGCACCGCTTCGACGGTTCCTGTTACCGAGTTACGGCGGAACAATAGTCCCGATTCGCCCGACAGGGCTTTGCCCCGCACCACTGACCCGTCAGGCAAGGTGACCTTGGTGCCCGCCGTAATATATAGGCCTGCTTCAACTGTGCAATCGTCACCCAAAGAAATGCCAATGCCAGCATTGGCACCCAACAAGCAACGCTCACCAACCTTAATCACTTCAACCCCACCCCCAGACAAGGTGCCCATGATTGAGCCGCTGCCTCCAATGTCGGAGTTGGCTCCCACCACTACCCCACCGCTGATTCGCCCCTCGATCATGGCCGGGCCTAGGGTGCCAGCGTTGAAATTGATGAACCCTTCGTGCATCACGGTGGTTCCTTCGGCAAGGTGGGCGCCAAGCCGCACCCGGTCAGCATCAGCGATACGAACCCCACTCGGAATCACATAGTCAGTCATTCGAGGGAACTTGTCGACTGAGGTGACATGAAGGTCGTGGTCGTGGGCCGCCACCATGCAGCGCAGACGATCTACCTGGCGTGGGTCTACGGGCCCGGCGCTTGTCCACGCCACATTGTTCAGCAGCCCAAAGATGTTGTCCATGTTGGCCCCGTGAGGCTGGATCTCGCGGCGGCTAATAAGGTGAAGCCTTAGGTAGGCGTCTTCGGTGTCTGCCGGCGGATTGTCTAGCGACTCGATCGTTACGGTAACGGTTTGCGACTTGACCAGACCCACCCGTTCGGCCAGGCAAGACCGAACTGGTTCCACCCCTTCGCTCGGGAACCACACATCCAACGTTGCGCCCGATTCAGTGTCCCTATAGCTGTGTCCAGTAGCGGTAAATGTCATGGCCGTATTGTAGAAGGCATACCGGCGTTCCTGACCCAGTTCGGATCCAATGGCTGCTTTGCCCCTTGCCCCAGAACCATCGAGTCCCCTACACGATTGTCGTGTCGGCTTGGCCCAAGTATCTGTCCTTGAGGAGCCGTTTGTAAAGCTTGCCGGTGGGGAGACGAGGCAGTTCATCCACGAAGTCCAAAGACCGTGGACACTTGTAGTGGGCCAGACGATCCCGGCAATACTCAATGAGTTCTCGCGCCAAGGTGTCGCTGGCAAGGGCTGGGTTTGCCAACTCCACCACGGCTTTGACCTGCTCGCCCATTTCTGGGTCCGGCAAACCGAACACGGCCACGTCGGCCACATACTGGTTTGCGACCAATACGTCTTCGATCTCTTGGGGATAAATATTCACTCCGCCGCTAATGATCATGTGGGCTAGACGGTCGGTGAGAAATAGGTATCCATCTTCGTCTAGGTAGCCGACGTCACCCAAGGTGGTTCGACCTCCCGATAATCGGGCCGCTGCTGTCTTTTCTGGGTCTCGGTAGTACTCATAAGTGCCTGCGCCCGAGAAATAGACGGTACCGATCTCGCCTGGGGGCAGATCGTTGCCATCGGTGTCCACAATATGGATCCGCCCGACTTGTGCTTTGCCGACCGAACCTGGTCTTTCCAGCCATTCGGCACTGGTGATTGATGCGACCCCGTTTCCCTCGGTACCGGCGTAGTATTCGTAGATTATGGGCCCCCACCAGTCGATCATCTGTTTCTTAGCCTCAATGGGGCAAGGTGCGGCGGCATGAATAGCTATTTGGAGCGACGACAAGTCCCATCGCTGGCGTTGGTTGGGGTCTAGCTTCAGCATTCTGACGAACATGGTTGGCACAAACTGGCTGTGGGTGACGCCATAGTGTTCGATCAACTCGAGACAGGTGGAGGCATCAAACCGCTCCATCACCACCAAGGTGCCGCCCACTCGGTGCACCACATTGGAAAACGCCAAGGGAGCGGCGTGATACAACGGGGCCGGGCACAGATAGACCATATCTCGGGCGTACCGGTACCGGGGGATCATCTGATTTTCGGTACGCGGGTCGAGTTCATCAACATGATGGGTGGGGAAAGGCCGCCGAATCCCTTTGGGACGCCCGGTGGTACCCGACGAGTAAAGCATGTACATCCCGGGCGAGGGGTCATCAAGGGGGCTAGCCGGGTAGCTGTCTACGGCTAATTCGTAGGACTCCCATTGGCCCAACGTTGCCCCATCAGTCATCAACCATCGTTCAACCTTGGGAGTACGATCAGGGTCGACAGCAGCCGCCACTGCTCGCTTGGCTCGCGACGAAATAACCACCTTCGCGTCACTATTGTCGACGATATACGCCACCTCATCAGCGGTAAGGTAACTATTGACAGCAGTTATGTACAGGCCGCTTCGTAGCGCCGCCCATACCACCTCCATGAACCGGATCTGGTTCTCCATAAACAACGCGATAGTGTCACCAGATTCAAGTCCTTGGTCACGTAGCAGATGAGCCAGCCGGTTGGCTCTGGCATCAAGCTCTTTGTAGGTGAGGACCTCCCCGGATCCTGCCATTACCACCGCTGGATGATCGGGCTGTTCCACCGCCCAAATGCCTGGATGCGCCATGTTGCCTCCTTGGTCTGGCCACAAGGTACCGACCCAGGCACCACCAAGGCGAATCCTAGGTCCAGGCGTCTCGGCGTTCCCGGTTGGCTTTGTTATTCATGGGTAGCTCGTTGCGCCAAACATTGTCGTGGGAGTGAAGGGCAGCCGCCACTGCAGGTGCCGTGGGGACCAGCCCAATTTCTCCCACACCCTTGATCCCATAGGGGGCGTTGGGTTGGGGCGCTTCCACCAGAACCACTTCCACCGGCGGCATATCCTTGGGTCGGATTATGTCAAGGCTACGTAAAGTGTCATTTACCGGCCGACCATCTTGGTCATAGGGAAAGCCTTCGCTTAGGCCGTACCCCAACCCCATATGCACCGCTCCCTCTACCTGACCTTCGCATAAGGTGGGGTTGACGGCCTTGCCAACATCGTGAACGGCGACCACCCGGCTAACTTGGCCGCTGTCGGCGTCCACCTCAACCATCTGTGCGGCGTATCCGAACGTGGAATGAATCACAGGATTATCAATCCCTTCCGCAAGAGAATTGGTCCAATCCACCCGGTATTCGCCTTCATAATCGACGCCAATCTGGCAACCGTCGGCCATTGCTTTGCGGCACGCGTCGGCGACCGCCCCCGCTCCCATAAGGGTGCCTCGACTGCCGGTGGTTTGGCCTGCGCTCAACTCCCGTGTGGAATCGACAATAACCTCGATGCGTTGGGCGGCGAGCCCCAGTTCGGTGACCGCCACCTGCAATGCCACAGTGTGAACTCCCTGGCCCATCTCAGTCCAGCAGTGTCTCACCTCAACATTGCCGTCCAATCTGAAATGGACGACAGCTTTTACCACTTCCACAAACCCGTTTCCAAGGCCCGAATTTTTCAGACCGAGGGCTACACCTACTGGTTTTCCGGCTGCGACCGCCTCGTCGTAAGGCGCCTTTATGGTTTCTAGACACAGTCGAGCACCGGCGGCTCCATCGTCCATGATTTGGCCTGGGCCCCACACATCGCCGGGATCTATCACATTTCGATTTCTGATTTCCCAGCCGCTGATTCCCACCTTTTCAGCCAGGCGATCTATGACCCCTTCCATAGCGAACTGAGCCTGGTTGGCTCCAAATCCCCGGAATGCTCCACACACACTATTATTGGTGCGCACCGCAGTTGCCTGCACATCAATGCAGGGAACCCGATACGGCCCCGAAGCGTGGCCCGCCGCCCGCTCCAACACCTTCATTCCCACCGATGCGTACGGACCTGTGTCTCCGATCATACGTACATGAAGACCGCTTAGGCGGCCTTCTGCATCGCATCCAGCCCGATACCAAAGTTTGATGGGATGACGCTTAGGGTGCATTCGCAACGATTCAGACCGAGACAGGGTGCATTTCACTGGCCGTCCGCTCAGCCAAGCAGCTAGGGCTGTGTGTGCCTGATTAGACATGTCTTCTTTGCCGCCGAACGCTCCCCCATTTGAAACCAGTTCAGTTACGACCACCGACTGGTCGACGTTAAGGACGCTGGCTATCCCGTCACGGTCATCCCATATTCCTTGGCCCCCGGTGTAGACCATCAACCGGTCGAAATCGACGGGCTCGTTGGCGCTACGACCGTTGGTTAGCGGAAGCGGGGTACCTGCGTTGACCGGAACCGCGAGGGTTGATTCTGGTTCAAGGAAGGCGTGTTCAATACGTTGGGTTTGGAATGTTTCGCTAACTGTGTGGACGGCATCGGCCAATGCCTGTTCAGCGTCTCCCCTTTGGTAGGTGGACGTGGACAAGATGTTTCCGTCGAGCCCCCATACCGCATCTTCGTCAGCATTGATGGCCCTCACTGGGTCAACAATGGGTTGAAGCACGTTGTATTCAACCTCGATCAACTCAGTGGCGGCACGGGCCACGATCCGGCTTTCGGCCACCACTATTGCCAACACGTCGCCCAGATACGAGGTGCGCCCCGACTCGGGGATCATGACTGGCCAATCCTTGTGGATCAGCCCCACCCTCAGTTCACCAGGGATGTCGGCGGCGGTATAAATAGCGTGCACACCATCAACGGCTGCGGCCTTCGCGGTGTCAATACTAATCACCTCAGCACGGGCATGATCAGCGAACCGTAGGGCGCCGTGAAGGCACTGGGATGGGTTCATGTCGTCGACGAAGTCACGCTGTCCTAGAGCTAGCTGGCATGCTTCATACTTGAATCCTGGGCTACCAATTCCACCTGGTGCAACCAGAGGGGGAATCTCGTCTTGGGCCAGTGCCTCTACCGCGTCGAGTATTTTGACATAGCCGGTGCAGCGACACAGGTGGCCGCCAAGATGGCGACTTGCTTGTTCGCGAGTAAGTTCAGAGCCGTTGCGGTCAATCATCGCTTTGGTGCGGACCATTATCCCTGGGGTGCAAAACCCGCACTGCAATGCCCCGCTAGCAGCAAACGCGGTGGCCATGCGGTCGGCTTCTACCGGGTCGAACCCTTCGAGGGTGACGACGCTGGCTCCTTCAACCTTGTCCAACGGGACCTGACACGCTACCCGAGCCTTGCCGTTTATCAGCACCGCACAACAGCCACATTGACCGGTTGGCGAACACCCATCTTTGGGGCTGGTTATTCCTAGCTCGTCTCGTAGCGCCGACAACAGGTGGGGGTGGTTGTCAGAAACGTTGACCGTTTGGGAGTTACATACGAACTCGGTCATGGGTGTGCTCCTTACAGGCGAAATTACTGCGGCTGAGGGAGCGTTATGGTAACAGTCGAACCGATACGATCCCTAGTCGCCAATATTTCAGTTCACGGCAACCAACAAGCCGGGTTGGCATGGTGTTCTAGGGGTTTGGCCAGCCGTTCGCCACACACGGTTCGATCGATTTGGTTTGCTGCATCATTACCGGTGCCAACTGGCCTTCGCCTCCACACTGGTGGTGCCCCAGCCCAAGGAAGTGACCGAGTTCATGATTGACCAGATAGGCCCGATACTCATCGAGCGGGGCGTCCCAATGGTCGATGGCCCCATTCCACCGGTTTACATTCAAGATCATTTTCTGTTCGTTTCGGCACGACAACCAACCCGCGGTGTCCAAAGGCAGGCACAGTTTGTCAGTCGTTGAGGGAGTAGCCACCAACATCCGCACGTCGGCATCACTACTGTCTACCCTCTCAAAGCGATAGCCGCCCTTAGCGGTCCACCCCCTGCGGTCAGCCAGGATTTGGCCGATAGCCGCAGCCACCTGCCCTGGATCGAGACCGGTTGCAGCTTCAACTTCAACCGAATACCGCACCAGGGTTCCCCCGGTTCCAAATACGGTGCTATCCGGGGCCGCCACCAAGAATCCGTTCTCATCGCCTCGGACTGGGTCTTGTTGGGGCTCAGGTGGCGGATCACACGAATCGCCTCCCTTTGGCAGGTATCGAGCTGAGATCAGATCGGATTGCTCTGTTCCGTCACCAAACCGTCGCACTCGTTCGGTTTTGATCTCAATGCAGGCACCATCGAGTTGCTCAACCTGTTCTACTGCCAAGACCCCTATCTCCGAAGTGGAGTACAGGGTGACAGTTAGCGCATTTTGGCCATATGAGGTCCAAATCAACACTGGGTACATGGTCGGGTTGGATAACCGAAGATCAGTAGTGGGGTATTCGAAGCTGGCGTCGAGTCCTCGACGCCCATCACGATCAACGAGGTGGTCTTGCCAGTAGGACTGATGATATTGGTCATCTATGTCAAGACCGGCATGAAAAGCCGCCTGGAATAGGGCCGTGGACAATATATTGATCCCATCGCCGACTTGGTGGGTTCGGCTTCCATCGTTGGGCGCAGAAGCAACCTTGAATCCCCTTTCGGTACTCGGATCGCCAACCAATTCGTTTAGAGACAGATACTCGCCGGGCTCCAATATGTGCCCTTGGACCAGATCAGCTGCTATCTGAGCGTTGTGGAATTGTTCATCGCAGCACGTAGCGTCGATTACGGCCGAGCCTATAGGTTCGGTTATCCCGTAGGCGGCAGCAACCGCGGCCGATGATGTTGATAGGTCCACGGCAACATTCACCTCGGCTTCCCCGCTCACTATTGCGTTCACCAGCCGGTGGGCAGAATCAGTTGCGCAGCACAACGGCTCAATGGCGGCCACCGACGCCACCTGACCGTCTTTAACCCCAAATTGGGGTGACGAACCTGTTGGGCCCACTATCAGGGTGCCGAATATGGACCGAAGCGCCTGATCCACCTGATCTTGGTCCAGGGTCCACGTCTGTCCGTCAGAGCTGATCCAGCTTCGGACCATCGCCGGCGTCAGATCGGCCGCATTGTCCCCTACCTGCACAGTTACCGGATCTGCGGTTAGTGCGTTGATCTCGCTAGCAACCTTGACGGTCTCGGCCAGCCCGGTTCGCTCAGAGCGATAGACCACGGGCACCTCCACTGGGCCTGAGCCTGCAACCGATGCAGCCTGCATGAGCGCCGCGGCGGTACGTTCAACATCTATGGCTTGTGTGGCCACCATCCAACCGTCAACGTGCTCAATTGGTGACGCATCCGGTTGGTTGCTAGCACCGGTTAGCAGTCGGCTTAGCCCTTCTTTCGATTCCATGGTGGTTTGGAGCGGGACCTGGCGGGGCTGGTTGGTGATCGACGCCAACCATGACTCAGGGCTGACGATGGGCCCGAATCGTGACATCGACATGGCTTGGTCTACCGTGGCGGCCACATCCAATTCCAGCCCGACCGTGGCGGCGTCAGTGGGAATCACGCGGATCCCGTCGCTCAGCACAACTTGTTTGGTGGAGTAGTCCGCCTCCAACCGTTTGAGCACCTCGGATGCTTCGTTCGACGACAGACCACCAAAGCCCTGACCAGCCACAGCCAGATCCCGGGTGGTTGTATTGGCTTGGATCACTGAGTCGGCGATGATCACAACGACAACCAGCCCAACGATCAGGGCCACCACCACCCCAAGTGTTCTTTGTCTGGATTGCCGAGGGGTGTTTGGGGGCCCGGCGGGCGCTGGCTGCCATTGTTGGGCCGACCCAACAGGCTTGAGCCGCTCGGGTGGCGGCCAACGGTTTACGTTGGCGTGTTGGCCGCCAACTGAGGGTTCAGCCACTAGCTATCGAGGTCCTAGGCACGTGGCCCAGTCTATTGTTCGTAGGTTGGAGCAATTACGGCCCTGGCTAGGACCTTGCCGAACATGTTGAAGCCAGCTATGGCGTTGCTGACGGTGCCATCCACTCCCACGCTTTCAACTGACATCGCATGGACGGCGAACACATAGCGGTGGGGACCATGCCCGGCGGGGGGTGCTGCACCAAGGTAGCCGGGCAGACCAGCATCATTATTGATAACAACCGCACCTTCGGGAAGCTTGGAGCCGTCTTGGGATCCAGCATCGGTGGGCAAGCTAGTTACGTCAGCTCCGAGATCGAGCACGTTCCAATGCCAAAACCCACTTCCCGTGGGCGCATCGGGGTCAAAACAGCTCACCACGAAACTCTTGGTTTCAGCGGGGAACCCAGACCAACTTAGCTGGGGGGAGACATCGTGTCCTCCGGCACCGAAAATTCCGCTCACCTGGGCGTTGGGCAGTGATTCACCATCGACGATGTCGGTGCTGGTGACCGTGAAAGATGGCACGTCCGCAAGGCTGTCGTATGGGAGAGGGGCGGGGGTGGGCATTTGGCTTCTCCTTGTAGAGGGGTGACTCCTACCGAAACTAGTCGACGATTTTCATTTTGCTAGACCGAAAATGGCTCGCCGTCGAATCGATCGACCGTAGCGATCTGGTCCACCGCCAACCGAGAGAGCTTCGTGAGCTGTTTGACCGGGTACCCCAATGGCACCATCGCCGCCACGGCATGATGCTCTGGGAGACCAAGGAGTTGCTGCACTTGTGGCTCACAGCCAGCAAGATAGGTAGCCAATACGCCAGCGAGGCCCTCATTGCGGGCTGCTAGAAGTATGTTCCACACAAACGGGTAGATGGATGCTCCGCTGATTACGCCGATCCGGTCCAGGTCCTTGTCGAAACTAGCCACCACCTCCAGGTTTACTGAAACCACCAGCACAACTGGAGCTTCAACCATCTCTTCGAGCCCAGGAAAGTCAGCCCCGGAGGCTTTGGCGGCCTCAACATCAACCGAGGTGGGGTGGATCGTGTTCCACGGATTTTCTCCAGCTTCGACCTGAGCTAGATACACCGATGTGAACGGCTTGATCAAAGGCACGAACTTGCGTCGCGTTTGTTTGCTCTTCACGACCGTCACATGCCACCCTTGGCGGTTCCCACCGCTGGGGGCGAATCGGGCCACCTCCAAAATCCGATAGATGGTTTCGTCATCCACCGGTTCGTCGGTCCACTCCCGGCAGGCAAACGTTGTCCGCATCACATCATTCAGTTCCACCGCCCAACCCTGCCAACTAACCAGGGGCTACGTCAATCTCCCCTTAAAGAAACCATTTTACCCAGTAAGGCTAGACAGCCACTAGCCCGTGACCCCAATACTCAACAGACCCATCTCCCGATGCATAAAACACATAAATACATCGAGGGCATTGTTACCCATGCAACTTTTCTCGACCTGGGCTATTAAGTAGTTATCGACGCTATCGGAGGACTGCGTGATGAACATTGCCCATACAACAGGGCTCGAAATTGGGCCCAAGCTGAGGAACGAGTGGGATGAGCTGGCGGCGGCCAGCACCAACCCCTCGGTCTTCACCACTTACGACTTCATTGCCAACAGTTGGAGGACTTTTGAAAGCACTAACAGCACCTTCCATCTATTAACAGCCAGATGGAACGAGACGCTTGTTGGCCTACTTCCCCTCAAGCTGACCAGACACCGAGCTGATGGCGACTACAACTCTGTGCTCACCTACGCCGGGGCCGCAGCCAACGATCAGCCCTACCTCCTAGCGCGCCCCCAACACGAAGCGGCCATTTGGGATGCATTCCTAGACACCATCAAACCAATGGAATGGGATCGACTGTCACTACACCACATCCCATCAGTATCGCCTGGCAGGTTCGCCCTAACACTACATTTTGGCGCCAGGACACAAACCAGTGTTGAGTCCGAATCAGGCCACTATTGGGCCAAGATCAACCTGTCACGGCCACCCCACAACCCTGTTGCTATTATCGATTCTTCTACCGAGTCCCACGTCCCAGAACTACTGACCGCGGACTTCTGCAACCGATACCCCAATCTGGCAATCGATGAGTACCTAACTGCAGAATCGATCGAGGACGGCATAGACATTTTCGTCGATATGGTCCAACACAATCACTCAAATAACAACTGGTCCTTCCTAGATACACCATCACCATGTTCCGACTCTGTTTGTGAAACATATTTCAGACATATGATGATAGATCTGTGCTCGAAAGGGCGAACCGGAATACGTGTAATGCGTTCTGGAAAGAATCTACTTGCAGCCAATATCACCCACACATTTAATGATGTTGCGTGTCTCTATAATACGGTGTCGGCAGATGAACATCGAGAGTATATGCCAAGCGAAGTACTCAACACCCTCGTTATCGAACGCCTTCGAGACCAGTCGCCTTCGATGGCTACTTCCACGGTGTCTAATGCACGACAGTGGAAGCGTTGGTCGTGCGGAACTACCGCTGCTGAGACTGTGACTGTGACTAGGGCCTCCAAACCCATTGAGAACCACGAGTCGCGTCATGAATTGCTAAGACAATAGGCTCACCGCTGTTGGCTAGGCGTGGGGATAACATTGGGCGATGTCCCACCCTGTCAACAAAGACCAACCCGACATCCCCGACGGCTACGGCCTTGCCGACACAGACAACAATCTCCTCGAATGGGAGGATGTAGACAAGCAGCTCTGCGAGGCCCTGCATTATTGGCTATCCACCACCCGCCCTGACGGCAGACCCCATGTGGTGCCGCGTTGGGGGGCCTGGATTGACGGCACCCTATATTACGATGGCTCACCCGAAACTGTTCACGCCCGCAACCTGAGCACCAACCAAGCCTGCACATTGCACATAGGAAGCGGGGCCGACGCCATTATTGTTGATGGTCACGCCACTGCTAGCAGACCAGTTGATGGGAACGCTGGCGGCCTAGGCGAGGCCATTGCAGCCGAGATCGGACGGAAGTACTCGGCCCTGGGCTACGAACCCGCCGCCGATGCCTGGTCGGGCCCTGACGCTGGCGGATTGGCGATATTCTCCCCGTCCAAAGCTCTGGCTTGGAACAGCTTTCCTGTCGACCTAACCCGTTTTCGTTTCGACCCCACACAACACTGATCTTCCCAATCCAAACCTATGGTGAACCCTATGGTTCAACTTGCGTGCATGGTGATGCCTCAGGGCCCTGCCGGTCAGGTAGTGGATGTGGCGGTAGAAGCTGAGCGTCTTGGTTTTGGCCGGATTTGGATTCCCGACGAGGGAATCGCTGCTCGCGAGTGTTGGGTGACACTGGGTGCAGTTGCCGTCGCCACCAGCGTGGCCCAGATAGGCACCGGAATCACCAATGTCTACACCCGACATCCGGCGGTAACAGCCGCCGCAGTTGCCACATTGGACGAGTTGTCAAACGGTCGTGCCGCTTTGGGGCTGGGCGCAGGAGGTGGGCTAACGCTTGGCCCATTGGCAGTGAAACGACACCGACCACTCGCTGGCCTGCGTGACCTTATCTCCACCAGCCGGGCCCTATGGTCGGGCGAGACAGTAGACCACCAAGGCCATACCGGGGGATTCAGTGAAGCTCAGATGGGGTACGGTCGGCCCGATATCCCAATCTGGCTAGCTGGACGCGGTCCCAAGCTTATGAATCTGGCCGGCGAATTAGCCGACGGGTTCATTGCCTCGTTCATCCATAAAGATCTGATAGGGACCCATCTGAACATTATCCGAACTGAGGCGGCTAACCACGGACGCCCATGCCCGAGGCTGGCTTATACAACCATGTTGGCAATAACCGACGAAGACCGTAACCGGGCCAAAGCAGCGCTCAGCTTCCGCCTGGTTGACTCCCCCTCAGACGTCAAGTCGCTGATTGGTCTAGATGCCAGGACCGAAGCGAAAATCCGCCAGAATCTAGCTACCGGCGGACCCCAACATGCTGCACGGTTTGTACGTGATGAGTGGGTGGACGCATTCGTGATTAGCGGCTCAGCGGACCAATGCCGACATGAGCTAGCGGCTCTGGTCCAGCGCCATCAAATAGACGAGTTCCAAGTACCGCTAAACGATCTGGGTGCCGCCGGTGACGACCTAGCCCGAGCAGCCCTTATCGCCACAGGCCAAGCCCCACAAACTCGACCCTAGAGACCGGATCCGCCGTGCGGCCTACGAAAGCGCAGCAATCAGTTCAGTCATGACTGCGGTGAGGCTACGGTCACCAAGTGAGGTGTAGGCTCCCCCCGTAGACGCCGCCCAGGGGTGCCAATAGTGTTCGAATTGGCCCCGTGTGTCGACGTGGAGCAGGCGTATGTCAGCACCAATCAGGGCGCTTAGTGCGTCATCTTGGAAGTCGATATCGTCGCCACCGCAATCGAGACGCCCATTACGGCCCAGGT
>Ga0316192_10001864_pt1 | contig 15565 bp, 11 predicted proteins | sample MerIslwburrow_MG_FD_204931 | JGI IMG/M metagenome (GOLD analysis project Ga0316192, IMG submission 204931) | Coastal sediment microbial communities from Maine, United States - Merrow Island worm burrow | ecosystem: Environmental > Aquatic > Marine > Coastal > Sediment | place: USA: Maine...
CTCCTCACCGGAGCCGATGGCGTTGTTCGGCAGGTTGGCTCCAAGATCGGTGATGAGCAGGGGCACGGCCACACCGCGGTTGGGATCGTCAAACGAGGTGCCGGTATTGCAGGAAGCCGATCCTCTGCAGTGGTGCAGGGACACTACGAGGTTGTCGCTGTAAGCGAGCACCGGTGAACCGGAGGAGCCGCCCTCGGTATCCAGAAAATAGCCGACATCGGGCGATGGGCCGCCAGAGCAGGCCGTCTCGGTCAAGCTGTCGACTTCCCCGAAGCCGGACGGGTTTGCGGGATAGGTAGAGACCACTGCGATCTCCTTGCCCCTACCACCGGGGTGCTGTGGTGAGTAGATGCGCTCTTCGAGGACGGCGCCCGTCCCTCGAAACTGCATGAAGCCATAGGTGCTGCTGAGGTTGCCCGGCAACTTAACCAGGGCGTAGTCGAGAACCCCGCTGTCCTGGATCAGTGTCCCCGAGGTGGCCTCGATGGTCCCGTCGCAACCCAATTGTGGACAGTCGGTCGAGCAGGTGGCTCCCTCGGCCATGAACTCGTAGTCGGTGTTAGCGGCATCCGTCTGAGTGGTAATGCAGTGCTCGTTGGTCATCATGTGACCCTCATCACCCAGCAGCCATCCCGTGCACAAGAACGACCCAGAGATAAGGAGTCGGACCACGGCCCTCGATTCGTCGTAGATCGCCGGCTCGGAAGTCTCGTAGCAGACGGCGTTCTCTTTGTCGTCGGCGGTGCAGATCGATTCGGTGGAGCTGTCGTCCTGGCCCATCTCGGCCGGGGTGAATCCGCGGCCGTAGCGATCGATCGTGAAGCCGTGTGCACCCGGCCCTGTGGCCCAGAGCTCGATGACTGCCCTCTCACCGGTGATGTGGATGCCCCAGAAACCGCCGTTACCCTCTTTCCCGAGTTCCTTCTTGCCATAGCCTTCGTAGCGCCAGGAGCGGGAGAAGTCCGGTGATCGAACGATCGCGAAGTCACCTTCGGCTAGCTCGAAACGACTGAAGTGGGGGGCGATGTAGGTAGCCCCTGGGTGGTAGATCTCTCGGGAGTAGATGAGCTGGGGCTTCGTCGTGGAGAGTCCGGCGTAGGGATGGGGGCTGTCAATGCTGGCCCTGACGTACTCACCGACCTGGAGTCGACCCTGTTGAAACAGCGGAGCTGGAGATGCTTCTGTCGTCGACTGGTTGACCTGGCACGAGTTGGCCTGCTGGCTAGCCACGACACCGGAGGCGACCAAGAACAAGACGACTGCGACAGCGAGAAGGCTTCTCATTATGAGTTCTCCTTGCGTGGTCGGGGCTTTCTAGCCCGTGGGGTTGGAAAGCAGATCGTAACACCTGAAGGTGAAAGTGCGATCCCACACCGAAGAATAGCGATCCCATGGTCGAGGTAGCCCTCGTGACTCTGTCACCCGACCTCGAGATTCAATAGAGTTGGTCTGCAACTCTTCTTGGGAGGAGAAACCATGATGCAACGAGCTTCGATTGCAGGCCTTGTCGCACTGATGGCGTCCGGTGTCTGGGCGCACGACATGTTCCTGGTGCTGTCCGAGCACAGCCTGCCGCCGGAATCGGCGGTCAGCGTGGCGCTCTACAACGGGACCTTCGACAAAAGCGAGAACGCCATCGCCCGGGATCGGATGACCGATGTCTCGGTGGTCGACGGTAGTGCTGAGGTCAGCCACCCTGCCACCGGTCAGTGGCGAGACGAAGGAGAGGTGGCGATTCTCGACTTCGAGACCGGCTCCCCTGGCACCTATCTTGTCGGGATTTCAACTGCGGCCAACATGATCGAGCTCACCGCCGAGGAGTTCGACGACTACCTGAAGCACGACGGCGTCCTCGACGTGCTGGAAGCTCGCGAACACGAGGGCGACCTGACCGAGCCAGTGCGCGAGCGGTACGCCAAGCACGTCAAGACGATTCTTCAAGTCGGGGAAGCCGTGACCGACTCCTTCTCCTTCCGGCTCGGCTACCCGATAGAGATCGTGCCGTTAGCCAATCCGGCCTCGCTGAATGAGGGCGACACGCTCGAATTCCTAGTGCTGGCGGATGGCAAACCGGTTGCCGATCAGCTGGTCTACGCCAGCTACGACGGCTTCCACTCCCATGACGGGACGGATGCCCACCGGGAGGCTGTCGACTCTCGGACCGATGACAACGGTGTGGTGAAGGTCGAGCTGACGAAGGCCGGCCGATGGTACGTCCGCCTCATCCGAATGCTACCGGTGGATGAAGAAGGCGCGGACTACGAGTCCAATTGGGCCACCCTGACCTTCGAGATCGACTGATCGGCCAGGTCGGCTAGTCGGGCAGCTTCCTCCCCGGAGTCCAGGCGGCGCCAGCGGCTTCGAGCTTGGCTTCAAACGTCGGCAGTTCGGTTTCCAGGAGGTCGGACAGCTCCCCGAGCAACTCTGCGAATTCGCTGCGGGCCACCTCCAGGCTCTGCCGCTGTGTGGATGTCGGAGCCTGGCGGGTGTCCCAGTGTCCGACCGCGACCTGACCGACCCGTCGCCGAATCGTCGGCACCGACGGCTCATTCCATTGTCCCCGTACCTGATCACCGATGAGTCTGAGTCGAAGGCTCGCCAGCGAGGCACGGATCGCGTCGAGCTCTGCGAATAGGACAGGATCGGCTTGCGGGGTGTCACGCAGAGCCCGGCGCAAGTAGGGTAGCCGCTCTTCGATCCGCTGCAGCTCTTCGGCTGCGCCGGTGACCTGTCGGTACAACTCGGCTGTTTCGGCTTGAAAGGTCGTCACCGCCTGGAAGTCTGGCTCGCCGAGGCTGAAACCAGCGAGGGGCTTCACTTCGAACTCCCTCGTCTCGGCCAGGGGCTCCAGTCCGCCACTCGAGAGCAGGGCCAGCTCGACTTGATAGGTGCCTGGAGCTGCGAAAGGACCCCGGGGTGGGTCCCACCAGGGCGGCATGAAGGCCGGCGGTGCGAGCTCGATCGGGTCGGCTGGCGGCAGTCTCAGATCCCAGCTGACGCGATGGATTCCCGCCTCTGCCGGCCCCTCGATCCGACGCACAGCCCGACCCTGGGCATCGCGCACCGTCAGCAGCACCATGGGCCCCTGCTCGAGAGCTTCCCGCTGCAGGGTCTCCCAACCGGGGAAGGGCACATCTTCGGCGTTCTCCCGAAGCTCCTTCTCGCGTTCCTGACGGTGCTTCTTCGAGGACTTGGGCCCCTCCTTGAGAAAATAGGTAAGCGCGGCCCCGAAAGGCGGATTTGCGGCGGCGTAGTCGTCGCTCCCCAGGGATGGCTTGCCGGCAGCCTGCCCGGGAACCGAGGGCACGTACCACCATGCGTCGCGCACCGGGAAAAGAGCCGCGTCCTTGTCGAGAGCCCCGTCGGCGATATCACGCAGCGAGGAGTAGTCGTCGAGGACATAGAAGCCGCGGCCGAAGGTGGCGCCGACGACATCGTTCTCCCGGCGCTGGATCTTCACGTCCCTGAAAGAGATGGTGGGTACACCTCCCTCGAGCCGAATCCAATTGCGGCCCCGATCGGGCGTGAAGTAGAGACCGAACTCGGTACCAATGAAGAGGAGATCCGGATCGAGATGATCCTGGGCGATGGCCCACACGATGGTGCGGTCCGGCAGGTTGCCGGTGATCGACCGCCACGTTCGGCCCCGATCCGAGCTCTCGAAGAGCAGCGGACGGAAGACCCCCGTCTGGTGGGCATCGAGTGCCGCGAAGACGGTGTCGGAGTCATGCAGTGAGGCCTCGATGTCGTTGACGAAGGAGAGCTCGGGAACACCGGGTAGCGTCTCGACGGCGCGCCAATCGCCGCCTCCGTTCTCGCTGACCTGGACCAGACCATCGTCCGATCCCGTGTAGAGCAACCCCTCCACGAGGGGTGACTCGGACGCGGTTGTGAGCGTGGCGTACATCGACATGGCCCCGTTGTCGTAGAGTGCGTCGATGCTCCACACCCGGCCCGCCATCTCCAGCTCATAGCGATTCCGATTGCGCGTCAGATCCGGGCTGATAGCGGTCCAGGAATCGCCCCGATCGTCACTGCGCCAGAGACGTTGAGAGCCGAAATACAAGCGACTCGAGGAGTGCGGGCTGATCGTCAACGGCGCATCCCAATTCCAGCGCTCGGGTGGCTCGCCGGGAGATGGAACCGGCCGGATGTCCAGCAGCTCGTGACTCAATCGGTCATAGCGGTTGAGGCGACCCACCTGGATCTCCATGTAGGCCAGGTTCGGGTCTTCGGGGTCGAAGGCGCAGGAGTAACCGTCCGCGCCGAGCGGCACGAACCAGTCGCGATTCCGGACACCCTCCACATTGGTCGTGCGAGAAGGCCCCAGCAGGGTTCCGAGGTCTTGCGCCCCGCCGAGGATGTTGTAGAAGGGCTCGGCGGTATCCAGGGCCAACTTATAGAACTGGGAGACCGGCAGATTCGGGAACTGCCGCCAGTGGGCGCCTTCGTCGAAGCTCTCGTAGAGGCTCGCGTCCGTGCCGACGATCAGGTGATTCGGGTCCCCCGGGTCGAGGACCAGGGCGTGGTTGTCACTGTGCTTCTCGCGACCGGTACCGAGAATCTCGAAGTTGGCCCCACCGTCGTAGGTCACGTGTAGGAAGACATCCATCTGGTAGACGCGATCCACATCGGTGGGGGAAGCGACGATCTCCTGGTAGTAGTGCGGTCCGGTGCCGTTCGAGATGTACTCGTTGCGCTTCTCCCAACTCTCGCCCCGGTCCCTGGAGCGATAAAAGCCGCGCTCGTCCTCGGCCGCCTCGATGGTGGCGTAGACCACGTCGGGATCGGCGGGGGAGACCGCCAGGCCGATCTTGCCCATGTCGCCCTCGGGAAGGCCCGTCTCGATTCGGCGCCAGGTCTCGCCGGCGTCGGCCGACTTGTAGATCCCCGAACCTGGGCCGCCTGCCAGAAGTGACCAGATGTGACGCCGTCGTTGATAAGAAGCAGCGTAGAGCACGTCGGGATTCCGAGGATCGATCTCGACGTCGGTGACGCCGGTGTTCTCGTCGATGGCCAGCACATGGCTCCAGGTCTGGCCGCCGTCGCTCGTCTTGTACAGACCCCGCTCGCCACCGGAGGACCACAAGGGCCCCTCGGCAGCCACATAGACCACATTTCCATCGCGAGGATCGATGACGATTTTGCCGATGTGCTCCGAGGTCTCCAGGCCCATCTGCTGCCAGCTCTGGCCGCCATCGGGACTTCTGTAGACACCGTCTCCCCAGCCGACGTGTCGACCGCTGACGTTCTCTCCAGTGCCGACCCAGACCACATCCGGGTCCGATGGGTCGAGGGTCACGCAGCCCACCGAGTAGGAGGGCTGGTCGTCGAAGATCGGCGTCCAGGTGACGCCGGCGTTTTCTGTCTTCCAAACGCCGCCTGAGCCGACCGCCACGTACCAGGTGCTGCGGTCGCGCGGGCTGACTGCAATGTCGGCAATTCGCCCGCCCATCAACGCGGGACCGACGCTTCGCAACTCGAGGCCCTTCAGCGTCGCGGCGGTGAGACCTCCTTCGTCGCTCTCGGTTGCCGAGGTGGCAGGCGTGGAGACGGTAGCGGCCAGGAGTAGAAGGCTGAATAGGGTTGTGGAAGCGTAGCGGTGCACGGGTCCCTCCGTTCGGGTGCCGTTCAAAATCACCGCCAGAGCCTATCCCGAAACGAGGGTTCGAGAACTTCGGACTTGTCGTCCTGTCGCCGGCTCGAGGTGTGTGCTCGAGATACGTGGCCTGGTCTCTAGTCGCTCCTGGCTCAGTCGGAGTCGGCTCCCACGGGGAGGGTCTCATGCCGCAGGAGAACGTCCAGTGCCCCGCGGAGGTCCTCAATCAAGTCCACCGTGTCCTCGCAGCCCACCGCGAGTCGAATCAGGTTGTCATCGATCCCGGCCTGCTCTCGGGCCTCCCGGGGCAAGCTGGCATGGGTCATCGAGGCCGGATGCTCGATCAGGGTTTCGACTCCGCCCAGGGAGACCGCCAGCGTGGGGATCTTCACCTGCTCCATGAGCTGACGACCGGCTTCCAGACCGCCGTGCACTCCGAAGCAGAGGATAGCTCCAGGCCCCTCCATTTGCTCCTTGGCCAGATTGCTTTGTGGGTGATCCGAGTCTCCCGGATATCTCACCCACTCGACTGCCGGGTGGCTATGGAGTGTCTTTGAGATCGCCATCGCGCTTTGCTGTGCCTGTGCGACTCGCAATCCAAGGGTCTTTAGCCCACGGTGCACCAGCCAGGCCTGGTGGGGGTCGATGCAGCCTCCGTGGTGATTGAGCACCTCCCGGATGGTCTTCCTTTGCTCCTCCGTCGAGGTCACGATGATGCCGGCCACGACATCGGCATGTCCGTTCAGGAACTTGGTCATGCTGTGCACGACGATGTTGGCGCCGAGCTCGAGGGGCCGCTGCAACACGGGGGTGGCGAAGGTGTTGTCGACGACCAGGACAAGCCCGTGCTGCCGAGCAATCTCGGCACAGTGCCTGATGTCGGTGAGACGGATTGTCGGGTTCTCGGGCGTCTCGATATAGAGCACTCGGGTCTCGGGACGGACGGCAGCGCGGATGTTCTCCGTGTTCGTCGTGTCCACGAAGTCTGATTGCACTCCAAACCTCCGCAGGTGCTTTTCCACCAGAACCCGCGAGGGTCCGTAGACCGAATCTGTTCCGATCAGGTGGGCGCCGGCTTCCAGATAAGTGAGCAGGACCGTGGTGATGGCAGCCATCCCGGAGCTCGTGGCCAGACCGGCATGACCGCCCTCCATCGACGCTACCGCTTCCTCGAGTGCTGCCACAGTCGGGTTACCCATGCGCGTGTAGATGTAGCCGCTCTCATCTCCCCGGAAGCGGGCGGCGCCCTGGTCGACCCCCTCGAAGGCAAAGGTGGAGGACTGGTAGATGGGGACCGAAACCCCTCCATGAAGGGGATCCGGCTCGCAACCGGCGTGAACGGACTGAGTATTGAAGCCGCCTTTTTCCTTGCTCATCGTTGAACTCCTCCTACAAGTGAACTTTGGATCTCATGCTGCGCACCGGACGATCCGAATGATCATGGCCATGGCCATCTCCACAGCAGTGTCCTCGACCGTGACCCCTTCCCGCGCCATGAGCGCCTCCAGGCCTGCCTCCACCGCAAACCTCGTCAGCCGACAGCTTGCGCAGCTGGCCGAGACGCAACGCCTCGAGGATCTCCCTTACCGTTCCACGCTCTGGGATCAAGACGTCTATCCCAGCTTCCTGCAGTCCGGCGAAGGCCCGACGGCCAAGACCCGCACAGGCGACAGCGTCGATGTCGCGAGCCCTCAGTTGATCGACATGGTGGCAGCCTCGAGGATGGGAGTGAAGCCCGAGATTGCCCATGACCTGCAGGTCTCCGCTGTCGACCTCCACAATCGTGAAGAACGGAGCACTGCCGAAATGGCCGAACAGGTTCGATTCGAGTCCCCGGTCATCCTGCGTCGGTATACAGATCTTCATGATGAGCTCCTTCTGCGATAAGCAGAGCGCGAGATTGCAGCAATGCTTGAAGGACCTTTTCCCGCCCGCTCTTCAGCAGTCGCTGAACCGTTCCTCGAGATATCTCCATGCGTTGTCCTGCCGCCTCCTGGTCGAAGCCATCGAGGTCACACAAGCGCATTGCCTCTAGCTCACTCAGCTCAAGCCGAATTGTCTCCAGCTGGTGCATGGGAATGCTCCGGGGTTTGAAGACCCGGTCACCTTCATAGGCTCGGCACAGCTTTCGTTTCCGTGGTCGCGGCATGGGATCGGTTCTATATCGTGCATATGCACAATACTACCGATCGAAGCTGGAGTCAATGGAGAGGACAGGTCGAGCCTACGCTGCATGCAGGAGCGAAATGAAGAACCACACCGTCAGCACTGCAAAGCCAGCGGCCATGAGCGCGAGCAAGCCAGCAACGGCGGGGTTCTTTCGCACATTGGCGGCAGCTGCGATCACGAAGACCACGACCAGGCCAATGTGAAGAAACGGCAGTAGCGCCAGAAACGGTAGTTGCATGAGCTTTCACCTCCTATCGACCGCGGCGAGCCGGGTCCCCTTGGATGGACACCCTTCTAGTAGGTCAGGGCTGGGTGGACCGGGACCTCGAGAGGACGATGGCGGGGTGTCTGAGACCTCATCTCCAGTGCATCCACCAGGTCCTGTACGTCCTTCTGGGCCTGCTGCGTCTCAAGACGGTCACCCATCAACCAGGACGTCGAGATCGAAGGATCCAGGTGAATCCGGGCCGCCGGATGGAGATCTCGTCTGGCTAGCAGCTCGGTCAGATGCCTCGAGCTCTCGAGCTCCACTCGGTTGAGGACCACAAGCACTCGCTGGATCCGCGCTTGCCGGTAAAGGCTACGAGCCGCCGCCACCAGGTCGGGGTTCTCCAGATGAGCTGTTGCTGGTGGATCGCCGTCTTGAATTCGATGCACCAGGTCGCTCATGTTGATGGCCATCTGAACAGCCGCCGAAGTTGGATCGACCACGACCACAGCCTGGTCGAGTCCTACCAGGACACCCCGCGCCGAGTCTTCAAAGCCCGCTTTGAAGTCCAGCAGGGTCACACATTCCCCGTGCTTCAGGTGGAGTCGGAGGTCACGGGCGATCTTCGCCATGGGGCCGTCGCACCCTGCCCCTGGGCCTCTGTCACCCATCTTCCCGGCGGCGACAAGCCAAATGCCGTCCCTGCTCCGGGCGACGAATCGGCTCGGCAAATCTTCGATTGCGATCTCTGCCTCGGGCAAGGGAGTGGGGTCGTCGACCGGGCAGGTGACAGCCCCGCCGCTGAACACCATCCCCCCAAAGTACTCGACCAGCGAGTCCGGTGAATCTTCGAGCCCGAACGCTCGATGCAACCCCACGTTGGTCGAATCGGCATCCAGAACACAGACTTCGTATCCCCTTTTTCGAAGGGCCCTGGCGAGCAAGACCGTGACGGTGCTCTTGCCGCTGCCTCCTTTCCCGAAGATCCCGACTCTGCTGCTTGTAAGTGGTCTTGAATCCGTCCTCATCACCGAATCTCCTTTCCAGGTGAGAGGTCGGCGTGGCTGTCCTGGAACGTCCTCGAGCAGTCAGCCTTGGAAGGCGTGAGGTACATCACGACGTGACCCCCACCTTCCTCAATTATAGGACTGTAGGAGTCCTATTTCATCAAACAGAAGGACGATTTCTTGGTACACGAATCGCTGTCCGGAGTCCGGGAGTCGAGGGAGTATTTCTCACCCTCACCGACAATCTTGATTTCGAGGTATCGATCGAGTGAGCTCTTCGTCAGCCTCCCCCTCGGAGGCGGGTCACCACCTTCAGATCGACCCAGAAGATGTCCGGAAACCCATTCGGGTCGTCGCGGCCGCTGCTGAAGAAGAGGTACCGGCCATCCGGCGAGATCACCGGCCAATTCTCTTCCGACTCGGAGTTGACCTCAGGTCCCAGATTGATGGACGGGCCCCAGGAATCTTCCCGTCTTCGGAAGCTCACGTAGAGGTCTCCAACGAGACCCGCGCCCATCTGGTCTGGCCGTCCGGCCGAGTAGAAGACGATGAAGCTGCCGTCGGGTGCGAGTGCGGGCTCGACGTCCACGGCATCGGGGTCGTTGATCACGGGTCCAAGGCTCTGGGGTGTATCGAAGGAGCCGTCAGCATAGCGCGTGCGAAGGAGATCCTTCGCCAGCGCTCCGCATCCGAAGTAGAAGAAGCCATCGGAGTGAAGCCTTGCGGTCCACCAACCTTGTGTATGGCCGGTAGGAGAGCCGACGTAGGTCGGTCGTTCCAAGTCGATCTCCTCGACCGACAGCTTCCAGAGATGTGCGTCGGGCCCCGGCTCTGCCTCGCCAGTTCGGGGCCTCATGGACATGAAGTAAAGATCCGAGCCATCGGGCGAGAAGAAGGGAGCCGCGTCGTTGAATTCGCCGGAAAAGTGAGCGGTGATCGGACCGGTCCAACCATCTCCTGTCTCTTTCATCATGAGGATCGAAGAAGTGAAGGTGGCGTCCATTCGGCTGAAGCAGATCCGCTTGCCGTCGGGGCTGAAGGCAGGATGGAACTCAGGTGCCTCGGTGGAGATCACGCCTGGTGCAAAGATCTCGGGTGTCAACCCTGGCGGCGACTGCCCAAGATAGGCTCCGCTCGAGGTTACGAAGGAGGAGTCCTGTTCTGCGAGCGCCGGCAGCGGTCCCGTGGTCAAGACTGCGGCCAGCGCCCACGACGAAATGCGACGTCCTGCAAATTCCATGAATGTCCCCGCCGACTGATCCTACCCAGAAGCGGTCCTGTCTACTCGTCCCTCAGGACGTCGGCCGGATCGGTGCGAGCTGCTGAGACAGCTGGAAACAGGGATGCTGCCAGGGCGACGACTGCCAGCAGGGTGGCCGCCCCGACGATCGTCGGGGCATCCATGGGAGTGACCTCGTAGAGGACCGAGCGAAGGCTTCGAGTCAAGATCAGACTGCCGAGGAGACCCAGGCCCAGGCCGAACATGGAGATTCTGAAGCCGCGCAGCAGGACGGCTTTCAGCGTCGTCGCCGTATCGGCGCCGAGAGTCATCCGGATGGCGATCTCACGTCGTCGCCGGGTGACGCTGAAAGCCATGACCGCGTAGATTCCCGAAGTTGCGAGGACGAGGCCGATCACCCCGAGGAGCGCAAAGAGCAGCGTTCTGAACCGAGCGGCTGCCTCGGATCTCCGGACGCGCTCCTCCATCGAGGCGAGGTCTCGGACTGGAATCCTCGGATCGAGGTCGGTCACCACACTCCTGACAGCAGGGGCGAGGGTCGCTGGATCGCTGCCCGACGTGCGCACGGAGGTGTAGAGTCCCCGCCAGGGACTCTGTAGAAAGGGTGTGTAGACGGTGGGCGCTATCCCTCCGGAGGCGCCAGAGTCATAGGGCACATCTCCAACTACCCCCACGATGGTCAACCAGTTGCCGTCGGGGTCATAGTTGCCTCCCTGGAATCGAGCCCCAACCGCGTCTCGGTCGGCAAAATGCCGCACGGCAAAGGCCTCGTTGACCACCGCGACACTCGTGCTTCCGGGTGTGTCATCGGCCGTGAAGAATCGACCACTGACGAGCGGAATGCCGAGAGTCGCAAAGTAGCCATCGCTTGCCAGCATCCACTCTGCCGTCTGTTGTTGGCCTCCCGGCCTCGGCTCGGCTCCTTCGACGTTGTAATTGTTCGTCATCCGCAGCTCGTTGGGTGGCAGCGAGGTGGAGAAGCCGACTCCAGCAACCCCTGGGAGAGACCTCAGGTCTTCTTCGAGTCGATCGAAGAAAGCGACCCAAGAAGTGCCATCTCCGTAGGTCTCCTCCGGCAGGTCGATCCTCCATGTCAGCAGTCCCCGGGTCTGGAAACCAAGGTCCTCGTTTTGGAGCAGAATCGTGCTTCGCACCAGCAGTCCCGCAGCGGTGATGACGGTGAAGGCCAGGGCGAACTCGCCGATGACGAGTGCCTGACGTAGGCGGGTCGAAGCGGCTCCGCTCGAGCTGGTGGTGCCGCCCTCACGAATATGCTGTCCGAGGCTGCGCCAGGGGATCTGAATCACGGGCGCCAGCCCTGCACAGAGACCGGCTAGCGCCCCCAGCGCCAGTGTGAAGCCGAGGACAGTGAGATTGACGCTGACCTCGTGCATCCTCGGTATGAAGGCAGCCCCGACTGCGGAGATCAGCCGCACGCCCCAGAAGGCCAGCCCAAGGCCGGCCATCGAGCCCACCAGCCCGAGGACCGCCGCTTCGGCCATCAACTGGCGCACGAGGCGACTCGGCCCGGCTCCCAGCGCTGCGCGAGTGGCCATTTCGCGAGTCCGGGTCGTGGCGCGTGAGAGAAGCAGATTGGCCACATTCCCGATGGCAATGAGGAGCACCAAGGAGACGGCACCCATCAGGAGCCAGAGCGTGGTGTTCGTGTTTCCCACCACGGCCTGCCTCAGTGGCTCTACCTCGTAGCTCCAGTCGTCCGAGGCATCCGGGTAACGTTCCTGGAGAGCCGACTGTGTCCGACCGAGATCTTCCCTGGCTGCCGCGAGATCGATACTCTCCTCGAGCCTTCCCACACCGCTCAGGTAGAAGGGGCCATGTCTTGTTGGCAGGTCGATCTCGAGAAGTGGCCAGACGTCTTCCTTCTCCTGACCAGGTGCGGCGAAACCGGGCGGCATCACTCCGACGACGGTGAGCTGGTTGCCGTCCAGTTCCACGAGATCTCCCAAGGCACGCTCGGAACCGCCGAACTTCTCATTCCATAGATCGTGGCTGATGAGTGCAACCGATTCGTCATCGGGTGCGAAGGTCCGCCCGACCGCTGCCTCCACCCCGAGGACCGTGGGCATGGTTCGACTCAACCAGGACCCGTCTACGATCTGCGGGCCATCGGGCGTGATCAGCGTGAAGCCGTTGGATTCACGATCGTAGGCGCCGACCGCGGAAAATCGCTGCTCCGTTTCGACCCAGGTCTCCAGATCGGCGTCGGAGATCGCACCGCCGAAATCCGGCCATTGGATCCATAGATGCACCAGCTGTTGGGAGTCGGGGTAGGGAAGCGGCTGCAGGAGAACGCCATAGAGCACACTGAAGATCGCGGTAACCGCTCCGATCCCGACGGCCATGGAGAGAATCGCCACGGCCGAGAACGCCGGTGTCTTGAGTAGGGTGCGAAGGCCGAAACGCAGATCAGGTAGGAATCTCATCATGAAGTCGTTTCCGAAGCAGGAGCCACTCCTCTCGATCTGCAAGCTAGGTGCCACTCGACAGGGGCCAGGTCTCCGTGCTGATCTGCGTCTCGAGCTCTGTGGGTAAGTCCGATAGTGGGACTCTTCGGCTCGAAATCGCACACGTGAGAGGCCCTTCGGCACTCCAGCATTGTTGAAGGTCTCGCCACCTGGGTGTAAGGTTGAAGCAACCTCGAAAGGGGGTCTAGGCATGCGTTCAACGCGGGTCCTGTGGTTGCTGTTCTCGTCATCGCTGCTGGGAACGGGAGCCTGGGGCGAGAATTTCGCCTTCAATCCCGATTTCGACACAGATGTGTCTGGATGGACAGCAGAGTCGGAAGTGTCCATCGCCTGGAGTACCGTCAACGCGAGTCTCGACCCGAGTTCCGGATCGGCCGAGGTAACCAACAGCGTTGCCGGCGGCAACGACGGTAGAGGTGTCAACCAGTGCGTCGACGTCGCCGTGGTCGAGGGAGCCGTTTACGACTTCGGCGGTAAGGCGTTGATTCCCGACGCTCAAGCGAGGACAGGCTCGGCGCAGGTCGGACTTCGCTGGCTGGCCGGCCCCGGCTGTTCAGGCAGCACCGTCGGGAGTCAGCCCCGGCGCGAGACAGGAACGCTCGGAGCCTGGGTCGAGCTTTCGGCGACCGAGCAGATCGCTCCCGCTGGAGCTGCCAGCGTGTTGTTCCTGGCCTTTCCCTCGAAGATCGAAGCGGGAGGCTCACTGGTGGCCCACTTCGATGATCTGTACTTCCGAAACACGCCCTTGTTTGCCGATGGCTTCGAATCCGGTGACCTGACGGCCTGGTCGAGCACGACGCACTCGATCCTCGACCTGCCTCCATATGCCGACCAGTCGGAAATGGCCGGCCTGTTTTGGCCCTACTGTGACAGTGGTAATTGCCCCCCGCCACTGCAGAACCATGACGGGCTCGACTTCACACCGGATCAGGACCTTGCCGTCTTCCAGGCGGTAGCGCCGGGTGTCGTGACCGACGTGAGCTGGCTCTTCAACACCGGGAACGACTTCTATCAGGTCAACGTCACGGTGGCCTACGCACACGACCACACCCATGCCGTGATCTACGCCTTCGAGCCCATGACCGACAGCGAGGTGGACCGCGATACGCAACTGGGCGAGATCGATGTCATCGTCGGACAGACCGTCGCCCTAGGTGATGTCATCGGCCGATTGCTCCAAGCCGATCAATACGCCCACGTCCATTTCGGGTTCATGGAGAACTGGACCCAGATCTGTCCGGAGCCCTTCATGTCCGAGGCCGTCCGGACGGAGCTGCGCGATCTGATTCAGTCGGAGCCGGGCCACGAAAACTGGGAAATCTGCAACTGAGGCAGTGAGGGTTGAGGCGACCGGCGCTTCGGCTGGTCTTTGAGGTCCTGGGGACGTATGGGGAGGGACAGTCCCCTCCCGTCTTGTCTAGAAGTAGTCGGTAAAAAGAAGACCCAGGCCGAGAGTGTTGGTGTGGACGTTGTAGTCGATCAGGCTCTCGCCGTAGCCATTGAAGTACTGCACGTAACCCCTGAGCCGTTTGTGGATCGGGAAGCTCCAGTCGGTCTGGAAAGTCCCCTTGCTGAAGCCTGATTGGAGGTTGTTCCTCAGCAGCAGGCTGAACGTATTGTGCCGCCATTTGTAGGCGCCACGGAGCTCGACATTGCCCATGTAATCCTGGATGTCTTCGTTGCCGATCTTGTCCCCGATGATGATCCAGGGTTTGATGCTGAGAGCAATGTTGTTCCTCTCGAAGATGAAGTTGGCGAAGAGCCGGTTCCAGCTTCGAGAAATGGGTTCGTTCCGGCCGTTCGACTGGTGGACGAAGCCGAAACTGTTGAGCCGATTGGTGAACCCGAGAATCTTCCACTTGTTTTCGAACTGAAACCAGAGCTCAGGTTCGTGATTAGTCTCTCTGAACGGCAAAGATTCTTCCTGGTTGAACGCCTGCCAGAACGACCGGTTGGTGTAGGCGATGTACAAGTGGCCGTTGTCCTTGATGATGTTGCGAACAATCGGCACCATGAAGCTGATCTGAAACTTGATCTCTGCCGCATCCAACTCGATGTCCTCGTCGGGGAAGGCCTCTTGCCAGGGCGCCTCGTTGGGGTCGGGGTTGTATCCGACCAGGACGTAGTTGGGTTTGTAGGGAGTGATGACGAAGCCCATCTCCTCGGTGGCCTTGGTCTCCTGGATTCTGGCTTCGAGTGGCGTCGCCTCTTCCTCTGCGCCAGCCGGCTCGAGTTGGGCTGAGGTGGCTTCCCGAGCCACTTCGAGACAGGCGTCCCTGATCTCTCGGACGAGCATCGTGTCGGAGGCGTCACCAAACCTCTCGAGCACGCAATCATTGAAGACGTCTTCGTCGAAGTCCGGCTCCTCGATGGCATAGGCTGCAGGAACAGTTGCGGTGAAGAGGACCAATACGAATACCAAGATTGGCGGGACACAAACGATCCGTGAAGTGAGCTTGTCCGCCAGGCGTTCTGTGGTCATGAGAGTGGTTCCTTTTCGAGGTGTCCATCAGTTGGCGACTGCGCTGCCATCACCCTAATGCAAGTCAACTGAAATGTCAGCATTCGGACCGAGATGGATTGAGCTGTCTTCCCGGGCCACTCCTGTGCGACCCTCCCTGCCCTAGGCCCCTAGGCCCCTAAGCCCCTAAGCCCCTAAGCCCCTAAGCCCCAAGTTACAATGTCCGCATGCCCAGCCGCCTCGAAATCGCCCGCAACTGGTTGCCCCGCTATACGGGGATGCCGCTCGATGAGTTCGGCGACTACATCCTGCTGACCAACTTCCACGACTACACGCGTAAGTTCGCCGAGCAGTTCGACTGCGAGATCCGGGGTGCTGACAAACCCATGCAGGCG
>Ga0316192_10001865_pt1 | contig 15563 bp, 14 predicted proteins | sample MerIslwburrow_MG_FD_204931 | JGI IMG/M metagenome (GOLD analysis project Ga0316192, IMG submission 204931) | Coastal sediment microbial communities from Maine, United States - Merrow Island worm burrow | ecosystem: Environmental > Aquatic > Marine > Coastal > Sediment | place: USA: Maine...
CCCCGCGACCTCATCGCCACGGCTGAAAGTGACACCGGCCTTTTGCGGCTGAGAACCTCGTGCGATGTGCTGCCGGGAGGCTACATGGCGGCGATGACGCCGGTTCTGGTGGACTGGAAAACCAGCCGGATATCGGAGACGAAGATCCATTTGTAATTCTGCGGAACGTCAACTACGGGGGAAACCCCATCAAACGGACCACAGTTCTTCAAGCGATCCGGGTGTCCCTGACTGGAATCCGCTTTGCGGAGTTCATTCTAGTGCCGCCGCGGCGCCTGGGGCTTCACTCGCCGGTGCAGCATGCGCAGCTTCGCTTTGTGTTTCAACCCGAAATGGCCGCTGATACCCCTCACATATACGACGACGTCGAAGATTGTATCGATGGCATCATTCAAACGGTGGGAAACCTGATCGTGCTCGCGCTTCAGCTGGGACTGGGAAAGGCCTACCGTATCACGAACGCCCCCTACCGGCGTGTCGCGGTAGACCCCAAGCTTCATCTGACCATCGTGACCGCCCTTTCACTGGAGCGCCCCAGGTCCCATAACGATTTGGAAAAGCGCTTTATGGACCCCCTGATGGACAGGATTTTCGGGGATTCCCCGGAACTTGCCTACCTGGCACCGGTCCGCACCAACTCGCTGCCGGCCAACATCGTGTTTATGGAGTTCTTCCTGAACCCCGGCAAGTGCCTGAACAATGACAACGAACAACAGAATTACATCAGCAGCAATTACACCCACGTGGTCAGAGACCTGCTGGCGCTCGGTGTCAATGTCTGTGCCCAGATGGTCAGTCGGGAAGAAACCGACGGAAAGACCTGGTACAGCCTGAGATGCAATTCCGACCTGACCCTGGATCTGGTCCGGCAGATGCGGGCTCCGGGGCAGCAGAACCGGCGAATGGCCGTCGTAGCCGAAATTGTCCAGCGCCTGGTGAACGAGGGCAAGATTACCCCCCGGATCGATAAAAGTACCCTGGCGGTCCTGCTGGAAGCCGGCGCGGTTCATCCCCAATTGGACCATCCGGATGTGGATTGGCTCCGGAAGTTCGGTATCTTCAAGGAGACGATTACCTATGAAGATGGTTCGATCCGGGTAAACCCGGATCTACTCATTGATGCCGACCTGACGAAGGGCGGTGGCATGGACGCCGTTGTTCAGCACTGTTTGGGAGATCGGCTCAAGGAGGGGATCGTCATGCACGGGGGGTTTTTCCTCGGCCCTCACAAGTTTTATGAGAGCCTGCGGAACATGGACGCGGTGGAGCGGAAGAAATTCTGCATGACCAGCGTCATGTTCGTGAACCAGCTATACGGAAATCCGTCTCTGGCCACCCTGCAGCGGACCGACGCCCGTTACTTCAACACCTGCATGATGATGACCATGGGTGGTGCCGCCTGTTCCGACGGATTGGAAAACGGTAAGGTGGTCAGCGGAATGGGAAGCTGCCCCGGGATCACCGGATTCCGGATGTCTTCCGGCGAAATCTCCCGGAACACCTGACGGATCAACTGTCCGGGTTCAAAGACCAGGGGCACTTTCCGGCGTTTCCTTTCGGCACCGATCTGACCGAAATCGAGATTGACCTTGGAAAAGCACTCCAGTCCCTTCAATCCAAACTGGGTACGCCGGGCGGCGTCGCCAGGGCGGCCTTCCGGGCCCTTGAGGTGCGCGCGGTGCCCGAGGCTGCCGATCCTTATCTGGAGCGGATGGGGTTGGAAGCGCCCCGAAACCTGAAGGAGAAGATCGCGTGCAAGATGATTGTCGCCGAACTCATCGCTGAAGGGGTTGTCTGAAATTTGGCAACCTTTCTGAAACAGGTCGACACAAGGCCTTGCGATAGCCAAAGATATGCAAATTCATCTAAGGCCCTTCACATAGGTCAGAAGTCTATCCCATCCGACCAGCAGGAGCGTTTCCAGTTGATCTAGTTTCTGTAACATTTCGTCATCACCAAATAACCGCAGGCCAATATAGATAGCTGCAACCAAAACGAAGGACATTAAAATTTTTTTCATATACCTGCCAAAGCCAGCAAGCAGCCTTGATTGATGGTGGTTGCTGCTATTTTCGGATCGGCTTGAACCATTTCTCCGGTGAATCACCTCTTCAAGCACACGCTCACCCAATTCACGTAACACCTGTGCCGGTGACGCTTCAGCCCCGAGCTGATCCCTTGAGGATTTGGCTCTCAATTCAGGAATGGCTTTCCGCAAGAGATGTACCAGGTCTTGTATGTCGTCATCCCAGCGTCGATCCGTCATCTTAAAAGCCTGCATTTTTGACAATTGGGCAATACTTTCCGGCAATTCTGATGTTGTACACATATTCGCACCGGCCACTAATACGGGGATGACATGCTTTTCCTGATCAAACGCGCTCTCGATCTCCGCCCTTACCCAGTCGACTGGATCAAAAAGCCGCGATTTGGCCGTGCGGGCTGACGGCGCTTGCCAGTTTCGACCGATGATGACTAACAACACATCACAGGCGGCAACAGCACGGTTTAATACTTCCGTGAAGTCATAGCCTGCGGGTATTTCTACATCACGAAATACCAAGTCCGGACCCAATATCTCAGTAAGGTCATCAGCCAGCCGACCCGCAAATCCCTGACTGTCATCCCGTCGATAGCTGATAAAGATACCTGCCATGTATTTATTCTAACCTTATTAAAGGATTTTTATTAGTGTTTTCTAAACGACTGGGATTTATCCAAATAATTTCATTTTAAAAATCCAGCCGCAGGCATATAGATGAGCTATACTAAAATTGGCCTGAAGTTTCAATCTCATCGTAAAAAATGGTATTGACAACAAATCCTGCTTTGGTTAACAGAATGGCAAGAGCGGTCGTTTAATTGGCGACTCAATATGTCGGGACGTCTTGTCCCGGCGTAGCTTCAGCGAAGACGGAAGCTGGAACCGGAAAACAAGCCAACATTATTTACTAAACTTCACCATACAAGGGGGAAACCATGAAACGAATCTTAGTCCTATTAGTGATGTTGAGTATTTTTTTTGCTGGAACTTCTCTGGCCCAAACGACCGGAGAAAAAAATGCAGCGTCGGATTATAAAATAGTACTTATTCTTCCGGGACCGATTAATGATCAGAGCTGGAACGCTACCAACTACGCCGGTCTGGTTGCGTGTAATAAAGATCTCGGCACCAAGATGGAATATATAGAGAATGTCCAATCCGGGGATTTCGAGTCTACCTTCCGCAATTATGCTGAAAGGGGCTATGATCTGATCATGGCGGCCGGCACACAGTTTGATGAAGCTGCAAACAAGGTTGCGCCATCTTACCCGGAATCAACCTTCTGTGTTGTCAACGGAATGATTGCGAAGACCGACAATGCGACGCCAATTTTTCCGAAAGAATATGAGGCCAGCTTCCTGGCCGGAATTATTGCGGCGCATCTCACAGAGTCCGGGAAAATTGCCACGGTTGGTGGATTTCCCAACAAGGCCATGGTCGACCTTCTCGATGTTTATGAAGCGACCGCCAAAAAGTATGCCAAGGACAAACGGGGAATGGCTGTTGAGGCTGTTCGGGCTTATGCTAATTCCTGGAGCGATGTCGCCCTCGGTAAGCAGATGGCGGAGACGATGATCGACAATGGCGCCGATGTCCTGTTCTTCTATGCAAATCAGGTCGGTTTAGGCGCAATTCAAGCGGCAAAGGAGAAAGGGGTCAAATTTGTCGGTTTTTCCGCCAATCAGAACGATATCGCTCCTGATACCGTTTTGGCAAGTATAGGGTTTGATTTTGCCACTTTCTACAAGTGGGCGGTGAGCAACTACCTCGCAGGAAAACTCAAGGGTGGAAAAGTGAACATGGCCGGCCTTCAGGAAGGAATTTTTGTCCCCTTTTATGGACCGAAGATTGACGCTGACATGAGAGATGCGGTTGAAAAGGGCACAAAAGCTGCCATCGCCGGCGAAATTGATTTTAAAGCGATGTTCTCAGGTAAATTCTAATCTGAAGCATTAATTTTCACCCTTCGGGCGGAGCCGGAGGCTTTCATCTGCTGCGTTATTAAGGGCTCGAAGTGACAGTCTACGACTTCGCCCTTAAATACCTTGGATATGAAAGCCTCCGACACGTGCAAAATCCAGGTATTACCGCCGGTGAAATTCTTTTTGTGAACATCATAGGATCAGCCCTCCAGACATCACCCGGCTCCATCGTTGAGAGCACCTCTTTTTGAGTGTCAGGTTTCGGTGTTCGGTGTTCAGGATATGCAATTGCGTAGACCTTTACTGGCACTTCGTGTGAAATTTCGTATGAGATACCATCTGGCCGGAACAGTGACCAGATTGAACGTCGAACATCCAACGCCCAACATCGAACGTTGAATATTGATGACGCTACGCTTTATCGATTTTAAAACAAGCGAACCCCAGAACACAGATTAGCAGAAATTCGAAAAGTGGATTCGCTCCCGGTCTTCGTAGCCACTTCGGCAGAGTAGGCTTACGCTGTCTTTTTTCTAAATTGACAGAATATATTATTCGATGTTGGACGTTCATTTTTTAGTTAATCCTTTGTTTGAAACATTATAAAAATTTCTTTTTTGATCAGACTGGCCGCTTTTTTAATCAGCGGCTGCGCTGAAACCCGACACCTGTCTAAGATCCCGCTTGAAGCGAAGCGTAAGCGGGGAAATCATATCCGCGGAATAAAAACGTTGTAAAAGTTAAGTCCATAAGCATCAAGTCAAGCTACAGGGGCATTCAATCATCCCAGGATTTAACCATGGAAACACCTTTTATCGAACTTAAAGGCATTACCAAGTACTTCTCCAGAGTCATTGCCAACAAAGATATCTCCTTATCCATCGGCAAAGGAGAAGTGCTGGCGCTGTTAGGTGAGAACGGAGCCGGTAAAAGTACAATCATGAAGGTTCTTTACGGCCTCTATCATGCTGAAGAAGGTGATATTTTTATTAATGGAGAGAAAACGACGATTTCGTCTCCGAAAGATGCAATTAATTTAGGCATCGGGATGATCCAGCAGCATTTTTCTCTTGTCCCGCGGCACACCGTCACCGAAAATATCATTTTGGGAAACAAATCCGGCATTCTCGATAAAACAGTTTTGAGAAAACAGGTCAGAAATCTGGCTGAAACCTATGGGTTCAATATCGATCCTGACAGCTTTATAATGGATCTTGCGGTCGGTCTGCAGCAGAAGGCTGAGATTTTAAAGGCTCTGTATCAGGAAGCAGAGCTGCTGATCATGGATGAGCCCACTGCAGTGCTTACGCCTCAAGAAGCGGATAATCTGATGGCCTTTATCAGAGAGTTTGTTGAGCGCGGGAATTCAGTGGTTTTTATTTCCCATAAAATGAAAGAGGTGATGAAGGTCGCCGATCGTGTCATTGTCATGCGTAGTGGAAGAATACTTGGGAACCTTCGCAAAGGAGAAACTACCGAGAAAGAGCTCTCGGCACTCATGGTGGGAAAAGATTTGCCGTTTCTTGAAAACAAAAGGAGACCGGTTTCTGAGATAGGTATTGATATTAAACAGCTCACCGTGCTTAGTCCCCAAGGACATGTTGCGCTTGAAAATGTCAGTTTCTCCATTGGAAAGGGGGAAATCTTTGGAATTGCCGGTGTAAGCGGAAATGGTCAACAGGAGCTGGGCGACGGCATTGCTGGTCTTTTGCCTTTAAAAAATGGTAATATTTTGCTGGATGGAAAGAGCATAAAGGATCTGTCCGTAAAAGAGCGCATCGATGCCGGCGTGGGATATGTGCACGCCGACCGCCTCACGGCAGGACTTGTTCTCGAGATGTCGTTAAGTGAGAACATGTTTCTGAAAAACAGTTTCGATCCTGAATGGTCGAACTATATATTTATCAATCGAAAAAAGCTGAATGGATACGCCGACAAGGCGATAGAAGATTACTCGATTAAAGCCTCCGGAAATGATGAATTTGTGAAAGGCCTCTCGGGAGGAAATCAACAAAAGGTTGTTGTTGCACGAGAAGTCGATATTGGACGGAAAGCGATTATTTTCGATCAACCGACGCGGGGACTTGATTTGGGAGCTATTGATTACGTTCACAAAACCATCCTTGCCGAGCGGGATAGGGGCAAATGTGTTTTACTGATCTCAACCGAGTTATCAGAGATTTTTACACTTTCCGACAGAATCGGTGTTCTTTACAATGGCAGGCTGCTGAGAATTATCAACAGGGAGGATGCGGATATCGAGACGATCGGAATGCTGATGGCAGGATATGAGCCGCAGGAGGGATACACTGATGAGTCCTAAAATGAGAGATCTGATTATTACCACTTTTTTATCGGTCTTTCTTGGGTTGGCTGTCAGCGGACTCATGATGCTGTTTCTCGGTGCAGATCCGCTTTCAGTATATGGACGTCTGTTGCAGTTCCTGGTGAGGGATAAATACACCTTCGCAGATATTTTTGTAAAAGCAACCCCGCTCGTTTTTACGGCGCTTGCCTTTGCGTTTACCTTCAAGGCAAATCTTTATAACATCGGCGCACAGGGCCAGTTTTACATGGGATCGGTGGCCGCGGTCTTCATCTCTCTTTTTCTTGGGGGGATTGTACCCGGACCGATTGCGCTCTTGCTGGCTCTTGCCGCTGCGACTGTCTGCGGCGGTTTGTGGGGCATGATGGTCGGATACGTTAAAGCCAGATTCCAGGCCAATGACTTTCTTGTCAGTATGATGTCGGTATTTATTGCGTTGGCATTGATGAATTATCTGTTACGCACGGTATTGATTGAAGCAAAACGAGAATACCCGCAGACGGATCCTATTTTACATGATCTTTATATTCCGATCATTGCGAGCGGTACGCGCCTTCACGCCGGTTTCCTGCTTGCCGTGACGGTTGCCGTTCTTTGCTGGATCTTTCTCTACAAAACGACGATTGGATACAGAATACGCGTTGTCGGCATGAATCCGGTAGCTGCTAAATTTGCCGGTATTGATGCCGGAAAGATTTTTGTCATTGCATTTCTGATCAGCGGAGCTCTTGCCGGAATGGCCGGGTTTACTGAAATAAACGGCGTACAGCATATGCTTGTGCAAGGCTTCAATCCAACAATTGGAGCAGAAGGCATTGGCATCGCCATTCTCGCAAATGCCAATCCTATTGGTATTATATTCGGCGCCATTCTGTTCGGTGCTTTGAAGGTCGGCGGACAGATTCTTGGGCAAACATCCGGAATTCCGTCGAGTATCATCGAGATCATGGAAGGCTTTGTCATGCTGTTTGTTCTGATTTCCTATTATTTTAGGCGACGGATTGAAATTAGAAGAGAGATCAGGAAGCTCAAGAGCGAGGCTGCGCAATGACAAACCTTATGTCAAGAGCCATTCTAATGAGTACTCCTTTGCTTATCGGCGCTACGGCAGAGGTTTTTGCTGAGCGCGCAGGGGTAATGATCATCGCGATTGAAGGGATCTTTCTTATCGGCGCCTGGGGTGGGTTTGTAGGCGCTTTCACAACCGGCAGCTCCTTCATGGGCTTTCTCCTTGCGAGTTTTCTTGGCGTCATCATTGCGGCCCTATACGGTTTAATTACCGTCAAGTTGAAGCAGCACCAGATCGTTGCCGGAACGGCAATTAATATTTTCATTGCCGGAATCGTAACATTTTTTCATCGTGTACTCTTTGGCGTTCCTTTGCTTCCTTTAACCATCGAGCCGTTTAAAACAATGCCGGTTCCGCTTCTATCCAAGATACCGATTGCCGGACCGATTCTGTTTAGCCAGAGTCTGCTCACCTACGTTGCCTATATTGCAGCCCCTTTGGGGTTTTTTATTCTTTTCAAGACATCGGCAGGACTCGTGATACGTTCGACGGGTGAAAATCCGGAATCGGTTGATGTCGCAGGAATCGATGTTGAACGAGTCAGGTTGATTGTCATTCTGATTGCGGGCTTTATGGGCGGTATTGCCGGATCATTCTATTCCATTGTTTATCTTGGTATGTATACAAGCGGTATCATCGGAGGACGTGGCTGGATCGCATTTGCAATCTGTTTTCTTGGAAATTGGAATCCTTTAGGTGCAATGGTTGGCGCATTGATATTTGGAATTGCGGAAGCCCTTGCAATATATATGCAGTCATCCGGTGGGGGAATACTCCCTAATGAGTTGTTGATTGCAATGCCCTATATTTTGACCATTGTACTTACCATCAGTCGTAAGAGATTTAACGTGCCAACAAAACTCGGCACACCTTATATCAAAGAGCATTAGTTTTTCTATTGCTCTAGTTCTTTCCAGTAGATTACGCCTTGTTTGACAGCCGGTGTTGTAAGCAAGTGGACGGCCCCGGTGGATGAGTTCAAATAATTTATCTCGACAAGTTGGTTCAACCTCAGGCTGATCGGTGGTTGAAGATTACCCGGTATTTCGATGCCCGCGGGGGGGATCCTGATCGGATTGCTGTCTGTGCCATATTCGGTGAAAACGGTGTCCGCCGGGTCAATGACGCCATCTTCGTTGATATCGAATGTGGCCGAAGCCGGACCGCCTCCGGTAAATGCATTCAGCTCCATTAAAAAAGAGCTGCTTTCATCCCTGCAGGGATCCGGATCGGGCCTGAAACAGATTACCGCAAGTCTCCCATCCCGCAGCTGAACGTCGCTGACGATTCTTTCGCCGCCAAGGGGCAGATCATAGTACCATCCCGCATGGCTTGTTCCCATATCCGACAGGTCCGGGAGATTGGGGCCGCCTTTCGGATCGTTGTCATAGGTTGTCTTCCATATCGGTTGATCGCTGCTCATGACTCTGAAATTGATCGGGACTGAGTCGTCGCTTTCATCACCTGCCAAAACAGTATAATCTTTACTGGTTTGCTTTAAAAGCGTTACATTGGACGGCTGATTGGAAAGCTGATCCCTGGTAAACGTTCCCAAGTATTCCCGATCATCGTCGTTGCTGTAGTCGCCCCATTCTCCCGGATAATAAACACGATCACCGTAATCCCAGATACCATAAACGGACTGTGTCCTGCGATCGGTAAAATCACTATTTCCCAGGAATTGTCCGGTACCGAACAAAACCATTAACCCATGGCCGTCGGGATGCAACATCACTTCCGGTTTGGAGGTGATGGGCTGATCGGCGCCGCCAGGGCCTTGGGCTTTAAAGACGGGCTGATCATAGGCTCCGTCATTATAGGCCACTCCCCATTCAACGGCGCTAGGTCCGGTGAGATCAAATTTCCACATATTGCCCTTAAGATCTCCCGCGTACACAAAATCCACTTTTTCATCGGCATTGACATCCACGGCAATCGGGCTGGAAAGTCCATTGCCGGAGTCGATGGAGGGGTTGTCGGCCACCATTTTTTTAATGATGTCACCCGTCTTTGGATTGAGCAAATAAAGTGCGGCATTACCATCGGCACTATCATAGCCGTTTCCAAAAATAACGACCCAGGATTCATCATCACCAAGACTGTTGGTCCTCACCACCAACGGCCTGCTGAACGAAAAACCGATGTCGTCAATATCGTCCTGACTGACAGCGTTTGGAAACTCCCACAAAACATTCTCGGCCGACATGGATCCGGGATCTGATATATCCAAAGCAAAATAGCCTTTGCCCCCTTTTCCCAGACCACCGACCAATATCGTCTCAAAATCATCTCCTCCCAGCAATCCCTTACCTTCGGCCACGGTAGGCGTGAGGTCAACATAGTATTTATGGCGGTAGCCGGGATCTGCAAGCGCTATAAGATTTTCAAGCACAACACTCGGGATATAGGCAAAAATTTCATCCCCTTTTATTTCCCCGTCTCGATGGGATTGAATTTCAAAGGCATGCAGCATTCCGTCATTGGCACCCACATATAAAACCCGATCTTCAAGCACCGGAGACGAATGTACGATATCTCCCAGTTTTGATGAACGCATACGATAGCCCTCAATCGCATCACCTTTGATATACCCAACCAGATCTCTATAATCCGGTCCCAATCCTGTCTTTTGTGCATTTGCCAGCTGATTTTCGTCAAATTCAATGCCAAAGCTCCCGTTATAGCTGAGTATGTTCCGTTGATTCAAGGGCATGGAATTCAAACTCTCAGCGGCTGACCATGCGGGGCCGTCACCGAGAATTTCACCGGTGTTTGAATCGATACGATAGGCCCTGATATCACCGCTCCAGTCACCGGTCATGTAGCCGGCCTGAAGCATGAGGATGTCATCACCGATCCCCCCATGCCGCGGATTTTTGTTCATCGTAATCGAAGAACAAGAGCCTGTTCGACCCAGTACATTGCTAGTGAGTTCAGTCAAGGTTCTTGCCATTGCGCGGGACTCATTAGCAGTCAAGAACCTGCCTCTTCCATTGGCGGTGGCGTGAAACAAATCATCGATCGTTTCTTTTGATTTCGCCTCCAAATTTCCAGGCCAGTTCGGGTAGTTGCCATAGGTAAGATTTTTCTTATCTTTTTTTTTAAGATAGTGCAAACTGGTCGGATCAGCTTCATAGTCATCAGGCTTTAAATTGCCGGTTACGCCAAAGGCCATTGCGTAAGTAACCATGTGCTGGTGGGGTGCCTTGTCTGGGGAACGTTTATGCACCAATTCCGGATTATAAACCCGGTCCGGAAGACCTCCTCCCGCCGGCGCATCTTTCGGATCCGGTGAGAGATCATTTTCATAATAATACATGGCCACATCCGCCAGGGTTTCGGACAGGGTATCCGCATAACACCTTTCATCGTAAAGACTTTTATCGTCGCCGTCGGCATTGCCCACTTTGAGATTTATAATATTATTGCTGTAATAACCGTCGGTCATGACCATGGCAATACTTTGCTGACAGGCGCCGCCTTCAGCTTCCGGGAAGTAAGGAGGGGCGCTCCCTGCCACGCTTTGGCCCTTGAAATGAGTCAGACTATTTGAATTGCTGCGATAGTAGTTGCCGATATCCTGAAGGCCTTCTCTCAACGGTGTTTCACCTCCGGCGTCACAACTGTATAACTCTTGAAGAAGTGCCGTAGTCTCGTCGTAATATATGCCTTCCTTCCACACGCCGACGGGTTTAAGCGGCACAATGGCCGTGCCGTTTATGCTCAGGATACCCACCCTGACGCCTTTGAGATTCTTGATCACCTCAGCGACGGCAGCTTTGGCCAGGTATTCTCTGCGTCGGTGGTAGGTAAGCCAGTTGGCAAAGTTTTGACGGGCCTGATCATATCCATTTACCCGTATTTCTCCGGGCGGTGCGGCCACCAATCTTACCTTATTGATAATTTCCGCCATACCGCTGCCTTCGACTTGTGTGATCGCATAGTACTTTGTTTTCTTATCATCGCCATCCAACACAACGAGGTAGATGTCGCCGTTTTCTGCTTTCTGAAAATAATGAGCATGTTTAACCTGCAGGATGGCATCGGGCAGGGCTTCTATTTCAAGGGTAACGGAAAAGGATTCTCCGTCAAGGTCAATGGTGCCAGCGTTTTTCTTTAACGGATGGCGTTTCGGGAATTCCTGGTCGGCAGGAGGGAAGCTCTGATCGTCGTAACTTGGCCATGGATCATAGGCCACCCGCGGATTGTAGTAGATGACGTTATACTCATGAGACTGGGATTTCCAGAATTTCCTGCCGGCTGGTCCCATGTATCGTATTGCATCCTGAGAGACATGATTACCGTCATCGTCAAAAATATAGCCGTACCCATTCTTCTCATTTTCATCAGGATTGGGAAAGCGCCCTTCGTAATAATCGGCTGTCAGAACCTCGAACGTCATGCTCCCGGAATCGTCCAGTAAAATCATGATATTGGCGGGCGCCGGTTTGATTACCGCCATCATGGGTTCGTCGGCGATGTCCATTGTCCCATGAACAGGAGTTGTTAAAAAGAAAACCGCCGTCAGAATTGTACTAAGAAACACCCTTATCAACCCGGTGCAAAAGTGTTTCAAAAAACCGGCAACGGAATAATTTTGTTGTTGAAGATGTTGCATCTATTGCCTCCTGCGAAAATTGAAGGGCCAGGCCATGAGATCTCCTACAGAGCACGCGAAGTTAGCAGGTATTGACGATATCCGCTTGTAGAGCCAACATCACCGTGGGGTATCTGGCGCTTGATCCCTTTGCTTGCTAGTAAACTTTTGCATAGCCTATTTTTAGCATGACGAAACCCTTGCTTTTAGAGCGGCCGTAAATTGAAAATGTATGTTTGGCGGGTTTGCTCATATCCAGCGAACTGCCTGAAAGAACGCCGTGGTGAACGACTACATAATCGGTATTTTGCGGGTCAATGACGGATGCCTGAGGGGCGACACCCTGCATTTTTTCACGATCCCCCCAGAATGTGAACACCGTGTCGTCGTTGACAAGATTCTCATCCATACTCAACCATGGAGGAGGATTTTCCAGCGGGGTTGTGCTGCCTTCCAATAAATCGACACCCTCCAGGATGGCCCCTTCGGCATTGTAAAATGAGCGCTGGTAGACATATTCATTAGCGGCGATACTGATTTCCGTGTTGGCTGTCTTCGAGGCGGCCACGCTGATAATTGTCAGCAATGCCAGAAGCATGATAGATACCATAATCATCAAGGCACCTTGGTCATTTTTCAGAATAGATGTGGTTCTCATCATGGTCTGATCATCCTTATGTTTTTTTAAAGTTCAGCCACTAAGGCGCTAAGCCACAAAGTTTATTGTCTGTGGCGATCGGTTTGGGGCTACGCCCGTTGGACCACCGACTTCACGCTTCGCGCTAGGTCGGGGCAGGTCGATCCCAAGTGCGTGTTCAACAATCAGGGTTGAAAATAATCAAAAAGCTCGAACCAAAGGAATCGTGTCTTCATCTGTTTATAAATTCGTCTCACTCAAAGGGATTTCACCGGTGATACAGATTGTGATTAATATAATGAGCAGTATCCATCGGTTGTAACCTTTGAACCTTGAACCCTGAACATAGAACCTTCCCTTTAGGAACTAGTTAACCAGGTTGCGGCAAATGACCCGGGTGGAATAGGTACGGCTTATAAATTTGTTGTTTCCGGCCGGTTCCCGAACCATCAAGGAAATTTCAACTGACTGAATATCATCGAGGATACTTGTTTCTTCATCATCCCTGTCAACGTATTTAAATGTCAGATCTTCCACATGATTGATCAGGGATTTGTTAGACCTGGTGTTGCCATCTTTTTGTCTTATCAGCTGGTGGTTGCGGTTCAATAGATATGCAATGTCCTCATCTTGATTTGACTCTATTGTTCCGTTGCCATTTGCGTCATGCTGAAAACGGATTTTATCCACAGATGCTTCCAGGATTCCGATCTGGTTTATTTTAAGCGGATTTAAACCCGCCATGCGGATATCACGCGTCATAATGTTGATGCCGGCTCGTGTTACCTGCTGAACCCCTGCTGTAACGTTCTGGGCGGTATAAGATCGATTCAGGGATATCAGCAGGCTGACCATGGCCGCCATTACCATCATCATCATGGCAAGGGCCAATACAAGTTCTGTTACGGTAAAGCCGTCGGCCTCGGAGGCAAGGAGAATGATATTTTTTTTTGTCGGCCAGATGTGTTGGGTGAATTTGATGATCATGTTCCGTTTCCACGAGTAAGTGTTCTTAGAACCACTTCACGGTTTTGGCCCCTGCGGTTCCAACTCACCGTCACTTGAATGATTTTGGTTGTCTTGGAAAAAGACGCGCTGACATCACATGCGCGCTTAAAGGTCTTGCCCAGATGCTCGGCTTCAAGATCTTCAGAGCACTGGGTTTGCATTTGTTGGATGGGTAATGTTTTCAAATATTCAATTTTTTCTCGTGCCAACATGGTTGCAGTTGTAAGGAGGTTGCCCGTGGTATTGTTGCGTGTCGTCGATAGAACCATACTACCAACCACAATAAATCCAATTGCGAAGATGGCCATGGCGATGAGAACTTCAATCATCGTGCGACCCTTATTGTTTTTTGATAATAGGTGTAATCTACAGTATGGTGCCATATCCATGAGTTGTGATTATTCAGTTCTTATGCGACCGGTACTACTCACAATGACTTTTTTTACCATCCCATTCGAGTTGACTAAGTAAACAGTGCCGGACGCGGAAGTCCCACGGCCTCTAAAGCGAGTCTTTTTACCGCCTTTGCCGGTATCGGCAAAGGTCGTTGCTGAGAGATCGATTCTAATTCCTGTAGCAAGCGTTTTTTTTCTAAAAACCTCCTCACCGGCCTCATATACGCCGCAGGTTGCCCCGGTATCCCTGAATACGACATAACTGTTTGCGGTAAAATTCACAGCGACCGGTCCGTTCTCCTGAATGGCTTTTAGTTTTGCCAATTCCAGGCCTCCTTTGAGATTAATTACGGCGCCATTCAGCTTGGCCCTGTTGAGCCAATTTATCAAATTTGGGGCAGCAAGGGTCGAGATGCAGGCCATCAATGAGATCACGGTCAGAGCTTCAATTAGGGTAAATCCATTGACGTTGCGCACCGAATCATACCTCCACTTGTCTTTTCTTGAATTTCTTCTGCGTACCGAAAGTAGTTAAGAGTCCCGGCCCAGCTTCCGGCCCGTAGGGAGGACCAGGATTTGAATGTTAGAATTAAAATCTGGGTTGCCTGTTCCCCGTGCAACCTCGGTTTTTTCAACGAGCCAAATGATAACCCCATAGCAAAATAGATACCAATGATAAAAAGTTTTATTTTTATTAATAAAATAAGAAATATATAGACAGGCCCGTCGTTTGAATTGTCTAAAAAAAATTAGGCTGCGGGGTATTTTATGAAATTAAAGTGAGGGATTTATGAATAAAAGGTTAGAGGAGGGATACGGAAATGCAGGGGAACGTCAAAGTCAACTTTAACGGAGTCAGACAGAAACGATTTACCTTCCCGAATACGGCACTAAAATTACAAATCACAATAGTCAAATCACAAATAAAATCAAAATTCCAAATTCCAATAATCAAAACATTACAGCCGCTTTTAGGATGTCTCGCGTTATTCTATCTGTTTAAATGACGTGGCCCTGTACGGAAATCAGCATCTTGTCTACCGGATGTTTTTATGGTAATCAAGTGCATTCGTCGGAGGATAGATGTTTTCAGGTATTCAGGAAATATTGTTGTTGGTGATCATAATTCTGGGGATTTTATTTTTACCCAGAATTCTCAACAGAGGAGCGGAAACGAGACAGGCTGCGCCCAGGCTGGCTATTGCGACCTCCGGAAAAATGCGATTGGCCGTTGCGGCCTCTGTAATATGGCCGGCGGCGATGGCAGCTTTTCTGGAACCCTGGAAACAAGACCTTTCCCGCTATCTTTATCTCGGCGTCGGTCCGGTAGCGCTGATCTGGATAATCTACTGGGTGTTAACCGGATTCCGGAAGAAATGACGGGTTACGCGCTAGAGGTTGCCGGCCACTGGATGCTGGATAACCGGTACTGCTTTGTTACACTATCTTCTGTTCCAAACTCCGCAACCCATAATTCGCATTCTGAAATTATTCGATGTTTCCCTTCAAACCGATCTCTTCTGCCACTTCGCGCATGCCGGCGATAGTATCCGTAATCAGTTCCG
>Ga0316192_10001869_pt1 | contig 15547 bp, 14 predicted proteins | sample MerIslwburrow_MG_FD_204931 | JGI IMG/M metagenome (GOLD analysis project Ga0316192, IMG submission 204931) | Coastal sediment microbial communities from Maine, United States - Merrow Island worm burrow | ecosystem: Environmental > Aquatic > Marine > Coastal > Sediment | place: USA: Maine...
GCAAGGCCTGAAGATAGGCCTGCCGAAAGAATACTTCGGTGAGGGGCTGGATGCCGCCGTGGGGGATGCGGTCGCCGCGGCCATCGATGAATTCAAAAAACTCGGTGCCACGGTCGTGGATATCACCCTGCCGAATACGCATCTCTCAGTGCCCGCTTATTATGTAGTGGCGCCGGCGGAATGCTCTTCCAACCTGTCGCGCTTTGACGGCGTGCGTTTCGGACACCGTGCGGAAAATCCAAAAGACCTGCAGGACCTGTATACCCGCTCACGCGGTGAAGGTTTTGGTGAGGAGGTGAAGCGCCGCATCCTGGTCGGCACCTATGCACTGTCTGCCGGTTACTACGATGCCTACTATCTCAAGGCACAGCAGGCACGGCACCTGATACGGGATGATTTTCTGCAGGCCTTTGAGCAGGTTGATGTCATCATGGGGCCGACGGCACCCTCGGTGGCCTTCAAGCTGGGCGAAAAGGCGGATGATCCGGTCAGTATGTACCTGTCAGATATCTATACGATCGCCGTCAACCTCGCCGGCTTGCCGGCCATCTCGGTACCTGCCGGGTTTTGCAATGGCCTGCCGGTTGGCTTGCAGGTGATCGGTAATTATTTTGACGAGGCGCGCCTGCTGAATGTCGGGCACCAGTACCAGCAGGTAAGCGACTGGCACACGCGCTCCCCGCAGGGATTCGAATAATGGAATGGGAAACGGTTATCGGGCTGGAGATACATACCCAGCTCGCCACCCGCAGCAAGATCTTTTCCGGCGCATCGACCACCTACGGTGCGGAGCCCAATACCCAGGCATGTGCCGTTGACCTGGGTTTGCCGGGTGTGTTGCCGGTACTGAACGCGGAAGTCGTGCGCATGGCCGCCATGTTCGGGCTGGCGACGCATTCCACGGTTGCATCGCGCTCGGTGTTTGCGCGCAAGAATTATTTCTACCCGGACCTTCCCAAGGGCTACCAGATTAGTCAGTTCGAGCTGCCGATTGTGCATGACGGCTACCTCGACATCGAGCTGGAGGATGGCAGCAGCAAACGCATCGGTATTACGCGAGCCCACCTCGAAGAAGATGCCGGTAAATCCCTGCACGAGGCTTACCTGGGCAAGACCGGTATTGATCTGAATCGTGCCGGTACACCGCTGCTGGAGATTGTCTCCGAGCCGGACATCCGTTCGGCGAAGGAAGCGGTCACCTACATGAAGAAGATCCACGCGCTGGTGCGTTACCTCGGTATCAGCGACGGCAACATGCAGGAAGGTTCATTCCGCTGTGATGCCAATGTATCGGTGCGTCCGCAGGGCCAGCAAGAGTACGGTACGCGCGCTGAAATCAAGAACATCAATTCATTCCGTTTCGTTGAGCAGGCCATCAACTACGAGGTTGAACGCCAGATCATGCTGCTTGAAGGTGGCGGCACGGTGGTGCAGGAAACCCGCCTGTTCGATGCCGACCGGCATGAAACCCGCTCCATGCGTTCCAAGGAAGAGGCCAACGATTACCGCTACTTCCCGGATCCTGACCTGTTGCCGGTGGAGCTGGATGAGGCATTTCTGGACGCCGTGAGGAAAACCCTGCCGGAACTGCCGGATGCCCGAAAGGCGCGCCTTGTCAGTGAGCACGGACTGTCGGAGTACGATGCCGCTGTGCTGACCGCCTCGCGCGAGCTGGCGGATTACTTCGAGGCGGCGGTGCAGGCCGCGGGTGGCGCGGGGAAGCTGACCGCCAACTGGGTCATGGGAGAGTTGTCCGGCGCACTCAACAAGAGTGATTGCGACATTACTAACAGCCCTGTCAGCGCCGTGGCGCTCGGTGGCTTGTTGCTGCGTATCGAGGATGGCACCATCTCCGGAAAAATCGCCAAGCAGGTGTTTGAGACGATGTGGAAAGGTGAAGGCTCGGCTGACGATGTTATCGAACAGCAGGGTCTGAAGCAGATATCCGATTCCTCGGCGATAGAAGGCATTATCAGGGACGTGCTGGATAACAATCCAAAACAGATTGAACAGTACCGTGGCGGGCAGGAAAAGTTATTCGGCTTTTTTGTCGGCCAGGTCATGAAAGCCACCCAGGGCAAGGCTAATCCGAAACAGGTCAACGAGTTGCTGAGGAAGCTGCTGGATAGTTGACCACCTGTTCTTTCTATGACTACTTGTAGGAGCGGATCGCATCCGCGATTATTCCTGAACCGTGAATCGCGGATGCGATCCGCTCCTACGTCTGTCGTAACCTACTATGAATATCGTAGCCGATGAGAACATACCCTGTGTGCAACAGGCGTTTGCGTCACTGGGTGAAGTAAGCCTGCTGCCGGGACGTGTCATGCAGGCCGAACAGGTGCGTGACGCGGATATCCTGCTGGTGCGCTCGGTCACGCGGGTTGACGCATCCCTGCTGCAAGGGTCGTCAGTGCGTTTTGTAGGATCCGCCACCATCGGTTTTGACCACGTCGATCGCGACTACCTGCAGCAGCAAGGCATCGGTTTTGCAACGGCACCGGGCAGTAATGCAACCTCGGCGGCCGAGTACGTTGTCAGTGCCCTGATGGTGTTATCGGCACAGCAGGGCGTCGAGCTGGCCGGTAAAACGGTCGGCATTATCGGTTGCGGCAATGTTGGCTCACGCGTGCGCTGCAAGCTTGCTGCACTGGGCATGACATGCCTGGTCAATGATCCGCCATTGCAGGCAAGCGCCGGCCATGATGATTTTGTTTCCCTCGAGGAGGTGTTACAGGCTGATGTCGTAACGCTGCATGTACCGTTGATAAAAGATAGCCCACACCCGACCTTTCACCTCGTCAATGCAGCGCTTCTGGACCGGCTGAAGCCGGGTGCTATCCTGATCAATACCTCCAGAGGGGCGGTCGTCGATAACCGCGCACTTGATGCCTTGCTGGCAACACGGGATGAACTGTCAGTGGTGCTGGATGTCTGGGAAAACGAGCCAACAATCAGGCCCTCGCTGTTGCAGAAGGTTGACCTGGCGACAGCACACATCGCCGGCTACAGTTACGATGGCAAGTTGCGCGGTACCGAAATGATCTACCACGCCGCCTGTGATTATTTTGCCACGCCCGCGCAATGGCGTGCGGCCGATGTGCTGGCACGTGCAGCCAGTATCGACCTGCGAGACCACGGCACCGATGATTTACTTGCGGTTGCGAGGGCGGCAGTGCTTGCTTGTTATGACATACGTGAGGATGATGCACGGTTGCGCGCGACGTTGCCGCTACCCGTTACGGAACGCGCCCTGGCGTTTGACCGCTTGCGCAAGGAGTATCCGCTGAGGCGAGAATTCAGTGAATCAACCGTGTTACTGCGTGAACCGGCTGGTGCGCCTGGGCAGTTGTTATCCGGCCTGGGATTCCAACTGGTTTCCAGTCATTAATGCACCCTTCACTCGCCAAAGCTTCCGCTCACACCGCTTATCCCTGCAGGCAAGACGCCCTCCGGTAGGAGCGGCCTGCTGGCCGCGAATCGCGCCGGGAACGGCGTTCCTGCAGGATGCGCAAGGGCGTGAGCAAGAGCGGAAGCTTTGGCGCGAGTTTTGTTTCTGGATGGGATCGAGTCAGCCGCACACCGGGCAGGCGGGATCACGTGCAAGTGCCAGGGTGCGCCATTCATGCTGCAGTCCGTCAAAGACCACCAGTCGGCCGCACAGGCTGTTGCCCAGCGAGAGGATGATCTTGACGGCTTCCAGTGCCTGCATGGAACCGATAATCCCCACCAGCGGTGAGAGTACGCCGGTCTCGGCACAGGTCTGTTCTTCATCCTCGCCTTCCTTGTAGAGGCAGCTATAGCAGGGGCTATCTTGCTTTCTCGAATCAAACACGGCCAGTTGTCCCTCGAGGCGTATCGCGGCTCCGGACACCAGTGGTGTGCGCGCGCGGACACACGCCGTGTTGACGCTGAAACGGGTGGCAAAATTGTCACTGCAGTCCAGCACCACGTCGGTGAGCCGCACCTGTTCGTCGAGTAGTTCACCCTGCAGTGCAAAGGGCAGGGCGGTGACCTGGGTGTCGGGATTGATCGAGTGCAGTGTCTCGCTGGCAGACGCCACTTTTTCACGGCCGATGTCCGCGTTGCGATGTAACAGCTGGCGTTGCAGGTTGCTCAGGTCCACCACGTCATGGTCGGCAATGGCCAGCTGTCCGACACCTGCAGCTGCGAGGTACATTGCGGCGGGTGAACCGAGACCGCCGGCACCGATAATCAGGGCGCTGCTCGCCAGCAGTTTTTCCTGTCCTGCAAACGCAACCTGCGGCAGCATGATGTGTCGGCTGTAACGCAGCAGCTGGTCGTCGTTCATGCTTGAGTTCACCGGAGGAGGGTTGGCTGTGAAGGCCTTGCCGTACAAAACAGCTTCCTTTCTCCCGGTGTGAGAGGGAGTATATGGATCATCAGTCCTTGTTGTCTGCTGCTTATAAATAGCGCCGCAAGTAATCCGGCCGACGATCGCGGCAACCGTGCGGGCGGCGCAGGTAACGGGTGATAAACGCATCCCGGGTGTACTCGGCCTGGTCATGTTTGCAGCTGGTGCATTCAATGTCCTCGATGTAATAACACAGGGCACGCATGGTTCGGCAGACAACACTGGTGCGCAGCGTGTAGCCAAACTCGGTGAGCAGTGCCTCGAGAACCTGCAGGGTGATTTCACGAACATTGTAGCTGACAAGCAGGTGGTCCGAGCGGGCAACCCGTACATGGATAATACCCCTGGCATTGCGCAGCAGGTCAGCGGCCGAATCCGCGTAATCGGGATCCTGGCTTGGCTCGGTCAGCCAGATGGAACGCTGTCTCAGTTTTTTATCCACACCACAATCCTAGCGCTGTGCGGGAAAAATACAAGCGTCATGCTATGGACCTCGCCTGCCTGCGATGACACGTTCCTGTCCGGCGTCATCGGTATAGTCGATAACTTCCATAAAACCAGTGCCTTCGAGTAAGTGCCGGGCCAGCATACCCTGCTCATAACCGTGCTCCATGAGCAACCAGCCACCGGCTTGCAGGTGCCTGGGGGCACAGTGCGCGATCCGTGTCAGCTCATCCATCCCCTGCGGACCGGCGGCGAGTGCAGTGCGCGGTTCAAAGCGGACATCACCCGACAGCAGGTGCGGGTCCGCCTCGGCAATGTAGGGCGGGTTGCTGACGATCATGTCAAGCTGCATGCCACTGAGCGGTTCACACCAGTCCCCGGTGTGGAAGGTGATTGTGTGCAGGCCCAGTTGCCGTGCATTGTGACGGGCTGTCCCAATGGCGGCAGCGGTAATGTCTGTTGCAATAATCTGGCAGCGTGGTCGTTCGCGGGCGATGGCAAGTGCAATGGCACCGCTGCCGGTACCCAGGTCCGCGATCAGTTGCGGCCGGTCTGCGGGTATCCGTTGCAGTGCCTGTGCAACCAGTGTTTCTGTCTCCGGGCGCGGTATCAGGGTGTCGGTGGTGACTGACAGTGTTAATGACCAGAATTCACGTTCCCCGGTCAGGTAAGCGACCGGTTCACCCTTGAGCCTGCGTTGCAGCAGTTGCTTAAAGTGCTCCTGGCTCCCGGCGGGTAACAGTTTCTCCGGCCAGGCATGGAAGTGGCTGCGGGGTTGCTGCAACACATGTGCAAGCAATACCTCGGCATCCAGTCGCGCCGATTCCGTGTTCAGCAGCCGGGTGGCCTGTTCGAGCAGTTGTTTGATCGAAACAGGATCAGAGGCTTGATTCATTGAGTGCGGTTAGTTGATCAGCCTGGTATTCGTTAATCAGTGGTTCTATGGCAAGGTCCAGATTGCCGGCCATGAAGTCGTCAAGTTTGTAGACGGTCAGGTTGACGCGGTGATCGGTCATGCGTCCCTGGGGAAAGTTATAGGTGCGGATGCGTTCAGAGCGGTCGCCACTGCCGACCAGCGAGCGACGCGCTTCCGTTTCCTCGGCTTTTTGCTGCGCCATTTGGGTGTCCAGCAATTTTGCCGACAGCAGCGACAGGGCGCGGGCACGGTTCTTGTGCTGCGAGCGTTCATCCTGGCATTCGACCACGATGCCGCTTGGCAGGTGCGTCAGGCGAATCGCCGAGTCCGTCTTGTTGACATGCTGGCCGCCGGCGCCGGAGGCGCGGAAGGTGTCAACTTTCAGGTCCGCGGGGTTGATTTCAACCGGGTCGATGTCACCGGCTTCAGGCAGGATGGCAACGGTCGCGGCCGAGGTGTGGATGCGTCCCTGCGATTCGGTTTCCGGCACGCGCTGTACCCGGTGGGCACCGGATTCAAACTTCAGCCGCGAGTATGCACCCTGGCCGACGATGCGTGCGATGATCTCCTTGTAGCCACCGTGTTCACCGGCGCTTTCACTGATTACCTCCACCTGCCACTTGTTGAGTTCGGCATAACGCGCATACATGCGAAACAGGTCACCGGCAAAAATAGCTGCTTCATCGCCGCCGGTACCGGCACGTATTTCAAGGAAGATGTTGCTGTCGTCATGCGGGTCTTTCGGCAGCAGCAGTTTTTGCAGTTCCAGTTCCAGTGCTTCAGAACGTTCGCGCGCCTCCTTGAGTTCTTCCTCGGCCATGCCTTTCATTTCCGGGTCAGGATCCTTGAGCATTTCCTGTGCCGAGAGGGTGTCGTCCTGGGTTTGCTGCCAGGCCCTGAAGCTGTCGACCACCGGGGTGAGTTGCGCGTATTCCATGGAAAGGTTGCGGTACTTGTCCTGATCCGAGATGGTTTCTGCATCGGCCAGTAGTGCACTGACCTCGGTATGGCGTTCCTCGATGTGCTGAAGTTTACTGACGATGCTTGCTTGCATGATTACTTGTTGTCGTTGACCTTGAGTTGGAACAGTGTGCGCATCGCTTCCAGCACACCGGTTTCGCCCTCCGCAACCGCGCCACGCAGATTCACGCAGGGATTATGCGTCAGCTTGTTCACCAGATTGCGCGTCAGTGTATCGATCACTTCCGGTGCAGGCTTGCCATTCTTGAGCTGGTTACGAGCCTTGCTCAATTCAGCCTCGGCCAGCGACTGTGCATACTCACGGTAGGCGCACACCGTGGGCACGGCGTCCAGCGAGCGTGTCCAGGCCATGAAGCGATCAACCTGTACATCGATAATCTCTTCCGCCTGATGTGCAGCTTCCTGGCGCGAGCGCAGGTTTTCCTCGATGACATTTTTGAGGTCATCGACACTGTAGAGGTAAATATCGTCAAGTGTCGCGACATCAGCCTCGATGTCCGGCGGTACGGCGATGTCTACCATTAATACCGGTCTGTGCTTGCGGGAAACCAGTGCGTTCTTGACCAGCTTGCGGGTCAGGATGGGGGTGCTGCTGCCGGTCGAGGAAATCACGATATCGGCCTCTGCAAGGTGTGCCGGAATTTCATCCAGTTCAATACCGTAGCCGTTGTATTGTGCCGCCAGGTCATGGGCGCGTGAAACGGTGCGATTGGCAATGACCATTTTTCCCATTCCCTGGTCATGTAAATGCCGGGCGGCCAGCTCGATGGTTTCGCCTGCGCCGATCAGCAGCGCCGTCTGGTTCTCGAACTGGCCGAATATCTGGCGTGCCAGGCTGACGGCCGCGAATGCCACCGATACCGGACTGGCGCCGATCGCGGTGTCAGTGCGAATCTGCTTGGCAACCGAGAAGGTATGTTGAAACAGGCGGTTGACCAGCGTGTCGATGCTGCCGGTTTGCAGTGCGCTCTGGTAGCTGTCTTTCATCTGTCCGAGGATCTGGGGTTCACCCAGTACCATGGAATCGAGACCGGCCGCGACCCGCAGTATGTGGCGCACGGCTTCGGATTCCTTATATGTATAGAAATGCGGTTGCAGGCTGGCCGGGTCCAGCTGGTGGAAGCGGCACAACCACTCCGGGATCTGCTCGATAGCCTCCATGTCCTGGTTGATGTACAGCTCGGTGCGGTTACAGGTCGACAGGATGGCCGCCTCCTGGACGCCGTCCAGCGCCTTGAGCTCGCCGAGCGCACGCTGCAGTGACTCGGGCGGAAACGCCACCTGGCCGCGCACCTCGACGGGAGCGGTACGGTGATTGATTCCAAGGACGGTCAAATACATATCATTATTAAAGAAGATTACACGGCGAACGCAAAATTCTGCATGGCAAGGTCGGTTAATACAAGCCGGAGGCGAATCCTGAAGCATACCCTGCGGTTATACAACAAAATACTGATTTTGCTGTCCATTAAGATACCCGGGCATAGAGGGGGCTGTTAGAATGGCAGGCATGAAAGACTTTATTATCAGGCTTCAAGGTTCGCTTAGCCAGCTTGCGCCAGGCATGCTGGTGGCCGCGACACTGGTGTCCTGTGCCGCCTCTGGCGAGAAAAGCCAGCTGCAGACAGTCACGGCAATACAGGATGACCGGCCACCCGCCGCGGGTGTCGAAGTTGCGCAGAGTACACAACCGCAACAGATGCTCACGGATGACATGGTGTTCGATATTCTGCTGGCCGAGATTGCCGGTCAGCGCGGTGAAATGAGTGTCTCCGTTCCTCATTACCTGCAGGCTGCACTGCTGGCCCAGGACCCGCGGGTTGCGGAGCGTGCCGTGCAGATTGCCTCCTATGCCAAGGAATACCAGGCTGCCGAGCGTGCCGCGCGCCGCTGGGTCGAGCTTGATCCGGACAGCATCGAAGCACGCAAGGCCTTGATTGCACTGGCGCTGCACAATGGTGACCGGAAAGAGGTCATTGCCCAGCTGGATTACCTGCTGGCGGTCTCAGATGACCCGGAGGCCGGTTACAGCCTTGCGACCACCATCCTTGCACATGAGGATGACAAGGATGTCGCGCTGGATGCGATGGAGAAGCTGGTTGCGCATAACCCGGAAAATCCCTACGCCTGGATGGCGTTGAGTCGCATTGCGGTAGCTGCGGAACAATTGGAGAAGGCGCTGCAGGCCGTCAACAAGGCGCTGGCGGTGAGTCCGGAGCTGGACCCGGCGATCCTGCTCAAGGCGCAGATACTGGTCAGGATGGAGCGCAAGGAAGAGGCCATTCGGTTACTGGCCGATGCGGTTGCCAGGCATCCCGAGAGCACCAACCTGCATTTTGCCTACGGGCGTATGTTGCTTGACGCGGAGGACCTGGAGGGCTCCCGTGAGCAATTTGCCACGGTCGTCAAACTGGAACCGAACAATCCGGATGGTCTCTATTCACTGGCGCTGCTGGAACTGGAGACCGGGCAATACAAGGCTGGTGAGAAGCACTTGCTGCGGCTGATCGAGATCGATGAGGGTGTGCAAAATGCCTATTACTACCTCGGTTACGCCAAGCTCAAACAGGGTGATGATACGGCCGCGCTGGACTGGTACGGCAGGGTTGAATCGGGCGACTACTGGAGCCAGGCGCAGCTACGCATCGCTGAAATCCTCGTCAGGCAGGGTGATGTCGATGCCATGCAGGACCATATGCGGATCCTGCGGCAAAAGGACCCCGCGCAAAGTGTCACCTATTACCTGCTCGAAGGGCAGGTATTGTCAGATGCGCAACTCAATGAGGAAGCCTTCGAGCTCTATGGCAAGGCACTGCAGGCCAGTCCGGACAATGTCGACTTGTTGTATGCGCATTCACTGGCCGCCGAGCAGCTGGGGAAACTCGAGATCGCTGAAAGGGACATGCGCCGTATTCTCGAAATGGATCCCGACAATGTGCGCACCCTGAATGCCCTTGGTTATACGCTGGCTGACCAGACCGATCGCTATGAAGAGGCGTTGATCTATATCAACAGGGCCTACGCACAGGAACCGGATGATCCGGCCATTATCGACAGCCTCGGCTGGGTGCACTATCGCCTTGGTAACCTCGATGAGGCGCACAGACACTTGCAGCGGGCCTGGAATATGACTCAGGACAGCGAGATCGGTGCGCACCTCGGCGAGGTCATGTGGATGCAGGGTGATCGCGAGGGTGCCCGTAAAATCTGGGAAGCCTCGCGCCAGACATCGCCTGATAACCCGGTGTTGCTGGAAGTGATTAATCGTTATAGCCCGTGAAGCGTGTTAGCGGGTTGTTTTTGATCCTGTTGCTGAGCGGTTGTGCAGCAACTCCCCTCCTCAAAAGCAGCCGTTCAGCGGCAGAATTCAACGACTGGCAACTGCAGGGGCGTATTGCCCTGACTCATGGCGATCAAGGTTGGCATGCGAGTTTATTCTGGCAGCAACAGGCAGATGCCTACCAGTTGAAGGTATCCGGTCCGCTGGGGCAGGGCGGTTTTCAGCTTGCCGGTGATGATGCGGGTGTCGTGCTGGTGGATGCCGGGGGGCATTCATCGTTTGCCCTCGATGGTGATGCCCTGCTGTTGCAGGCCACCGGCTGGCAGTTGCCGGTTGTGGGGTTGCGCTACTGGGTGCGTGGTTTGCCGGTGCCGGGTACCGAGGCCACCCGGGTGCTTGATGAGTCGGGTCAGTTGAGCCGCCTTGAACAATCAGGGTGGGTTATTAATTACCAGCGTTATCAGTTGGTTGAAGGCGCGGCCGTGCCCTCGAAACTGCAGCTTGCGCGGGACGATATCAGTGTGCGGTTGGTCATTAATCAGTGGCAACTGGGCCCCGCAGTGGCGACATCGCCATGACTGTAGTAATCCCGGTCACAGCCAATGGTCCGTGGCCTGCCCCGGCCAAGCTCAACCTGTTGTTGCACGTGGTCGGGCGGCGTGCCGACGGTTACCACGAACTGCAGACGGTGTTTCAGTTCCTGACCGTTAGCGACTGGTTGTATTTCGATGTCCACCAGCAGACCGGTATAGAACTTGTCGGGGAACCGGCCGGTGTACCGGCAAATGCTGATCTGTGTGTGCGGGCGGCTACCCTGTTGCGGGATGCCACCAGCAGCCAGGCCGGCGTTACGATTTATAACGACAAGCGCCTGCCGCTGGGAGGCGGTCTGGGCGGGGGCAGTTCCGACGCGGCGACCACTCTGCTGGTGTTGAATCGGCTCTGGGGGCTGGATCTGCCGTCTGACGAGTTGGCACGGCTGGGACTCTCTCTGGGTGCCGATGTGCCGGTGTTTGTCCATGGCCGGGCGGCCTGGGCCGAAGGGGTTGGTGAAATACTGACACCGGTGACCCCGCCAGAAGCATGGTATTTGGTGCTGGTTCCACCGGTAAGCATATCAACTGCCGCAATTTTTTCCGATCCGGGTTTGACACGGGACACGCCCCGAACGAAAATACCCGACCTTCTCTCGGGCGTGGGTCAGAATGACTGCGAGGCTGTTGTACGCTGCAGGCATCCGGAAGTGGCCGCGGCACTCGACTGGCTGAATGGTTTTTCAGCGGCGCGGTTGACCGGTACCGGTGCCTGTGTCTTCGCTGCGTTCGACACGCAGGCCGATGCACAGGCGGTGGCCGCGCAACTGCCGGCGAGCTGGTCAGGCCTTGTGGCACAGGGTACCAATCGCTCTCCCTTGCTGGCCGCAATGGAGTGAACAGGTAACAGTCCCGCGCGGGTGTGTCACTAACAAATTAATTGGGACGTCGCCAAGTGGTAAGGCCCGGGGTTTTGATCCCCGTATGCGCAGGTTCGAATCCTGCCGTCCCAGCCAAGCATGAACATCGCACAGCGGTGAGTACGGCAGGATGAGAACCTCAAGGTTCGACAAGTGTGCGTAGCACACTTGAACGTTGTCGCGCAGCGACAGCGGCCCGAAGGGTGAGGCGCGTAGCGACGAATAATCCTGCCGTCCCGGCCAGGCATGAACATCGCACAGCGATGAGCACTACGGCAGGTAGAAATTTGATCCCCTCTCCCTCCGGGAGAGGGCCAGGGAGAGGGGATGCATCCGGGCAGTTAATCTGTTCTGATCCCCACTGCCTATCCCTCTCAGCAGGAGAGGGAGTACAACCATTGATAGCAGACACATTATGAACTCCATGCACAGCTCTGATTCTGACAGCCAGATTATGGTGTTCACCGGGAATGCGAACCCGAAGCTTGCACAGGCGGTGGTCGAACATTTACAGCTGAGTCTGGGTGCCGCCAGTGTCGGCAGTTTCAGCGACGGTGAAGTGCAGGTAGAGATCGAAGAGAACGTTCGCGGCAAGGATGTTTTCGTGATACAGCCCACGTGTGCGCCGACCAACGATAACCTGATGGAATTGCTGGTGATGATTGATGCCTTGCGGCGCTCATCCGCCCGCAGGATTACTGCGGTGATGCCGTATTTCGGTTACGCGCGCCAGGATCGCCGGCCACGATCGGCACGTGTTCCGATCACTGCCAAGGTCGTTGCGCAGATGATCGGCAATGTGAAGGCTGACCGCGTACTGACCGTTGATTTGCATGCCGACCAGATACAGGGGTTTTTTGATATCCCGGTTGATAACGTATATGCATCACCGATCCTGCTGGGTGATGTGTGGAAGCAGAAATACCCGGATATGGTGGTGGTGTCACCGGATGTCGGTGGTGTCGTCAGGGCTCGGGCGCTGGCAAAACGCCTCGATGATGCCGAACTGGCGATTATCGATAAACGCCGGCCGCGTCCGAATGAAGCGCGGGTGATGAATATTATCGGTGAGGTTGAAGGGCGTACCTGCGTACTGGTCGATGACCTGGTCGATACTGCAGGCACCTTGTGCCTCGCGGCAATGGCGCTGAAGGACGAGGGCGCAACCCGTGTGGTCGCCTACTGTACGCACCCGGTATTGTCCGGTCCAGCCGTTGATAATATCGAGGTGTCGGAACTGGATGAACTGGTGGTAACCGACACCATACCGCTACAGGATAATGCGCAGGCCTGCAGCAAGATAAGGCAGTTGAGTATTGCGACCATGCTTGCAGAAACCATGCGTCGTATCAGTAACGAAGAGTCAGTCAGCTCGCTGTATATGGATTAACACCTGATTCGTGGCACCGTTGTTTGCGCAACGGTGCCGCATCCAGTCTTCCCTGGTCGCGGGGAAGACTTTTACCGCACCACAAGGTGCATTTTAATCTGGAGAAGTAACATGGCTACAAGTTTTGAATTGAATGCCGAGCCACGCAGTGACCTGGGTAAGGGTGCGAGCCGCCGCCTGCGTCGTGCAGGCAAGGTACCGGCCATCATCTATGGTGGAAACAAGGATCCCGAGGCGCTGACGCTGTCGCATAACGAGGTGCTGCGTAACCTCGAGAATGAGGCGTTTTACTCGCATATCCTGACGATCAAGAGCAGCGCTAACGAGACGCAGGCTATCCTGCGCGATCTGCAGCGTCATCCCAGCAAGGCGATCATCATGCACATGGACCTGCAGCGCGTCAGTGCGACAGAAACGCTGAGAACAAATGTACCAATACACATTATCGGTGAAGATGTCGCACCGGGTGTGAAAGAGGGTGGCCTGGTCTCGCACGACCTGACGGATGTCGAGGTCGAGTGTTACCCCCAGGATCTGCCTGAATATATCGAGGTGGACATCTCTGCACTCGAAGTGGGTGATTCCATTCACCTCTCGGCCCTGAAGGTGCCTGAAGGCGTTACGCTGACAGAGCTGGAACGTGGCGAGGATCACGATGCCTCTGTTGTTTCCATCCATGTCAAGCGCGTTGTTGAGGAGATCGAGGAAGAGGCACCACCGGCAGCCGAGGCGGGTGAAACCGGTGAGGAAGCGAAGGGCGAGGGTGAAGGCGAAGACTGACCGGTTGCTGAACGTTGGCTGGCATAATACAGCTCGTTGCCGGGCTGGGTAATCCTGGAGAAAAGTACGAACAGACCCGGCATAACGCCGGGTTCTGGTTTGTGGATGAAGTTGCCCGCCAGGCAAATGCGCGCTTCAAGTCAGAAACCAGATACAAGAGCGAGGTTGCACGCTGCTCGATTGCGGGGAGTGACTGTCGCCTGCAAAAGCCCATGGACTTTATGAACCGCAGTGGACTGCCGGTGGCATCACTGGCCGCTTTTTACCAGATTCCGCGCAGCAGCATCCTCATCGTGCATGACGACCTGGATCTGCCACCGGGTACTGTGAAACTGAAAAGAGGGGGTGGCCACGGGGGACATAACGGCCTGCGTGACCTGATTCCGCATCTTGGGGGTAATGATTTCCTGCGCTTGCGTATCGGCATAGGACATCCCGGCCATCGTGATGATGTCGTGGGTTATGTGCTGAAGAATGCCTCCCGCGATGAGCGGGCCGTTATTGACCAGGCGATAGACGAAGCCGTGAAGGTGTTGCCGGATATTATTTCAGGTGATTTCGACAAGGCGATGAAAGAGTTGCATACGGCGAAATAAAAGCCATTTGTGGTACACGTTGATGGGCGAGCTGTACTTTCCCCATCCTGAAATGCTTTAGATAACTGGATAAATATGAGCGTCAAATGCGGCATCGTAGGTCTTCCCAACGTAGGCAAGTCCACCCTGTTCAACGCCCTCACCGAGGCGGGTATTCAGGCGGAAAATTACCCCTTCTGCACCATAGATCCCAATGTCGGCATTGTCCCGGTGCCGGATCCGCGCCTCGACCGGCTGGCTGAAATCGTCAAGCCACAGAAGATCATCAGCACTACCATGGAGTTCGTCGACATCGCCGGACTGGTTGCCGGCGCATCAAAGGGTGAAGGACTGGGCAACAAGTTCCTGGCCAATATTCGCGAGACCGACGCCATCTGCATGGTGGTGCGCTGCTTTGATGATGACAACGTTGTACACGTCTCCGGCAGTGTCGACCCGATGCGTGATATTGATGTCATCAATACGGAGCTTGCACTGGCAGACCTGGAAACTGTAGAGAAAGGCATCAACCGCGCTGGCAAGATTGCCAAGAGCGGTGACAAGGAGGCCAGGGCAAAACTGGCCGTTCTGGAGTCTGTTCGCGACCATCTTGATGCCGGCGGGCTGATCAGCGGCATGGCGCTTGATGATGAGCAGCAGGCGCTGCTTTATGACTTGCATACACTGACATCCAAACCGGTGATGTACGTTGCCAATGTCAGCGAGAATGGCTTCGAGAATAATTCTTACCTGGATACGGTGCGTCGCCGGTCTGTGGAAGAGGGCGCCGAGACTGTCGCAGTTTGTGCCGCAATCGAGGCGGAGCTGGTGGAACTCGACCGCCAGGAACGCAAGGAATATCTCGACGACCTGGGGTTTGACGAGCCCGGGTTGAACCGCGTAATCCGTGCCGGATACAAGCTTCTCAAGCTACAGACCTATTTCACTGCCGGGGTAAAAGAGGTCCGCGCCTGGACCACGCATGTCGGTGCCACCGCGCCACAGGCCGCCGGTGAAATTCACACTGATTTCGAGAAGGGTTTTATCCGCGCCGAGGTGGTCGCCTACGACGACTTCGTCAGTTACGGGGGCGAACATGGTGCAAAAGAGGCCGGAAAACTGCGTTTGGAAGGCAAGGACTACATAGTACAGGACGGTGATGTCATGCATTTTCGCTTTAACGTCTAGCATTTTTGGCGCCTTAACCCGGTACGCCGCGAAACTTGTCCAGAGCCACTGTTTTCAGGTAATCTATCGCACCCTTGGCTACGTAGCTCAGCCGGTTAGAGCACAGCATTCATAATGCTGGGGTCGGTGGTTCAAGTCCACCCGTAGCTACCATAACCTATTGTT
>Ga0316192_10001875_pt1 | contig 15510 bp, 13 predicted proteins | sample MerIslwburrow_MG_FD_204931 | JGI IMG/M metagenome (GOLD analysis project Ga0316192, IMG submission 204931) | Coastal sediment microbial communities from Maine, United States - Merrow Island worm burrow | ecosystem: Environmental > Aquatic > Marine > Coastal > Sediment | place: USA: Maine...
GGGGCAACGCGACCAACAGGGACTGTTTCCGCAAGGCAGCCTGAATCGTCGGGTGGAAGACACACTGACACGCTACTCCGTGGCGATGCAGGCCTATGCGTCCCCGGCAGGCAAGGGTAGCACCGGGGACAGCAAGCTATCGACATGACACCGGCAACCGAACCCTCCACCATCAGGCGCATTGCCGTCACCCTGGACGCATCCGAGTCAGGCCGGCCGCCGCTGGAAACCGCGGCACGGCTGGCTGCAATTCTGGGTGCTGAGCTCGAGGGTGTCTTCGTTGAAGATATCAACCTGATACGTTTGTCCGGGCTGCCGTTTCTGCGCGAAGTCCGGCCCTGGTCGATTGCCGACGAACAGATAAGCAGCCAGCGCATGCAGCGGGAACTGCGCACGCTGGCGCGCCGCGCCGAACAGATGCTTGAACGGGTGGCCCGGGAGACGGGCGTGCCCTGGTCGTTTCAGGTATGGCAGGGGCGCCCCGAGGCCACCTCGCTGCTGAAGGCTTTTGGTGCGGATATACTCAGTCTGGGTCGGGTAAGCACACGGGTCTCCTCACGCATGTTTGCCACGGCGCGGCGCATCACGCCCCAGTCCCGCAAAACGGACGCCTCCATCAGCGTGCTGTTCAGTGGCTCGGAGCAGGCCGCCCGGGCAGTGGCCACGGCCTGTAGCCTTGCCAGGGAAATGGGCGCGCGCCTGACCGTCATGTTGCCCGCAAGCCCGGCGCAGGCCATGCCGGTATTGAAGGAGCAGGCGCTGGCGATTCTGAAACGGCACGCGCAGCTGGCCCGTTTTGTAGAGCTTGCCGGCACTGACGCGCAATCCCTGCGACAAGCCTCGGATACAGCCACCATGAGCATCCTGATTGCGGAAGCGGAACACCCGCTGTTACAGCAGGCCGGTCTGGACCAGTGTCTGGACGCGTTGTTCTGTCCCGTGCTACTGGTACGCTGATTGCGACAGCGACTGACTTTGGTGGCTCATAGATGAATTGAGGCAATCTTTCTGCGACAGGCATCAGTATCAATGCTTGCCTGTCAGCCGATTATTTCAATACCGTGACGACAGCATCGTCCTCACAGGTGCCAATCACTAGCGGCGTGACAGGTATGTTGTTATCTGTTTCGTTTCCCGGGGTGACTCAACAGGGACTGCAGATGCAGCGCGTTATGCACGGCATGGCCGTGCTGATCGTTGTCAAAGTAGCAATGAATGGAGTGGCCGTTGCGCGCCCAGCTGGTAAAGGCATCGGCCCAGCCGGCCAGGGTGTGTTCGTTATAACTGCCCTGGTAGGCGCCGTCAGGTCCATGCAGGCGCACGTAGACGAAGTCGCTGGTCAGCTGTCGTGGTGACAGGTAGCCATCCAGTTCATAGATGCAGAAGGCGGCGTCATGCCGGGACAGCAATTCACAGGTGTGTTCATTAATCCAGCTGTGGTCGCGGAATTCAAAGGCGTAACGGAATTCATGACTCAGGGACGCGAGGAATTCACCCAGTCGTTTGCCGTTGAAGTGCCAGTGCGGGGGCAACTGGAACAGGATCGGGCCGAGCTTGTCACCCAGGGTACTGACCCTGTCCAGCAGCACGGCTAGGGCCTTGCGCGGCTCCCCGAGCTTTTTCATGTGGGTGATATAGCGGCTGGCCTTGACGGCAAAGCGAAAGTCATACGGTGTGCTGTCATACCAGTGCTGCAGTGTCTGCTGTTCCGGGAGGCGATAGAAGGAGCTGTTGATCTCGACGCTGCGCAATCGTTGTGCATAGTAATCCAGCATCCGGTTGCTGTTCAGATGCTCCGGGTAGAAGGGTCCTTTCCAGTGATCGTATGACCAGCCGGAGGTGCCGATATGAATCTGCGTGTGTGTACCCTCCACTGGCAATTCGCGTTAACCCTTGATGCAGATGACGGGTTTCAGTTTTGCTACCTTGCGCGCCAGCCCCGCCGCGTCTGCGGCATCGACCACGGCGTTGACATCCTTGTAGGCACCCGGCGCTTCCTCGGCCACACCGCGTGAAGACGGGCTGCGAATGATGATGCCCTGTTCAAGCAGGGTGTCCGTCACCTGGCGTCCCTGCCAGAGCTTGTAGGCCTTGCGGCGGCTCATGGCACGCCCGGCCCCATGGCAGGCCGAGGCGAACGACAGGGCCTCGCCTGCACGATTGCCGGCGAGGATGTGCGAGGCCGTGCCCATGGAACCACCGATCAGTACCGGCTGGCCGCTGTCGCGAAAGTCCGCGGGCAGGTCCGGGTGCCCGGGGCCAAAGGCACGGGTCGCGCCCTTGCGGTGGACGTACAGCCGCCGCGGCTGGCCGTCGATGAGGTGCTCCTCCCGCTTGCAGGTATTGTGGGACACATCATAAAGCAGCGTCAGTTCGGCCTGCGGAAGGATGCGAGCAAATACCTCGCGTGTCAGGTGCGTGATGATCTGCCGGTTAGCCAGGGCACAGTTGATGGCGGCACGCATGGCGCCGAGGTAGGACTGGCCGGTGTCCGAGTCAATCGGTGCGCAGGCCAGTTCGCGGTCCGGGAGCTGGATGCCATAGCGGTGAGCGCTGATGGCCATGGACTTGAGAAATTCCGTGCCAATCTGGTGCCCCAGCCCCCGCGAGCCGCAGTGGATGCTGATGACAATGTTCCCCCTGGCGAGACCGAAGGTGGTGGCCTTTTCCGGGTCATATATGTCACTGACCTCCTGCACCTCGAGGTAGTGGTTGCCCGAGCCCAGTGTGCCCATCTCGTTGCGCTGACGTTTGCGGGCGTGTAGCGATACCTGCTCGGGTTGCGCACCCGCCATGCAACCCTGTTCCTCGATCCGTTCCAGGTCTTCACGATAGCCCCAGCCGCGCTTCACGGCCCAGCGGGCGCCACCCGAGAGCATGGCCGTCATGCCCCTGTCATCGAGGTGAATATCGCCGGTACTGCCAAGGCCGACAGGGATGGAATGGAACAACGCATCGGCGAGGCGCGCTTTCAGCGGCTCGATATCGGGTCGTTGCAGACCCGTGAGCAGGGTGCGTACACCGCAGGAGATGTCGAAGCCAACCCCGCCGGCTGATACCACGCCGCCCTGGTCGGCGTCGAAGGCCGCCACGCCGCCGATCGGGAAGCCGTAACCCCAGTGCGCATCGGGCATGGCAAAGGAGGCCATGACAATCCCCGGCAGGGCAGCCACATTGCTGACCTGTTCGCGGACCTTTTCATCCATGGCCTCAATCAGCTCACGGCTGGCAAAGAGTATGCCGGGCACGCGCATATCGCCCTGCGGTTCGATGCGCCATTCATAGTCCGATATGCGCGTCAGTGTCGAGGTGTCCATTGTCCGCTCTTGTCTGTCATTCTAGACGTCGACCACGCATTGTGCGCGCCATTCGCCGGGCCGGTCCTCGCGCACGGCCAGTTCCGTGTAGGTTGCCCCCTTGACCTCCGCCGCGGGCTGGTGGCGTGCGATGTCGATGGCTTCACCGCAGGCGCTGGCATGCAGGCGGGTGCCGTCAATTTCCACACTGAACCGGCAAAACAGCAGGCGGCGCGTCGCCATTTCATAGACCAGCGCGTTGAGCCAGTCGACAAACAGCAGCTCCAGGTCGGGGCCCTCGCAGTCGATGCTGACTGACTCGCGGCAGTTGACCGTGGACGGATCGGTGATCACCGCCGTGAGCGCGACGGCTGCTGCCTCGAAAGCTGCTTCACGGCTGCCACCGCGACCGCGCACACCGATGTCGGCCTCGTGATGGAAGTGTTCCCACATGCTGTCAGCTGTTGCTGTCCGCTTGCTGTGCTTCAAGGTCCAGCTTCTCGAGAGCGATCTCTCGCATGCGGAATTTCTGCAGTTTGCCCGTGACGGTCATCGGAAACTCGTCCACGAACCAGATGTATTTCGGTATCTTGAAGTGGGCAATCCGGTCCTCGCAAAATTCACGGATTTCTTCCTCCGTGGCCGTGGTGTCCTCGTGCAGCTGGATCCACGCCATAATTTCTTCACCGTAGTATTCATCGGGGATGCCGAACACGGCGATTGCGGCGACCTTGGGGTGGGTGAAGATGAAGTCCTCGATCTCGCGCGGATAGATATTCTCGCCGCCGCGGATAATCATATCCTTAAGGCGTCCGGTAATCCTGACGTAGCCGTCGTCATCCATGCTGCCGAGGTCGCCGGAGGCCAGCCAGCCACGCTCGTCGATCGCCTGCGCGGTCGCCTCGGCATCGCCGTAATAGCCACGCATGATGTGATAGCCACGGAAACAGATCTCGCCGACAGTGCCGCGCGGCACGGTATTGCGGGACTCGACATCGACCACCTTGACCTCCTGGTGGGGCAGGTTGGTGCCGACGGTTTCAACGCGGTGTTCCAGGGTATCTTCCCGTGTCGTCAGGTGTGTCAGGGGCGAGGCTTCGGTCTCGCCATAACCGATGAGAATCTCGCTGCAGTGCATGTCCTGCATGACGCGTTGCATGAGTGCCGGTGGACAGGCGGCGCCCGCCATGATGCCGGTGCGCAATGTCTCCAGCCTGAAGATGCCGAATGATGGCAGCTCCAGCTCGGCAATGAACATGGTGGGTACGCCATGAATGGCGGTGCAGCGCTCGGCGTCCACGGCTTTCAATGTCTCCGTGGCATCGAAGTGTTCACCGGGCATGACGATGCAGGCACCGACCGACAGACACAGCAGGTTGGCCAGCACCATGCCAAAGCAGTGATAGAACGGCACCGGTACGGCAAGACGATCGGCGTCGGTGAAATGCATCGCCCGGGCTGAAAACCAGGCATTGTTGAGGATGTTGTGATGTGTCAGCAGTACGGCCTTGGGGAAGCCGGTGGTCCCGGAGGTGTATTGAATGTTGATGGGGTCATCCATGTCCAGGGAAGCACTGGCGGTCGCCAGATCCTCGGCGCTAATGGCCTCAGCGGCCGCCAGTACCTCCGCCCAGGTGGTAAAGCCGGGGTGCGGCCGCCCGGTCTGTTCAGGTGCTGCCGGATCATAGAGCACCACCCGCCGCAGTGCCGGCAGCTTGGGGTTGTTGATTTCCTCAGCCGTACTGTCTGTAAGCTCCGGCAGCAGCTCGCAAAGCATGGCGACATAATCGCTGTTGCGGAAACCGGAAATCATGAACAGGCCATTCACCTCCGAGCGCTGCAGCGAGTAGGCAAGCTCTGCCGAGCGGTAGGCGGGGTTGATATTCACCAGGATGGCACCGATACGTGCCGTGGCGAGTTGCAGTAGCAGCCATTCAATATTGTTGGTCGACCAGATGCCGATACGGTCGCCGCGTATGAAGCCGCAACCGAGCAGGCCACGCGCCAGGGGTTCTACCTCGGCCTCCAGCTGCGCATAGGTCAGGCGCCGGCCCTGCGCCCTGGATACCACTGCCTCGTTTTGCGGGAAGCACTCGAGGATAGCGGCCAGGTGCGCGGGGATGGTACTGCCAAGTAACGGCTCCTTACCGCCGCGATGACAGTAACTGAGTGCTGACATTCATCACCCCCGGGTTGCTATCAATAGTGACACTGGCTCAATGCTCGACCTCTGCCCAGTAGCTGTCGACGCTGTTTTGCAGTTCCTGCAACAGCTGTTCATTGCGCTGCGGTTGAAACAGGTGTGCAAAGCGTCCCTGTTTCTCCAGGTAGACCTCGACGGGCTGGCGCTGTTTTGGAACTTTTGTGTGCAGCACCTTGCCATCGACGTATTCCTTCAAGGGCCAGACGCCGGTGCTGACGGCCAGCTTGCCGATGTCGGCCGATTCGCGCGGATCATAGTCCCAGCCGGTCGGGCAGGGGGCCAGCGCGATAATCAGCCGCGGGCCTTTCAGTTGCATGGCCTTTTCAACCTTGCGCGCCAGGTCCAGCGGTTCGGCACCGATGACGGTCGCCACGTAGGCCGGCTTGTGTGCCGCCCAGATGGAAAACAGGTCTTTCTTGTAACCGGCAAAGCCATGCGGCCCCTTGCTGGTTGCGGTCCTGGCGGCGTGCGGTGTGGCGCCCGAGAACTGCTGACCGGTGTTGCCATAACCCTCGTTGTCGTAGCAGATGTAAATGAAATCCAGGTCGCGTTCCATGGCGCCCGAGGTTGACGACAGTCCCATGCCGTAGGCCGCACCGTCGCCGGTCAGCACCACCACCTGCAGGTCTTCCGCCACGGGCAGGCGTTGTTGTTCGATAAGGATGTCCAGCGCATCGCGGATGCCCTGTGCCCCCGCCGGTGCCGAGGCCATGGCGGTGTACAGCCAGGAACCACGGAAGGGGGTGAACGGATACACCGCCAGCAGGGTCATGCAGCCGGCGGCATTGACGAACACCGTGTTGGGACCGAGGATGTCGTAGATCTCGTGCAGGGCTTCGAGGCCGCCGCAGCCCGAACACATCGGCGTACCGGTGCCGAGCAGATGTGTGGAGGGCAGATCCTTCATGCGTTTGAAGCGGCTTTCGTTCATTGTCCGGACTCCAGCTCGTTGCGCTCTGCATGGGCGATGGCCTGCAGCTTGGTGACTTCCCGGATTTCATCGCGGGTGTAGAGCAATCGCGGCGGCGGCACCACGCCGTCCTCAATCGCCTGGCGGGTCACAGCGGCGATCTCATAGAATTCTTCCGGCGTGATGTCGCGGCCACCCAGACCGCCGATAAAACTGAGCAGCACGGCCGGCGCCCCGGGCTTGCCGTAGAGTGCCGACGACAGCTCGGAATGCAGCACGCCGCCCATGCCCATGGAAATATTCTGATCGACGACGGCAACACCTCGCTTGCCGGTCAGCAGGCGCTGCAGGTGTTCGGCGGGGAACGGCCGCAACAGCCGCGGTCGCACCAGGCCGACCGCCTGGCCCGCATCACGCAGTCGATCCACGGCATCCCGGGCCTTGCTGGCAAAGGAGCCGATCATGACAAACACGATATCGGCATCCTCGCAGCGGTAGGCCTCGACCGCGTCATGGCGGCGCCCGAAGACATCAGCGAAGGCCGCGGCGGCCTCGTCATACACGCTGATGGCATTCAGGGCGGCAAGGTGGCATTCATAGCGGAAATAGGAATAGGGCGTGCCGCTCAGCACGGCAACGGCCTGGCTGGTCGGGGCGCTGGCGCTGAAGCGGGTGCTCTGTGCATCAAAAGGCGGCAGGAAACGACTGATGGACTCCAGTTCCGGGATCTCCACCGGTTCCCGGGTGAAGGACAAATAAAAACCATCGAGGTTGACGATCACCGGCAGGCGCACCCTCTGGTCCTCGGCCAGCCGGTAGGCGATCAGTACACTGTCGAGTACTTCCTGACAGCTGGCGCAGTGGATTTGCAGGAAGCCGCTGTCGCGTGCCGCCATGATGTCGGTATGGTCCGGCTCCAGTGTCAGGGGGGTGGCGAGGCCGCGTGACACGTTGACCATGACAAAGGGCGCGCGCCAGCCTGCGACGGTGTAGACCATTTCCATGCCGTACAACAGGCCCTGGCTGGAAGTGGCGGTAAACACCCGCACGCCGCTGGTCGCCGCGGCACCCGCCGCGGTGATCATGGAATGTTCGGATTCCAGCATCACCATGCGGCCCGGTATCTCGCCCCGGTCCAGCCAGGCCGCCAGGGTTTCGATGATCTCTGTTTGCGGCGTAATGGGAAAGGCCGGCACGTAGTCGACGCTGGCGAGTCGTGCACCCCAGGCTGCCGCAGCGTTGCCGGTCAGGAGTGTGCGTGTCATGCCGGTGCCTCGTCCGCGGCCTGTGCGATGTGCTCGGGGATCGCCTCGATGGCATGGGGTGGGCACTTGGCCACGCAGATCAGGCAGCCCTTGCAGTGGTCATAGTCGATGTCGGGCCGGCCGTCGGCATCCACCGCAATCGCGCTATCCGGACAGAAGGTGCTGCATACCCACCAGCAGCGGCTGCAACGGTCATAGTCAATCACCGGGCGCAGGGTACGCCACAGACCTGTTTTCACCTCGACACTGGTGGCGGCCGCATGGATGCTGGGTGCCGCCCTGTCGACATCCTCGACCGTCATGCTGACCCAGTCAGGTCGGACATAGCCGCTGGCGCTGTGCGCCTTGCCCTCGGTGACGGTGCCGGCATGCGGCTCCATCAGGTCATAGGCTTGCAGCGCGCTCTCTGTGTTCTTCTCTACCAGTTGTGAGCCGAGTGCGCCGAGCTCAGCCTGGATCGCACCGGCCAGGGCGTCACGACTGATGACGCCGACCAGCCTTGCAGCAGCGCCGGCGCAGGTGGTGCCCACGAATGGCAGCTCGGCACGGTCCTCGACCTCTTCCATGGCAGGCAGGATCAGGACCGTTCCCGCCAGGTTGAGGCGCTGTTGCCAGTCTGTGGCGCTGGTATGGCTGTTGATGAGTATCAACGTGTGTGCATCCAGTCCCTGCAGCACCCCGGCCGCGGGTATCGGCACCAGGCTGTCATCGGCAACCACGACCAGGTCCGGGTGATGGATAACGCCGCGTTCATTGATGGTCTGGCGCGAAGCGCGCACGTAGGCAAAGATCGGCGCACCGCGGCGCTCGGCGCCGTAGCGGGGTGCATCCTGCACCTCAAAATCCTCGAGGAAGAAGGCGGAGCCCAGAATACGGCTCGCGGTCTTCATTCCCTGTCCACCCCGGCCATGAAATCGGATGCGATACATCACACCTCCTGGCTGCTATCCGTTGGCGACTCAACTGCAGGGAGTCGCGTGGACGATGCGTTATACAAATCCCGGCGCTGTTGAGAACAATGAGTAGCGCCGGTAGCTCATCGCCTTTTTAACCCGTGCCAGCGCCATCTCCACCGCGGCCTCGCGTGGCGAGAGTTTGCGCCTTGTCGCGTCCTCCAGCACCAGCCGGGTATTACGCCGCAGTTTATCTTTAATGGCCTGCAACACCGTGCCTTCGTTGGCGCCGTGATATTCCATGGCAGCGCAAATGACCCCGCCCGCGTTGGCAATAAAATCCGGTACGCAGAGAATACCCCGTTCTGCCAGCAGTGCCTCTGCCCCAGGGGTGATCGGGATGTTGGCGCCCTCGATCACCAGTTTCGTTTTCAGCCGCTGCGCGTTCTTCTCATGGATAACGTCCGGTCGTGCAGCCGGAATCCAGATATCGCACTCGATGTCGATGACGGCATCGCGCTCCAGCGGGGTGGCATCGACATACTCGCCGAGTGCACCGCCGGCCGCCTTGATTTCACAGAGACGGACAACGTCCAGACCGTCAGGATTGTGAATGGCGCCGCGGGAGTCGGCGGCGCCGACCAGCACGGCACCCATGTCCGTGAGGAAGCGCGCCGTGTGCATGCCGACCGCGCCGAAGCCCTGCACCACGAAGCGTGCATTGTTCAGCTCGAGGTCGCAATATTCCCGTGCCACATCGGCGACATGGCTCAGTCCCCAGCCGGTTGCGCCGATCTCGTCCAGCGGGATGCCGCCGATCTCGCGCGGCAGTGCCACGACACGGCCGATCTCATCCTGTACCCAGGACATGCATTCCTCGTCGGTGCCCATGTCCGGTGCGAAGATATAGTCCTCGGTATAGCGCAGGGCATTGGCCAGTGCACGTATCAGCCGTTCCTTGTCCTGCTTCGGCATTTTGGGATCGCCGTACAGCACCGCCTTGCCACCGCCGTGGGGCAGGCCGGCAGCGGCGTTCTTCAGCGTCATGGCCCTCGCCAGCCGGATGCATTCCTCGGTAGTCACGTCCACCGCCATGCGCACACCGCCGATAGAGGGGCCCAGGGCGACATTGTCGACGACCAGCACCGCGCGTAACCCGACCGAGGGCTCATGTACGTGGATGGTTTTCAACGGGCCCAGTTCGTCGGCGAATTCAAAGGCATCGATCATGTGATCATTCCTGTTGCAGGGAGAAAAACGAAACCCGGCACATACCGGGTTTCTGTACTGGCCACCTCGATAGTTCAATCAACCTTGACGCTGTGACGCCTTGCCTTCTTCAGCGCCTGTTTGGTTTCCTTGTTGCCTTCTTTGGCCATGGCACTTTCTCCTTGATATATGGGTTACGCAAACATGCAGGGTTGTATGTGAACGCGGAACCTGGATGTAAAAAATAACGCTTCAATACACTTACAAATATAGTCTGTTGTCCGCGATAAGCAATGCACTATCGACAGTCAGCAAGCGCGTCTGTTTAGCCTGTAGTGGACGACAGGATCCTGTTGTGGGGTGCAGCGCCGATACACTGTTCAATCTGTTCGTGGTGCAGGGTTTCCTGTTCCTCGAGTGCGCTGATCAGACGTGCCAGTTCATCCGGGTGTTCCCTGATTACGGCAAGTGCGCGTTGTTCGGCCTCCTGTAACAGCGTCTGTACCGCGTGATCCACCACTTCAGCCGAGTGTTCGCTGTAATGGCGCGGCTGGGCGATCTCGCGCCCGAGGAAGGGGTGTTCCTCGCTTTCGCGTAGATCAACGGGCCCGATCTCGTCGGACATTCCCCAGCGTGCCACCATGGCACGGGCCAGCGTGGTCGCCTGGTGGATGTCGTCCTCGGCGCCGCTGCTCATCGTCTTGAGTAGCTCCTTTTCGGCACTGCGTCCACCGAGGATAACGACCAGCCTGTCGCGGAGATACTCTTCCGATAATGTATGGCGTTCCTCTTCCGGCAGTTGCTGGGTGCCACCAAGGGCGCGGCCGCGCGGGATGATAGTGACCTTGTACAATGGATCGGCGTGGGGCAGAAACCAGGCCACCAGCGTATGCCCGGCTTCATGCACGGCAAGCCGGTGGTGCTCCTGCGGCTGGATGGCCAGGGTGCGTACCGTGCCCAGCAGCACCTTGTCGCGCGCCTCCTCGAAATCCTGCATCAGGACCTCGCTGCGTTTCTTTCTGGCGGCGAGTATGGCTGCCTCGTTGGCCAGGTTCTTGATGTCAGCACCCGAGAAACCGGGACTGCCGGCCGCGATCTTGTCGAGGTCGACATGCTCGCCAAGCGGCATCTTGCGGGTGTGCACCTTGAGTATGGCAACCCGGTCCTTGCGATCCGGCAGATCGAGTACCACGTGCCGGTCAAAGCGGCCCGGCCGCAGCAGGGCAGGGTCGAGCACGTCCGGCCGGTTGGTGGCCGCCAGCACGATCACGGCTTCATGACCGGAAAAGCCGTCCATTTCCGCCAGTATCTGGTTGAGTGTCTGCTCGCGTTCGTCGTGGCCGCCACCCAACCCGGTGCCCCGGGTACGGCCGATACTGTCCAGTTCATCGACAAAGACGATGCTGGGGGCATTCTTTTTTGCGGCATTGAACAGATTGCGCACCCGGGCGGCACCGACGCCGACAAATACCTCGATGAACTGGGAACCGGATATCGAGAAAAACGGTACCCCGGCTTCACCGGCGAGTGCCCGTGCCAGCAGGGTCTTGCCAGTACCGGGAGCGCCCATCAGTAATACGCCATGCGGTATTTCTGCGCCCAGCCGGTGAAAGTTTTCAGGGTGCTTGAGAAACTCAACCAGCTCGGTGACTTCATGCTTGGCATTTTCCTGACCGGCGACATCGGCAAAGGTCACTTCGGGTTGTTCCGCATTCTGCGCCGGGGCTTCGAGAAACTTCTTTAATTCATCCGGCCCGCCCAGTCGGCCGCCCAGTGCGCGTGACGTCCGCTGGAAGACCCAGAAGAAAAACAGCAGCAGGAACAGCCAGGGGAGCAGTGACAGCAGGATGGCGAGGGGGCCGCTTTTACCCGCTTCGCCGCTGACCTTGAGCTCGATGCCCTGTGACTCGATCAGTGGCAGCAGGGACTCGTCGCCGAATGCGGGCAGGCGTGTACTGAAACGTTGTGCGATTTCACCGCGCGGTCCAAGCGCCTCGGTCGATTTCAACGTCCCGCTGGCGACATCACCCTGCAGCTGCAGGCTCTCCACGCGACCCTTGTTGGCCAGGTCCTTGAACCGGGTGTACGGGATTTCGTAGCTTGGTTCCGGGGGTACGCTGTATTGAAAGCTCAGGTAGGCCAGTAACAGTAAAGTCGCGATCAGCACATAGGGTGCCCACTGGCGGTATTGCTGCTGGTTGCCGTTGTTATCGTTCATGCGGTATTCGAGACTCCCGTCCAGCTCATCGTAGCGCGCTCCGGGGACACTTGCACCCGCAAATTGAACATAAAATCATGCGGGCTGTTGCTGGATTGAGTCCATGGGTTGCCGCATACTGACTGCAGGCCGCAACTGCCGTGTGCCACAGTATGCCGGCCAGCATCTGGATGCCAATGATGTCAAACGATTACTTCACAACACCGGTTTCGCGGCTGGTCTGGGATAGCCGCTATCGCTACCGCGATGCCATCACGGTCCACGATACAGATATCGATGCTACGTGGCAGCGCGTGGCGCGTGCCGTGGCGGCAGCCGATGTGCAGGAGCGGGACAGCCGTGAACAGGCCTTTTATCGACTGCTCCGGGATTTCAGGTTTCTTCCAGGCGGCCGCATCATGGCCGGTGCGGGTACCGTACGGCGGGTCACGCTGTTCAACTGTTTCGTCATGGGCCGGATCGAGGATTCCATGGAAGGAATCTTTGCGGCACTCCGGGAAGGGGCCCTGACCATGCAGCAGGGGGGCGGTGTGGGCTATGACTTCTCCACCCTGCGGCCCGCCGGGAGCGAGGCGTGTGCGGTCGGCGGGATTGCGTCGGGACCGGTCTCGTTCATGCGTGTCTGGGACAGCATGTGTTCCACCCTGCAGTCGACCGGTGCCCGTCGTGGCGCCATGATGGCGACCTTGCGTTGTGATCACCCGGATATTCTCGAGTTCATTGATGCGAAGCAGGATGCGCAGGCGTTGCGGCACTTCAACCTGTCAGTGCTGGTGAGTGATGCCTTTATGGAAGCGGTGCAGCGTGATGATGACTGGGCGCTGCTGTTTCCCGTGTCTCCGCAGCAAGGCGGCGTGGCTGCGGTGGGCGAAACACGGGTCGTGCGCGATTGGCCTGGCCAGGATGGTCCGGTCACCTGCCGGATCACCCGGGTGCTGCGCGCGCGCGAGTTATGGCAACGGCTGATGCGTGCCAGTTACGACTATGCAGAACCCGGCGTGCTGTTCATCGACCGTATCAACCAGTGGAACAATCTCGGCTACCGGGAACAGATCAGTGCCACCAATCCCTGTGGCGAAATTCCGTTGCCGCCTTACGGGGCCTGCGATCTCGGTTCACTCAACCTGACACGTTTCATCGAGCATCCCTTTGACGGCAATGCGCGCATCAATTTCGATTCACTGCAGGATGCCGCGCAACTGGCGGTGCGTTTCCTGGACAATGTCATCGACGTATCCGGTTTTCCATTGCCGCAACAGCAACAGCAGGCACTGCAGACACGGCGCATCGGCCTGGGCATTACGGGTCTGGCCGACGCCCTGATCATGCTGGGTATCCGCTACGGCTCACCGCCATCCTTTCATCTGGCCGCCCGGGTGATGCAGACGATTTGCCATGCGGCCTACCGCGGCTCGGTACAGCTCGCGCGCGAGAAGGGCAGTTTCCCCGCATTCGATGCGGAGCGCTATTTACAAGGGCGCTTTGTGCAGTCACTGCCCGACGATATTCGCGAGGCCATTGCCACGGCGGGGATACGCAACAGTCACCTGGTGGCGATTGCGCCGACCGGCACCATCAGCCTGCTGGCCAATAATGTCTCCAGTGGTCTGGAACCCGTGTTCGAGTCGCGTTACCGGCGCCGTATCCGGCAACCCGATGGATCGCTGCAGGAGCATGGTGTCGTGGATTACGCCTGCCAGCTGTGGCAGGGCGAGCACGGGCAGGAGACGTTGCCAGCGGCCTTCATCGATGCGCATGCGCTATCGCCGCAGTTGCATCTGCAAATGCAGGCGATGATGCAGCCTTATGTGGATAATGCCATTTCCAAGACCATCAACATCCCTGCGGACTTCGCCATGGCGGAATACCAGTCGGTGTTCGAGCAGGCCTACCGACTGGGACTGAAGGGTTGCACCGCCTTTCGCCCGAACCCGGTTACTGGCAGCGTGCTCTCTGCTGAAGAGGGCGGGCGTGCGCATCCGCACTGCTGCGACCTCGATCGCGAGGCCGACTGATCACGGTGTTACAATGGTTAGTATCAGACAATTTCAGACCCGGACCGGAGCGGGGCATGGAATCATGAACAGTTTCGCTTGTGACATCCTTGCTTGCTTGCCGGGAGACACCTGATGAAGCGTATGCACAGGCCATGAAAGCAGCCATTAAACGCATGCTTGCCGATATCGAGCGGGAGGCTGTCTACACCAGTAGCCTGATCGGCAAGCGCGAACTTGATCCGCGCGTGATGGCGGCGATGGGCAAGGTACCGCGTGAAGCCTTTGTACCACCAGATCTGAAATACCTTGCCTATGACAACGGTCCGCTGCCCATCGGTCACGGGCAGACCATCTCACAGCCGTACATCGTCGCGCTGATGACCGACCTGTTGCAGCCGCAGGCGGAGCACACCGTGCTGGAGGTCGGTACCGGTTCCGGCTATCAGGCCGCTGTTTTATCGCTGCTGGTGAAGCAGGTCTTCACGATTGAGCGTGTCGCGGCGCTTGGCGAGGCCTCGCGGGTACGCCTGCAGTCACTGGGATATAGCAATATTGAATACTGTAGCGGCAATGGCTATGCAGGCTGGCCGGAGCATGCACCCTATGACGGCATAATCGTGACCGCAGCCGCCTCGCATATCCCGCCGGCGCTTGTCGAGCAACTCAAGCCCGGGGGCAGGCTGGTGATACCGGTGGGTTTGCCGCACATGCCGCAGGAACTGCTGCTGGTGGAGAAAGACGATGCCGGGGAAACGCACACCCGGGATATCCTCGGCGTTGCCTTTGTTCCATTGAAAGACGGCGCGTCGTAAGCATGCAGGACCTTACCCTGAGTACGCTGGACCTTGCGATCGTTGCCGTCTACTTCCTGCTGATATTTTTCATCGGTTTTCATATCGCGCGGCGTACCCATAACGCCGAGGACCTGTTTCTCGCCGGACGGCGCCTCGGCTGGGTGCCGATCGGCCTGTCGCTGTTTGCCTCGAACATCTCCAGCACCACCATGATTGGACTCGCTGGCGCGGCCTATACCTGGGGTATTGCCGTTGCGAACTATGAATGGATGGCAGCCCCGATACTGGTGGTGTTTGCGCTGTTCCTGGTGCCGCTGTATCTGAATGCGCGCATTGGCACCGTTCCGGAGTTTCTGGAATATCGCTATGACCGCCATGTGCGCCGCTATTTTTCCCTGCTGACCATTGTTGCGAATATCGTGGTGGACACCGCCGGTACGCTGTTTGCCGGTGCCATCGTGCTGACCCTGTTTATACCGGGACTGGACCTGTTCAGTGCCGCGCTACTGCTGGCCGGTATTGCCGGTCTGTACACGGCGGCCGGCGGGCTTGCCGCGGTGGTCTATACCGATGTCCTGCAGGCAATCATCCTGCTGGCCGGGTCAACGGTGGTCACGGTACTCGCGTTTGCGCAGCTGGATTTTTCCTGGGCATCACTGGTGGCACAAACACCGCCCGCGCACCTGTCGCTGATGTTACCCCTCGCGGATGAAAACCTGCCGTGG
>Ga0316192_10001876_pt1 | contig 15510 bp, 9 predicted proteins | sample MerIslwburrow_MG_FD_204931 | JGI IMG/M metagenome (GOLD analysis project Ga0316192, IMG submission 204931) | Coastal sediment microbial communities from Maine, United States - Merrow Island worm burrow | ecosystem: Environmental > Aquatic > Marine > Coastal > Sediment | place: USA: Maine...
GGCATCAAGAACTGGTACGGGCTGCTCGGCGGGCGGCGCAACCAGTTCCATCAGGACATCCACGAGATCGTCTCTGACCTATCCATCATGATCCGCCCAACGCTGACCATCGTCGACGGGACGCGCGTGTTGATGGAAAACGGTCCGACCGGCGGCGATCCCTCGAATGTCCGCGATGGCAACGCGATCCTAGTCGGCGTCGACCCCGTGGCTACGGATGCCTGGGCCTTCGAGCATCTGTTGCAACGCCCTGGACGACTACCCGACTACCTCTACATGGCCGAGCAGAAGGGGAGCGGCAAGGTCAACTACAAAGATCGCATCAAGGTGGTCACGTGAGCCGGCTGCGCGCTGTCATTGGCCCGGTCCTGAACCGCTGGCTGCGTCTGACCCGGGTACGCATCGCCTCGCAGGTGTTTTTCTTCACCTTGTTCGTATTGGCCGTTTGGGCCACCTGGACGTCGCGATTGGGCGGCTATCCGGTCTCGGCACTGCTCGAACTGGATCCCCTGGTGATGTTCTCGACCGTGCTGGCCACCGGTTATGTCTACAAATTGCTCGGCTGGGGCCTGATCATCGTCGTCATCACGTTCCTGTTTGGCCGCGTGTTCTGCAACTGGATGTGCCCTTATGGCACGCTGCACCAGTTCATTGGCTGGCTATTCGACAATCGGTCAGCTACCCGACGTATCGAGCAAAATCGCTACCACCCGGTCCAGTTTCTCAAGTATTCCATCCTGATCGTGTTCCTGCTGATGTCCGCCATGGGCGCGCTGCAGATCGGGCTGCTCGACCCCATCGTCATGATGTACCGCGCGATGGCCACCTTCTTTGCACCGATACTCGATACCGCGCTCGGTCGGGTAGGCGGTGCGACCGAAGGCCTGGGCGTCGATGGCTCTTTGCTCGATACCCTGAAATTCTCACCGGGCGTGGAACATCGGATCTTTGTCGGGTCTTTCTGGATCGGCATGATCTTTCTGTTCTTCGTCCTGATGAACCTTTGGAAACCGCGATTCTTCTGCCGATTCGTCTGCCCGCTAGGCGCCCTGCTCGGCGTCATTGCCAGCAAGAGCGTGTTTCGCATCAATCGCCTCGTCGACAAGTGCACGGACTGCAACCTTTGCCTGTTACGTTGCGAGGGCGCCTCCGACCCACAGGCGCAGCTTCGGCAAGCGGAATGCTTTGCATGCATGAACTGCATCGACGACTGTCCGGAAAATGCCCTCGAATTCACTGCATTACGCCAAGACCGCAAACAGGTTCGCCCCTATCCCGATCTATCGCGCCGGAAGGTCGTGTTCGCCGGCGCCTTGGGACTGGTCGCTGCACCGGCGCTGCGCAACGACGGCCGCGTGAACGACGAGAACTTCTCCGCCAAGATGATTCGCCCACCCGGTTCGGTCGAGGAGTCGGAGTTTCTAGAACGCTGCATCAAATGCGATCAGTGCCTGAACGTGTGCCCAACCAATGTCCTGCAGCCGGCCACGCTGCAGGAAGGTGGCATCGAGGCAGTCTGGACCCCGGTCATGAATTTCCGCATCGCCCATTGCCAGCTTAAATGCACCTTGTGCTCTGAGGTGTGTCCCACAGGTGCTATCCGGAAGATCGAGGTCGCCGAAAAACTCGGCGAGGGGCCGTATCGAGAACAGGGGCCGGTGCGCCTTGGCACCGCGTTCATCGACACCACCCGCTGCCTGCCGTGGGCCAATCAGGTGCCCTGCGTGGTCTGCGAAGAAGTCTGTCCCGTGGCGCCCAAGGCCATTCAGACTCACGACGAAGAGACGAAAGACGTGTTTGGCAAGATGGTGATCCTGTACAAACCCTTCATCGTGCCCGATCTGTGTATTGGTTGCGGGATCTGTGAAGCGGAATGCCCGGTACAGGATCAACCGGCCGTCTATGTGACCGCGGTAGGTGAAAGCCGCTCCAAGAACCGCAAGTTACTGTTGCGCTCCAGGACCCCTGTGCGCCCCATATGAGGATGTCGAACCATGACCGATGACCACGATACCGACACAGAAGACCAATCGCCGAGCGAAGCCAGTCGGCGCCGTTTCCTTAAAACGGCGTTGGCATCGGCAACCACGGCGGGTGCCACATCCCTGCCCTTGCTGGCTTTGACCGAAGAAAGCTCAGCGTCCCCGGCGGCCAGCAAGACAGTGATGCCGACGCGAGAGCTCGGGAATACCGGGGTTCAGGTACCGATTTTGCACCTCGGCACTGCCCAGCGCCTGGATCCGAGATATGACAAGGTCATGCATCGCTCGTTTCAGGAGGGTGTCACCTGGTTCGATACGGCGTTGTCCTATGGCTGGGGTTCATCGCACCGGGCCATCGCCAACTTCCTGACCCAGATCGACGATCGCAAACGTCTCTGGCTGACCTCGAAATCCGGCTCCGAACGGGTGTCGGGCCTGCAGGAAGGCATCGACGAGGCACTCGCCGAACTCGGCACGGATTACCTCGATCTATATCTCATGCATGGGATCGACGACGTAAGGATGCTGGATCGCGAATACCTTGCACTGGGCGAAAAACTCAAAGCCCAGGGAAAGACCCGGTTCTTCGGTTTTTCCTGCCACGATGGCAATGTGGTCGCCTTGATGAACCGCGCCGCTGAGGTCGGTGGTATCGACGCCATCATGTTTCGTTACAACTTCCGGCGCTATGGCGACCTGGAACTCAATCGCGCCATCGACGCGTGTCATCGCGCGGGAGTCGGTCTGATCGCAATGAAGACGCAGGGGTCTGTGCCACGCGATCTCGAGTCCGTGGCCGGATTTCGATCCAAGGAGTTCACCCTGGGCCAGGCCAAACTCAAATCGGTCTGGGCGGACGAGCGCATCGACTCCATCGTGTCCGAAATGGACAGTGTCCGGTATGTGCGAGAGAACGTTGCTGCGGCACGTTCGGAAAAGTCATTGACGGCCGAGGAGAGTCACCAACTCAACCAGCTCGCCGCCCTGACCGCCGGCTACGCCTGCAATGGCTGCAAACATCTGTGCGAGCAGACCATCGCACGCGACGTCGCGATCGCCGAATCTTTTCGGTATCTGATGTATTTTGAAAGCTACGGAAAGACAGATCGCGCCCGTGACCTGTATCGGGCAATACCGGTTGCCAGGCGCGCGGCATCGGACGAGGAATTGCGCCGGGCCTGCCAGGTGTGCCCCCAGGGAATCGACATTCCCGCACGCCTGCGTCGCGCGCGTGAGTTGCTGGCCTGAACACGAGGACCGAGCACCTGATACGAATGACACGAAGTGGGGCTGACCTCGACCTTCACAGGCGATGAGCGGCGAATGGTTTCAAGTTATAGACCACGATGCGATGAGCGCTAGAGCGATTTGACGCATGGCGAGCGTCAGAGGAACGATAAAACCGGTCTGATTTCAGGCAGTTAATCAACCAAATCGATTTGGGGGTATCTGTGGGGGCATAATCAGCATTTCGCATTTTAAACCATTGTTTTGTAAGGCAATGTGATTGTCGCCGCCTCCACCATTTTTTCTTTATTTGTCAGTTAATTATACTAGATTTCTAAAACTGCACGGAAGTTTGTTTTTAGCTCGATGTGATTTCCCATTATGCAACTTCGATCAACCGCCCGCGCCCGATCCGCCTCCCCAACTGCCGCTTATGAAGACACTGAACGCCAGTTCTGTCCGAGACGAATAATGGCTCAAAAATTAGCCAAAAGTTTCGGCGGCCAAGACCGCTTCAAGCGCGTCGGCCATGCGGGAATCGAAGACGATGCGCTCCTGTTCTAGCCAGACGCCGCGCGCAGCAAGCGCGCGAACCGCAGCCGGGGCAAAGTTGAGGTCGAGGTCTTGGGGCCACGTGGTTGGGAGTCCACACACGTCCGCAAGCTCGAACCAGAATTCGGGAAGAAACCACTTCAGATTCGGTGCGCGCCTGCGTAGATGCAGCATGATTCGCACACCGTTCGGATCTAGGTCACCGAAGTGCACGACGGGGACGCCTTCGATGCGATCCAGCATGTGACCGACGGTGGCGGTGTCCCAACCGGGGACATGCCCCAGTAGCCAGCCCGGTGGTGGGCATAGGTCACGCCACGCCCCCAGGTTCTCAACGAGGAGCACGGCGCGAATGGCCCCCTCGAAGGCCAGACCATCGAGCAAGGCTCGCTCCGGTATCGACACCTCGCCTAGCACCGTCGCGATCCCGCTGAGGTCGACTATTCCATTTGCCGTTCGAGCCGACAGCCCAGCCGGCGGTCGCAACCTGACGGTGCCGTCATGCGAGGTGTCGGTCCCGCCGAGCGCACCCCTTCTCGCTTCCGTGAGCGATGCCTTGGAGTGCGATGCAGTGAGAGAGGCGGCGGTGCGCCGGTTGATGCGATCCGGCAGCTCAGGGATGGCGGCGGCGCGCTCGATATCGAGCAGCCGACCGTAACCGTCGGGCGTCGGTGGCAGCCCCGCAGCCACTAGGTCCGCGTGCACATCGCGCCACGCCGGCCAGACCCGGTCGATCAAGCCCGCAAGCTCTGTTCTTCGGTCCTCGACCACGCCGATCTCGTCGCGGCGACCAGTCGCCCGTGTCCAGGGAAGCTCAGCAAGGGCGTCGTATGCCTGCAACTGCGTGCGTCGGCGTTTGAGGCTGCCACGTGAGAGCAGTTCCAATAACGCCAGGCGTGCGTTGTCGCTTTCCCAGATCACGCTTCTGCCCTCGTTCTTCGCCCGCTGACGAGCACCTCTTCGCGCCCGTCTGCATCGACGCGTCTTACCAGGCGATAGGTCGTATTGCCTTCCGCCCTGGCGACCTCTGGCGCGGCGATAAGCAGCTGTAGGTCGAGCGTCTGGCACAGGTCGAAAAGGACCCCGAGGTTATCGTGGGAGAGACGGTTGGCCTCGTCGAGAAACAAGAAGCGCAGCGACCCATTCGCCCGCTTTCCGCGCAGCAGGTTCGCATCCCGCTCCCACTCGGTGAGCACCACCATCATCAAGGCAGCACCGACGCCGATCGCCTCACCGGTAGATAGACGTGTGGGATTCGCAACCTCCCAGTCGGAACCGGCGGTGCGACGAACCTCGACCTGCAGGTGGACGTATTCACGAAAATCTAGCAGTCGTTGGCCACCCGTGCGCCCGCCGCCGTAGCGCCGAAATATCTCATCGAGAGCTTCCTCGATGGGCAGATTTTCCTCAAACAGCAATCCCTGCACGGCGCCTTCGCGTAGCGCCCGAAGCACCTGCTCCATCCGCCCCACCAACTGAACCTTCACCCGGATCCCCTCAATACTGCCGAAGCTGACGCCCCCGAGGTTCTGGTTCAGGCGGTTGACCTGGCCTCGTGCCTTGCGGATCTGAACGTCAATTCCGCGGGCGACGTCCTCGCTGGTGCCACGCAGATCTTCCTCCTGTCGAGCAAGACGCTCTTCGAGCCCAGTCAGCTGATCGCGCAATCGCAGCAGCGCTTCTCGCGGGTCATCCACTTCCGCCACCTGCGCCGGCAGCCGGCGGCGTAACCAATCGCGCACGGCTAGCCAGAGCTCGAGGTAGACGTCGACAGACTCGAGGTCGGTGCCCGTCTGCTCTTTTTCGGCTCTGGCGAGCAACTCCTGCCCAGCGCTGGCGACGCTCACGCGCTCGACAAGCTTCGTTCTTTGCCTAAGAGCCTCCTGCCAGAGATTGGCGGACCCACGAATCTCGCCCACGCCTCCTTCGCCCCCCGTGAGCTCAGTCGCGTGGAAGTTACTATCGGCCGCTGCTGTTAGTAGGCGCTCCCACCGCTCAACGGCGGGTGTTGCAACGCGCCGCTCGCTGGCAACTTTCTCCTCGGAGTCGACATATTCGCGCCCCGCTTGCTCATGCTCCGCCTCGCGACGCCCCTGGGTGGTCTTCAGGACATCGAGCTCCGCAGCGAGCGCCGTCGCCTCCTCCTTCAGCCGGTGCATCTCGTCACGCGCGGTTGCGACGGCCGCTTCGGTAGGATCTTGAATCTCCATCTCCGTGAAGCGCTGCTCCGCAGCCCGAAGTTGTTCGACGGCCGCCCGGCGACGACCTTCGGCGTCCTGCCATTTGGCTGTTGCGCGCTCGAACTCCTCCTCGGAGGTCTCGACAGAGGCTTCCGCCTCGGCAAGCGCCTCCTCCGCCCGGCGCAGCTGTTCCTCGAGTGCCGGAACGAGCGACCGGTTCGCTTCGAGCTGCGCTGGCGCGTCGTCCCAGCCTAATGCCTCAGCGTTGCCAGAAACGAATTCCATTGCCTCGATCGCGGCATCCAGCCGGTCGCGCTCATCCGAGAGCCGGCTCAGCTCGGTTTCGAGAATCGCGACCTCCGTCTCCGAAAGCGGCGTTCGCCGCAGCACGTCGATCCTATCCTCGACCACCCGGGCGGCTCCACGGCAGCGGTGAATCTCAGCTTGCGCCGCTTGGGCCGCATCGTGGTCGCGATCGAGCGCGCCCCGCCTTTGGTCATGGTCTGGGGGATCGAGCAACACGGCTGTACCGAGCAGACCGCGTAGCGCCTCAATATGTGGTGCAAGCTGGCGGGCAGCCTCCTGATGTCGGGTCACCGCGGCGCGGTGGATCCCCTGTTGCTCTTGGGCCTCCGAGAGCTGACCAAGGATCGCTTCGAGCGAGGTTGCAGGGTCGCCGCCTAGCCAAACGGCGTGACCTGCAAGCAGTGCTTCGCCATCCTCCGCCAAGCGCTCGAGCCGGCGTCGATCCGCCCGAGCGGTCTCGATTTGAGCATCTAGCTCGTCGGCCTCAGCGCGGAGCTCCGCTGCGCGCTTCTCGCGCGCCTTCCGACCGAGGCGAGGACGAGTCGGGATCCGCGTCACGCGGATGGCCCGCTGCTCCGAGACGACTACGTCAGTCGCCTCCGCGCTCTGGCGGGCCGCGCCCGCGCCGAGTCGTGCAGCGTCCTCGTCGCGGCTTACGAGCCACACATCGGAAAGTGACTCCGAGCGGCCATGGACCTGCTTTGCGGCTGTTGCAGGGTCATCTACGACCAGCGCCTGCACCAGTGGCCCCAACCTCGCCTCCAGCACGGCGGCATCTTCGAGAGACGCGTCCTCGAATGCACCGGCCAAGAGCTCCGCACCCAAGGCGTCCTTGAGTCGCAGCAGCTCGGGATCGAACGGCCCACCGGCGGCCAGGAGTTCCCGCGCCGCCGATTGGAGATCCTCTCGTCTCTCGACGAGTTCGGATTCGCTTGCCTTCACCTGGGTGAGGTGCTGCACCACAATCTCGCGCACGACTTGAAGCTCCGGTAACGAAGTCAGGGAGCACCCGAGTTCGTCCGCCAGATGCTTGGCGCGAGTCGCGAGGTCGCGCCAGATCGGTTCGCGATCACTGAGCTCCTTTTGCTGCGCGCGCGCAGCGTCCAGCGTTCGCTGACAGTCAGCCAGGCCCGCCTGAGCCTCGCGGGCTTGCTCAAGGAACCGCTCGCGCTCCCGCTCCGTTTGCTCGAGATGCTCTGTGATCTCGACGCGGGCAGGCCGCTGCCCCGAGAGGGAAAGGCTCAGTTTTTCGGCCTGCTCCCTAGCCTGAGCTTGGCGGCTGGCGAGCTTGCGGGCCTCGGCCAGTTCGGCGGCAATGGTGCTCAGACGCCCGGCCAGCGCCTCCAGGTCCCGAAACCGCCGAAGCTGTTGTAGTGCTATCGGGTGGGCATCATCAGATTCTACCGTCTGATTTGCCATCAGCTCCAGCGCTGCAAGTGCTGCGGCGTGCTCTCGCCTGTGCTCATCGGCATCAGCGAGCCGCTGCCTCGCGTCGCGCCGAGAGCGATCCACCTGGTCGAGCTGCGCCCTGCTCTCCGCCACACGGCCAGAGATGGCTCCGATGGCAAGCTCGTCAGCCTCGAGTAGCCGCTCCGCCTCGCCCTTGCGACGTAGCACTTGCCTATATGCGCCGGCACGGCGATGGAGTTCGTCGAGTCCGCGCTGGAGGTCTGCGAGGCCCCCGCCGGCGCGCTTGTGGTCTTCCCGGCAGCGGTGCAGCGTTGCTCGGCACTGGTTTCGAATCTCCTCCCGCGCCTTGCGGTGATCCAGGGCAATCTGTGTATCGGCTTCGGCCGAAGACAGCTCTTCTCGCCGGCGGGCGACTTCCTCGGACGCCTGCAGCGCCTGCTGAAGATGTCGGAGCCAATCCTCGGCAGCGTTGACCTCCGCTGCCAGAGCCTCGTGGCGAGCTCCCTTTTTGCCCAGTTCATCGCAGACGCGGGCGAGCTGATCCTTGGCCTCTGCAAGCCGCTCCTGTGCCTTGCGCTGTGCCTCCTCGGCTTCGGCCAAGCGGCGCCGCAGTTCATCGGCGCGCTCGCGGGTCGCGAAGAAGGCCGCGGCAAACATGGTCTGCCCTGCCTCGAATACGCCGCCGATCTCGCGCTCGAGCCGCTGCGACTCCTGGACCTCGGTGCGTGTACGTTTGCATGCATCAAGGTTGGCCTTCATGCGCTGCAAGGTGTCGGCTAGCCCGGTCTCCTCCTTCAATAAAAAGGACCGCAGCTCCGATGTCAGCGCCCGCGAGATACCGCCCGTCATGCTGGTACGCAGCATCTCGTTGAGCTTATTGCGCTCTTCGTCCGTTGTCAGGCGCAGCGGCGTCACACCTTGATCGAAAAGAGCAGCAAAGTAGTCGCGCGCGGTGCCGAAGACCTGCATGCGCCCACCGAAGCGTGCGGCGTTCTCGCGAAGCTCACTCAGTTCAGGAACCACTTCGTGGTCACCCTGAGAGAGCAAGAGCACGTCTTGCAGGCGAACATCCGCGTCGAGACCCGAGATGATGAAAGGAGTTGGCTCGACAGATGGCTCGCCTTTTCGCTCCAGGTGCACGCCCGCAATGAGGCGATGATCCGATGCGAGGGCGAAATCGATGGCCGAGTAGGCCGGCCGACCAGGCTCACCCAGGCGTCCCCAGATCCCTTTGTCACCGCCCGTCGCTCCAGTCTCTCCGAGATTCGTGAAACGCAGCCGAGACATGTCCGGGAGAAGCACGACATAGGCCGCGATCATCACCGTTGTCTTGCCGGCACCATTGGCCCCTTCGAGGGCTGTCACGTGCCGGTCGATGAGATACCGCTCGTAGAAGACGCCCTTCCAGTTGACGAGCACGAGGGTCTGGGCGCGGGTACGGCTCATCCGCCTGCCTCCTCCTCGTCGTCCTCGGTTCCATCGTCGTCGCTGCCGTCGTCTCCGTCCTCTTCGTCAGCTTCGTCAGCTTCGCCAAGGGCGATCTCACCGCACTTTACCAGCCGCTCGAGCGCGGCTTTCTGGTCGCTCAGGTCACGGACCGGCTCCGCAAATCGCATCAAAGCTGGACGTAGGCGCAGCATCGCTTCGTCTACCGAATCGATGAACCCGAGGTCCGTGAGTCGCCGAAGGGCCTCGGCGACCTTGGTGCGGACGGTCTCGGCAGCGATCCGTTCGTCGAACTTCCTGCGCCGTGGATTGAGGGTGCGGACAAGCGTTTCCGTTCCCAATAGCCCCGAGAGTCTCTGCAGAAGCGTCTCGCGCTGGACCATACCACCGTGTTGCAGGGTGGCGGGATCCAGGTACATCAACGCGAGCGTCTGTCCGACGAGCATCTCGCCAGCGGTCAGCCGGCGACGGCCGAGTCGATCCCCCGAGGGTAGGAGATAAAAGTACCCGTCCGCCCGCTGCATCAGCTCACAGCCAAACCGCCGATAGAAGGGCTCGAGGTGGTCGAGGGCATCGACGAGGTAGTCATAGGCAGTGCCGTCGTCGCGTCCGACGTGCCGCCCTCGGCGCAGGGCGAGGTCCACCTCGGGGAAGTGCTCGTCGGTGATGGCCTCTTCGAGGGACTGAAAGCTAGAGATGGTCACCGTAGCTCTGCCTCCTTCGGCAGTTCCCAATCCTCCAGTTCCAGACTTGGCGCGACAGTCCGCCACGGGCGCTCGTAGGCGCTACGTGTCCGGGTGATGCGAGCGAGCACGTCGGCCACCCGGCCTGTGACGGCGTAGTGCAGATGAACGGGGAACTTGGGCAACACCCACTCGGTAACCTCGGCCAGGGATCGAGCGCCTGCGGCCAGCGCACCTTCGACCAAAGTTTCGATGTTCAGGCCTGCATCTTCAGGATCGACAAGATCAGGCGAGCCTTCCCGATCCGTGCGTGGCCTCATTACAGCTGGCCGCTCCACCCGAGACTCAAGCGGACGGAGCAGCCGGATCGACGGAGCTGCTGCCACGAGCAAGTGGAACGGTGTCGACGGCCAGTTCGCGACCTGATCGCGCAGCCGCTGACTCAACGCTCTGTCCGGGTCGAGGCGCACGACATCGCGAAGATAGCGATGAACGTATTGGTAATAATCCGACCACGCGCGCTGCCGGGCGCCGCCCCAGGCAGCTATGCGATCGACGTGTTCGATGACGCGTTGCACAGCGTCCTCGGGCTCTGCCCGCTCCGCCTCCGAAGCCAAGGCCTGAATCTCTTGCAGCAGCGCAACGAAGTGATGGGTATCGCGAAGAAGGACCTCGTTGAGTTCTCGCAGCGTATTGGTGGTCGTGTCGAGCAACGACTGGCATCGTTCGACTGCGCCGAACCAATCCGCCTGCAATAGTTTGGAGATCTCTGCCTGTACCTCTTCCTGTTGGGAATCGAGCCCACGCTGCCGGCGCTCGATGCCGCCAACAAGATCTCCAACGGTTACCCGCAACGGAGCCACCACTCGTTCCCGCCAAGCATCCTCGGTGTCAGCGCGCTTGGCTGCCGCAAGGATCTCGGCGAGCTGGGCCCGTAGCGTGCCAGTGAGCAGTGTCAAGCTCTCTCGTGTGAGTGCTTCATCCGCGAGGAAGTACTCAACGACTGCGGCGGCCAGTCGCGTCAGCGTGTACTCACCGGATCGAACGATACCCGCGCCGTCCACCCGGGCCAGCATGCGCTGGTCGCGAAGCCGTTGGATGGCGTGCGTCGCGCGCTTACGTGGTCGCTCCGCACCCGGATCGACCACGTCGCATATCTGCTCGAACATGTCGATGAGCACGTCCTCTTCGAAAGACGCAAGCGACGCCCGATCGGCCCGCAGGTAGAGGCCGGCAAGAAAACACAGGTCGAGCGTTTTCAGATCCAGATTGATCCGGTCACGCGCGAGGGCGGCAATGAGGCGACTCGGATCAGACGACATCAATGGCTCCTGCCGATCTTCGCTGCGGCGATGGCGTGAGGCATGATGAATCCGGCGACACCCTCGGTCACATCAGCCAGGCTGCCGGGATCGAGTGCCACGTTCTCCAAGAACGCATTCCACTGACGCTGCTTCCGCTCATCCTTGGCGAAGGCTCGCGTAAGGGCATCGGGCAGTTCGGAAGGGATCTCGGTCTCGCGCCGTTCGAAGGTCGCGGCGATTGCACGGGCCAGCCGGTCGTCGTCAAATGGGAACGATTGGCTGAGGAGCCAAATGTCATAGAAATCCTTCATTCGGCTGTTCGCGCGCCCCAGCGCCACCATTGCCTGGAATTTCTCGGCGATCACCGTTTCCCGGGCATACGCACTTAGGCGAGGTGCTGGAAGGTCCAGCATGCACGGATAGTCAATGACCTCGGTACCCGGTTCCAGCGCGTCTCCGAATGCAACGTCGACCGTCACGGCGATGCGGGCACCACTGATCGAAGCAGTCGTGCGCAGCCGCAGTCCGCCGTAATCGAACTCCTCCCGGATCTGGTCGACACGAACTGCGTCCAAATCGAAATCGACGCCATCCTCGACGTCTGTTGCAAGTATCTCCTTGAACGCTGCGACCATCGCCTCCGGGCTTGGATCGCCGAACCCCAACAGGTCTAGGTCACGGGTTGCGCGGTGTGGATCCGTGAACCAGCTCGTCAACAGCATTGCGCCCTTGAGCACGAATCGGTCGGCGAAGGCCGACGTGCTGAGGCGGTAAAGCAGGCGCTCTAACGCATAGCGGGTGAGTATCAGTTCGAAACTCTGCCCCGTTTCTCGGGAGAGATTCTGCAGGCGCGCCCGAACTGAGGCACTGACGTTCTTGATCTCTTTAGGCATTGGCGGTCAGCGCCTCGAGATACGGCCGTACGACTGTTGATACCCCACCCTTCTCGGCTTGACGAGCGATTTCCGCGGGGGTCGCCTTACGTTGCCTCAGCGCCTCTTGAAGCCCCTCGATCGCGACGGACAGACCCACCTTGCCGCGATGCCGGAAGCAATCCGCCACCGTCTTGGGCACACCGAAGATTTTGACGGGCACACCCTCGATCGCGTGCGTCTCAATGCCCTCCCTCAGCAGACTGTCTGTGAAACGCACAATACGAATGCCCGCACCGTTAAGCTGTGGTGCCCAGTCCTTGGGCCCGATCGCCATCCAGACTTTCGGGGACAGTTGGTCCGTAAGACCGTGGAACACCAGAGCCGAGACGAGACAAACAACGCCTTTGGGCACCCGCTTCGCGGCCTCCGCCATGCTGTGGTTTGGGTCCAGGTCGACATCTGGCAGCTGATAGACGCCCCGCGACAGGCGGATGACCTCTCCGGCACGCTCCATACGACTCATCGTCGCCGCGGTTACGCCGGCCTCGCGCAGCTCGACCAGGCGCATGATCCCTCGCTTATTGAGCAGAGTCTGAGCCAGGTCGCGCTGAGATCGGGGTTTCGCCATTGATACAAATACTTGATGTATAGACCCTATGTACCGAGGATTTGTATCATCTATCCGCGCGGCGCGCCACCTTCGTAAGCTCTGGCAGGCGAGGACCGAGCGGCATCCAGAACAAGGGCGCGACTTGTCTGGCGGAATCCATCGGCCGACCGCGCCGACAGGAATTTTCTCAAGCGGGGTTGATCGAGCATCGTGACAGAGGAGCAAGACACAAAGCAGGTACTGGCACCGCCGGATGAAACCGGCGACGGCCCGGTCAGTCGAGAAGCGTTATACGAGATGGTCTGGTCCGAGCCCATGCTCAGGGTCGCAGCCCGATTTGGCGTCTCGTCGAGCTACATGGCCTGTGTTTGCACGCTGCTCAACGCACCGCGGCCTGAGCGCGGCTATTGGGCGAAGCTCGCGGTTGGCAAAGCGCCGAAGCAACCGCCACTCCCCGAACCGCGTCCTGGCGACCCGCTTGAGTGGACGCGCGACGGAGGCCTGCCTAAGCGGGCCCGCTCCCTACCGAGGCCTCCCGTTCAGGGGCCTCGGCGGAAGCGCACAGCACGGCGGCAACTGCCAGATCGGCATCCGCTGGTGAGCGGCGCGAAGCCGCTCTTCGAGGCCGGGCGTCTCTCGTGGCGCACTCAATACCTCAAACCCACTAAGCGACTCCTCGTCGACCTAGCAGTGACCAAGACTGGGCTGGACAAGACCATCACCTTTGCCAACGAATTCTTCCTGGCCCTCGAAGCGCGCGACCATCGTGTGGTCATCGCGCCCAACTCCGAGCAATTCCATCGCGCGGATGTCGATGAGCGCGAGAATCCCGGGAACGGCAACCACCATAGCGACCTGTGGTCACCGATGCGCTGCACGGTGGTCTACATCGGGACCTTGGCGATTGGCCTCACCATCATCGAGATGTCCGAGGAGGCGGAGGCCCGATACCTGAACGGCGAGTACGTTCGGCTTACCGACTACGTTCCCAAGCGAAGTAGACGGTACGCGCAGCATCATGGCTGGACGAGTACGCACGATTTCCCGACCGGGCGACTCTGCCTCCAAGCCTACTCACCCTACCCGCGTGCCGACTGGACCCAGCAGTGGCGAGAGACATCGAACCGGGCCCTTTCGGGCCGCATCCCGGCCATTGTTCGGGAGCTGGAGAAAGCCACCGTCGAAATTGCGCGGCTCGTCGAGGAGGGAGAGCGCCAGGCGGAGATCGAACGCCAACGCTGGGAGGCTCAGAAAGAACGGTGGCGCCGCGAAGAGGAGGCCCGGCGGGCTGCCAAGGCGCTGAAGGACAGCAAAGAGGAACTGCTCCAGATCATCGATGCCTGGGCGGAGGCGAAGCGACTCGAAGCGTTCTTCGCTGACGCCGAACGCCGGGCCCGGGATTTACCTGACAAGCAACGAGAGCGCACAATAGAACGGCTTCGACTGGCACACGCTCTGATCGGCAGCACCGATGCACTGGAGCGATTCGATGCATGGCGAGCACCGGATGAGCGATAAAATTGGTCTTATTTCAGGCAGTTAATCTACCGAATCGATTTGGGGGTATCTGTGGGGGCATAATCGGCATTTCGCAAAAGCCGGGTGGCCACGGGTGATCGCTCACCCGTGGCTCCCACAGATCCGGACGTGCCCGATTCGGGCATCCGGCTCCTCGGACTAGGGAGTCGCTGTGCGACGGTAAATACTGTGAACAACACGCGGTTGAGGGAGCGGATAGCGCGCCGTGAGACGGACAAACTTTTCCCACGTCATGCGCCCACGCCACGAGCGGCGATGCAGCCACTTGCGCCATAGGCGCCGGACTTCGTGGAGAAAGCGGCCGAGTGCACGCCCATTGCCGGTAATGCCGTAATAGGCGTAGTGACCCTGAAGCTTGCGGCGCAAGGCCGCCTGCTGGGCCGCTACCGGCCAGTGACGATGCGCCCGGCACCAGTGACCGATTTCCCGCAACGCACGGGTGAAGCGGTCCTTGGCCGTCTTGCGTTGCACCACCCAACGCCCCTTCCTGGAGCGTCCCCAAAAGTGGGTGAACCCCAGCAGGGCAAAGCTGCGCTCGCGTTGCGAGCCGCCTCTCCCAGCGCGTGGCGGACTGCGAAAGTCCACCAAGCGGGTCTTCTCCGGATGTAGGCGCAGTCCGTATTTGGCGAAGCGCTTCGACAGCACCGCCAACACCCGCCGCGCATCCTCTTCCCGCTCGAAGACCAAGGCCGCGTCATCGGCGAAACGGACTTCGAAGGCCCGCCCCCTTAGTCGCGTCTTGACCTCGTGCTCAAACCATACGTCGAGCACTTCATGCAGATAGAGATTACTGAGCAGCGGCGAGACCACCCCGCCCTGAGGCGTCCCCCGTTCCGGGTGACTGACCTCACCGGATTCCATGACCCCGGCGTTCAACCACTTACCAATCGCGCGTCGGATCACGCCGTCACGCACCCGTTGGTCCAGAAAGCGCCGAAGGTGACCCCAATCGACGTCGTCGAAGAAGCTCTGGATGTCGAGGTCGATGATCCAGCCACCGCCCATCGCCATCAATCCCCGCCACAGCGCATCCAGCGCCTGGTGAGCACTACGCCCCGGCCGAAACCCGTACGAGCAGTCCAGAAAGTCCTGCTCATAAATCGGCTCCAGCACCATCAGCACCGCCCGCTGGAGCACCTTGTCCTCCAACGTTGGAATGCCAATGGGGCGCGTCTTCTTCGCCTTGCCCGGCTTCGGGATGTGTACCCGGCGCACCGCCGGCGCCCGATACCGGCCGGATTTGAACCGTTCGAGCAAGCTCGCCAGGTTCGCCTCCAACTCGGCCTCGTACTGCGCCGCCGTCACGCCGTCTATCCCTACCGCACCGTCCTTGCGCGTTTGCCGGTACGCTTCGCGCAGCCACACCTCGTCGATGTGATGCGCCAACGTCGTTAGT
>Ga0316192_10001881_pt1 | contig 15497 bp, 15 predicted proteins | sample MerIslwburrow_MG_FD_204931 | JGI IMG/M metagenome (GOLD analysis project Ga0316192, IMG submission 204931) | Coastal sediment microbial communities from Maine, United States - Merrow Island worm burrow | ecosystem: Environmental > Aquatic > Marine > Coastal > Sediment | place: USA: Maine...
GACCGCCCTCCAGGAACTCGGCCATGGCCCAGCCCCAACCAATGACGTACTGACCTTGAGCCGGGTCGCAGCCTTCGAGGATGGCTGCACCGTCCAGGTCGACGGCTGACTCGTGGTCGAACACGAAGTGCTCACCGTCGCCACGGGCGATCATGGTGCGGTCGTTGAACTCGACGGCCCCAAATCGCTTGGAGAGGCGTCGGCCCCAGGCCCGCTCCTCACCGTTGGCCCGGGTTTCGGGCCAGGGCCGGACGTCGGCCAACTCAACCATGACCTCCAGAGGCCCGGTAGATACCAGGCGGGTGGCCACGATCACGTCCTCGTCGGGAAACGCCATCAGGGCCTTGTGGTAACACTCGTGCATCAGTGCCTCAAGCACCGCTGCACGATCTGGAGTCCGCGCCACCGAGGCAACACCGATCACCAGCGCTGGGGTGCCACCGATGCGCTCCAATGTCGTCAGCATGAAACCAGCAAGGCCACCGTTGTCGAAAACCTGACTGGCGAGGACCCATTCCTCCGCCTGCTTGCTCAGTATCCCGACTTCCCAGCCAATGCTCTCAGTGGCGAGATCGGCCATGGCCTCATAGTCGCTGTCACTGAGAGCCGTACAATCCGTTGTTAGAACTTCGATCGCCACGCTCGCGAATCCCCCTTGATTCCTCAATCCGTGTCATCAATTGTCCCAGCGGGGGGCCGCCAAGCGCAAACTGATCGCCCAGGCGGCCCGAGAGGGACGATTGTCACACGGCATCGGAGGGCGCTCAGAGGTAGACACCGCTAGCCTGGCCGTCCTTGCGGCCCTGGCCCGGCGGCAGCGACTGTGAGCGCTGCATCATCTCCAGTTGCTGTCGGGCGGCGGTCTGTTGAGCGAACAGGGTGGCCTGGATCCCGTGGAACAGGCCCTCCAACCATCCCACCAGCTGGGCCTGGGCGATGCGCAGCTCCCCCTCGGAGGGGACCTCCCCATCGTCGAACGGGGTCGTGAGGCGCTGCAGTTCGTCACGCAGATCCGTCGACAGCGCCCCCGAGAGCTCTTCGATCGACGTCTCGTAGATCTCGCGCAGGCGCATCCTTCCCGGCTCACCGAGTTCGAGGGTTCGCACCTCTTCCAGCAACTGCTTGATCATGGTCCCGATCCGCATGACCTTGGCCGGCTCGGAGACAACCATCTCCGCCTGCTCCTCGGCTCCGTCGGGTGTGGTCTCGGTCGGACCGTCTACGATCTCGGGAGTCTCTGGCTGCTGGTCGCTCATGGCCACCAGTATTACCCCGATTCCGGCGGGCTCCCCGGGCTCGACCCAAGTCGATGACCTGACAACCGAAGTTTGTCAGCGTCGCTGTCCCGATCCCGCCGCCGATACCCATCGCCGGGCCCCGGTGAAGCGAAGCCTCAGACCGTTGTGCTGAGGCAGGGGACCAACATCTCGGCGGTTGTCAACGAGCCGTGACGGCCGATCAGTTCGAACGGGCCGCTGTCAGCCGGGTCGTGGAAGGCGTGGGGGCCAATCGGCAACAGGGCGACATCACCCAATCGTGACCGGACCTCGTCACTCATGGTTCGACCAAACCAGCGCTCGTCGATGATCTGCTCAATCGACACCACCCACGAGTCGCCCCCGTAGAGGTCGACCGCCGCCTCCAACACGGCATCCGCTCGACCAGGAACGGCATGAAGCCAACGAAAACGACCCTCCCCCGACAGGCGGTTAGTGTTCGCCAGGATCTCCCTGGCAATGGTCACCATGCCGTTACGACAATCGACTTGGCCGTGGTCAGCGGTGACCATGACGGTGGTTCCGGCCGGAACGGCGGCCAGCACGTCGGCCACCAAACGATCAGCAAAAGCGACCTCGGCGTCGAAGGTCGAACCAAATCCGTACTCGTGGGAGACCTTGTCGACCCCGTCGTAGTAGGCGTAGACCACCGGCTCTCCCTCCGAGGCCAGGCGGGCCACCTCGTGGACCAGCACCGCAGGGGTCCGGTAGCCAACCATGTGGGCGCCCCGAAGATGGGCTTCGGTGAAACCGGTGCGTCGGAACTCGGCCTTGGTGACCAGTGAAACCCGCTGCCCCATGAACGGTGGCAGAGGCTGCAGTACCGGCGGCGGGATGATCGCCCTGGCGTCGGAGACCGTGTCGGTCCCCCACCGCAGACAGTTCAAGATGTCATCGTCGACCATGATCCGATAACCGACGAGGCCGTGCTCGGCGGGTGCCAGCCCGGTCGTGATCGAAGTCAGCGCCGTCGCCGTGGTCGATGGAGCGACGGTGGTGATCGGACCACCGGACATGGCCGTCAGGGTCGGGGCCAGAGCGGCCCGGTCCTGGAGCTGTTCCCAGCCCAAGCCATCCAAAACCAACAGGACACGAGGACCTGTTTGAGCGAAGCGGGCAGGAAGGACAGTGCCCGAATCCAGGCCCAACAGAGCGGGCAGGAGATCGGTCACACAGCCGTTGCCGAAGGACGGTAGCGTCGGTTGTTCCATTGGAGGGCTGCAATCCTAGGTGGGGTTCCCGGCTCCAACTCCTGTTTTGTTCGAATAATCGGCCGTGACCTCGATTGTCTCTGGCGATGCGGCCCGACCAGGGGCTGGGCTACCCTTCACGGCGTGAAGGTCTCGACCCGAGGTGACTATGCCAGCCGTGCCCTACTCTCGTTGGCCCTTCACGGATCAACCGCGGGACCGACGACGGTGCGCGATATCGCCGACCGCACCGGCCTCCCCCAGCCGTACCTCGAACAGATCCTGCTGGCGCTGAAGGGAGCGGGTCTCGTGCGTTCCAAGCGCGGCGTCGGCGGAGGCTATGTGCTGGCCCGCCCACCCGACGAGATCAACCTGGCCGAGATCATCCGCGCCGTCGATGGACCGATCGCACTGGGGGACTTCGGTCAACCCCACACCGACGGTGCCTGCGACCACGAAGGCCAGTGTGTTCTGCTTTCCATCTGGCACACCGTTGGTGCCGAGATCAGGCGTCAACTCGAATACTGGACCCTGGCCGACATCAGTTCCATGGCAGCAGGCGACCGGCCATGGCCTGAACCGTCTTGACCAGCGTCACCTCCCGGAGCAGCAGGTCGCCATGGAGCTGAGAGCGGCCATCAGGCGCCGTCGCATGGTCCGGGCCTTCGATCTGGCCGCACTCGACCCCGACGAGGTCGACGACGTCCTGGACCAGGCCCGACGGGCACCATCGGCGGGAAACACCCAGGCCGTCGGGTTCGTGGTGCTCGACACCCCCGAAACCAGGGCCCGCTACTGGGATCGCACCCTGCCCGCTCCACGGCGCTCAGGGTTTCGCTGGCAACAGCTGCTGGAGGCCCCGGCTCTGGTCCTGGTGACCACGCGCCCGACGGCTTATGTCGAGCGCTACGCAGAGCAGGACAAGGCCCAGACCGGTCTGGGCCAGGCCGAAGCCGCCTGGCCGGTGCCCTACTGGTGGGTCGACGCCGGTGCCGTTGTCCAGAACCTACTGTTGCTGGCGGTCGACCGGGGCTGGGGTGCGTGCCTGTTCGGCCCTTTCGACCACGAACCAGACCTCCGCACGACCTTTGGCCTGGCCGATGACGTACGTCTCGTCGCCACCGTTGCCCTTGGATTCCCGGCTCCTGACGAGCCGGGTCGTTCATCGAAGCGGGAGCGACCGCCCAAGGGCGAGATCATTCACCGGCCGCGCTGAGCGGCATCGAGCACGGCCTGCAGGTCGGCGGGCAGAGGCGAATCGAATGCCAGCTCCTGATCGGTGGCCGGGTGCACAAAACCCAACCTCTCGGCGTGCAGGAAGGGTCGGGCTGAACCTCGGGATTGATGGCCGGGCAGGGCCGGCCCCCCATAGTCGACGTCACCGACGACGGGGTGGCCGATCGCCGCCAGGTGGGCCCGGATCTGATGGGTCCGTCCCGTCTCCAGCCTGCAGACCAGCCGGGTGGCCATCAGGACCTCGGCGTCGTCCATTGGTACGTCGTCGTCCAAGGTCTCGAGACCATCCGCCACCCCTGCGGCGGAAAACTCAACCCGCTCCAGTACTTCATAGCCGGTGCGGGCTTCGAGACCATCGGCAACAACCGCACGTTTGGTCGGATCGCGGGGGGAGCGACCGAGCGGGGCGTCGATCAAACCCTCTTCGGCCTCAACGTGGCCGACCACGAGGGCCTGGTACCGGCGCTCAACCAATCGGTGCTGCAACTGATCAACGAGGTCGCCGTAGGCACGCTCGGTCCGGGCCACCATCAGCAAACCACTGGTCCCGCGATCCAAGCGGTGGACAATGCCCGGCCGCTCCGGCTGGCCAACGGTCGCCAGTTCAGGGAAACGGGCCAGCAGTCCGTTCACCAGCGTCGAGTCCTTCACCCCCGAACCGGGGTGCACGACGAGGCCCGCCGGCTTGTCAACCACGATCACGTCATCGTCAGCATGGACAACGGAGAACTCGACCGACGGGTCGGGGATCAGCTCGAAGCGCTCACGAACCAGGGCGAACTCGAGCACCTGGTCCAGCTGCAGCTTCAGTGACACCTTGGCAACGGTGACCCCGTCAACAAGAACCTGACCAGCGCTGATCATTGCCGCCGCCTGCCGACGACTGACATCGCCGACGAGGGCGACCACCCGGTCGATGCGTTGTCCCGTCAGGGCCTCGGGGATCTGCTCCCGATAGGCCTCCTCAGTCACCGGTGGTGTCGGGTTCTAGGAAAAAGTAGATGACCAGGGCAATGACGCCGACGACAACGGCGGAGTCGGCGACATTGAACACCGGCCACCACTGGAGATCGATGAAGTCGATGACCGGTCCCGACAGGATTCCGTCGTCGGCCCTGGCGGCGCGGTCGATGAGGTTGCCGATGGCACCTCCGGCCACGACGCCCAGCATGATCGGGGTCCACCGATCCGCACGCTGCCGAGCCATGTTGAACAACACCACGGTCATCGCGAGGGCAACGACGCCAAACAGCGGACCCAGTTCGGTACCGGTGCTGAACGCCGCCCCACGATTGTGTACTAGGTGGAAGCGAAGGCCGAGAGCCACGTCGATACAGCCATCAGGGTTGGCACTGCACGGCCCGAGTTCGAGACGCGCCACGGCCCAGGCCTTGGTCAAGTGGTCGACAACGACCACCGCCAACGCCAAGCCAAGGGCAACGACCAGCGGGCGCCGACTACCAGGCTGGGTCTGCTCGACTTTCAGAACATCGACGTCTTGTGCTGAACACAAACCGCTGCCTCCGGAATGGCCTCAAGCCGCTCCTTGGGGATCACGTCGTCGCCTGCGATGCAGAGCCCGTAGACGCCCTTGTCGAGCCGCTGCATCGCGTTGTCGATGTCATCGATGGCCTGGCGAGCGGCGGCAGACAGGGCGAGATCACGGTCTCGCTCGACGGCAATGGTATCGCCCTCGCCCGACTCCTCATCGAACTGGACGTCTCCCGGCTCGCGATCGGCCATCAACGCCGCGGCCTCGGCCGCCAGACGTTCGGCGCTCACGGTGTATTTGGCCCGCTCGCTGATGAGAGCCTCACGTTGGCTCTTCAACCACTCCTGATCTTGGAGATGGCCAGGATCGACGGGAACGGACTTGGAATCGGTTCTAGTAGCGATGGAACTCTTCTTCGGCTTTTCGGAGGTCTTGTTGACCTTCGCTGACGTGGCCGATGTGGCCGTGTCGTCGGACTGGATGGATGGTGTGTCTGCTCCGCTCGAAGCTACAGCCTTGCGCCCCGCTCCCCTCTTCGCTGGCTTGTCCCCTGATGCCTTCTTGCTTGATGCCACTGCGCGCTCACAATGCTTTTGTCGTCGGTCCTGCCTTGTCCCCCCGGGCAAATGCATTCTGGCAAAGCCGGACCACCAATAACAGTCAGGGAGCCGATACCAACTGCTTGAGCCAGCTTCGACACCGCCAACGGCTGGTGGGAAGGTCGGCGTAGTGTAGAGCATCGGATAGGCCTCCACCAACGGCAGAAATGCAGTTCTGGCCGCCGACGCCAGCGGTATCGTGAATGGATGGCATCAACCGGCCCCAAACTCCCCTATCCCGAGGTACCACCACGCGCTGATTTTCCGGCCATTGAGCGTGCCATTCTCAAGCGTTGGGAGGATGAGGACACCTTCAACGCCTCAGTCGAGGCCCGGGCCCCCGAATCCGAGGGCGGATCGCAATACGTTTTCAACGACGGGCCCCCCTTCGCCAACGGCCTACCCCACTACGGACACCTGCTGACCGGCTTCGTGAAGGACGTCGTGCCCCGCTACCAGACCATGCGGGGGCATAGGGTGGAGCGGGTTTTTGGTTGGGACTGCCACGGTCTTCCGGCCGAAATGGAGGCCGAGAAGGAACTCGGCGTCGCCGGCCGCCGGGCCGTCATGGACTTCGGGATCGAAGACTTCAACCAGCAGTGCCGTCAGTCGGTACTTCGCTACACCGCCGACTGGGAGAAGTACGTCAACCTCCAGGCTCGCTGGGTCGATTTCGACAACGACTACAAAACGATGGACCTCTCCTACATGGAGTCGGTCATGTGGGCGTTCAAGCAGTTGTGGGACAAGGGTCTCATCTACGAGACGTTCCGGGTCATGCCCTACTCGTGGGGAGCCGAGACACCGCTGGCCAACTTCGAGATCCGCCTCGACGACGCCACCCGCCCCCGCCAGGATCCAGCGTTGACGGTGTCGTTCACCCTCGAGGCCCGGGCGGGCGACCCGGGACCGCTCAAGATGCTGGCCTGGACGACGACCCCGTGGACCCTGCCGTCAAATCTGGCCCTCGCCATTGGTCCCGACATCGACTACGCCATCGTCCCCCTCGGTGATGGCTCCAACGATCACGTCGTCCTCGCCGTGTCGGCCCTTGAGCGCTACCGGCCGGAACTGGGCGACGCCGAGCCGGTGGCGGTGGTCCCCGGTCGTGAGCTCGTCGGCCGCAGCTACCAACCACTGATGCCCTACTTCGCCGACCAGGCCAGCGCCTTTGTTGTCGTGGGGGCCGATTTCATCGACACCGAGGAAGGAACCGGGGTGGTCCACATCGCCCCCGGCTTCGGCGAGGACGACCAGTTGGTTGGTGAAGCGGCGGGCATCGATCTGGTGGTTCCCGTCGACGACGAAGGACGCTTCACCGCCGAGGTCACCGACTTCGCCGGGCAGAACGTCTTCGACGCCAATCCCGAGGTGATCCGCCTGCTCAAGGAACAAGGGGTGGTACTGCGTCACGAGACCTACGACCACAACTATCCCCACTGCTGGCGGACCGACACCCCGATCATCTATCGAGCCATCAACTCCTGGTACGTTCGGGTCACCGACCTGACCGATCGGCTCCTGGCCGCCAACCAGAAGATCAACTGGGTCCCCGAGCACGTCCGCGACGGACGCTTCGGCAAGTGGCTCGAGGGGGCCAGGGACTGGTCGATCAGCCGCAACCGTTTCTGGGGAGCCCCCATCCCGGTGTGGCGAAGCGACAACCCCGACTACCCCCGGATCGACGTCTACGGCAGCCTCGACGAGCTCGAGGCCGACTTTGGCGTACGCCCCACCGACCTGCACCGGCCCCACATCGACGAACTGGTCCGACCCAATCCCGACGACCCAACCGGTCAGTCGATGATGAGGCGGGTGCCCGAGGTTCTCGACTGCTGGTTCGAGTCGGGCTCCATGCCCTACGCCCAGCTCCACTACCCGTTCGAGAACGTCGAACGCTTCGAGAACCACAACCCGGCCGACTTCATCGTTGAGTACATCAACCAGACGCGGGGCTGGTTCTACACCATGCACGTCCTCTCGGTGGCGCTGTTCGACCAGCCCGCATTCTCCAATGTGATCTGTCACGGCCTGGTTCTCGGCGACGGGGGCCAGAAGCTGTCGAAGCGGCTACGCAACTACCCCGACCCCATCGAGGTCTTCTCCACCATCGGGTCCGACGCCCTGCGTTGGTACTCCATGAGCTCCCCCATCCTGCGGGGGCTCGACCTGCGGGTCGACGCCGACGCTTCGGGGGTACGTGATGCGGTACGTCAGGTCCTGAACCCGATCTGGAGTGCCTACAGCTTCTTCACGCTCTATGCCAACGCCGAAGGCTTCCGGGCCGAGCCCTCGACGGCTTCCAAGAACCTGCTGGATCGCTACATCCTGGCCAAGACCCACCAACTCGTGGTCGACACGACCACGGCTCTGGACGCCTACGACATCGCCGGTGGCACTGTCGCCATCCAGGGCTTCCTCGACGCCTTGACCAACTGGTACATCCGCCGCAGCCGCGAGCGGTTCTGGAACACCAACTCCGACGAGATCGACGGCGACGCCCTGAACACCCTGTACACCGTGCTGCTGACGCTTTCGAAGACGATGGCGCCCCTGCTCCCGTTGCTGGCCGACGAGATCTGGCTCGGCCTGACCGGTTCGTTGGCCGACACCGAGTTCGACGATGGGCGCCTGTCGAGCGTGCATCTCCAGGACTGGCCCGACCCGACCGACATTCCCGCCGACCCGGACCTGGTGGCCGCCATGGACCGCCTGCGGGAGGTCGCCTCGGCGGCGTTGTCGCTCCGCGACGAACGTGGTCTACGGGTTCGCCTGCCCCTGGCCAAGGCAACCGTTGCCGGCGACGAGCTGGACATCATCGAACCGTTCCTCGACCTTCTGGCCGACGAGATCAACGTGAAGACGGTCGACATCACCAGCGACGTCGAGCAGTACGGCACGTTCCGCCTCCGTCCCAGCGGGCGGGTGCTGGGGCCGAGGCTGGGCTCGGAGGTGCAGAACGTCATCAAGGCGGCCAAGGCCGGCGATTGGACGGCGAACGACGACCACACGGTGACGGTCGCCGGTCAGGTCCTCGCGGCCGATGAGTTCGAACTGGCGCTCGATCCGCTTGAGGGAGTCACGGCCGCACCCCTCGATGACAACAAAGCGGTGGTCGTGCTCGATACGGACCTGACACCGGAGCTTGAGGCCGAGGGTACGGCCCGCGACCTGGTCCGGCTCATCCAGCGGCTGCGCAAGGAACGTGATCTGAGCGTCACCGATCGCATCCGGCTGCGCCTCGGTCTGCCTGAGGATGTGCGACAGTCCCTGGCCCCCCACCTCGACTGGGTGGCTGCTCAGGTACTGGCGGCCGAGATCGTGCATGGCGATGATCTCGACGCCAACCAGGAGGAACTCGGCGGCCAGAAGGTCGGCGTTGACTTGGAGCGATTGGCTTCGGCCTGAAACTCACCGCGGCCACCGGGTTGAACCCGGTGGCCGCGGTGGAGATCGTACTGCTTGGATCGTGCTGAGTGGACGGCGGGGCAGGACCAACCGGCGGTTGCGATTGCCGCCGCCGGTACCTGCTACTGGCTACTTGCGACGACCGAACCAACCGCTACCGCGGTTGGCTTGATCGTCTTCGAGAAAATCGGTGATCGGGTCGCCCGCTCCAGGCTCCTCGGTGGTGACCCGACGGAGCTCGTCAAGGAATGGGTCACCCGTTGGGGGCGGGGGGTTTGCACCGTCCTGACCGGATGCTGAGGCCGTTACCGAGGCCTGAGCATCACCGTTTGAAATGCTTTCACCGTTCACGTTCATCGGCTCGGTCGCCGCTTCCACGTGATTGTCGTACGCTGCTTCCACAACTTGCACGGCCTCGGCGTCCTCGACGCCCGATTGACCGCTCTCGTTGGGAGCAAGGTCATCGAGTTCATCGGCGTTGATGACCTCGGTCGGCCTGCCGGTCTCCTCCATGGCAACGGCCGCCTCGACCGCCAGCTCGTCGAGGGCAACGACCTCAACCGCTATCGGTGGGTAGTCGCTGCTGTCGACAACCCCGATCTCCGCCGGATCCAGTGCTTCTCTCGACCGCAGCAGATCCGGATCGTCGAGTACGGCGTTCAGTTCGTCGAGCGCCTGCTTGACATCGGTCCTCCGAGCCTCGAGATGATGTTCAAAGCGGGAGACATCGGCCTGCAGCAGGCCGTGGATGTGTTGCAGCTCGTTGATCTGCTCGAGCAGTTGGGTGCGCTCGGACTCATGGGCCCGAGCCAGTTCCTCTTCGACCGCGTTGACCCGAGCCTGCGCCTCGTCCTTGGCGTTGTCGAGCATCTTGGCCCGTTCGGCGGCGGCATCGGCCAGGAGCCGCTCACGGTGGGCCACTGCCTCGGTCGTCATCTCCGTTGCCTGATCGCGTGCATCAGCCAGCAGTGCGTTCGATTGGAACTCAGCCTCATTGCGCAGTCGCTCGGCCTCTTCCTTGGCCTCTCGAACCGTCGTATCAGCTGTCCGCTGGGCGTTCACCAGGGTGTTTCGCAGCGTCTCATCAAAGTCCGGCATCGGCGCAGGGGGAGCACCGGGGGGCGGCGTTGCCGACGGACTTCGAGCCTCTATCAGGCGAGCCTCAGCCGAAGCCGCTCGGCTCTCCGCTTCGGACAGCCGAGCCTGGAGCTTCTCAATCTCATCGGCCAGCGGCGCCAAGTTGGCCAGCACCCGGTCGACTTGATCCTTGCTGTAACCCCGAGTCTCTTCCTCGAATCGGATGTCGGGGATTCTCCGAAGCAACCGAAGTTTGTCACTTTGCTGGGCCATCGCGACAGGTTAGCCTCACTCCACGCTGGGCGCACTCAGTGGGGCAAGCACTGCTCGACCCACGATCACGATCAAGGGTGATCAGCAGATAATGGCTTCGAGGATCAACAGGGAGAACAGGATCACCAACTCGGCGACCCCGAACCCGGCGAGCATCCCCGGCAGGGGTGGCAACGAGCGCCGCAGCGGGAGGACGACGGGGTTGGTCACCACGACCGCCACGTCCCGCACACCAGCGGCCGTGGTGCCGCTACCGAGGGGGAAGAACGTCATCACCAAGCGCATCAGGAAGATGAACTTGAAAATCAGCAGGAAAATACAGATCAGGGTCATAGGCAGCTTCGAAGGGTAGTGGGCGTCGAGCGGAACCTCATCGGTGAGCGGAAGCCATCAGTAACCACGTTCTTCGATACGGCGTCGATCCTCGTCCGATACCTCAACCGATCGTGGCGTGATCAGGAACACCTGCGACGCGATCTTCTCCATACTCCCATCGAGGGCGTACGTGATGCCACTGGCAAAATCGATCAGCCGCCGAGCCAGATCCCGTTCGACCCCCTGCAGGTTCATGATCACCGGCACCGAGTTCTTGAACTCATCGGCGAGATTCTTGGCATCCCCAAAAGAGCTGGGTGACAGGGCCCGTGGCTTGACGGTGCGAGGGCCGGAAGTGGGCCGCAACTCACCGCTTGTGCGCGAACTGGTCCGGATACTGTCGCGCTCGCCGCCGATGGTCACGGGTCGAACGGTAACGCCATCGTCGGCCGAATCGGAATCGGTTGGCGGGACGGCGCGCAGCGGACGCACCGAGGGCGACGCGAGATCATGATTGCCCCGACCTCGATTCGACGACGTCGCTCCCCGACGCTCGTTGCTTCGGGGACGCTCGGAAGACGGCCTCGACTCCGCCGCGGTCGAGGCGGCACCTCCCAGCCAGTCAGGCCGACGTCGCTGGGCGTGAGAGTTCCCGTCAGCGTCACCGTCTCGAATATCGATTGTGGCCACCGCTTTGCTCTCCTCGTCGGGCTCCTGTTCCTGCGCGGTCGTTTCACCGTCATCGCCGTCGTACAGGTACCGGTCGTCGTAGTCCTCATCAGGGCCAAGGCCCATGTAGGTCAGCACGCTGCGCAGCATCGACATCAGGTCGCTCCTTGACCCATGGATTCTAGTTTCCCACGCCGTTGGGTTTCGGCGATGGTGCCTGCGGCCGTGGCCTTGGACCAAACAGGGCCGACCCGACTCGGATCATCGTGCTGCCCTCATCAATCGCCAGTTCAAAGTCGCCGGACATACCCATCGATAGCTCCTCGACCTCGCAACCTTCAGCCAGGTGACGGAGACGGGAAAACGACGTGCGGGGGTCGACCCCGGCCGATGTCGGGCCGACGGTCATCAGGCCCCGCACAACGAGGCCCCGCTGCCGGGCCCGGTCCACCAACGGCCCGGCCTGTTCCGGCCCACAGCCCGACTTGCTGGCCTCTCCGGTGGTGTTGACCTGAATCAAGATCTGATCCCCGGGCGCGCGTTTGGCAATCTCGTCAACCAGTGATTCCCGATCAACGCTGTGCCAGAGGTGCACCCGACCAGCCAGAAGCTTGACCTTGTTTCGTTGCAGGCCACCGATGAAATGCCAGCGGGCCTGAACGGCCAGGTTCGGGTAGTGGCTGAGTTGGCCGTCCTTGTCGTGAAGCTCCTGTGCGTAGTTCTCCCCGAGGTCGGCCAGGCCGGCCTGGAGAGCACGCTCGACCACGGCAAAGGGAAAGGCCTTGGTGACGGCGACGACGGTAACCGAACCCTCCGGCCGGCCCATGGCACCGATCCGGTCAACCACGGTGCGCGCACGCTCGGCAATGAGTTCAGGAGACGGAAACTCCTCAACCGCCATCGATCTCGCCTCCTGGGCCATCGACCCCAACCACCCCGACTTTCTGCACACAGTCCTGGTCGACAATGCTAGCGCACTGCGCCGGTCAGCCACGCCACGGTGGCCTGGCGGCCCTCGTCGCCCCGGGCCCGGTGGCTGTACCAGCGGTCGTCGCTGGTACAGGGCACACTTCCCGCTGGGTGGGGCCAGCCTGCCTGTTCGCATGCGCCGGCCACCCCGGCCCGGAGGTCGAGGGCGGGTGTTCCCCACTCTGTCACGCCGCGCACGCCATCCCCCAGGAGGTTGGCCACGGTGCGCAGGTCGTCGGCTCCGAACTCATAGGCCGCGGCACTGATGCAGGGCCCAAGCAGGGTGGTCATTGGGGAGCCTGCGGTGGCCCGCAACTGGGCTGCGGCCTCAGCGATTACACCCTCGACCAGGCCCCGCCACCCGGCGTGGACAACGGCGAAGCCGGCCTCGGCCACCAGCACCACGGGGGCGCAGTCGGCGGTGGCCACGGCCAATGGACAGCCCGACATCGTTGTCATGGCGCCATCGGCGGAGACACCAGCGTGATCACCAGCGCTGGCGGCGTTGACCACCGAAGCTCCGTGGACCTGGCGTAACCAGGTCCACGGGGCCTCGACGATGGCGCGTCTGCGCTGGTCAAGGGCTGCCTGCTCGCTTGCGTCGTCGGCCGGCGACCCGTCCGACAACGCAAGCGGAACAGGACGAAGGTCGCCGTCGGAGCGGTCGGTGAACACCACGGTGACGGTCCCCACCGGGGTGGGAACCGTGATCGTCTCGGCCATGTCGGTTGTCCGCTACTTCAGGAACGACGGAACGTCGAACTCGTCGTCGAGATCGTCGTCGTCGCGGTCGAACAGATCGATGGGATCGCGCGACGGCATCACCGTCGGCGGTGTCGGGGGTGGCGACGCCCGCGGCGGTGGCCCCTCGTCGATGGCAGTCCGGCCGTCCTCGAAACGATCGAATCCAGCGGCAATTACCGTCACCCGGATCTCCTCCGAGAGGTTCTCGTCGACCACGGTCCCGAAGATGATGTTGGCATCGGCGTGGGCCACATCGTGGATGATTTCAGCCGCTTCGTTGACCTCGAACAGCCCCAATTCGCTCGATCCGGCGATGGTGAGCAAAATACCTCGGGCCCCGTCAATGGAGGCTTCCAGCAACGGACTGGCGATGGCGGCACGGGCGGCGGCCAAGGCCCGACCCTCACCGGCGGCCCGTCCGATACCCATCAGGGCGCTACCAGCGTCATGCATGATCATGCGAACATCGGCGAAGTCGGTATTGATCAAACCGGGGGTGGTGATCAGATCAGCGATACCGGAAACACCCTGCAGCAGGATCTCATCGGCCATGCGGAAGGCATTGACCATCGACGTTTTTTCATCGGCGATCGACAACAAGCGATCGTTGGGAATAACGATCTGGGTGTCGACCTTTTCCTTCAGACGGGTGATGCCCGCGTCGGCCTGGGCCGCTCGCCGACGACCCTCAAAACCGAAGGGCCGGGTGATGACGGCAATCGTCAATGCCCCCTGGCTCTTGGCCACCTCGGCGATCACGGGAGCCGCGCCGGTACCGGTACCACCGCCCTCACCAGCGGTAATGAACACCATGTCGGCCCCATCAAGGGCCTGACTGATCTCGTCGCGATGGGCTTCAGCCGCCTGTTGGCCAATGGCCGGGTCGCTGCCAGCCCCCAGGCCGCGGGTGAGTTCCCGACCGATGTGGATCTTGCTCTCGGCGTCACTCATCAACAGCGCTTGGGCGTCGGTGTTCACGGCGACAAACTCGACCCCACGCAGGCCAGCGTCGATCATGCGGTTCACGGCGTTGCAGCCGCCACCGCCAACGCCTACCACCTTTACTACCGCCACGTAGTTTTGATTGCTCATAGGGTCCGGTGTCCTCTACCGTCGAAAGGCAGCCCGACTCGACTGCATTTGGTCGTTACAAACATGGTTTTGCGATACCTGGCCTTGCTGAACCTGGTCGCGCTGAACCTGTTCGCGATGAGCCGGACTTAGGATCGGGAGCCCACATTAGCAGCCACCTGCGGTGGTCAAGCGTTCTTGGCTACCGGCCGTATCCGTGGTCCGCCTCACCGTGGGCGCGGTGGGAACCCGCACATCGATGGAGGCGAGACATGACAGATCGACACGGGCCAACACCGTATCGATGGCGACAAACTTGTCGTCGAGCTCCCGCTCGTCACCAAAGTTCACTCGACCCCCGCTCACCAATTCGATCATCAGCCTGCCATCTTCAACGACAATCTGCTTGGTCTGGGCCTCAAGTCCGGCCGGGATCTGCTCCACCAACGTCACCACCGCCAGCCCCTCCTCGGACACGGGTTGTCCCGGCACCCCGGAAGCATCGACACCGGCCACCGTCATGAAACCCTCGGGACGGTCGGCAACGACCTCCAGCTGCCTACCGGTGCGGTCGACCACGGCGAAGCGGGATCCGGTCGGCAGGGCAACCACGGCCACGCGCTCGACGACCAGGATGGTGACCGTGCCCAACCAACTCCGCTTGACCTCGGCTTCGGCAACCCACGGCACAGCCTCGACGCGGGCCTGCACCGATCCCTGGTCGAGACCGAGCAGGGGTTCACCGAGCACCAGGGCTGAAGCGATGACGATCTGGCGTGGGTCGGCCCGCGTCGCTCCCTCGACCTCGACCGTGTCGATGTCGGCCCAGGAACTGTTGGCCACGATGATGGCGGCAATCGTTGCCGACGCCGCCACGGTAAGTAGCGCGACCAAACCCAGCCGACGTCGGCCTTCCCGCTGGGCCACGGTCCGACGGCGAGCCTGGAATCGAGGATCGACCCGGCGACGACCACGGCTACGGGTTGCCGTCATCGACCGCCAACGTTCCGGGGAACGGCCGGTCGGGTCGGGGGATCCTCGCCCACGGCCTGCTCAGCCATGGGGTCCTCGGCCAGCGGCGTGAAGCCGATCAGCTTGTTCTCGCAGTGCAGGACCACGCCAAAACGCTGGGCCACCCGACGCCGGATCTCGACGATCAGGCGATGGACATCATCAG
>Ga0316192_10001882_pt1 | contig 15493 bp, 15 predicted proteins | sample MerIslwburrow_MG_FD_204931 | JGI IMG/M metagenome (GOLD analysis project Ga0316192, IMG submission 204931) | Coastal sediment microbial communities from Maine, United States - Merrow Island worm burrow | ecosystem: Environmental > Aquatic > Marine > Coastal > Sediment | place: USA: Maine...
CAACAGACATTGTTAGGTTCATGGCGGGTGGGACCCGCCCTACATATTCTTTAAAACAACCAGGGCGCTTCGACCTTGCGCCGTTCTTCATAGGCCTTAATGTCATCGACATGCTGCAAGGTCAGACCGATATCATCGAGACCATTCAGCAGGCAGTATTTGCGGAACTCATCCACCTCAAAGGCAAACGATTCGCCTGATGGTATTGTCACTTTCTGCTCCGGCAGATCAATGCTCAGACTGTAACCTTCATGAGCTTGTGCCGTTTGAAACAACTGCTCGACAATAAGCGCATCCAACACAATCGGCAGGATGCCATTTTTGAAACAGTTATTATAAAAGATGTCAGCAAAACTGGGCGCAATAATGCAGCGAAAACCAAAATCTTCCAAGGCCCACGGCGCATGTTCACGCGACGAACCGCAACCGAAGTTATCCCGTCCCAACAACACCTGTGCACCCTGATAACGGGCCTGATTGAGGACAAAATCAGGATTCAACGGCCGTTTGCTGTTATCCATGCCCGGCTCGCCGTGGTCAAGATAACGCCACTCGTCAAACAGGTTGGGACCAAAACCGGAACGTTTAATCGATTTCAAAAACTGTTTCGGGATAATGGCATCGGTATCGACGTTGGATCTATCCAAGGGTGCGACCAAACCATTCAGTGTTATAAACTTTTCCATTACAAAACCCTATTTATTTGCGGCGTCTTCAATTGAATCGCCCAACTTCCCCAGGTCACGGCCAAAACCTTCCATAGTCTCGCAACCACTCAAGCCAACCATCATCATTACAGCCATCAGCAATGCGCTTAATTTAGTCATGACATTTCTCCTGCTTAGCTTGATAATTCACGCACATCGGCAAAATGCCCGGCAATCGCCGCTGCCGCTGCCATGGCTGGTCCGACCAAATGGGTACGCCCACCCTGGCCCTGACGGCCTTCAAAGTTTCGGTTCGAAGTCGAGGCACAACGCTCACCCGGTTCCAAACGGTCGGCATTCATAGCCAGACACATGGAACAACCCGGCTCACGCCATTCAAACCCAGCCTCGACGAATATCTTATCCAAACCTTCCGCTTCAGCCTGTTGTTTCACCAGACCAGAGCCCGGCACCACCATCGCCAATTTGACGTTGGCGGCCACCTTACGGCCCTTGGCCACGGCGGCTGCGGCACGCATATCTTCGATACGCGAGTTGGTACATGAACCGATGAAGACCTTATCCACAGCAATCTCGTTGATTGGTGTCTCCGCCTTCAAGCCCATATAGGCCAAGGCCTTTTCCATGCCGGTACGTTTTACTGCATCTGTTTCTTTAGCCGGGTTTGGCACCTTGTCGCCAACCGCTACCACCATCTCAGGCGATGTACCCCAGGTCACTTGCGGCTGGATATCGACAGCGTTCAACTCGATCACCGCATCAAACCTGGCATCCGCATCAGAATGCAGATCAGCCCAGTTGGCAACCGCCGCGTCCCATTGCTCAGCCGTCGGCGCATAGGGGCGACCTTTAACATAATCGATGGTCTTGTCGTCCACCGCCACCATGCCGGCGCGGGCACCGGCCTCGATAGCCATGTTGCAAACAGTCATGCGCCCTTCAACAGACAGATCGGTAATCGCCTCACCGGCAAACTCGATAGCATAACCAGTGCCGCCAGCGGTGCCGGTTCTGCCGATAATCGCCAGCACAATATCCTTGGCATCAACACCGGGACCAACTTTGCCGTTGACCTTTATCAACAGATTTTTGGATTTCTTCTGGATCAGGCACTGGGTCGCCATCACATGTTCAACCTCAGAGGTACCAATCCCATGAGCCAAGGCACCCAAGGCGCCATGGGTTGAAGTATGCGAGTCGCCACAGACCACCGTCATACCCGGCAGAGTCGCACCCTGCTCCGGCCCGACCACATGAACAATGCCCTGACGGATGTCATTCATCTTGAATTCGGTAATGCCAAATTCATCGCAGTTGCTATCCAGGGTCTGCACCTGCAATCTGGAAACAGGATCGACAATCCCATCCACCCCCGCCTTCTGACCAGTGGTCGGCACATTGTGATCCGGCGTTGCCAGGTTGGCGTCGACACGCCATGGTTTACGGTTCGCCAGGCGCAAGCCCTCAAAGGCCTGCGGTGATGTCACCTCATGCACCAGCTGCCTGTCTATATAGATAAGGCTGCTGCCATCATCACTCTGGCGCACCACATGGGCGTCCCATAATTTGTCATATAAGGTCTTACCAGCCATTTGATTCTCCTTTGCTGCATCCGGCTTTATTCAGATGGGGCAATCTTAGGTCTTTCACACAAATAACTCCAATTCATATTTTTCATGAAAATCATTCCATATTGGAATACAATTAACTATATGAATATTGATGACCTACAGGCCTTTCTCAGTGTCGCCAAACACGCCTCGTTTTCCAAGGCGGCAGAAGATCTACATCTCACCCAACCCGCCATCAGCAAACGCATCGCCGCGCTGGAAAACCAGCTAAACAGCCGTCTGTTCGATAGAATCAGTCGCCAGGTCAGCCTAACCGAGGCCGGCCATGAACTCAGAGGCCACGCCCAGCGCATCATCAGCGAGGTGGATGACACCCGCCGCGCCATCAGCAATCTCAGCGGCGAAACCCGCGGCGCGCTGACAATGGCCACCAGTCATCACATCAGTTTGCACCGCCTGCCACCGGTACTGCAGGCCTTTACCCGCAGCTATGCCAGGGTACAACTGGATCTGAGTTTTATGGATTCAGAACTGGCCTGCCGCGCCGTCGAACAAGGCGAATTAGAGTTAGCTGTAGTGACCCTGCCACCATCAGGCAGCACAGCGCTCACCAGCATCAAAGTCTGGACCGACACCCTGATACTCGCCATCAGCCCAGAGCACCCACTGCGACAACAGGCCAAGATCACCCCAAAAACGCTGGCCCAACACCCAGCCATCCTGCCCGGCCCCGGCACCTACACCCGCGAACTGATCGATAAAACCCTGGCAGTGGGACAACTGGAAACCCGAATGGAAACCCACTACCTGGAAACCATCAAGATGCTGGTCACAGTCGGACTGGGCTGGAGCCTGCTGCCAGAAAACATGGTTGAGGAAGAACTGCGCCCAAACACTGGCAGGCAGATATCGGTTGAACGCCAACTCGGAATTGTGCATCACCCACGCCGCACACTGAGCAACGCCGCCAGGGCGTTTATTGATTTGTGTTTGGCTAATTAAAACCAAAAAAGATAAAACAGCTCATCCGGCCTGATTGATTATTTCGACGATTGACACACCACAACAGCTTAAATAGTCTAGAGTCATGACTCACCAACCAACCTACCCCGAATCTTCTTACCGACTGTGGCTATGGCGACTATAACGTCCCGTAGCTGCCATGTTTATCTAAATCACAACACGACACAATGCAGCCACGGATTCTTTCGTGACTGTAGCCAATACACACTTAACCAGCACAAGAATTCGTATCTGCTCAACCAGGAACCATACTAGTGAGCACAATATCCATCACCACAAAGCCGCGCCCATATCTCGGTTTGATGTTCGTCATCATTGCCGCATTCAGCTTCTCTGCCAAAGCAGTGATCATAAAAATCGCCTACGGCCATGGCGCGCACATCACACCGATCATGTTAATGAGCTTGCGCATGCTCTTTTCACTGCCATTTTTTGTCGCCGCAATCATCTTGATCGAACGAAACAGAACTCACGCCGCATTTAGCACAACAGACAAACTCAACCTTGTTGGCTTGGGTGTAATAGGTTTTTATCTTGCCGCCTATTTTGACTTTGTCGGATTGCACTACATCAGCGCCAGCCTTGAACGCCTGGTATTACTGCTTTACCCAACATTGGTGGTATTACTCTCGGCGATTTTCTTTAAACAAAAAATCCAGTCAAGGGAAGCCATTGCACTTGTCGTCAGTTACATAGGCATCGTCACCGTATTCTACGAGGAGCTAAACATAGCAGGCACAAACACCATCTTAGGTTCAGCATTTATTTTTGCCAGCGCAACCGCTTTTGCCATCTATCTTATCGGCAGTGGTCAAATGGTAAAACGGATTGGCGCCATGCGTTTCACCGCCTACGCCATGACCATCGCCTGCCTTGCCACATTGTTTCACTTTGGGGTTGAATTTGACGCAACGGTGACCACGTTGTCGCTGGAAATATACGGCCTGGCGCTGTTAATGGCCGTTGTCTGCACCGTCATACCGACCTTTTTGATGAATGCCGGCATCCACCATCTCGGCGCCGGACCGGCATCCATCATTAGTGGACTTGGGCCGATCATGACTATCTTTCTCGCCTATCTGATTTTGGATGAACAACTCACCCCCATACAGATAGCAGGTGCGACACTGGTGATCGCAGGTGTGTTTGTGGTCAGCGGAAAAAAGCGATAACAGAATGAGGTTTGGCGAGCTTATCCGCCAAACAGTTTCAACAAATTAACACTGGTGTCATAAGGCACCAGGCTGGCTGCCTCGGCCTTAACTTCGACCTGCGCCAGGTAGCCGGCCATTTTGTGATGTTCAAGATTCTCCTGGCTCAGCCTGGCATTGATTACCCTGGTGGCGCGCATCATACTTTTCACGCCTTCCAGCACGGCATAATCATTTCCCTCCAGCAAGACAATCTCCTTGCCTAGATGCCAGTAGATATCAACATTGTTAATGTCCATTACATCCAGCGGCGGCACCAGCGGCACCAGGTCCTGCGCGGTGACAACCCGCGTAACATCCAGATGTCGGAACACCAGCGCACCACTGACATTGGTAACCTTGGGTTGGCCAAAGCTGATGATGGGGCCAAGGCTGTAGTGATCAATATCGAGATACATGGCCAGAATCACGGCCACCGCCCCACCCAGGCTATGTCCGGTGGTACTGATCTGATAGTCCTTTTTGAGCCTGGGCAGCAGCGCTTTGTAGACCCCTTCTGCCGCTTGTGCAAAACCCTGGTGCAAGGCGATCTTGGCGTGTTCGTCCGGTAACAGTTTCAGCGATACATCGACAATCGCATTTTCGACATTGGCCGTGCCACGCACAGCGACAACCTGATGTTTAAGCACGTCATTGGTGGCAATAAAATAGTTCACCTCCACCCCCGGCACACTGCCGTATTGATCGAGACGATAACCCTGTGCCTCAATTATCAACCTGGCCTCCTGCTCAGGCAGGTAAGCGGCATTGGCCAGCTCGGCATAGGGTTTGATCTTGGCAAACAGCTCAGTCGGCTCACTAGCAATGCTCGCAGTAGCTGTCAGGCAGGTGCAAACAAACAGGTAAAATGAGAAACACAGGCGCCGTATTGTCATATCAGGTAAATATCATTATCGAAAACAACGATTGTACTGAAATTCCACTGCAATAGCGGCAAGTCGATCGATAGAGCCTCCAGATATACCAATGCCGAAGACATGCTTGTCACATCGCAAGCGCATCGGCTCCCAAGCCGCGGCAATTATTTGTAGATAAGCCTTTTTGACTTACTATCCCTGTCTTTGCGATAAAAAATAAATAATGAAGTCCACACCCGCCAAAGGCCTGACCATTATCATCGCCATGATGTCGATGATCGGCCCATTTACCATTGACACCTACCTGCCCTCCTTTCCCGCTATTGAGGCAGATCTTGGCGTCAGCCGAGCATTGTTGTCGCAAAGCCTGGCCTTTTACCTGGCGGCGTTTGCCATATCGACCCTGGTATTGGGGCCGTTAGCCGATCGACTCGGGCGACGACCGGTCATGCTGGGCACACTACTATTTTATATCGCCGCCTCAATCGGCTGCGCCCTGGCGAATGACTATGGCAGCTTTCTGTTGTTTCGCCTGATGCAGGGTGCGGCGGCTGGTGGCGGTTTGGTGGCCGGGAGGGCGATGATTCGCGACGTTTATAACCCTCAGGATGCACAAAAGGCCATGTCGCGGATAATGATGATGTTCGGTCTGGCGCCGGCGGTGGCACCAATTATTGGTGGCTGGCTGCACGATGCCTTTGGCTGGCACAGCGTGTTTTATTTTCTGGCCCTCTTTAGTGTCATTGTCTTTTTACTGGTGTTGTTTCTCATACCGGAAACCTTGGCCCCATCTCGGCGCCAGTCTTTTCACCCGACAAATGTCGCCCGCGTTTACGGTCACACCCTGGTACATCGCCGCTTTCAATCACTGGTGTTTATAGTGGCCTGCTATTTCGGCGGCATGTTTCTTTATATTGCCGCCGCGCCAACGCTGATTTTTGATTTCATGGACCTGCAAAGCACTGACTTCGGCGTGCTGTTTATTCCCATGGTCGCAGGCATGATCTGTGGTGCCTGGCTAAGTGGCCAGCTGGCCCACCGCTGGCCATTGGCACGCACCCTGACACTGGCACTTATGCTGATGACGCTGGGTACTTTATTAAACCTGGCTCAGGCGCTATGGCTAACGCCGATGGTTGTCAGTGTCGCTGTTCCACTGATGATCTATACCTTCGGCATCGGTATCGCCATGCCGGCAATGACGGTAATGTCGCTGGACTGTTTTCCCAATAATCGCGGCACAGCCTCAGCCATGCAGGGTTTTGTACAAATGCTGGGCAATGCCCTGATCGCCAGTCTGTTGGTGCCACTGCTCAGCCAACAGCCCAGCCACCTGGCATTGGGACAAATGGCTCTGGTCGCCATTGCCCTGCTGCTGTGGTGGCGTATTCCCAGCCAATTGGAGGAACTGCATTCGGAGACGACGAAGACCAACATCTAAGCGCTGACGGCATTCAGCCAAGGTCGCATTTCTGGTATGATTGGCCGCTTTTCCAGTACGGGATTAGGGCCATACCATGACAGCCAAGCTCATTGACGGCAAAGCCATCGCTGCCGAAGTTCGCCAAAACGTCAAACAACGTGTCGACTTCCGTCTTGCCAATGGCCAGCGACCACCCGGACTGGCGGTGGTATTGGTAGGCTCTGATGCCGCCTCACAGGTCTACGTCAACAACAAACGTAAATCCTGCGCCGAGGTTGGTTTTGTTTCCAAGTCTTTCGATCTGCCCGCCGACGCCTCTCAACAAGAGTTGCTCGGTATCATAAACCAGCTCAACAATGACCCTAAGATTGATGGCATCCTGGTACAACTGCCGCTGCCCAATCATATCGATACCGAGGTCGTTATCGAGCACATCCACCCCGACAAAGATGTCGACGGTTTTCACCCCTACAACATCGGCCTGCTGGCCCAACGCATTCCCAAACTGCGACCCTGCACTCCGTTTGGTGTGATGACGTTGCTTGAGCATACCGGCGAAGATATTCGCGGTATGGAGGCCGTCATTGTCGGTGCCTCAAACATCGTTGGCCGCCCCATGGGGCTGGAACTGCTGCTGGCCGGTTGCACCGTCACCACCTGTCACCGCTTCACCAGGGATCTGGAAAAACACGTCCGTCGCGCCGATCTGGTGGTGGTAGCTGTGGGCAAACCGAACTTCATTCCCGGCGACTGGATCAAACCAGGTGCGATCATCATTGATGTCGGCATTAACCGCCTGGAAAGTGGCAAACTGGTTGGCGATGTTGAGTTCGACAGCGCCGCTGAAAAGGCGGGCTGGATCACTCCAGTACCTGGTGGCGTTGGGCCAATGACGATTGCGACATTATTGCAAAACACACTTTACGTCGCAGAGAGCCTCCAGCCCTAGACCAAACAGATATCGATATCTGGCCAAGAGCCCACTAGCTATTGCCTGGCCCCGTAAGAGCCTGTAAATATTTCGGAGTTTTACTTCAAGCCCCCACTTGCAAGGCAAGCATACGACAGCAAGCACGCCTCAGGATTTTGGCTTTGATCTCAAACCGACATCGCTACATTATTCGGCAATCGTTTATGGTCCTGATCAATCCGCACCGCTATGCACCCATCACAGCAATGAACTGGCGATTAACATTCGAACTACTCGCCTAAAAAATATCTAAACCCCAGTTTCATCTAAATAATTATAAATAAACCATACAAAAAACCTTATACTTTTGACATGCAGACCAAACTAGAAAAAATAATCCGGCTCGCCGCCATCCCGCTCCTAGCGATAATATCCATCCTGACATTCTGGCCCGGCACCACCGGAGGTTTTATTCTCGATGACACCCCCAACCTAAACGCCATGCAGAAGTATGGCGGTGTCGATGATCTTGATACGCTCAGGTTTTTTATTTTTGAGGGGGTATCAGGACCAACCGGAAGACCTATTTCTTTGCTCAGTTTCTTGATTGATGGTCAATCCTGGCCGACTGACCCGTTCTCATTCAAACGCACAAACATTTTAATACACAGCTTAAATAGCGTTCTGATATTTGCCCTCATTTATAAACTTTTTCAGATGATAGGCCGGAAAGAATCAAGCGCAATCATCATCGCCTTCCTTTGCGCAACTATTTGGGCAGTACATCCGCTACAGACGTCTACAGTGCTTTATATCGTCCAAAGGATGACCGAGCTTGCTGCTTTATTCACAATCATTGGGGTTTGGTGTTACCTGCACGGCAGACAAAAATTACTCTCATCACCCGGGCCTGGCTATCTTTGGATGTCGGTAGCGGTAATTGTATTTGGTCTATTGGCAACATTCAGTAAAGAAAATGGCATTCTTCTGCCACTCTACATCCTGGTTATTGAGTTCACATTATTACGCAGCCTTCCCCGCCCACAACACTGGCGCTATTGGGCTGTTCCCATGTTAGTCATACCAGTCATATTTCTGATGTTATATCTCGGTTACATGACAGACAGTCACATCATCAGGTTTGCCCAACGGGACTTCAGTCTTTATGAACGACTGTTAACCGAATCAAGGGTTTTAATGGATTACATAGGCAAAATTATTTTTCCTGTCCGCACCCCCAGATTATTTTTTGATGACTACCAACTATCAACGTCACTATTATCACCAGTTACCACCTTGCTATCGTTTTTTTCACTTCTAGTGGCGCTAATCGCCAGTCTAATCTTTAGAAAAAAACTACCGCTACTAAGCTTTGCCGTGCTGTGGTTTTTGGCTGGCCATCTGCTGGAATCTTCAGTTCTACCTCTGGAGATCTACTTCGAACACCGCAATTACCTGCCCATGTTAGGTTTTATTCTGGCAATTGCCTTTTATGCCGAAAAACTAACCACAGCCAATAGAAAATGGCTGATCGGCGCTGGCACGATCATCATTTCTATTCTGGCAATAACCACATGGCAACATAGCAATGTATGGGGCAATACGGCTCAACATGTTGCTGACACGGCAAAAAACCAGCCCAACTCCCTTCGCGCGCAAGTTATTCTGACACAAAGATTATTCAGAGCGCAGGATATAAGGGCCGTAGCCCAACTGGAAAAAATGAAATTGCAGTTCCCTGAATCACTAGGGATTGCAATTGCATACATTGATGCTAAGTGCCAACAAGGAATTTTGACCACAGATCAGTTTATGGATCTATATAAAAACAGCTCAAGCTTTCAGCTTGATAAATACGTAGGCGTCAGTCTTCCAAATCTGGCAAATAAGGTTATAACGGAAGATTGCAGCCAAATAACAGCAAAAGGAATGCTTGCTTTAATCGATAAACTGTTAAAAACAGAAGCTTCTCTAGCTAGCCAACGAATACAATCCAAGCTTCTTCTTATAAAGTCAGAGCTATATGTAAAAGATAATAATTTAAGAGACGCATTAAAATCGCTAGATGAAGCACTAAAAACCAAGCCCAACGTAACAATTGCTCTTAGACAGGCTCGCCTGCTTACCAGCGCAAACGTATTAAATGCAGCATTGAGCCAGTTAAATAAAGCCGAAGCCATCGATAAACTAAGATCACCACTGTTACCATCCAGACAGGAAGAAATTGACGAATTAAGAGAATACATAATGGCAAGGGAAAAGCTGCTTACCAGTAAAAACTGACCCAGCTAAACATCGCAAATATTTACCACCCAAACCTGATTGCCATCAAGTTTGGAGCCCAACAATGAACCCCAGAAAACCATCATCCGCATGAGCGCCTACGTAACGGCGACCCTTAAAAGATGGAAATCACTTCCTCAAACCATAAATATGATGTAGATTAAATATACATTTATAGTTCATACGGATGTTGCACACACCAACTGCGTTGTAAGAGGATCATGCAACTCACGAAATTCACAGACTATGCCCTGCGGGTACTCCTGTTTCTGGCCCAGAATCAGGACAAACGTGTCACCATCGACGACCTCGCAAATCACTACCACGTCTCACGCAACCACCTGATGAAGATTGTTCACAGCCTTTCTGTGGCTGGTTTTATCCGCTCATCAAGGGGCCGAAATGGCGGACTCAATCTTGGCATACCAGCCAACAACATCACCGTTGCCGATGTCATCCTGCATACAGAAAAGAATATGGATCTGGTTGAATGCTTTGAAATACACAGCAACTGCATGCTTGAATCAGACTGTGTTCTGCGCCACGTGCTACACCGTGCCCAGGACAGTTTTATGGAGGTATTATCGCTCTTTAGCCTGACAGACATAATTGAGCGACAAAATAGACTCACCAACAAGCCGATAAATATAATCCGGCTTCCTGTTCAATAACCGTTTTTTTGTTGCTCGGCCGGGCTCTCTTGGGCTGACCTGAACAGGTACCCGGCAATCGCCCCTAATATTCCAATCGCGGCTGTCAACTGTTCCGAAGTATCAACAATCAACACCAAAATAATCGTGCCAAACACAATCAGTATTAAACCGGCACCACTAACAATATCCTTGGGCCGGGTCTCCTGTTTCAATTTCGTCAAAAATGTAAGCACTATGCTGAGTGATATCAAACACAACAGGGCAAGAATAATCACATAGTAAAACTCATTCTCCACCTGTGCCGGGTTAGCAGCTGCGTTCAGAACAGCGGAACCATTATTAGTGGAGACATCGCTAATTGCCTGACCAAAATCCAGAGATTCAAGCTCCGCCTCCTGGCTCAAAAGTTCCACTTGATCTACCTGAGCATAGACATTTAGAGGCAGCAACAATGCACACATTAAAACAATAAATATTTTCATCCCTGAATCACTCCTGCGGTTTTATCCCGGCTAAAATCCCTTGATAATAAGCCGCCTCCATATGATCTTTATTTTTCAAGGCCTTGTTGTAGCGCTGTGTATAGCGTTCAATCCAGCGAGCCTTATCCTGTTCATCAAGTGAATTCACAATCTCAATCGCCCGTGCTATTTTTTTATTCAAGCGTTGCTTTACTTGCTCGGCTGAAGGTTTATTTTGCGTAGGAGGCGCTTGCTGTTGTTCGATAGAATATTTGCCCAACGAACCTGCCTCTGCAGCAGCAACAAAAAGAAATACGGAAACAATCAAACCTATAGATACAGCATTCACATCAGACTCCTTGTTTGTGTTCAATGAACCCTTCTCGTAATAACAGTTCTGATTAACTTCAATTCAAGCAGAAGAGCAACAACAAATCCACTGATACAACAATAAATACGCACAGCCTGGAATACATACCAAACCAAATCAAGCTGTTTTTATTGCCCCTCGACAATAATTCATAATAATAAACTGACACCTAACACACGTTGAATAAAAATTGATAAAGAGAGATAAAAATTAAAAAGCGACTGAGCCAAACCCGTTCCCCATGCAACCCTCATTGATTAGGGGTTAGTCTCCACCACACAAAACCACACTTACAAAAACGATATCGTCGGCATTATTTACACTTTCGTATTTTTAGCAATTCCAACATTACCTATCATTATGTTTTATCAAAACATTTCTGTACTGGCGCAGGATATGCACATATTAATAGTGCATGGAATTAATTAACTCAGGAGAGCGTAGTCATGAAAAGGAGTATCACACTAATAATAGTGTTATTCGTATGGACTGGGGTTGCACAAGCAACGCCGTTAGTCGGCGGCCACTACAAAACAAAATGGGAGCAAGCACCAGACATGGGCAGCGGCACCGATTATTTATCCATGCATCGAACTAACGGCCCAATTGTAGCGGATGATTTTCAATCAGATGGTCGGGATATTTACGGCTTCCACTGGTGGGGATCTTATTTTCAGGGTGTCGATGTAGGGCAAACTCAAGATCCTACTGTGGAGCGAAATATTTCTTTTGAAATCAGTTTTCATAATGATTGCCCAGCATTTGATCCGTCCTGCGGGCGAGACGTATACAATTACTCCACACCAAGCACAGATTATACTTCCGTCATCGTGAACGCTGAAGAAGACTTCTTTGGTATTACTGCAAGTGGTGAGACTGTCTATGAATACTGGGTGTTATTACCAGTACCATGGAAAGAGATCGCTGGCGAAACATACTGGGTAGACTTCGGATGGAATGAAGGGCAAGCGTTATTTAATGCCGCAGGAGGGCAATATAATACTTTTGGTGATATCTGGGGCTGGCATGAAAGTTCGGAACACTGGAATGATTTTGCAGTCACAACCAATACAGCGTTTGGCGGAAATCCACATGCTGGAACTTGGAATGTGATTGATGGACGCGATATGGCCTTTGAAGTCATCACCGTGCCAGAACCCACCAGCATCCTGCTAATGGGGATTGGTCTAGCCGGTCTTAGTTTTGCTCGCAAAAGGAAGGGCCATCGCCTAACTGCTTGATCAGAAACCAGAGCTAAACTGCTTGTATCGACCCCGCCTTAAGGCGGGGTTTTTATTTAAACAGAAACCTCTTCAACAGATTTTTTACCTAAACGTAAACAACTGCAAGCGACTTAAAATCGACCTATCTCTGAGACACCAGTAGCCTCAGCAGTTCAGTCCATTTCTGTATTACTTTTTTCATCTCTTTGGCCTAATAAAATTTCCAAAGCAGGCCGTGTAAATCATCAGTACAGATATTTGATACGAGCTTAACTGGTTAATTCGCAGCGAGACTATTATTGGCGTGTGGTTGAGAAAAAGAAAACGCATCAGCACCAAGCAATGACCAAATTTCAGGCCGCTTGTGCATCATGGCTATCAGGTCATCACCGGCAAAGAAGGATGGCACCCGCAGACCATGGCAGTCCACCGGCTCTCCTACAGATTGAAAATGGATTCCAAAACGACCAAGCAATTTGAGCAGCGTTGGTTCCATCACAGCATAACAATACTGAATCTCATGTTCCTTACACATCTGAACAAGAGCGGCGATCAGGCCAACGGTGACGTGAGGCAAGAGACGTCGATCAAAACGCGGATGAATACTGGCCGCATTAGCGCCTTCCTGGTAGATTCCGGAAATAGAATTCGCTTCAGCAATCCGGCGACGAAATGTTTTAGAGATGGAAAAACGTGATATTTCACCAATCAAGTGACGCGGTATTTCAGCCAACTCAGGATGAGAATTTAAGCTACAAAAACGTTCTGTCGGCAACAAGCTGCCAGGGTCCGAGCTATCTGGCAATACCAACCTGACCACACCGACAAAAACCCCACTGTCACGATGCCGGATCAGACTATGGGCAGCACGACGATCATATTCATCAAACTCCCGGCCATCCGGGAATTGCTCTGCATCTTCAAAGCCCTTCTCTTCACAATAAACCTGATATCTGAGTTTATAAGCTTCATCAATCAACTCAGGCGTATTGGCATGAACAACTTCAAAACACTTATAAAAAAACCGCACTATATTACTCAATGCACTATCTTCCCTGGATTAACTGACTCCCAGGCAAACTATCGCAATTACTAGGCCAACTAATAAATTAACCTAATAATCAATATGTTACGAACACCAGAACAAAACCAAAGCCCCTAACAGCAGCTATTCTGTCGTCTAATGACGACAAACAAATCCGCAAAACAGATGTAACTCATTGAAAAACATATAAATCAAAGCTGTCGCCGAATGACGACAGCTATTACGACTTAAACAAAGCCGGGGCCAAATGATATTTACTGAGTAACTTATAGAATTCCGTTCGATTACGTTGGGCCAGGCGTGCTGCCTGCGCTACATTGCCATCGGTCATATGCAACACCTTGGTCAAATAATCACGTTCAAAGCGCTGCCGGGCTTCGGCAAAAGGTATGATGCCGGCATCTTTACTTCGCAGTGCCCGCTGGATCAAAGCGGCTGGGATGATTGAGCTTGTTGCCAACACCACCGCCTGCTCAACTACGTTATAGAGCTGGCGAATATTACCCGGCCATGAAGCCGACATTAGCAACTCCATCGCCTCGCTGGAAAAGCCTTTTACCCGGCCTTCATCAGTGCTCAGCTGCTGCAGAAAATGATTGGCCAACAGTGGGATATCCTCACGTCGATCAGCCAGAACTGGCATTTCCAGATTAACCACATTGAGCCGGTAATAAAGGTCCTCACGAAACTCACCACTCTCAGTCACCTGCTCAAGATTTCGATGCGTTGCTGAAATAATCCGCACATCAACAGCAATCGATTCAACTGAACCAACCGGTCTCACCTGGTGTTCCTGCAACACACGCAACAGCTTGGCCTGAAATGCTGCTGGCATATCGCCAATTTCATCAAGGAACAGCGTGCCACCATGAGCAGCCTGAAACAGCCCCTTATGATCATGCGTAGCACCGGTAAAGGCACCCTTGCGATGGCCAAACAACTCTGACTCCAACAACTGCTCCGGAATGGCACTGCAGTTGACCGCAATAAACGGTTTATCTGCACGCGGACTGGCACGGTGAATAGCTCGAGCCAGGAGTTCTTTACCGGTACCACTTTGACCATGGATAAAGACGCTGGCATTACTGTTGGCCATCATGTGCGCCTGACTTAGCAGCTCTTCCATTGCAGAACTTCGGGTAATGATATCGCTGCGCCAGTCGCCATCTTCACCCTGTTCTGCCATGTCTGCAGATTTACCACTCAAGGCGGTTGCCTGTCCGACCAACTCAAGCAGCTGTTTGCTATCAAACGGTTTGGTCAGAAAACCAAACACCCCCTGGCTGGTAGCCGATACCGCATCAGGTATTGTGCCATGGGCAGTAAGCATAATCACAGGCAGGCAAGGGTTGCGTTCATGAATGACCGAAAACAGCTCCATACCGCTCATTCCTCCCATGCATAGGTCTGTAATCACTGCTTGTGAACGTGAAATCGGTAACTGCGCCAAGGCTTCCTCAGCGCTGGCAACACAATCCACCTGATAACCTGCCGACTCAAGCCGCATCGACAACAGCCGCCGCAGACCTGGATCGTCATCAACCACCATTACCCTGGCTGTGCTCATTTCATATTCCTCTTAGGCATTTGTCATTCACGCAAATGCAGACTTTCCTCAATCGAGGTTAGATCATCCAATTTCTGTTGTAGCTCATTTAGCCGCTGCTGTTGATTCTGCTGAGCCAAACTTTTCTCTACAATCGTCGCCTGTGCCTCAAGCAAATCAAGCGCCAATGTCACTAAAGCCACAACCGAATTGTTCCGACTTGATTGCAGCGTTTCGTTAAACAGTTTG
>Ga0316192_10001883_pt1 | contig 15486 bp, 12 predicted proteins | sample MerIslwburrow_MG_FD_204931 | JGI IMG/M metagenome (GOLD analysis project Ga0316192, IMG submission 204931) | Coastal sediment microbial communities from Maine, United States - Merrow Island worm burrow | ecosystem: Environmental > Aquatic > Marine > Coastal > Sediment | place: USA: Maine...
TGCAAATCACATCCGTGTGATTTGCCCTTCGGGTCTGCTTCGCAGCACAAATTCATTCCTGATGAATTTGTCTTACAACAGCGAAAGAAAAGTAACCAAAAGAACGCCGCCCCGACCAGTTTGCCCTACGGGTCCCCTCACCATTCGTCTTTGCCTACGTGCCGTCCTGACTCGCCGTCCGGGCTCGACAGGACTAAATCAGGCGTCCTGCCTGATTTTCCCTACCAAAGCCGAATGCCTCGGCAAACTTCACGGGGAGACTGTCCCTCCCGTCAAGCTCGCCGAAGCCTGTCCTGAGCCTGCCGAAGCGGACAGCTTCACTGATAGGGTCGATTGACCAGGGACGGTCAATCGAGTCTTGTCGAGCCCGGATGGCGAGTCAAGACGACCCGTTAGATCGTAGCCTGGATGAAGCACAGCGTAATCCGGGGATTTCCAGCAGCATTGAACAGACCCGGATTCCACTTCGTTACATCCGGGCTACGGGTATGCGTAGCACGAGCGCCCGGGGCGCATTTTTTGTGCGAACAAAAACAAATTCATCGGGCTTGAATTTGTGCTGCAAAGCAGACCCGAAGGGCAGATCACAGGGATGTGATCTGCAACGTAACTCGCTCCAGCAGGAGCGAAACCAAATGTTAAATAGAACGATAAACGATATTTCCTCGTGATACTCTGTCTATACAACAGCTATCACTAACGAATAACAAGCCTCTGTAGTTTCAGTGTCTCTATTGCAAAGTTTTTATCGTATTAACCCACTAAGTTTGGTGAAGACCCAATAATCATAAATTAGTAACCAAACACACCTTCCAGCAATTCCCCGTAACCGGCATAAACATCCGCATCCGTATCCTCGAAATATTCAATCCTCATATCTTCGAGCATTTTTTTACCTTTCGCTGTTTTTGTTGCATCCATTAACGCCTGCTTCACCGCCAGTGCAACTTCATCAGGAACCTCGGGCGATGCCGACATCGCCATATGCGGTACAGGGTCAGTGGAAACTACAGAGTTCAGACTTTCGTAGTTCCCAACCAGCGGGCTCGGTATAATTGCCGCATCAGCATCTCCATTGATTACCTTTTCAACCGCATCCACCGAATCGCTGGCTTCTATATAGAACGGCAGCCTTACGGGATTGGGAAACATGCCATGCAACCTCACCGCTCCCATACCCGGTGAAGCCATGGTTGCGATTTTCTTCGAAATCAGCTCTTCCATTTCGAATACAAAATTCTCCTCGCCCGTGACCACGGTAAAAGTCACGGTATCCGGAAGCTTGACCAGCACCCTGTAATCCTTACGCTGGACCCGATAGTCAGTGAGATGGGCCGCATCAAGGATAAAATGCATGTCCGTGGCTTTTTGCATGCGTGCCCAGTAGGTCAGGAAATTTCTGTATGTCTTGATTGAGAAAGTGTGGCCGGTTTGTTCAGTCAGGTATTTGGCCAGTGGCTTGTAACTTTGTCTAATCTGATCAGGAGGCAAAACAGGCTGAACAGAAAGAAAATAATTCGCCGCTGACGAGACGCCCGTTGTCACCAACAGTAGAACCGTAAGTATTGACTGTCGAAAATACAGCTTCATGAACAGCTCCAGCGCGGAATGAGTCTACTGCAAGCATAGTCAATGAAAACGACTTTATCTGACAAATTGACAGAAGTTTACAACCAGCCCAGCCAGTCCTTGAGCACATAAATTACAGCAGCCGCCACCATCGCGCAGGCGCTGCAGAGCAGCAATATTTTCACAATCAGCAAGGCAGTTTCATTCATGTGTGTGCCCGGCAGAACAAACTAACCAGACCGGAATCCGACCCCTACATAGCGGAATAATATTTTTTATTTCATACTGTTAAGATATATTGTTAATGTATATTATCTTACAAATACACCCCCGCTTACTTCTTCCTGGTTCTGTTTTGCCTGTTTAGTTTCCTCAAGCCGGTCAACTTCTCACCGATTTTGATTTCGAGTCCTCTTTCAACAGGATGATAGTAAATCTTCTCTTCCATGTTATCGGGGAAATAGGTTTCACCGGTCGCAAAGGCATCTTCTTCATCGTGAGCATAGCGGTAGTTCTTTCCATGCCCGAGCTCTTTCATCAATCGTGTTGGCGCATTACGAATGTGCATCGGCACTTCCATGGTGCCAAGATCACGGGCGTCCTTCATCGCCAACGCAAATGCAGTGTACACCGCGTTACTCTTCGCTGTAGAAGCCAGATAGGTAATGGCCTGTGCGATTGCCAGTTCACCTTCGGGGCTTCCCATGCGTTCGTATGCATTCCAGGCATTGAGCGCTATCTCCAGTCCGCGGGGGTCGGCATTGCCGATATCTTCCGATGCCATGCGCACAACACGACGTGCGATATATCGAGGATCGCAGCCACCATCCAGCATACGGGCAAACCAGTAAAGTGCCGCATCAGGATTACTGCCCCTTACTGATTTGTGCACGGCTGAAATCTGATCATAGAAAAGATCACCGCCTTTATCGAAGCGGCGAAAACTTTGCGATGTTACATCTCGAACTATGCGTTCGGTAATGGTACTGTCATCGGCTGCCAGGTCTGCGGCGATTTCCAGCATGTTGAGCGCACGGCGCGCATCACCGTCCGCAATCGCCGCGATTTGATTGACCTGTTCATCATCAATTTTAATATTACGCTCACCCAGACCTGTTTCCTTGTCGGCAACGGCCCTTTTCAACAAGCGTGCAATATCGCTTTCTTCAAGACCCTTTAAAACGTATGTTTTTACCCGTGACAACAATGCATTATTCAGCTCAAACGACGGGTTTTCCGTGGTTGCTCCAATAAAATAAATGGTGCCGTCTTCGACATACGGCAAAAACGCATCCTGTTGTGACTTGTTAAATCGGTGCACTTCATCAACAAACAGGATTGTCGCCTTACCGTAGGCCTGCTCCTGCCTGGCTTTATCAACAGCCGCACGAATATCCTTAACGCCGGACAGTACTGCAGAAATACTCAGGAACTGGGCGTCGGCGCTGTTGGCGATAATGCGGGCAAGCGTGGTTTTACCGGTCCCCGGCGGCCCCCAGAACACCATTGAATGCAGCGTACCGGATTCTATGGCCTGGCGTAATGCACTGCCCTTGTCATCGTGATTGTCGTCGCCAAGAATCTGATGCTGACCAATAAAATCGCCCAGAACTTTTGGACGCATGCGGTCAGCCAGAGGCGAATAAACCGGGTTTACAGTTCCGTGCGCATCTTCGGACATCATGAGCCCCCGAATACGTCGACACCCTCCGGCGGTGTGAATTTAAATAATTTAGCATCGAGCTCTGGATTGGACTGTAACTCGGTAAAAAAGATGTAGGTGGTTTGTTCGAACTGGTCGTGCAGTTGCAAAAAACGCAGCCCTTTATCGTCCAGGCCGAGCATCACACGATCAAAATCAGAATCGGCCTGTCTGTTTACCAGCTCTATACGATGCACCCCCGAATCAGAACCCCGTTCGTGTATCTCAAACGCATCTTCCAGCTTTTGCCTGTTTTGCAACAGCGCCATTGGTGTATTGCTCTGGCCCGCACCCTGCTTCTGCACCGTTACCTGTTCGAGATCCACATCAAATACCCATACTTGCTCTCCATCCGAAACAATCTCCTGCGGATAAGGCTCGGTATAGTTCCAGCGAAATTTGCCCGGACGCTGCAGGTAAAATACACCTGCGGATTCCTGCATCAACTTGCCGTCACTGGATTTCAATGTCTGCTTGAAATTCGCCGACATGGTCTGCGTTTCCGTCAGAAACCTGTCGAGCAGTACCCTGCCCTCGCCGGCACTAGCATTAACCGTGATAACAAGACATAAAATTGTAAGAAATATAACTCTCATATGAATTACGCAATACTGTGCTTATCGCACTCTGTGTCCTCGGTGGGAATACATTAATATAACTTTGCGTTCTCTGCGTCTTAGCGCCTTTGCGTTAGGAAGATTTGAATACGACACACAAATAGCACGGCAGTATTCAGGCTTCGGGTGGTGGGGGCGCCAGCACCTCGCGACTGCCATTCGACTGCATTGCACTCACAACACCGGCTGATTCCATATCTTCAATCATACGCGCAGCCCGGTTGTAACCGATTTTCAAGCGCCTTTGCACATAGGATATTGAAGCCTTGCGGGTTTCAGTAACGATCATCACGGCTTCATCATATAGAGCATCGGTTTCATCACCTGAACCAGCTTGAGGTTTTTCACCCGGTAGTACGGTCGAGGTATTTTCCTTTAGGACATCTTCAACATAATCCGGTTCACTCGAACCTTTCAAGTGCTCGGCCACATTGTGTACTTCATGATCGGCGACGAATGCGCCGTGCACACGTGTCGGCAGGTTGCTGCCAATTTCCATGAACAGCATGTCACCATGACCCAGCAGTTGTTCTGCACCCATCTGGTCCAGAATGGTTCGCGAGTCGACCCGCGATGAAACCTGGAATGCAATTCGACTGGGAATATTGGATTTAATCAGGCCGGTGATCACATCGACCGAAGGTCTTTGTGTTGCCAGAATCAGGTGAATACCGGATGCACGCGCTTTCTGCGCGAGCCTGGCGATCAGTTCCTCGATCTTCTTGCCAACGACCATGAACAGATCAGCAAACTCATCGACCACGACCACGATATAAGGCAGCGGCTTCAACTCAGCCGGTTGTGCACCGGGTGCGGCATGATCAGGGTCGAACAGCGGGTCTTCGATCGGCTTTCCTGCATCAGCTGCGTCTTTCACCTTGCGATTATATCCCGAGATATTTCGCACGCCGAGTGATGCCATCAATTCATAACGTGTTTCCATTTCGGCAACACACCAGCGCAAGGCATTGGCCGCTTCTTTCATGTCGGTCACAACCGGCGCCAGCAGATGCGGAATACCTTCGTAAACATTCAACTCCAGCATCTTCGGGTCGATCAGGATCATTCGCACTTCGCTGGGCTTGCTCTTGTACAGCATGCTCATCAGCAATGCATTAACACAGACCGATTTACCGGAACCGGTGGTGCCTGCCACCAGCAGGTGAGGCATACGCGCCAGGTCCGTGACAACCGGCATACCTGAAATATCTTTGCCCAGCCCCAGTGTCAGCGGTGATGACGACTTGTCATATTCCTTCGACATCAGAATTTCGCTGAGTGACACCAGTTCACGTTGTTCATTGGGTATTTCCAGGCCAACAACGGTTTTACCCGGTATGACTTCAACCACCAGCACACTGACGACTGATAATGAACGCGCCAGGTCTCTTGATAGCGCGGTAATCTTGCTCGCTTTTACACCGGGCGCCGGTTGCAGCTCGAAACGGGTGACAACCGGACCGGGATGGACAGCAACGACTTCGACCTCAACGCCAAAATCCGCCAGTTTGATTTCAACCAGGCGCGACAGGGCTTCGAGGGCCTCCTTGGTGAATCCCTTTTCTGATGGCTGTGGTTTATCCAGCAAGCGCAACGGTGGCAGCTCGGTATCGGTATGTGTATCGAACAGGGCGATCTGTTTCTCCCGATCGAGCCGTTCGGAGATTTCAACTTTCTTCATCACAGGCTCGATGCGCACCTTGCTGCTGCCCTTGGCCTTGCGCTCCGCCGTTTTCTGTTTGTCTGCCTCGAACACTTCCTGTCGGCGCTGCTTTGCCACCTCGCCCGCTTTGCGCTCCTGCAGGTACTCGACAAAAGCCATCAGCCTGTTAGTCACCCAGTCATAAACCGCAAGCACAAAAGCACCAACCAGGTCGATTACCTTGAACCATGACAGTCCACTGAACAGGGTAATGCCGGCAAGCAATACTGCCAGCAGAATCAGCGTCGAGCCGAGCAAGCCCAGTACGCCTGCCAGGCCATCGCCAAGCCACTGGCCTAGAATACCGCCACCATCGATCGGCAACATTTCAGTTGGAAGTACAAAATGCAGGCTGGTGAGTGCACACCCTGAAGCCAGGGTGACAAAGAAGCCGGCCCAGCGCAGGCCGAGCACACGATAATTGATTTCATCGTCGTCAGCATCGCTGCGCATGCCGCGCATCACCAGCCAGCCGCTGTAGGCAATCATCACGGGTAGCAAATAGGCCAGGTAGCCGAACAGGCTGAACAACACATCCGAGAACCAGGCGCCGACGACTCCTGCGGCATTATCAATTCCATTTCGAGAACCGGTATAGGACCAGCCGGGATCGACAGGATTATAGGTAACCAGCGCGGTGAGGAAGAACAGTGCAATTGCGACCAGCACGAGCATAGCGCCCTCCCGCAGACCATGCTGGATATGCGTGGTCAGGCCCGAAGAACTACCTGTTGTTGTTATTTTTTTAGGGCGTGCTTGAGCCAAACAAACTGTCCTGAATTTTCAGTAACGACCAATACGGCACTCGGGGCATTATAAACCCAGTTCCTGCTTCAATACAGGGTCAACGACATCACCATTTTGTACGGCTGCGGCCGCCTTCAAACCACTGCCCGTGATGCCTTTTTCAAGCAATTCAATAACATACGGCAGAACGGCCGATGACAGCGCCTGTGATGCCGTTCTCGGCACCGCGCCCGGCATGTTGGGCACGGCATGATGAAGCACCCCATGGCGCATATATACCGGCTGTTCATAGCTGGTAGCCTGGATATTTTCGACGCTGCCGCCCTGGTCGATGGCGATGTCGACGATCACACTGCCCCTCGACATGCTCTCAACCATGCTTTCCCTGATCACTACAGGAGCCCGCCTGCCTGCAACCATGACAGCACTGACGACGAGGTCAGCGTTTCTGATCTCATCTGCGATCGCCTGCTCGCTCGAGAGCACGCCTGTGCAGCTTTGATAGCGTGACGCAAGCCGCTCCAGTTTGGCCGGGTCAAGATCAAACACGGTCACATCTGCACCAAGTGACACGGCCGCTTCGATTGCATGTTCTCCGGCAACCCCTGCGCCCATCACCACGACCTTGCCGTCATCGGTAGTATCGATGCCACCGAGCAGAATGCCTTTGCCACCGTTATTCTGAAACAGATAGCCGGCGCCACCGATCACCGCCAGGCGCCCGGCGATCTTGCTCATGGGTGCAAGCAACGGCCTGTGCCCGTTTTCATCGACGACCGACTCAAATGCGATCGCTGTCAGGCCGATATCGCATAGCTGTCGGGTGAGTACCGGCTGAGGCGCAAGATGCAGAAAGCTGAAAACTGTGTGCCTGTCCTGCAAATACTTCAGTCCTTCTTCCAGTGGCTGTTTTACCTTGACGATTAAATCTGCAGCTTTGTACAGACTTTCCTGGTTGGCAACAATTTCAACTCCGGCATTCAGGTAATCTTCGTCCGTATAGCCACTGCCAAGACCGGCGCGTGTTTCTATAAACACCTTGTGTCCAGCCGAGGTCAACACCGAGCATGCCGCCGGTATCAGTGCAACCCGCCCCTCGCCGTACATAATTTCAACCGGAATTCCCGTATTCATTCTGCCCCCTATTAAAACAGCTACTGTTATGACATACGCATTCGTACGAGATTCATAAACTTTTGCTAATATATGTTGCCTTAAGAATCTGACCGCTTACCGGAGACATTACATGAGCGAAGCCAAACACTGTCAACTACTTATTCTCGGTTCAGGGCCCGCAGGTTATACCGCTGCTGTTTATGCCGCACGTGCAAACCTCAAACCCGTGCTGGTTACCGGTATGGAAATGGGCGGCCAGCTTACCACCACAACCGATGTTGACAACTGGCCGGGCGACAATGAAGGCGTTCAGGGCCCTGAATTGATGGAACGCATGCAGAAGCATGCTGAACGTTTCGGCACAGAAATCATTTTCGATCAAATCAACACGGTCAAGCTCGATGAACGCCCGTTTAAACTGACTGGTGACTCCAACGAATTTACCTGCGATGCACTGATTATCTGCACCGGCGCCAGCGCCATGTATCTCGGACTGGATTCGGAAAAAGCCTTTATGGGTAAAGGCGTCTCCGCCTGCGCCACCTGTGACGGGTTCTTCTACAAGCAACAGAAAGTGGCCGTCATCGGCGGTGGCAATACCGCGGTAGAAGAAGCGCTTTATTTATCCAATATCGCCTCGGAAGTGACTGTGGTACATCGTCGCGATGCCCTGCGCTCCGAAAAAATCCTGCAGGACCATCTGCTGGAGAGGGCAGAACACGGCAATGTCAACATGGCCTGGGACAGCGTACTCGAAGAAGTGCTGGGAGATGACAGCGGCGTGACCGGCATCCGCATCAAGAATGTTAAGGACGGCTCTACAAGGGATATCGATGTCTCAGGTGTTTTCATTGCAATCGGGCATAAACCCAATACCGCGATTTTCGAAGGCCAGCTTGAAATGAACAACGGCTACCTCAAGGTTCAGAGCGGTACTGAAGGCAATGCCACGGCGACCAGCATATCCGGTGTGTTTGCTGCAGGCGACGTTATGGACCATGTATACCGTCAGGCCGTGACCTCGGCCGGCACCGGCTGCATGGCAGCACTCGATGCCGAAAAGTATCTCGATGATCTTGCATGTGAAAAGGCCGCTGAGCAATGTAAATAAGCACGTTAATGAAACTGACGACAGTTTCATCGCTTGCCGAAATCGATCCGCTTGAGTGGAATGCCCTCGCGGCTTCGGACAATCCGTTTGTTCAGTATGATTTTATTCTTGCACTGGAACAGCATCATTGCCTGGAACCCTGGGGCTGGCAGCCGCATTATATAGTAGCTTATGATGGCAGTTCGCTCGCCGGCGCCTGCCCGGCCTATGTAAAACACAATTCATACGGCGAGTTCGTTTTCGACTGGGCATGGGCTGATGCCTACCAGAGAAACGGACTCGAGTATTACCCGAAACTCATCATCGCAGCACCTTTTACACCCGCATTCGGCCCGCGCCTGTTAACAGGCGTTGGCGATGACAATGCAATCATCAAACAACAGTTAATACAGACTGCTGTTGAAACGGTCGATGAAAACAACATGTCGGGGGCGCACTGGCTGTTTTGTGACGCGGATGATCGTGAACAACTGCAACAGGCCGGCATGTTGATGCGCAGTGATTTCCAGTATCACTGGTCAAACAACCGTTATCGGGATTTCGATCATTTTCTGTCTCATCTGAGCAGCAAGAAGCGCAAAAACATACGCCGTGAGCGCCGAAAAGTAAGCGCAGCAAACATCACAATAGAAATCATCAAAGGCGATGATCTCAATGAAGAACAGTGGCACATCCTGTACGACTTTTATCGAATAACATTCCTGAGAAAATCGGGTGCACCAACCCTGTCGCTTGAATTCTTTCAGGCCATGTCGCACCGGCTGCGCGCGATATTCGCACGACACGAGACCAGGATCGTCGCTGGCGCCATCTGTTTTGAGAGCAGCGACACCCTGTATGGCAGGCACTGGGGCTGTTATGAAGATTATGACAGCCTGCATTTTGAAGTATGTTATTACTCGGGCATCGATTACTGCATCAAACAGGGCCTGCAGCGCTTCGAGCCGGGCGCCCAGGGTGAACATAAAATTGCCCGCGGTTTTATGCCGACTCGAACCTTTTCAGCACACTGGATCGCTCACCAGGGATTTCGCGACGCCATCCGCCAGCACCTGGAACATGAAGCAAGCGCCATGGATGATTATTATCAACAACTTATCGCGAGTCAGCCTTATAAACACGATGAACTCTAGCCCGCATATTGCATGAAGGATTTGGAATTTAGGGACAAACGTAACAGGTTAAAAGCCATTTAATTTGCAGCAACTTCTTGTAATATCATTTGCTATCGATCATTCTGCGTCCGCCTTCATGCAATATGCGAGCAAGAACATTGCCAGCGCCAAATAAATGATTACTCAAATAAATCACCCCAGCACTTGAATTGCTCATTGAGCTTACATAGGATTGCCTTCTCTACACACCGACATGAAGCATCACCGGAAACAACCATGAAATTTTTCTCGCGTTTATTTATCTCACTGCTGTTCCTGCTTGGCATTGCCAGTACCTCTGTTGCTGCATCGCAGGACGTTTTTGACCAGATCATCAAGAAGGGTGAAATACGTGTCGGCATATCAATCATGGCGCCATGGGTGATGAAAGATAAAGACGGCAACTATGTCGGCTATGAAATAGATATCGCCAAACAGCTGGCCAGCGACATGGGTGTGAAACCTGTGTTCAAGCAGTATGAGTGGAACAAGCTGATACCTGCACTGCAAAAAAAGGAAATCGACATCATTGCATCCGGCATATCGATCACACCGAAGCGCGGTCTCAAGGTCAGATTCAGCAATCCTTACTCCAGTTCGGGTTATAACCTGGTTTCAAACCTGAAACTGACTAAAGATTTCACCAGCATCAAGGACCTGAATGACAGCAAGGTTTTCATTGGCGTGGTCAAAGGCACAGTCTCGGAAAGCCTGGCGCCCAAGGTGTTCCCGAGAGCAAAAATAGATACCTTTAAAGACAATAAAGAGGCAACCGATGCCGTAGTCAACGGCACCGTTCATGCCTATGTCGCATCTGCACCTACACCCCGCTTCGTTGCACTACGATATCCGGATGAAGTTGACCTGCCTCTGGAAAAACCCCTGCTCGTAACCAAGGAGGGGTTTGCGATCAACAAACACAACCCTGAAATGCTGGCCTATCTGAATTCCTGGATTGTTGCGCACAATGCTGATTCCTGGTTAAAGAGCACCCATTCTTACTGGTTCAAGTCATTGAAGTGGCGCCGTAAAATCAGTGAATAAATAATGCTATTCCAGCTGAACACCAACCATGTTAACAACCAGCCACATTTCTGGCTGTTGCCTCTTATGCTGCTGAGCGCCGCCGCCATTGCCGGCAGTGACGGTTTGCTTGAACTTCCCGAGCATTACCGCATGCCGCTTTCAGACGTCATCTATGAAGAACACACAACCTGGCGAGCAACGCCTGAAGACGATAACGGCTGGCGCCGGGGTGATGGCGACCTGATTCACCAGGGACAGCGGCGCAAGGAAGTCCTTCCGAGATGGGATTATGATGATCAAAGAGACCGCACCCTCGACAACATTTTCATGAATGAAGGCGAACTGGCCAGACCGAAGACAAACGTATTCAAATATAACTTTTAAATACATCAATGTCTTCAATAGTATGGCTTGAGGATAACAACTACGAATTTCCGCCGGTCGAGCAAGCATATACAGAACCAGACGGCTTGCTGGCCGCCGGTGGTTCGTTGTCACCGGAGATACTGCTCAAGGCCTACCGTCACGGCATCTTTCCCTGGTATTCGCAGGGCCAGCCTGTTCTCTGGTGGTCACCCGACCCGCGCTGCGTGCTCTTTCCCGAGAAATTAAAGATATCGCGCAGTTTCAGAAAAACACTCAATAAAAACCCGTATGAAATCAAACAGGACACTGCGTTTCGTGATGTCATGCTGAACTGCGCAAAACCACGAGGTGATGAAGCCGGCACATGGATCACTGCTGACATGCTGGCTGCTTATACCCGCATGCACGAACTTGGTTACGCTCATTCAGTTGAATGCTGGCAGGATGATCGCCTTGTTGGCGGATTATACGGCATGTCTATCGGTGAAATGTTTTTCGGTGAATCCATGTTCAGCAGAAAAGCTGATGCCTCGAAAGTTGCACTTGAATATTTATGCAATACGGTCAGGCCAAAACTGATAGACGTGCAGGTCTATTCAAAACACATGGAACGCCTGGGTGCTGAAATGATACCGCGAACTGAGTTTATTGAATACCTGGAGAAGTTCTGCGACTGAGGATTATATTTTCACCGCTGAGGCGCAGAGAAAAAATGTTTTTTTGCCGCTAAGGACGCGAATACCGCAAAGAAAAGCTTTGTTATGGTCTTAAAATTTGCGCATTTTGCCTGCCCCGTGATCATTATTATTGTTATGCGACACTTTAGCTGGTGAGAAATAATTATAAAGTCAAATCATCACAATTTACGTAATTTTTACATTTGGGTCATTTCAATACTGCTGGTATAGTCATGCTGGCAACAACCTGGTGGTAGCCATGCAACAGGAAAACACCTACGAACTCGTCTCGGCACTGTTTATCAAGCTGCTCGCCGTGGTGTACTTCGTGGCTTTTGCCTCGCTGTCAGGCCAGATCGTCGGCCTCATCGGCCAGGATGGCATCCTGCCGGTCACCGATTTGCTGGAATACGGGACAAACCAGTTCGGCTGGAAACGCTACCTGGCGTATCCGACAATTTTCTGGATAAACGCCGGTGATACAACACTTACCGCAGCCACATGGCTGGGGTGCGCATTCTCAGTGTTGCTTTTCATCAAATATAAAACACGTTTCACGCTGATTGCACTGTACCTGCTCTACCTCTCACTGTACCACGCAAGCCAGACATTCCTGAATTTCCAGTGGGATTACCTGCTGATTGAAGCCGGTTTTCTCGCCATCTTTTTGACGCCTGATTCACGCATTATTATTTTCCTGTATCGCTGGTTACTGTTCAGACTCAGGTTTATGTCAGGACTGTCCAAGATCGTCAGCAATGACCCCGGCTGGGCCGGACTGTCCGCGCTTACTTTCTACTTCGAAACACAGCCTCTTCCGCATATTGGCGCCTGGTATGCGAACCAGTTACCTGAGTGGATTTTAATACTTGCAACGGCTGCAACCCTGTTGATAGAACTGGCTGTTCCTTTCATGATGTTCATGTCGCGTAAATACCGTTTCATTGCCGCATGGATTACGATCAGCCTTCAGCTGCTGATCATAATCACCAGTAACCATAACTGGTTCAACATACTTACCATCATACTTTGCCTGTTCCTTTTCGATGACAAGGCCATCAGAAGAGCCCTGCCCGTCAGCCTGTGCAACTGGTTGCTGGATCAGAAACAACTATCAGGCATTACGTCCTGGTTAAGGCTTCCATCATACGTATTTGCATCCATTATCCTGGTTACCAGCAGCATCCAGATATGGGAAATGGCTTCCGGTATCAGAATGACAGGAAATACTGGCCGGGTTCTTGACTACATTCAACGCTGGTCACTGGCAAACCCTTACCATGTATTTCCGACTGTCAATCAGCAACGAATCGAGCTTGTGATTGAAGGCACCGTTGATGGTCGGACCTGGCTACCCTACAAATTCAAATATAAGCCCGGCGAATTGAATAAACCGCTTTATGTTGTGATTCCACATCAGCCTCGTCTCGACTGGATGATATGGTTCGTGCCACTTCACCCGGTATTCGAGTACTGGTTCGAAAACTTCCTTTATGCATTGCTGGATAATTCACCCAGTGTTACCGCCATGCTTGAGCACAATCCTTTCCCCGACAGCCCGCCTGTTGCAATCAGAGTACAGGCTTTCGAATACAAATTTACCAACCTGGATGAACATAAAGTAACGGGAAATTGGTGGAAAAGCCGATACCTCGGTCCGTTTGAACCGTTTCCCGGTGTTTATAAATAATACTAGTCCCGGCGCTGGCTTGCTTCACTGGATATTGGCGTGGGATATTTATTGATCACCCAGTAGGTCGATATAACAAACGTTAGAATCACTACTGTCTGAATAAGATAAGAAGATCTTTGATCGATCAAGCCTGATACCAGTGCAGTGTATGCCACCAGCAGTGAAAACTCACTGGCCTGCCCCAGTCGAATACCCAGTTCTTTCGACACATAGTCCTTCTCGCCGGTAAGATTAAAACCCCATCGATAGATGAATGGCTTGGCCAGGACCAAGATCAATGCAATAACAATACCTGGAATAATTATATCCTTCATCATCAGTAAATCGAACTGCGCGCCTATAGAAAAGAAGAACAGAATCAGGAAAAAATCTCTGAGTGGTTTCAGCTCTTCTGCAATCACCAGCGCAATTGGCAAAGTCGCAATAGACACACCGGCGACGAAGGCGCCCATTTCAAATGAAAGACCTATATATTCTGCAGCACCCGCTACCATCAATCCCCAACCAAGAGACATCAGGAAGGTGTGCTCATGGATGGTATCGAATTTGATATACAAAGCCGTGATCACATATTTGACAACATAAAAAGAAATAACCGTTAACAGGATCAGCTTTAATAAAAGCAATGACACTGTGAGCGGAATATTGTTCTCCTGCCCGCCGGTGATCAGCAGAATAATGATGATAGCGAGTATGTCCTGCAGCAATAACACGCTCACCATCATTTCACCACGATGCTTGTGGTGGAGAGTCGTTGTTGGTATTAGTTTCAGCCCTACGATTGTGCTGGAAAACATCAGCGCAGCACCAATAACCAGGCCCTGCGCTAATGGAAAACCCATCAACAATGCTGCCAGCGTCGTGAGCAACATAAACATCGCGGAAGTGATGAATGTCAGGGCACTGACCCTGCCTACGAGTCCTGCCATTCGATCAGGCCTCAGATTCAAGCCGATCAGGAACAACAACAGTATGATGCCTATATGAGAAAGCTGTTCGATATGATGAGGATTATCGATCAGGCCGATACCCGATGGTCCAATCGCCATTCCCAGGGCGATATAGGCGAGAATGATCGGCTGTTTCAGGTAGAGAAAAATGGTTGCCAGTATTGCTGCACCGGCAAAGATCAACACCAGCTCAAAAATAATATTATCCATACAGATACAATGCCTGCTTGACCTGGTTCACAGCCAGATATACGTTATCAAGGTAATATCAACATAGCTCAACAACTGTATAAACAGCTTACTATAAACGGTAGCATACGATGGTCTGAATTTACCTGGTTAACGACAGCTCTGCGAGCAGTGGCGAGGGATGAGGTTCGAGTGGTGAGGAAATGCAATGAACCGGCTGTGCGAAAGGTACGCGTATTGCTTCTAGATTTATTCGCGGCTGAAGCCGCTCCTACAGTTTTTACTCGCCACTCGAACCTCGTCCCTCGCCACTTGCTATTAACTACATTTTGAAACCTTAATTCGATATAATCCGGCGAAATCATCCTGGACCAGTAATGAACTTTATAGAAACACGCGGCAATGATGGCCGCCACCCTGAAAAAGTAAGCTTTTCCGAGGCCATACTTACGCCCATTGCGTCTTATGGCGGGCTCTATTCTCCCGAATCACTGCCTGAACTGGATGAGTCGTTTTTAAGCACACAGCTGGCTTCTGACTATAAAACGCTGGCGCGCAATATTCTGGCCGCTTTCGACATCGACATCGATGCAGCGATAATCGAACAGGCCCTCAAGCTGTACGATAATTTTGACGACCCCTCGAATCCCGTGCCTGTCGTCAAGGTACTGGACGATCTGTATGTCTGTGAACTCTACCATGGGCCCACCCGGGCTTTTAAAGATATGGCTTTGCAGCCATTCGGTATTGTGTTGTCTTCTATCGCACAAAACCGCAATGAGAATTACCTGATCCTTACCGCCACTTCCGGTGATACCGGACCGGCAGCGCTTGAAACCTTTAAAAACAAGGCCAATGTACAGGTGG
>Ga0316192_10001884_pt1 | contig 15482 bp, 16 predicted proteins | sample MerIslwburrow_MG_FD_204931 | JGI IMG/M metagenome (GOLD analysis project Ga0316192, IMG submission 204931) | Coastal sediment microbial communities from Maine, United States - Merrow Island worm burrow | ecosystem: Environmental > Aquatic > Marine > Coastal > Sediment | place: USA: Maine...
GACGATTAGAATCGTATCGTTGCGATCGGCGGTATGCTTTTCGGAGCTATCATGAAAGAAATTCCGAATGCCCAGGTCCGGCCGGTTCCATCGCTGGAATTGCTTTTCCCCGAGGTGCGGATCATTCCTGATCGGGATCGACTGAAGGCGGCCGGTATGACAGCCCGGGACTTCGGCATTGCCATCGATGTGCTGATGGACGGCCGCGAGATCGGAGAGTTTAAACAAGAGGGCGAAAAGAAGATTGACATGGTTCTCAAGGTCTCCGAAGAAAATATTTCTACCCCGGAAAAACTGTATAATTCCTTGATTGCCATTGAGGGCGGCAAGGTTGTTCCGGTGTCGTCCCTTTCTGAGATGCAACGAACATCCGGCATCACACAGATCCGACATCTCGAAAGACAGCGGACGATTACGCTTCAAATCACACCGCCTTTTTCCATTCCGCTGCAGGAAGCCATGGAAATCATTAACACCAGGGTGGTGGCGCCCCTGGCCGACCAGGGGATGCTTGAAGGGGTGGATATCGGGCAAAGCGGGGTGGCCGATAAGCTGACCGAAGCCAGACGGAGCTTTCAGTGGAATTTCCTGCTGGCGGCAATCATTGCCTATTTATTGATGGCAGCGCTGTTCGGAAATTTTATCTATCCCGTCATCATCATGTTCACCATACCGTTGGCGGCCGGCGGTGGACTGCTCGGTCTCAAACTGGTCAACCTAATGATTGCGAACCAACCCCTCGATATCCTCACAATGCTGGGGTTTGTGATCCTCATCGGAGTGGTTGTCAACAACGCCATTCTGATCGTTCACCAGGCATTGAATAATATCCGCTACCACGGGATGGCCTACCGCGAAGCCGTCCTTGAATCGACCCGCACCCGGCTGCGACCGATTTATATGAGCGCCATGACCAGCGTCATCGGCATGCTGCCCCTCGTTCTGATTCCCGGCCCGGGCTCTGAGTTCTACCGAGGGCTCGGCAGCGTGGTGCTGGGGGGTCTGGCGGTCTCGACCGTGTTTACTATTTTTGTGATACCGGCGCTATTGATGTTTTTTATTCGAATGGAAAAAACCAAATGATAACCGTTCAGCCTGGGGCAGGTCAGACGTGGGATGGTGAAAATCTTGCGTTCTATTGCAATGTTTCTTTTGACAATTGATCCCACTTTTATTCCACAATCCAAAATTGCTCCTAAAGGTTGGTTTAACGGAATAAGGACCGGATGAAAATTAAAACCACGTTGTGAATGATTTTCATCACCTCAGGCCGGAGGCATCCAATCTTTGCAATGGCCCGTCCTATTCATCTTGCCATTGAACTCATCGGTCTTACCTTATTTTCAGAGCAATCATTAGCGATGTTTGAAATTTCATCGTCTGGGACCAATCCGCCCAGCGAGTTTCATCATAAAAAAGGAGAGAGATAATGGTTGATAAAAACGAACTTTGTGAAAAAATAAGGTCAATTTATCCTGATATCGGTGAGTGCGGTATCGCGGTGAACGTTGATTATGACGAAAAAAATAAACGGTGGGTTGTGGATCTTAAACAAGGCGGCCACGAGCTTAAAACCTTTCTTGAGGACGGGGATGCAGAAAAATGCTTGAACGGCATTCAGTGTGTCAGTTTGGGGGTTGAAATCGCGCAGCTAAGAGGCAACATTGAAAGAATGCCCGCAGGATGAAGAGTGTTTGTCATTCGAAATTGAAGAAGATATCATTGCGTTTACTTTTTTCCCAAATTTGGCTATATAATGACCCTCTTTTAACTCTACTTTGTCACCATACAGAAGCAATTTATTATTTCATAATTTCGGAGTCTTGTAGTTTTAATTAAGAAAATGAACTAAAATTTAGTTCACTTTAGGCAATCATATAATGAAATTTGAAAATGGGAGGTACTGAATGGCGAAAAAGCGTTACAACATTAAAACCGGATGCCCCCAATGCGGTTGCAGCGGGGTACAGGCTCTTTCGGAAGCGGAAATGCGAGAGCGGTATGGGGACGTCCCCAATTTCGATATGGAATGCAGTGAGTGTATGGAAAAATATACTGCCGATATGAAGACCGCCTGCCCCGAATGGGACAAGGATTGTAAACTGCAGGAGTAGGCGCATCGTTCCGGTGGGGTGGTAATGGCCTCGGAATGAAATAAGGCAATTTTATTCCAATTTACGGGCCTTCGATATTCAGCAGTTCGATTTTCGATATTCTACGGTTCGCTCTTCGGCCTCGCCGAATCGCATTTATTTTTTCAGTAAATTATTTTCAATAGCCTGTATCCACTGGGGCGGGTAGGGCACCTTAAAGGCGGCGGTGTCTTTTTGATCGCGGGCATTGATAAAATCGACTTTGACAAGGGACATATGCAGATCGATCCCTTTGTGGGTGCGATCGTGGTACACCCGGGCGATACGGCTGCCAGGAATTTCCAGTTCTATTTTTTTCACCCGGCTGCGGTAAAACAGGCTGTCCGGCAGCAGCAGCAGGAAACCGGAGCTGCGGCGCGGTTTACCGGGTTCGGTAGCTCTGCCGAAGTAGTTGACTCCGAAGCTCATGGCCCGCAGGTTCGGGTTACCGAAGCGTTCATCGATCCACTTGCGGTCTCGCCAGCGAATGATGACAATGTAAGCAAGTATACCAAAGAATGCCAGGGCAATGACGATCCACTGCTGGTGCTTAATGATATCAAGCATTATCAAACCTTCCATTTCTACTTAAATCCGGCTAAATAGGCGATGAGTTTTTTTTTGGCCATATTGTGCCGGTAGCCGCCGGTGGCACCCATGGCGGCCAGAATGGAATCGGCTATTTGCGCATCGGTCTTTTTTCTTTTGCGCATAGACCGGATCTTGTCGGCGTTCAGTTCGATTAGTTGCAGAAAACCTTCCTGGTCCCGGGAGAAGAACACAAAAAATCCCAGTATGAATACCAGTACAGAGGAGATGACAGCCACGTAAAGGTCGTGGGCCGGATTCGGGATGATCGCGCGCAGCAGGCTGTTCGGATTGCCCGTGTTCAGCAGAGAATACATGGCCACCAACCCGATCAAAACCATCAGGACATAAATCGTGTATAGTAGAAATCGAGGCAAATTTTGAATATCTCGCGCCAAAAGTGACGGGGGGTCTTTAGTACATCAAAGACCCCGCCGTAATGCTTTTGTGAATAGAGAGGGGAAAATATGAATCTCCCCTCTCGGCTTAATAATTGATCGAAGTTACACCGGGCGCATTTCGCCTTCTTTCATGGCCGCCCACTGCGCTTCGGCTTCCTCCCAGGCTTCTTCGGAAGCATCCCGTTCCCAGGCTTCCAGGCCTCTTTCGGCCCGGGTGGCACCCGGCAGGAAGTTGTCGAGGATAATTCCGACGATGGCGGTCACCGCCATTCCGGTGCTCAGGATAGCCTGAATAATATTACCGATAACATTGATCACGCTGCCCTGGGTACCCCAGGCAATGGCACCGCTGACGATCTGTCCGGTACCGACGTCGTAGTGGGGGGTGAACCAGAAGGGTACACTCAAGCCTGCAAAAAATGACAGGCCGATGATAAACAGGTTGCGCGAGTTGTTCAGGTTGACGATCTGTAGGTTGGAAAGACCGACGGAGGCGATCATTCCAAAAAGACCGACAAACATGGCGCCGACAACCGGCATGGGAAGGGTCGCCAGGACAGCCCCGAATTTGCCTACGATCGGGATAATCAGCATCATGACGGCACCGCAACGAACCACCCGGCGGCTGGCCACCTTTGTCAAACCAATGGACCCGATATTTTCGGAGTAGGTCGTTGTCCCGTTAGCGGTCTGGAGTATACCGGCAATAAAGCAGCCGAGACCCTCGGCACCCAATCCCCTGGAGATCATGCGTCCGGTCGGCACCGGTGCTTCGGAGATGCGCGCGCAGGCCATGTAGTCGCCGATGGATTCGATCATGGAGGCCAGGTAACCGGCCAGCATACCGAACACACCGGCCCACAGGACGGAGCTGCCCAGATCGGGGAAACCCCACTTGAACGGGACCATGGGCTGAAAGCTGACCCACTTGGCGGCCGCGACCAGACCGAGTTTTCCGGCCAGGTTGGCAGCGTTGCCGTCCGGTATCAAGCCCGTGACGGTGCCGATCAAAGAGGCCAGCCAGCCGGTGGCAATGGCCAGCAGAACCGGGAAGAGCATGAATACCCTCGATTTCTGGGAAAAGACCTGTGAATACAGGATCAAGGCGATCAGGGTGATCAGCGAGATGATCCAGTTGCTCGCCATCCAGGGGGCGCCGATGCCGAACAATGCCAGACCGATCATGGCGATGGTGGGGCCGATGACGATCGGGCTGATAATTTTGCGCACCTGTCCCATAATCCCGGTGTAACCCAGCACAATTTCGACGACCGATGCGATCATGATGGCGCCGGCAATATTCTGGATTTGAAGCTGCCACAGGGGCAGGTCGCTGCTGGCTTTTTGGGCCGCCACCATGCCGATAATGGCAAATGTTGGTCCCAGGAAGGAAAAGGTTCCGCCCTGGATAACCGGTAGTTTGTTACCTAATGGCGACTGCTGGATCAGGGTACAGAGCCCGGAAGTGAAGAATATGGTAGAGATCAACAATGCCAGTTGATCCTGCGGCATTCCGATGGCACCGCCGACAATAAATGGGATGAGTACAGTGGCACCGAACATGGTCAAATACTGCTGAATGCCGAGCAGCACGGCCACTCCCCACTTGGGTTTACTGCCGATCGGGTAAACAATCCAATGCTTCTTTTCCTGGGTTGGTTCTTCACTCATATTTGTTCTCCTCCTTGTGTTTTCACCCTTTTTGGGGTGTTAATTATATTTACATTAAGCTGGTTTTGAGTTCAGGGTTCAAAGGTTACAACCAATGGCACCTGCTCCCCATATTAGCCCAATTGAGTTAAAAACCAATTGTTCTTTTAGCATTCCAGCATTCCGGCTTTCTGGCTTCCCAGCCGATAATATTGTCGCATCAGCCGGTTATCGTACGGCTCAGATCACCATACATATCGGGTCGCAAATCCCGGAAAAACTGCCAGCCGTCCCGGACTTCCCGGATCTCATCCAGATTGAGGTCTGCCATCACGACCTCATCCTTGTCCTCGCTTCCCTTGACAAGTATTTCCCCCCGGGGGTCCACAAAATAGCTCGAGCCGTAAAATCGGCCGAATTCCCAGGGTTTTTCCAGCCCGACACGATTATTGGCACCAATAAAAACACCGTTGGCGACCGCCTGGGCCGGCTGCTCAAGCTGCCACAGATATTGGGATTTACCGGCCGTGGTGGCCGAAGGATTGAACAAAATTTCGGCGCCTTTCAAGGCCAGGACCCGGGCACATTCGGGAAAATGGCGGTCATAACAGATGTAGATACCTATTTTTGCATAGGCGGTTTCAAATATCGGAAAACCCATATTGCCGGGTTTGAAATAAAATTTTTCCCAGAACCCCGGCCAGGTGTGAGGGATATGAATTTTTCTGAATTTACCAATATAAGTTCCATCCGCGTCTACAACAGCGGCGGTGTTATAGTAGACACCGGCGATTTCCATTTCATAAACGGGAATAACCATTACCATTTGGTATTTCTTAGCATACTCGGACAGCCTTTCGACGGTCGGTCCCGGTACTTTTTCGGCAGTCTCGTACCACTTCGTGTCCTGCTCGGCACAAAAATAGGGGCCATAAAAAATTTCCTGCAGGCAGAGAATTTGAGCGCCTTTTTCCCCTGCTTCTTCGATGAGCGGTATGTGTTTGTGAATCATAGCTTCTTTGATTTCGGCAGGCGTACCGTCGTGTTTGGCATTGGCGGCCTGGATATGGGCACATTTAACGATTCTGGACATAAATCCCCCTCTTATGAAACTTTATTAATTTAGACAGGATTTACCCGCCAAACTAAAGGCGGGCTTTCAGCAGGATTATCAGGATAATTTTATTTTCGTAACGCTATATCCTGTCGATCCTGTTGATCCTGTCAGAAAAATAGAATTGCATTTCGTTAAGTTTCTTTTTTGATCAGACTGGACGCTCGCGGCGGCGGCGCTTATAAGTCAATTTTATTGCATCTAACCGAAATCGAAATCAGACTACTTATATTGTCAACCATTAAGGGCGTCAAGTTTTTTGTGAAATCATCCAATTCGCCTAATTTCAAATGCGACTGTCCCGTTTACCAGTGGATAATAATTGACAATTATTGCAGAAACGCCTAAACTCAGCGCTTAACTATTCGCCCGAAATCCGGTTTTGTTGGCGCAACCACAGGCATTTGGGTTGCACCAGATTTTGCGATACGTCAGTAGTTCTGAATTTAGGAGGAATCGTTGTGAGTGCGATCGATAAATTTAAAGAAATGGGCAGGGGGATTGATCTGGCCCAGGCTATCGCGGAAGCTGATCGATGCCTGCTTTGCCATGATGCCCCTTGCTCAGATGGGTGTCCGGCCGACACAAAACCGGCTGAATTCATCCGAAAATTGAGGTTTAAGAACATTACCGGCGCGATTCGAACGATCAAGGAAAACAACATTTTAGGGGGAGCCTGTGGTGTTCTTTGTCCGACCTCCCGTTTGTGCGAGGAAAAGTGCAGCGCGATGTTTAAATCACAACATCGTCCCGAAGGCGCCGACCGTCCCATCCAGATCGGCCGGATCCAACGGTTTTTAATCGAACAATCCTGGGACAGAAATATCACGGTATTTGAAAAACCTGCTGCTCGCCGGGAAAAAGTGGCTGTGGTGGGATCCGGTCCCGGCGGATTGAGCTGTGCGGCTGAACTGGCCAAAGAAGGTTATCAGGTGACGGTTTTTGAAGCCAAACCCGAACCCGGCGGCGTACTTCGATATGGGGTTGTGTCTTACCGATTTGACATGAATTTTCTCGAACATGAAATCAAAGATATTAGGTCACTGGGAATCAATTTCCGCTGCAACGCTGCCATCAACGGCAAAGGAGATGCCGAAAGATTATTACAGGATGGTTTTGGGGCGGTGTTTCTGGCCCCTGGTCTTTGGGGGGCCGCCAGTATTAGACCGCCGGGAAGGGATATGGCCGGACTTTTTTCATCGGTGGATTATTTGTCTGCTTTGCGTGACGGTCGCTTTGAAGAATTGGAACGGAAAATTAAAGGCAATACCGTCGCGGTCGTCGGCGGTGGGTCGGTGGCCATGGATTGTATCGAGTCTGCCGTCAGGCTTGGGGCCAAAGATGTCTATCTGATCTACCGGCGTTCTTACGCCCAGATGCCGGCCGAAGCCGACGAGCGCATCGAGGCTCTGGAAGCCGGCGTTCATTTCCTGCTGCTGAACCAGCCGCTGGATTATTTGACCGACGACCAACATCGTCTGACAGGCGTGAAACTGGTGCGCACCCGTCTGGGTGAACCCGACGCATCGGGTCGCAGACGGCCCGAGAACATTGAGGGGTCTGAATGGATCATGGATGCCGATGTGGTGATCGAGGCCATCGGCAACATCACCCCTGAATCTTCCCCCGAATGGTATCCCAACGTCAAAACTGATGACAAAAAACTCATCAAGGCGGATTCGGAAACCGGTAAAACCTCGGTCGACGGAATTTTTGCCGGTGGAGATATTGTGCGTGGCCCGGCGCTGGTGGTACAGGCGGTTCAGGACGGTAAACTGGCTGCCCGGGGCATCATGGCGTACTTGAAAAAATGACGAATGACGAATGACGAATTATGGATGTCGTTTCTGGGTTCCGAGGTTCAAAGGTTCAGGGTTCAAAGGTTCAAGGTTAAGAGATTAAAAACTCGAACATTATCAGCACTGTGAATCGTGAGTTAAAAAGAAAATTGCTGGCCGATTTAGCGGCGTGAGAATATTGATCCAAGGTGAGCTTTGCGCTGAACTTCCAACCAGTGAACAGCATTTAAAGAAAAATAACCCAGAACCCTGAACGGTGAACCTTTGAACGCTTATTTCAACTATTATACTTTGGTTTAGCAACCTCATCATAGGAGGCATGGTTGTGAATAGCAGCATCGATTTATCCATAGACTTTTGTGGGGTGAAGTTTAAGAATCCCTTTCTGCTCTCTTCTTCTCCGGTTTCCAACAGTGCCGAAATGGTTGCCAAGTCGTTTGATGCCGGATGGAGCGGGGTGGTGTTTAAAACCTTGAATTCCGATCGGTTGCCGATCGTACATCCATCACCCAGGATGGCATGTATTGATTACGGCGCCAAAAAGGGGGTTGCCGTCCAAAACGTTGAAATGATTTCAGACCGGCCCCTGAAGGATAATCTGACAGATTTTCTCTATCTGAAAAAGAACTATCCGGACCATCCGATCATTGCCAGCATCATGGGATTTTTTACCGATGAATGGGCCTATTTAGCCAAGGCGGCTGAGGACAATGGGGCCGATATGCTGGAGCTTAATTTTTCCTGTCCCCACATGTGTATCGAAGGCGCCGGCCATAAAGTGGGCCAGGCATTTCAACTGCTGGAAGGATTCACCGAAGCCGTCAAAAATGCGGTGTCTATTCCGGTGATTGCCAAAATGACACCGAACATTACGGACATGAATGAACCGGCCATGTATGCCAAAAACGGTGGCGCCGATGCGATTTCCGCTATAAATACCGTTAGGGGCATCTCAGGCGTCGATCTGGATGATTTTGTTCCGACACCCAACGTTTTCGGCAAAGGTGCTATCAGCGGTACCTCCGGCCCGGCTGTTAAACCGATCGGACTGAACTTTATTGCATCCATGGCCAAAAATGAAGAGCTCGGATTGCCCTTGTCCGGAATCGGCGGCATCGAGACCTGGATTGACGCTTTAGAATTTATTCTGGTGGGGGCTTCGACACTGCAAGTGACCACCGGCATTATGCATTACGGATACCGGATTGTTGAGGACATGATCGAAGGCCTCAGCGATTTCATGGCCGAACGGGGAATTGACAGGATCCCTGATCTGGTGGGTAAAGCACTGCCCAATCTGCACGAAACCGAGGCGTTTGAAGTTGATCGGCAGGGCATTGCCCAGTACGATCTGGACCGCTGTATCGGCTGCGGTCAATGTTATATCGTATGCCAGGATGCCGCCGGTCAGGCGATTGAATGGGACGCTGAAGCGCGCCGGCCGAATGTGATTGAGGACAAATGTTTGAGCTGCATGTTGTGTAAATTTGTATGTCCGGTTCCTGAACTGATTTCTTTCAAGGAAATGCCCGGGGATTGGCATCGTCGCGAAACTGCCGTGATGGACAGCAGTTTGGAAAAAGATGTAAAAGTTGAGCCATTTACAAAGGAGGGTCCAAATGAGTGTGTTATTTAAGGGCGGAACCATCGTAAACGCTACGGGTCGCTATCTGGCCGATGTATTTGCTGATGGAGACAAAATCAAGGCCATCGGCACGAACCTGGACAATGGGGCCGATGACGTCGTCGATGCCAAGGGGAAATACATTCTTCCGGGAGCGATTGATCCCCACACCCATATTTCCATGCCGTTTATGGGAACCCATGCCCAGGATGACTATGAGACCGGCACCATCGCAGCGGCCTGTGGCGGTGTCACCTGTATCGTTGATTTTGATTTGCAGCAAAAGGGTGAAACCCTGTTTGAGGCACTGGAACGCAAAAAAGCACTGGCGGAAGGCAAAGTCTGTGTGGATTATTCGTTGCACCCGGCCGTTATGGACCCCAGACCGGATGTGATCGATGAGGTTAAAAAGGCATGTCTGGAATACGGTACACCGAGCTTTAAAATATTTATGGTCTATGATTTTCGGGTCGATGATGCCACCATGATCAAGCTGCTGGAAGTAACCAAGAAATACGGCGGTCTGGTTCAGGTCCATGCCGAAAATGTTTATATTATTCAGCATATGAATGAGGTTCTTGCAAAAGAGGGGAAACTGGAACCTTATTATCACGCTGTCAGCCGGCCGAACATCGCTGAAGAAGAAGCCGTCAGCCGGGCCGCCAAAATGGTGGAGTTGACCGGATCGCGCATTTATATCGTGCATCTGTCTTCCAAAGAGGGGCTGTGGAGGGTCCAAGAAGCCCGCAATAATGGCGTCGATGTCTATGCCGAAACCTGTCCCCAGTATCTTCTGCTTGACGATGAACGTTACAAGGAGCCGGATTTCAACGGCGCCAAATACGTCATGTCCCCGCCACTGAGAACCAAGGAAAGCAACGATGCCCTTTGGGAAGGATTGCGAGTCGGCGATATTCAAGTGGTCGCCACCGACCACTGCCCCTTTGATTTTAAGGGCAAAAAGGATATGTTCGGCAAAGACGACTACAAAAAAATCCCCAATGGCGCTCCCGGCATCGAAACCCTGGCGATGCTGTTACATTCCGAGGGCGTGGTCAAAGGCCGCATCAGCCTGGAACGTATGGTGGATGTCTTGTCCACCGGTACGGCGCGCATGTTCGGCCTGAAAGACAAGGGCGAGATTGCCGTGGGCAAGGATGCGGATATCGTCGTCTTTGATCCGAATCAAACCTTCACCATTTCCCAGGACAAGCTGCACATGAATGTCGACTATACCCCTTTTGAAGGCGTTGAAATTACCGGCATGCCCAGCGTGGTTTACTCCCGCGGAGAAAAAGTGGCCCGCTGGAACGGCGAGCAGATGGAGTTTGTCGGTAAGGTCGGCCACGGACGGTTTGTGAAACGCGAACCTTTTGAAGGGTTTTAAGCTCGATATGGCCGCAAAAAGGCACAAAAAGCACAAAAACAAAATTTAAGAATTGCAATTGCGTTGAAAATCCTTACTTTTTATACGAATATAAGGAATATGAAAAAAAGTAAGGATTTATCATGAAAGCTAAGCCCCAAAAGTACTGAAGGGTTACCATGCGAAAAGAAAAAAAAGCAGTTACCGAATCTTTTCTCGGTCGGAACTCTGGTTTGCCAAAGGGGATTGCCAAGGTTGTGCGCCGATCAAAGCGAGGCGTGCACACCGCCACTGTCACTAGCAAAGGGCAGATCACGGTGCCTAGGCAGATTCGAATGCACCTTCAGGTGGATAAAGGGGACCGGATCGAATTTTTGATCGGGTCGGATGGTAAGGTAACCCTGATGCCAGCAACAGCCGATGTGAAAAAGCTCAAAGGAATTGTCGGTAAACCGGATAGGCCGGTTACCGTCGGGGACATGAATCGGGTTATCGAAGCCGAAGGTGGTAAAAAATCATGATCGGCATCGATACAAACGTCCTAGTTCGCTACCTTGCGCAGGATGACCCGGATCAGACGAAGATCGCCACAGCGTTTATCGAGGATAACTGTACGAAGGATAATCAGGGTTTCATTAGTCATATCACGCTCTGTGAAATGTGCTGGGTATTAAAGCGCCTGTATAAGACCCCGAGGGAGCAGTTGACCGAGATTATCGAGCAGCTGCTTCGAACTGTCCAGCTGTTCGTGCAAGAACCCCAAGTTATCTGGATGGCCCTTGAAGAATTCAAGATAGACAGTGCTGATTTTCCGGACTGTTTAATCGCTCAGATCAATCTGGCTAATTATTGTTCATCTACAGTCACTTTCGATGTTAAAGCATCCAACGTAGCAGGATTTAATCTACTGTCCCAATAGAAGCGCTTATCCCTATTCTTTCCTTAGTTTATAAATCAGCAGGGCTAATTTTGCCAACAACGTAGTCCGGGAATTTTTTTTGTAGCTTTTTGTCAAAACTTAAGAATTTTTTTACACGGTTTGCTTTGGCTTTACCGACAATGATCAAGTCTGCAAAATCACCTCCTTGCTTATATTGGCGAACCGCACGGCGGATGATCTCAGGATCGGCAAAGGTAAAGGTTGGCGTGATCGTCAGCCTTTCCAAAAATTCGAATATGTCTTCTCTGGTGCACTGATAAATTGATTCCAGTACCCAGATCGTTTCCATTAGAACTTCGGATAAAAGCAGAATTTGATCGGAATTTTTCTCGACCAGGCTCACGACCTTTTGGACAGCTTGAAACTGATCTTTGTCGTCTTCAATCAGCATTCGAACCAAAGCATTGGTATCCAGAGAGATCATGTCATCCCTCTTTTGGCTCGCCTTACTCGAATAATAGTTTCCATTTCTTCTACCGTTACGGGTTTTTTGGGTTTTCGATGTTTAAGCATCCCGAAGAGTGAGGTCGCTGAGTTTTGCTTCGTCGCAATTAATACCTGACCATTTTTAAGAGGTGTAAATGTAATTTTATCGAAGGTTCTGACATTGAGAAAGTCTCTAATTTTTTTAGGTATCGTAACTTGACCTTTGGAAGAAATTGTACTGATTTCCATTTCATTCCCCCTCATTTGCTTTCACCGGAACATCCCGGTCCGCAGCATGTCGGCTGGGGCATTATCAACTTGATAGATATTGTCCTTACCGTATGGTAAGGATGATGTCTGTCGCAATTTTGTCAATTAGATTTTGGTCAGCTATACTTAAACCACAGAGAGCACAGAGTTCACAGAGGATTGATTTTTACGCTTTTCTCTGCGCTCTCAGTGTCCTCTGTGGTGAAATATTACGTCACCATATTTGCGAATGCGTGTACTTAGTAAGAAATAAAATCTCATGCACTATTTCTCATTGGCTGATTGTAATATTGCGTGCAGCAGCACATTTGCGCCGGCTTCACAATCCTCCCAACGACTTTTTTCCACCTCAACATGGCTACGACCACCGATGCTGGGAATAAAAACCATCGCGGTCGGACAAACCTGATTCATATAGCTGGCATCATGTCCCGCACCGCTGACCATGTGCAGAATGGAATATCCCAGGGCCTCGGCCGAATCCAGCACAAGCTGAACCCGTTGTTCATCGAAGGGGGAGTGTTCTACCCGCCAGGTTTCTTCGATTTTAATCGGGCACCCCCTGCGGGCCGCGATGTCCTCAAAGTCCCTGCGAACCAGTTCCCACGCTTTTATGGCGTGGTCATCATCCCAGGAGCGGATGTCCACGGTAAAGTGAACCTTATCCGGGATGATGTTTCTGGAATTCGGGTAATTTTGAATTTCACCGACGGTGGCCACCATGTTGCCGCCCATGCGCTCCGGTAGTTCATTGACTTTTAAAATCATTTCGGCAGCGGCACACAGGGCGTCGTGACGGCCCTCCATGGGGGTGGGGCCCACCTGATTGGCTTCTCCCTCCAGGTAAATGTCATACCAGTGCAGACATAAAATACCTTTGGGGGCACCGATTGTTTTTGACTCCCGCTCCAGGATCGGCCCCTGTTCGATATGGAACTCATAATAGCATTGGACCGGTCGTTTTTTGCAGGGTATCGTCCCCTTGTATCCGATCCGGATCAGCTCGTCTTCAAATCGTTTGCCGCTAATATCGGTACGATCATAAACCCAGTCTCGCTCCAACGCTCCCGCCCACACACCGGATGCCACCATGGCGGGTGCAAAACGTGAGCCTTCTTCATTGGTCCAGTCCACGATGACGATGGGTCGCTCGGTTTCGATATTGTTTTCGTTCAGGGTGCGCAAAACTTCCAGGGGTCCCATGACGCCTAAAATGCCGTCAAACCGTCCACCCTTGGGCTGAGAATCGATATGAGACCCGCTCATCACCGGCGGCAAGTCGTTATTTTTACCCGGGCGTTTGCCGAAGATATTACCCATTTCGTCAATGGTGACGTCAAGGTCCAACTCCTTCAACCAGCTGACGAAAAGATCCCGGGCTTGTTTGTCTTCGTCGGTTAAGGTCAGCCGTTGAACGCCGCCGCCCGGTGTCGCGCCGATTTTTGCCATTTCCTCCAATGTGTTTTGCAGCCGTTTCCCGTTTACTCTCAGGTCTTTAAGATCCATAGTATACCTTTCGATGATTATATGTTGAAAATATCTAAAGACAAATGAACGATTAATATGCTTAATTTAGTTATAAAAAGTACCCTGTCAATTATATAATCCGGCCGGTATGTGGCAGGGTTTACACAAAGGTTGGGATTTGCTTGCGGTTGAGGTTAATTGACACCAAAATTTTGATCCCTATATTCTGGTGAGATAAATTTGTCAATTTTGAACGAATGAAATCTCTCCGCGGCAAGCCGCGGAGTATCATGTTTTTAGGATTTAACTCACTTTTATCGCAGCAAGCTGCGGGGAATTAAACCCAGGAGAGATTAATAGCAGCAACCTTCGCACTTTAATTTTGGCAAGAAAGGAGTCCAAAAAATGGCCGATTGGTTTCCATTTCCACAACATCTCACCGACCCGCATCCGGGGCACGAAGCCCATCTTTGTATGGCGGAGAATCTGGGTTTCGTCAAAAGCAATCTTGAAGACTATAAAAAATTTGTTCGGGACCCGCAATTTGTCTGCAAAAAGTGTGGCCGTGCTGCGGCCAAGGCTGAAAATCTTTGTCAACCGGATAAGCTGTAGGCACTTAAAAGTGATTTTTATGCTTTTTGTGGCAAGAAAGTTTCAATACCTACTGCCGAACTGACTCATTGCATTGGAATATTGGAACGATGGAATGGTGGATGAATGGGTTTTTCTTGATCGGATTGGATCTCAATTTAAATTTCAAAATAGACCTATTCCGATTTTTAGCCCAATATTCCAGCATTCCAATTTTCCAACATTCCAAGAAGCCTCCTGCAAATTCTTAATAGATCGGACAATGAAAACCTGTTTGGTTCCGGCTCGGCCGGGTTAGGATTCTTTCTTTTCAAATTTCACCGTATCTTCCCCACCATCAGCTTTAATGTCAGACCGCCATGAAATAGAGGATACGCTTTTAGCTTGAAAGGGACTTTTTTTTCAAGCTGCTTGCTGGGTGCTATCAAGACCAGTTTCCAGCCCTTATATTCACGCGCCAGTGTTTCACAGATGGCCTGGAATATCTCGATACTCTCCTGCCGGGTCCCGATTCGGCGGCCGTATGGCGGATTGATGGTTATCAGACCCGGCTGATCCGTAAAATCTCCCGGAACAAGGTCAAAGAAATCTGCGTTGTGTATGCTGACCGTATCGGATAAACCAAATTGCCGCGTGCATTGTTCCAACTGACGACAGGCCAGCGGGTCTTTATCGGAAGCGAAAATCAACGGTTTTTCAGGCTGTACGAAATCATCCTGAAATTGCCCTTTCAGGTATTCGAAACGCTTTGTGCGGTAAGCTGGCCATTGCATGAATGCAAATTCTCTGAACCAGCCGGGCGGTATTTTTTTTACCATCAATGCGGCTTCCAGTGAATAGGTCCCGGCGCCGCACATGGGATCGACCAACGGTTCTTTGCCGGAATAACCCGCTAACGATAAAGACGCAGCCGCCTGGGTTTCTCTTAGCGGCGCCGTGCCGGTGTGTTGTTTGAGGCCGCGTTTGTAAAGACCCTCGCCACTGCTGTCAATGGAGACTGTAAAACGATCATCAACCCCGCGGACATAAATATTTTGGGTTAAGCTTGGTGATTTTTCATCCGGGACCATAAACTCCCTATTTTTTTTCCGGGCCTCGATGGCTTTTAAAATAC
>Ga0316192_10001885_pt1 | contig 15474 bp, 11 predicted proteins | sample MerIslwburrow_MG_FD_204931 | JGI IMG/M metagenome (GOLD analysis project Ga0316192, IMG submission 204931) | Coastal sediment microbial communities from Maine, United States - Merrow Island worm burrow | ecosystem: Environmental > Aquatic > Marine > Coastal > Sediment | place: USA: Maine...
GTCGGCCAGGGTCGCAAAATCCGGCACTGCAATGGTCTCCACCATCGGCTGGACCTGGGTGTTGCGCTCGGCGTCCACCGGAGGGGTCAGATCGAGACCTCCTGCGATCACCATTCCAAAGAGCACCGCTGCGACCACGACGGCCGCCAAAGAGTAGTATTTTTGTTTCTCGCGTTGCATTATTCCTCCTGGGACTCCCGGGCCGCGGGGCGTTTCCCGTGCGACCTCGTTCTTGAGTAACAGCAATCACCGTGCCAAAGTTCCCACCGGAGTGCAATGTTGCGACCTGCCAGAATGACACTCTTTCTCTTTCCGGGCCCGGTCGCTTCTCATGCTGCGACCGAGAAAATGGCGGGCGAGCTAGTCGGCGATGTGGATCTGGTCCTTTCCTGCGGCCTTGGCGTCGTACATGGCGAGGTCGGCGGCCCTCAGCAGGAGATTCTTCTTCATGTCGGTTGTGCCATGGCGGGGCAGATGGACCGGATAGACCGCCACCCCGATGGAACACGTCAACGGCTCCCGCCAATAGACCGGTCCATCCGACCACGAAAAGCTTCCCTGCAGAAACTGGGTCTTCTCCAACGCAGCCTGGACATCAGCCGCGGTGGCCATCGCCCCTTCGAGATCGTAGCCGGGTAGAATCACGACGAACTCATCGCCGCCGTAACGCGCAAGCGTTGCACGTTCGGTGGACACGCTCTGCTTCAGAAGATAGCCGAACTCTTTGAGTACCTGCGAGCCCGCGAGGTGCCCGTGGTTGTCGTTGACCGCCTTGAAGTTATCGAGATCGAGGAAGAGAAGTGCGACCGTTCCATCGGTGACATCCGCCCGAACCAGATCCTCGGTCAGGCGGTGGTGGAAGAACCGGTCGTTGTAGAGGCCCGTCAGATCGTCACGCCGCGCCATCTCGTTGGCCCGTTGAGCGTCGAGGAGATTCTCAATGGACACCGAGGTGTAACGGGCGAAGATCTCGAGCATCTGGAGATCGCGCTCGCTGTAACCGCCTTCGTCGACGCGGTTGACCAGCTCCAATACACCGCACACGGTCCGCTCGATGCGCACCGGAACCGCGATCGCGTTCGCAGTCTTGAAATCGGTCCCCTCGTCGAACTTGGAGTAGAAGGTGGGATCGTTCTCCGGGTCGTTCATCACATAGGGCTCGCCGGTGCGGTAGACGCATCCGGCAACCCCTCGATCGGCTCTGAGGTGGCGTCCGAGGAGATTCTGCGCCGAGGAACCGAAGGTCGCGACGAAGTACAGTGAGGTGTCGGCAGGGGTTGTTCCACGGTCGAATGCCCGATCCATGAGGATCGATCCCGAACTCGATGGCACGAAATCATTGGCCTTGGAGAGGATTTCGCCGAGGAATGAGCTGACGGCGAGCTGAGACACCGCAAAAGCCGAGTACCGACGACGATCGAGAAACGGCTCAAGCTCTTCTATTGGAAGACTATAGACCCGCGGAGACTGCATCCTGATAGTCTATCACCTCAACCCGGCGATTCTCACGCACGCCGCATGAGGCGTTTGAGCCTCGCCTCGAGATCCTCCACCGTGTGCGAGTGGTCGGCCCGGCCCGGGGCAAAACGTACGGCCTCGAAGTCACGCCGAAGATCCTGCATCTGCTCCTCCAGAGCTTGCCCTTTGCTGGTGGAGCGGGCATCCAACCACCATCGCTCGAGGGTCAACTGGAGCTCGCGCGCACGGTCGGCGGGGCTCTGGTCCGCTCGCCGGGGAGGCAGCGCGGTCCGCGCCTTACGGCTCAGCACCCAGGTCGCGCCGCCTCCCGCCGTCACGCCGAGGGCGAGGGCGCCAATGATCCACACCCAAGATGGAGCTCCCGCGGCGGCGCTCTCTCCTTCGGAACTCAGGCGACGCGGTCCCTCCTCGTCGGAAGGAGTCGGGGTCACGATCGGCGTCGGCGTCGGCGGAGGGGCGCCGACCGTGAGGGTGAGAGGACCGACGGACTGGGTGATGAACCGACCCGCTACGGGGTTGAAGACCGCGAGATCGACGACCCCGAGTTCGATGACTCCCCAGCCCTGGGGAACCACCGTCACCTGCCAGGACCGGGAGCCGTGAATACCACTGCCATCCACCGTTACACGACTACTCTCCTCCGGCGGATAGATGTCGCAGTCGGAACAACTGGGCCACCCCGCCGGCGCTTCCACCAGGGGCAGGTTGCCACGCCCCTCGAGGGTGATCGTCATGACCGCCGATTGGCCGTGCTCGATCTCGGTCGGTTCGATTTTCGCACTGTAGCGAAGGTCACCAACGGCCCCGGCGAATCCGGGCGGCGCCGGTGGCCTCGCCGCGACCTCGACCCTGCGCGCCGGGGTCGAGCGTTCGATGAGTTGGCCGGAATCGAAGAACCCGAAGGACCGCACTCCGATGGCGGCTTCGACCGCCGGTATCTCGAGCGGTCCGGCCTTGAGAGGGACCAGAACCGACCGAAGAACCCGGTAGCGGTAGAACCTGGTTCCATCAACCTCCACCGTCTCGGGCATGACCTCTGCCGGGTTGTCCAAACGCTGGGCCCAGAAACCCGGGTAGGACGGGGCCGTGCGCCAATCGAAGTCATAGAGCGAGCTCACGGTCGAATCGAGATAGACCGTCGCCACGAACGGTTGACCGACAGCCACCTCCCGAGCGCTGAGATCGTGGCGGAGCACCACTTCGACGCGTGGCGGCGCGCGGCGCGGGATTAGCTCGGAGAACGGATCGCTGGAAAAGGGCGACCGCCGCCCACGCCGCGCGGAGGGAGCGATACTTCCCTCGACGACCTCGGCGTTGACCGCATTCGCACGCAACTCGACCTCACCGGCGCGGGCGGTGACCGCCCCCACCGATGCCGGCCCCGGCTCGAGGGCGCGAAGCACGTAGGTGAACGTCTGGGAACGGGACGCCACCCCGTTGACGAAGCTGAACTCGGTTCCGGTGGATGGACCGGCGACGACCTCGAGATTTTGGAGCTCTCCCAGCTTCGGGACCTGAAGATCGGCCGGGGGTTCGGTGACCCGCACCGTGAGTTGCGCCAGGTCATCGACACCGAACTTCCTTGGCTGGAGGTGGACCTCGAGGCCCGGCTCAGCGGCCGTCGCCTGGAAGGCCGCGACGGCGAGGACTCCGATCACGAGCCCGACGAGGACCATCCGCCACCGAGAGCTCACCAGTCTTTCTCCACCGTGGTCGCCTGCGGCGTCGGCGACTGCATGGCCTCGCGTGCTTCCGCCTCGGCGCGTTCGAGGGCCTGGAAGAGGGCCTCGTTGTCGGTGGGAGTGGGGGTCGGCGCCGGCTGCTGCGCCGGATTTTCCTGCTCTTGCTCCTGATCCTCTTCCTGCTCTTGCTCTTCCTGCTCTTCCTGCTCTTGCTCCTGGTCTTCGTTCTCCTGCTGTTGCTCTTGCTGTTGCTGCTCTTCGAGCATGGCGAGGGCGAGCTCGTAGTTGCGCTTGGCTTCGACGTCGTCGGGATCGAGGAGCACCGCCTCACGCAACCACCGCACCGCCGCCTCTGCTTGCTGATACTGCAGGGACGAGGTGCCCGAGTTGTAGGCCGCATGGGGAACCCCACCGGCGTGGGCCTGCTCGAGAATGGGCACCGCGGCCTCGAGCTGGCCACCCGCCCCGAGGGCCGTCCCGAGATCGTAGAGTCGTTCAGGATTCTCGGGATCGAGCATGGCGGCGCCGGCAAAGGACCGGGCTGCGCCCTCGAGTTCGCCACCGCGCCACCGGCTGATACCCTCGCGAGCCATTCGCCGGCTTCCACCGGGAACAACCCGCTGCCAGGCTGGTGGTTCGAGGACCGGTCCGGGTTCGCCGGCTGCCGCCTCGGGCGGCGCAGCTACGGGCGGTGACTGCGGTTGCGGTACGGCGGCCGGCTGCGGTCCCTGCTGCGCCGAGACGGGAACGGCAACGAGACCGATCACGACCACCACCACCGCCAGGCGTCGCCACGGTGAGAGCAGAAAACCGGCCGTCAGGAAAGCCGCCGCGATCATGAGGAAGAGCGGGAACTGCTCCACCTTCTGGACCGTGCGGTTTGCCTCGGCCTCCCGGGTCCGGAGATTTTCGACGATGGTGGCGAGCTGGTTCACCACATCGCGATCGGCGAGATCGATGGACTCACCGTCCACCGCATCAGCAATGGCGGCGAGGACCTCCGGGTGGGCCCGGGTGATCACCGGCTGGCCGTTCTGGTCCCTCTTGTGGTGGACGGCGCCATCGGGCCCCACTTCAGGGATCGGGCCGCCCCGCTCGGTGCCGGCCACCACGGTCAGGGCGCCGACCCCGGAGTCCTTGATTGCCGACACGGCCGCATCGACATTGCCCTGTAGATTCTCTCCATCGGTCACCAGGACCACCACCCTCCCCTCCCCATCGGGAGGCAGCAACTTCAAAGCGGCAGCCACCGCCCGCTCGAGATCCGAGCCCGGCCGCGCCACCATACCGGGATAGATTCCCGAGAGGAATGCGGCCACGGCATCGAGATCGGTGGTGAGAGGTACCAGCGGATATGCCTCTCCGGCGAAGACCACGACTCCAACCCTGTTGCCCTCCAGCAACGGCAACAGCCTCTGGGCGGTCTCGATGCTCCTCGCCATCCGCGAGGGAGGCACATCGGTCGCCAGCATGGAGGCGGAGACATCGAGGGCGAGAACCAGATCGCGGGTTCGCACGGACTCCTCCCCCGGAAGCTCGCCCCACTGGGGACGCGCCAGGGCAAGGATGATCATGGCGGCGGCGCCGCACCACAGGAGCATCCGCACCAGACCGGTGGCCGGCACACCGCCCATGACCCGGTCCCACACCGCCGGCGAGGCCAGATTCCGCTGCAGCCGCAACCGCGTCATGTGGCGAAGAACGACCACCGCGCCGACCACCGCCGGCAGCACCAGCAGACCGAATATCCGAGGCTCGCCGAAGCTCACCATGGTGTCTTCCCCGCAAATCCTTCGAGCGCGACCCCACAGAGAAGAACAATCAGGGCAGCCCAGGCCCAGGGTTCGAAACGCTCGCGGTAGCGCACCAGTTTGGTCGATGTGAACTCGGTCTTCTCGAGGGCGTCGATGGCTTCGAAGACCTCCTCGAGAGCCTTGGCGTCACGGGCTCGGAACGAGCTGCCGCCGGCGATGCGGGCCACCTCGGCCAGGAGCTCCGGGTTGATCTCCATCTCCATCCGCCGCACCTGCCGGCGCACACGGCCGGTGCGCGGGTCGCGATCAACGATCGGCACCGGAACCATCCCACCACGGCCGACCAGAACGGTGTGGACGGTGATGTCGAGCTCCGCCGCCATCTCGGCGGCGTTGACGGGATCGAGCTGACCGGTGTTATTGGAGCCGTCGGTGACCAGCACGACCACTTTGGAGTCGGCCTCGGAGTGGCGCAGGCGGGCCACCGCCGTACCGAGTCCGAGGCCGATGGCCGTCCCCTCCGGCAGGCTTCCCATCTGAATCTCATCGAGCAGGTGCTGGGCGACCGCGTGATCGAGGGTCAGGGGGCACAGGGTCACCGCCGCTCCGGCAAAAACCACCAGCGCGAACCGGTCGTCGGCGCGCCCGTCGAGGAAGCTCCCGATCACCTCCTTGGCCACCCCGAGACGATCGGTGGGTTCGAAGTCGAGGGCGGACATGGAACCGGAGACATCCAGCGCCACCACGAGGTCGACTCCTTCGGCGCGCTCGAGCCGCCGAGAAAGAACCTCCTGGGGGCGCGCGAGAGCGACGGCGAGCGGCGCCAGGGCAAGCGCGGCCAGGACCCCGGCCATCACCGTGCGCTCCGGGATCCGTCCGGTGCGCCCGAGGGCGAGGGCCACGTCGGGGAAGGGAAATCGCTGCCACCGGCGGCGGAGCATCCACAGGACCGTGAGCACAAGCACCGCGATGATGAGCACCAGCCATCCGGGTGAAGCGAGGCGCATCATGAGGCGACTTCCGCGGCGGCTCTTTCTTGATCCGCGTCGTCGAGGAAGACTTCCACCGATCGGGCCGCATCGAGAGCCTGGCCGATGGCGCCGCGAAGCTCGTCCTCGGTGGAGGGGCGGCGACCGAAACGGATTCCGTCGGCCACCCCCATGACCCGTTGGACCAGGCGCTGGGTGGTTTCGGGCCACCCCCTGTCACGGGCCAGCAATCGCAGCTCGAACGAGGTCATCTCCTCGGCCGGTTCGCCGGTGCGTCGCTCCAAATAGTGTCTCAGGCCGCCCGCCAGTCGATCGCAGACGCCGTCGGCCGGTTCGCGCCCCACCCGTCCCTCGAGCTCCGAGGCCAACGCCTCGAGCTCGGCCAGGGGCGGCAGCATCGCCCGACCGGCCACGACCGACCGACCGCGTCCTCGCCACAGCCAGGCGACACCGGCGAGCAGCGGCAGCAGCGCTCCGCTGATGGGAAGAACCCACTCCCACGGAAATCCGCGCACCCCGATGGGATCTCGAAGCGGCGCCGGGGCCTGATCCTCCTCCTCGCCGCTGAGGATGGAGACGACGGAAACGGCCGGCGGATCCTCACTGCCGATCTCGGTGGTCTCGCCGTCGGATGATCTCGCCGAAACCGTGATCGAGGGCAATGCCTGTTCGCCGAGCTCCATGGGCGCCAGAGTGAGCCGCCACGCCGGCGGACGGACCCCGGGCACGGCGTTCGGGCCATCAATCAGCTCCCAGGCTCCACCGGGCTCGAGGGCCACGGCCAGCTCGCCCCAGAGCCAGCCGCTCTCGCCCCCACGGGCCGAGGCCATGATCTCGACGCGGTCGCCCACCCGAACGGAGGCCTGCCCGACCTCGAGCTCCAGAGCCGGCTCGTCAGCCGCCGCCGAGGCAGCCGCGCCCATTATGATGAGCGCAAGGAGGGATCGGTGTACGCGCTCAGTGAACACGACGTTCTCGCTTTTCGAGCATGGCGCGTACCACCGGCAGATAGTCGGTGTCGGTGACCAGATCCACGGCGTCGATCCCCGGCGGAATCTGATCCGCGGTCTCACCGGGCCGGGAACGAATGACACCCGGACGTCCCGTTTCGGCATCGATGACCGGCAGCCGGGAGCCCTTCAGACCAGTCCGTGAGAGCTCGTCGGCGGCGCGAACCAGCACCACCTCGTGACGGGATGAAAGCGCCAGGAGTTCGCGTCGCGGAAGGGGACAACTCCGGTCCACCACCGCGATCACGACGCCGCGCCGGTGGAGCAGGCGGCCGGCCGCCCGTACGGCCTCGGAAAAGGCCGTACCCGTACCGGTGGGCACTGCGCCGAGGACTTCACGCACCACACGGAGACCGTGCCGCCAACCGAGGCGCGGAGGAATCACCGCTCGGAGGGACTCGTCGAAGAGGATGGCGCCCACCCTGTCGCGGCGGGCCGCCGCGAGGGCGAAGAGGCTCGACACCTCGGCGATGAGATCGTGCACCGTCATCACCCCGGAACCGAAACGCGTCGAGGCCGAAAGATCGACGAGCAGCAGGACGGTGAGATCGCGCTCTTCGCGATATCGCTTGACGTGGAGCTCACCGGTGCGCGCGGTGACATTCCAGTCGATGGTGCGGACGTCATCGCCGAAGCGGTACTCGCGAACCTCCTCGAACTCGAGCCCGAGGCCCCTGAAGGCGCTCTGGTACTGACCCGCGAGCCCGGACTCCATGGACCGCCGGGCGCGGATCTCCAGCCGGCGCACCTGGGCCCGGAGCTCGGCGCCGGCCTCGTGCACCGGGTCCACCGGGCGCGGACGCCCGAAATAGGCGGCCAGACGCCGTCTCAAGGGACCTCCACCGCCAGCAGCATGCGATCCACCACCTCTTCCACGCTCACCCCTTCGGCCTCGGCCTCGTAGGTGAGCACGATCCGGTGCCGCAGGACCATGGGAGCGAGCTCCTTGACGTCCTCGGGGGTCACGTAGGCGCGTCCGCGCACCAGTGCGAAGGCGCGGGTGCCCAGGGCGAGGGCGATGGAGGCGCGGGGGGAGGCGCCGAATCCGATCAGGGGCACGAGATCACCGAGCCCCACCTCGGCAGGTTTCCGGGTGGCGGCCACCAGGTTGACGATGTAGGAACGGATGCGTTCGTCGAGATAGACCTGCCGAACGACCTCTTCGAGTTCGGTCAATTTGTCGAGGTCTGTCACGCGCTCGGGTTTGGGGAACGACTCGGCCAGATGGTACTCGAGCACTCGGCGCTCATCCTCCGAGGAGGGGTAGTCGACGAGCACCTTGAAGAGGAAACGATCGAGCTGCGCCTCGGGCAGCGGGTAGGTCCCCTCCTGCTCGATGGGGTTCTGGGTCGCGAGGACCACAAAGGGCTCGGGCAGAGGATCGGTGGTGTCGCCGATGGTGACCTGTCGCTCCTCCATGGCTTCGAGGAGGGCCGACTGCACCTTGGCCGGCGCCCGGTTGATCTCGTCGGCGAGGACCAGATTGGCGAAGATCGGCCCCTTGTGGGGAACGAACTCGGAGGTCCGCGGATCGAAGACCTGCGTCCCCGTCACATCGGCGGGCAGCAGATCCGGTGTGAACTGGAGCCGTTGGAAGCTGCCCCCCACCACCGTGGCCAGGGTGCGCACCGTCAAGGTCTTGGCGAGACCTGGTACGCCTTCCAGGAGCACGTGTCCGCGGCACAGCAACGCCGCCAGGAGCGATTCCACCAATCGATCCTGGCCGACAATGACCTCTGAAACTGCGTGCTGAACCTCACCGAGACGCGCGGCCGCACGATCCACTTGATTTTCAAGCTCTCTGTTTTCCATAATCCCCCCGCAGACCGGCGCCACGCTCACCCCACCCGGGTCACCCGGATCGGGGTCGCTCGTCGGTCTCGGGGAACTTTAGGCAAGGATCATGCCTACCCGCGAGTCAGAAATGGGTGAACCGGGGCGTCGAATCGGCCGGCGGAACGCCAGATCGGCACGATATTCTCCCAGTGACGGCCGGTGACGGTAAAATGGACCGGATGTCGGTCACTCACGTGGGTCGTTACGAGATCGAGAGGACGCTCGGCCGGGGCGCCATGGGCATTGTCTATCTGGCCCGGGACCCCCTCATCGATCGGAAAGTGGCTCTCAAGACCCTCAGGCTCGATGTCGACGTCGATATTGCTGATGAGTTCCGGGAGCGTTTTCTCCGCGAGGCGCAAGCGGCGGGTCGTCTCAACCACCCCGGCATCGTCACCATTCACGATGTCGGCGAGGATCGCTCGAACGGCGTGCTCTATATCGCAATGGAGTACATCGAGGGGCGGGACCTCAAGGAGATCCTCGCCTCGGGGCACCGGTTCCGTCCCTCGGAGGTGGCCCGCATCGTCGCCGACGTCGCCGTTGCCCTCGACTACGCCCATCAGATGGGGGTCATTCACCGAGACATCAAACCGGGAAATCTGATCCTCACGCACGACGGCAGCGCGCGCATCGCCGACTTCGGGATCGCCCGCATGGAGAGCTCCAACCTGACGGTGGACGGCCAGTTCATCGGTACCCCCAACTTCATGTCACCCGAGCAGATCGCCGGGGGGCCCATTGACGGACGATCCGACCTCTTCTCCCTCGGTGTGGTCCTCTTCACCCTGCTCACCGGTCAACGGCCGTACACCGGCGGGACCATGCACCAGGTGACCCGAAAGATCATCGAGGACCCGGCGCCGATTCCCTCCATCGTCGAGGAAGCCGTACCCGCAGCCTTCAACCCCATCGTCGTCAAGTGTCTGGACAAGGACCCTGATCGTCGATTCCAGACCGGAGCCGAGCTCGCGTCGGTCCTCGCCGCTCTCGCCCGGTCATTGGTCCGGCGCGAACCGGGCGACGATCACGGCACCTCGATCCACTCTCCGGATCTCGAAACCCGCGCCGGAGAGAGGATGCCCGCGTTGCGGGTGCCGATGGCGGGCGCTCACGGCGAAAGTCCACCTCGTCGGATCTGGCGTTGGATCAAGGACCGGATCATCCTGCCCGAGCCGTTCTACTGGGAGGTCGACCCGAGCTGGGGTTGGACCATCATCGGAATCTGGGCGGCGCTGTGGATGGTGGTCCTCGGTTTTCTCACGACCCAACGGCTCCCCGAACCTTTCGTGGCGCCGTCCGCCGGTGCGACCCGCAATCTGAGCCGCACCGCGAGCGCGCTGTTCTCCGCCACCGACGCGTTGGCGGCGGGCGAACTCGATCGAGCTCGATCGGCCGCCCTCTTCGCCCTCGATCAGGCCCCGGCCTCGCCCGCGGCGCGGGCCGTCGCCTCCGAGACCGGGCGGCGCATCGAGTCGGAAAGGACCAGCGCGGCAACCCAGCAGCGGGTCGCGGAGCTGGTGGCCGAGGGTCGAAAGGCCTACCGATCGGGCAACTACGTCACCGCGGCGAGGCTCTTTCGCGAAGCGCTGGAGCTCGATCCGCAGAGTGAGCTCGCTGCGGACTATCTCGAGCTCTCCGAGGACCGGTCGCGACAGGCCCGCAGAAAGCCCTCCACTTCGACGCCCTCTCGAGTCTCCGGACCGGAGCTCCGGCTCTCGCCCGCGGGCGTCCCCGCGGCAAAGCCGGAACCGGGCAACGCGAGGATCACGGTCTACTACAACTGTCCCATCAACGCGGGAGCGGTCACCATCGCGATCGACGGGGAGACCATCGCAGACATTCCCTTCGATCACACGAAGAAGGGTTTCCTCGGCCTCAAGACCGAAGGCAGCGGCCTCATCAAAAGGGTGCTCCTCGCACCATCGGGACGGCGAAGCGTGGCCGTCACCGTCACCGATCGAAAACGAGGCGTCATCGGGTCGAAGACTCTTCAAAAGAATTTGTTGAAAGATTCAGAGTGGACTCTGAAGATCGAACAGCCGAAGAGCACCGCAGAGGCCTCGATCTTCCTTGTCCGGACCAGTCGATGACTCTGCGGCAGCTCCAGCTTCAAACATCATGGGGGAACCTGCGCCTGGTTGGTGGATCCCGCGCCGGTGAGAGCACCGTCATTCTCCTGCCGCAACTTCACCTCGGTCTCGACCCGGGCCGGGCGCACCGCGCGGCTCCACCCATGCGGACCATGGTTCTCAGCCACGGCCACATGGATCACCTGGGAGGGCTCGGCTACTGGGCTTCGCAGCGGTATCTCAACTCCATGCCGCCGGCCACCCTCATCGTTCCCGAGCCCATCGTGGGTGATGTCCGGTCGCTGCTGGAACTCTCCGCTCGCCTCGAGGGCGGCCGGCCATACCAGGTCACGGTGGTCCCGGTCTCCGAAGGAGACCATCACCAGCTCCGCCGCGACATGGATCTCCGCTTCTTCGCCACCGACCACTGGGTCCCCACCCTCGGCACACAGGTCATCTGGCACAAGCACCGACTCCGTCCCGAACTCGCTCATCTGTCCGAACCCGAGATCGCGGAGCGGCGACGCGCCGGCGAAGAGGTCGCGGAAGATGTCAGAACGGACATCCTGACCTATTGTGCCGATTCGGGTCCCGGTCTGTTCGACGCTCGGCCCGACGTCTTCGACGCGGAGGTCGTGCTCGTGGAATGCTCGTTCTTCCGACCCGCTGACCGCGATCGCGCCGCCCGCTACGGCCACACCCATCTGGCTGATCTCTCACCTCATCTAAAGAACCTCAAGTGTCGCCACCTCGTGCTGCTGCACGCTTCGCGGCGGCACCGGCTCAGAGAGGTCGAGGCCATTCTCGACGAGGAAGTTCAACCTCACTTCGAAGGCGAACTGCATCATCTGAACGTTGATTGGGAGTGATCTTCGTTTCCGGGGCACGCAACCGAACATGGTCCTTTGAAGGCGATTCCCGTGCGGATGCCAGGCACGTTTTCGTCGGACGAAAAGAGAGCCAGGCACCGCCGCCGCACGCGCTCTTCCTGCTGGTCGGGCAGGTCCCTCCAAACCATCGCAGAGCCCGCCTCAGTCAGTTTCGCTCAACGTCCCCGCAACCGCCAGAGTCAGGTCGTCCGGCCTGATGTGCTTCCGTGTGGCCTCTACCACCTCCTCGCGCGTGGTGGCGAGCAGCCGCCTTGGATACTCGTCCAGGCGCGAGACATCCTCACCTGCGGTGAGGGTCGTGACCAACTCGCTGGCGATCCCGGCGTTGGTGGCGAGACCGACCTGATAGGCGCCGGCCCGGGCCTGGCGCTCATCCTCGAGCTCGGTCTCGCCGGGTCCGTCGGCGACGTACTCGGCCACGACCTCTCGGCAGAGCTCGACCGCACGATCGAGGTTCCCGGCGGCGACGCTGCAGCTGATGGCCCACGGCCCGGGAAGACCCAGGGTGCCGAAGAACCGGCTGTAGACGCTATAGGAAAGACCCGCGCCATCGCGCACCGCGACACCGAGGCGGGAGGTCAGAGCTGACTGACCGAGGCACGAGTTGGACAGCCCCGCGGCGGCGAAATCGGCCTCGCCCCGGAGAAGCCGGCCCCCGAGGCCGAGGAAAAAGTCGAGGTTGGGGCGATCGGGCAGGTGGATCCGTGTCGCCCCATGACCGTCAGCCACCAACGCCTGATACTCCGGGGTGGGCGGCGGGCCGCCCTTAAAGCCCTCGAGTCCTCGCAACAGCTCCGCTGCCACGGCATCGGGATCGACATCGCCGACCACCGCAAGAACCAACGACGCCGGACCATAGGTCGCCAAGTGGAAGTTCTCGAGGTCGTCCCGCGTCACCCCCTCGAGCTCCGATTCCCGAACCTCGATCGGCCGCTTGTGCAGCGGGTGACCCACCGGGTACAGGCTGCGACTGAGCGCCGAGTACGCCTGCGCGGAGGTGTCCTCTCGTTCGCGTCGCAGCTGGCCCAGAATTCTCAGGCGAAGCCGATCGAGCTCGTCGGCGGGAAAGACCGGAAACCTGAGAACCTCGATGAGCAGCGCCGCCAGCCGTTCGAGCTCTTCGGCCAACCCCTGGGCCGAGAACGACACCACGGTCGGGGCGTTGCCCATGGCCCGGACTCCCAGGTGCAGGCCGTGATCTTCGAGCTCTCTCGCCAGGGCGAGTCGACTGTGCCCCGCGGTCCCCCGGTCGAGCATGGCCGCGGTCACGCTCGGCACGGTGAATCGACCGTCGGTGGCGGCGGTGAGCCCGGCGCCAACGGTCCCCGCGATGGTGACGGTCGGCGCGTGGGGGTTGGCCAGCACCGCGAGGCGCGCCCCACCGGGCAGGCCGCGCAGATCGACCCGGTCGGCGAACGGCCGACGCAGATAACACGGACGAGGAGCGGGCTGGAGAACCGAGGCCGCCCCGCCCCCGCCCTCGGGCACGAACCACCCCACGGTGAGATTCCGGTCCCCGAGGTAGGTCTCGGCGACCCGCCGAACATCATCGCCGCCGACACCCGACACGGCCTCGAACTCACGTGGAAAACGCCGCCAATCGCCCATGGCCACCGCTTCGGTGAGCCCGCCCATGATCTGGGCCGGCGACTCGCGATGGAAGGCGAGATCGGTCCGGGTCTGGGTCAGTGCGCGCGCCAGCTCGTCCTCGGCCGGCGGGGCCGATCTCAGGGCTGCGATTTCGTCCCGAATCTCCGCCTCCACCGATGCGTGATCCACCCCCGGGGCGAGGGTCGCGAAGACCTGGAGCACGCCGGGATCGTGGAGCTCGAAGGTGAAGGCGTGGACACCGAGGCATCGGTTGGTCTCCACCAGGCGTTGGTAGAGCCGTGATGTCACGCCATCGCTGAGGGCCTGGGTGAAGACGTTGAGGGCGGGTATGTCCCGATGCAGCCCCTCGGGGATGTGCCAGGTCATGGCCAGGCTTCCGACCTCACCCATTCGCTCGATGACGAAACGTCGCTCACCCCGCTGTCGGCTCTCTCGGATCGAGGGATCGGCAAACCCGGCCGGCGCGGCCGCAATGGCGCCGAAACCGCGTTCGACCTCGGCCAGAGCGGTCTCCTCGTCGATGTCCCCGACGACGAGGGCCGTGGCGTTGTTCGGATGGTAGTAGGTGTCGTAGAAACCGCGAAGCACCGCCACGGACATCCTCTCCACGTCGCCACGCCAGCCGATGGTCGGGTGATGGTAGGGGTGCTCGAGAAAGGCGTGGGCGAAGGAGGCCTTCATGAGCAGATCAACGGGCTCGTTTTCGCCCGTGTCGAGCTCGTTGAGGACCACCGACCGTTCGCTCTCGAGGTCTTCGTCGCGAATCAGAGCGCCCCGCATCCGATCGGCTTCGATGGCCACCGCCAAAGACAACTGCTCCACCGGCAGCACTTCGAAATAGGTGGTGCGATCGAGCCAGGTCGTGGCGTTGAAGGAGGCCCCCACCCGGTGAAGACTGCGGGCGATCTCGGTTCCCCGATCGGCATTGAAATTCTCAGAGCCCTTGAACATCAGGTGCTCGAGCATGTGGGTCGCGCCGGTATGTCCCGCCACCTCATGGCGCGAACCTACGCGGTAGACCACGGCGAAACCCACGACCGGGGCGACCGGTGTCGGAGACACCAAAACGGTGAGTCCGTTCCCCCGATGACGCCACTCGCTGATGGAGTCGAACCGGTCCTCGAGAATGAAATCGTGCACGGACACTCCTCCTCTGATCGATACCTCGGCGGGACCCGTCGATTCTGCAAGGCGAAGCGTCAGTCGATGACGCCGTATGGAAGCTCGGTCGGAGCCCCGATCGACTGCACTTCGAGCACAAGCTTATCAATTCGTTCGACGGGCGTGGAGGGATCCTGCAGACCCTGGAAACGCAGCTCACCACCCATGGGCACCTCGAGGCCGTTGACGAGGACAATCTTCCGATCACCGGACCCCGTGTCGAAGCTCAATGTGATCCCGAACTCTCCGGTACAACCGTCGGGTTCCCCGCAGTTCATCGTGACCAGCCAGGACGAGAACTCGCCTTGGCTGGCGCCCCGAACCCGAGCCTCACCAACCCGAAGGTCAGGTGATCTGACGGCGAGCCCGCCGAAATCGAAGAGGACCTTTTCGGCGGGTCCCAACAACACGGGCCCGGTCTCGTCGCTTCGCCGGTGGATGGAGAACCACACCACCGCCGCCGCCACGACCACCACGGCGAGCAGGATCAGCAGACCGCGGGCGTCACGCACCGGCAGAGCTCAATCGATCACGTCTGTTCTGACCTCCGCACCACCGACACCACCCCGGTCCAGGGGCAGCGAGCTCGGATGGGGCGCAGTCCGGTTGTACTCGGGCTCGATCCTGGTTTCGTTCCTCATCCAAACCACATTGATCTGGACCTGGGGCGCCCACCCTTCGCCCGCCGACGCGGGTGCCGCGAAGGTGTGGGTGAACGAGGCCTTCTCATCCGGGCCGAGCGCGCCGCTGACGCCGACCGAGGCGGTCCACGGATCGCCTTCGGGCACGGCGGCCTCGAGCTTGGCCTGGACATCGAGCACCGTGTCCGCTGTCCGATTCACGACCTCGGCCGTGACCTGCCACTCGCCGCCCTCAGTGGGCGTCACCGAGACGTTGTTGAGCAGAACGCCGCCGCCCTGCTCGTAACCCTCCGGCACACCGCCGTCGTCGGCCGGTTCCTTCTCGATCTCGTCCTCGGGCCCGGCGATG
>Ga0316192_10001886_pt1 | contig 15470 bp, 14 predicted proteins | sample MerIslwburrow_MG_FD_204931 | JGI IMG/M metagenome (GOLD analysis project Ga0316192, IMG submission 204931) | Coastal sediment microbial communities from Maine, United States - Merrow Island worm burrow | ecosystem: Environmental > Aquatic > Marine > Coastal > Sediment | place: USA: Maine...
TTTAACACCATACCCAAGATAGCTGTTTTATGGGCTTGAATTTTCCAAGCCGTTGATTATTAATGAATAACTATCTTTGACAGTAATTAGATTCATTGAAATCGTTATTATGTGTCCATAATAACTGCAAAATAAGTCAGTTTTTTTTACACTGCGGTACTTATTCATATTGTCTGTTTTGTTAAGTAGTTGAAATTTAGGTGAATTATTTGTTGGTGTGGTTTGTGCCTGCATTGCCAGCTAAATAGTTAATGGTAAAAGTTCAAGCCTATTTAGAACTATGGCTCAACAAGGCAAAAGGTAGATCGTTTGATGTCCTATAAAATAATGCTTGCGGTTGCGTTGAGTATTTCAATGAGTTCAGCGAATGCTGCTTTTCCATCTGTTCCAGTTTCTGACCTAGAGACATTTTTTGGAATGGCACCTGGGGCTATTGCAACTGTTAACCCTGGCGCTGGTATCTACCTTGATGCACCGGTAGAGGGATCAGGCATCAAGGATTCTTTTGATTTTGTAATAAACGATACTATTTCATTTGATTACAATTTCATGACAACTGAATATCCTGCTGATCTTATCAATGATTATGCATTTGCGAGTGTAGGCGGTCAGATTGCATTATTAGATCATGTGCTGGGTAGCCCATTGTCGGCGACATCTGACCCCGCTGTATTGCAAACAGGCTATATGCCTTTCTCTTTTACAGCATCTGCTAATGGGGTGTTTGATTTTGGTATAGGCATTGTTGATGTTGGTGATGCGGTAGGAGATTCAGCACTGCTTATTGACAACATTAGAGTGACTCGTGACTCTAATGTGGAGTATGTAGATAGTTTCGAAATTTATGATCCGCTAGGTATAGGTGATGTTGAAGCTTTATGGGGTGATTTTTATGGTAATGCTCCAACAGATGGTGAATACCAAGTGTTGATCACCACGGCGCCAGGCATGGCTCCAGTACCTTTACCCCCTGCCGTTTGGCTGTTTTTTTCAGGTGTTGCAGCATTGATGGGTTTTGGTCAATCTCAGCGCCGTGGTAAACGCGTATAACTAACCTAATTAAAAGGCACCTCTTTCTTCTCTATTTAGTGAGAAGGAAGAGGTGCCTTTTTTATGTCAATAATATTGTGATATATGACATATTGCTTCCTGTTACTGCTTCGCAATGTTCACCTAAGGCAGTTAGAATACTGCCTCAATAGGCGACTTCGGCTATCTAGTGTAATACCGGTATAAACCAAGCAAACGTTTGAAAGGACAAAAAGAGATGCAAAAACAAAAAAAAGGCATGCTGACCATTATTCTCGTAGGGATGCTGGTTCTGCTCGTCGCTTGTGGTGGTGCTGAAGATCGGGTGGCAGAACATTTCAAACGTGGTATGCAGCTCTTTGAAGAAGGTAATTATGTTAAGGCACGATTAGAGTTTAAAAATGTGCTGCAAATTGATCCCAAGTCAGCTGAGTCACACTATATGCTGGCTCAGATGCATGATGAGGAACGTGATTGGCAAAACGCATTCATTGCATATTCTAAAGTTGTAAAAGTTGATCCTGGCCACGTTAAAGCTCAGCTCAGGCTTGGGCAGTTCTACCTCTTGAGTGGTGATACAGAAAAGGCACAGGAAACTGCCAATGTAGTCATGAAGCTTGAGCCTAAGAATGTTGAGGGTATGGTGCTGCTGGCCGCGATTGAAAAACGACTTGGCCATTTGGATGAGGCTGTTAAACAGGCTGAATCAGTGCTTAAGTTGGAGCCGACTAATGTGAGCGCTGTGCTTTTATTGGCAAATGCTCAGGATGAAGGAGGTCATACCCAACAAGCTATTAGTTTGCTAGAGGAGGCAATCAAACAGCAGCAAGATAATACGACACTCCATCTTTCTTTGGGGCGGCTTTATGCAAAATCAGGCCAGATTGATAATGCAACGGCCATGCTGGAAAAAGTAATAGAACTTAAACCAGACACGCCGTCATTTTTGCATCAACTGGCTGCTTTTTACCTGCAGAATGGCGCTTCTGATAAAGCTGAGAAGCTATTGGAAGATGGGGTGCGGAAATTTCCTGATGAGCTAAAGCTCAAAATGGTTTTGTTGGATTTTCAAGCCAAGCAGCATGGTTATGAGGTTGCAGAAAAGACTCTCCAAACCTACATTGATGCCGGTCCAGAACAATATGAATTGAAATTTATTCAGGCAGATCTCTACAAAGCAACCAAGCGTGCTGAAGAGGCAGAAAAGGTCTACCAGAATATTATTGAGAAAAACCAACTGGAGCCCCACGGGCTCAAAGCCAGAACACAATTGGCTGCAATGCTGTTGCTCCGTAATGAGCGAGATAGAGCCAAGGTGTTGGTTGAAGATGTCATTGAAAAAAATTCACATGATGCTGATGCGCTCTTGGTAAGGGCAAGCATCTCAGCAGCTGGTAAAGATGCTGATAGTGCAATTGCTGATCTACGTGTAATTTTGCGAGGAACCCCAGAGAATTTGCCAGCATTAAGGCTGTTAGCACGTGCACATGCCATGAAGGGTGAAATTGAATTGGCAATTGAAACTCTGGAAAAAGCGATAGCTGTTAGTAACAAAGATGTAAGCCTCTATCTGGAGTTGGCTCAATTGCAAACTAGAAAAGGTGATGCGAATTCAGCAGTAGCCACTCTGGAAAAGGTGCTGAAAATAGAGGCTGATCACTTTGATGCACTAAAAGCATTGGCAACACTTCATATTCAGCAAAAAAACTGGGCAGCTGCAATGGAGTACGTGAAGCAGCTGCAAACAGTCAAACCGGATAGTCATGTTGGCTACTATGGCCAGGGTGTAATTGAACAGGCAGAGAAGAAATTTAGTGCCAGCATCAAATCCTTTGAAAAAGCACTGCAATATTCACCCAGCTCATTAGAGGCCCTCTCTGCTATGGCGAAAAGTCTTGTTGCCAATAAGCAGCCGGCAGAGGCACAAAAGCGCGTTGAAATAGCTATAAAGCAACAGCCTGAGAGTGCGGCACTATATAACCTTCTCTCTAGTGTGCTACTCGTCCAAAAACAGTTGGATGCAGCAGAAAATGCACTGCGTAAAGCGATTGAACTAGCTCCTTCTGTTCCATCTTTCTACCGGAACCTGGCTACTGTCTACCGCTCACAAGGTAACTTGGATGCGGCAATAGAAGCTTATAAGCAAGGATTAACGCAAACGGATAATCATGTGTCTCTATGGCTTCTGTTGGCTCAAACATACCAAACAATGGGTAATGTTGATGAGGCGATTGCACAATATAAGGCGATATTGCAGAAATACCCTAATAGTGATTTGGTGGCCAATAATTTAGCCATGCTGCTAGCAACAGATAAAGCGACAAAGCCTGCTTTGGAAGAAGCACTTGAATTGGCAAAACGCTTTGAGCATACAAATAACCCTCTATTTCTCGACACATTAGGTTGGATACATTTTCAGCGTGGTGATCTTGAGATGGCTAGTGCGGTATTTGAACGTGCTGTTGAGAGGGAGCCTGTACTGCCCATTATTAACTACCATTTGGGTGTGGTATACGCCAAAAAGGGTCAGATAGCAGAGGCAAAAAAGCGTTTAAACCAAGCTATTAAATTTGGTGCAAAGGCTCAGTGGCTTGATGAGGCGAAAAAGATTTTGAAACAAATATAAACATGTTGCTATTTAGCTGCTACACTTCAAACACTGTAGTGCTTGTTTTTAAATAAGCAAGTAAAACAGTTACCTATATTGAGGTATTGCGTAAAAAGACCTGTTTGATTTGTGGTGTATTTTGCACATTTGTACGTATAAATATGATTTATATCAGACTATTTTTGTCGGAATTTCAATTAATGAAAAAGTAATAAAAATAAGGAGATTTAAATTAAATATATGTTGAGGTAAATGTATTTTGTTTTTAATAGATTCTTGCAGTATGAGGGGTCCTTTTACCACGGATCAGAAATCGTTTTATAAGGGATTAAGGCAGTGGGCTATAAGCGGCTTCGGAGCTATAACCCTACTTTTTATGAATTCTGCTTCAGTCCAAGCTGATGCGAGAAATTGTGAAAACCCTGTTGCCCATCTCGTCTCCGTTGAAGGCATTATCGAATCACGCCCGCCAGGGGAAAATCTCTGGCAACGATTATCTCTCAATGCCCCTATCTGCACGGATGACATCATCCGCACTGGGCCTAACAGCCGTGGCGGTGTATTGGTAGAGGGGAGCGACACCATGCTCCGCCTGGATCAAACCACCACCTTTCAGATTGTCACCCCGCACCAGGAAAGAGAAAACACCCTGATTGAACTCTTCTCCGGCATCATGCATTTTGTTAGCCGTGTTCGGCATAAACTTGAAGTGCGTACCCCGTATGTCAACGCGGCCGTTGATGGCACCGAATTTACCGTTATGGTGGAGCCGGAACAGACCTCAATTGTCTTGTTTGAAGGTGATGTGCTGGCCAGTAACGAAGCGGGCAGCTTAAGAATGGTGGGTGAACAGAGCACCACCACTCAAAAAGGCCAAGCCCCGCAATTCAATAAGCGCATAAAACCTGAAGATGCTGTGCAGTGGGCGCTCCACTATCAACCCATCCTGCATGGCTTGATTGGCCCAGCAAAGGTCGCTGCACAAGATCCACTTGAACCCACCTTTAGTAATGCACTGGCCGCCCTGCGTCGCAATGACACCGCGAGCGCTTTTGCCAGCTTGAAGCACATTCCACCACCTGGCCGCACCCCCCGATTCCACAACTACCGTGCCGCGCTGTTTCTGTTGGTGGGTCGAATCGAAGAAGCTCATCGTGAGCTGGAAAAATCACTACAGATGCGCGCAAATAACAACAGTGGTGCACTCTCACTGCAAGCGATGATTGCCGTAGCCCAAAACAAGAAGGCAGAGGCCCTGGCATTGGCCAACCAAGCTGCAGCTGCAAACCCAAAGAGTGCTGTTCCACTCATTGCGAGATCATATGCCCAGCAAGCGCAGTTTGATCTGGAAGAGGCATTGGCCAGTATTAACCAGGCCGCCATTCTGGAGCCTGATAATCCCTACGTTTATGCGCGCCAGTCAGAATTACGACTCTCTCAAGGTGATCTGGAAGGTGCTGAGGTTGCTGCACAGCAGGCTGTTGCACGTGACCCTGAGATTGAACTGACTCAAACCGTGCTGGGCTTTGCCCGCCTGACTCAGCTAAATCTGGGACAGGCCATGGCAAATTTTTCAAAAGCCATTACTCTCAGCTCATCCAGCCCAATGCCGCACCTGGGAATGGGGCTTGCCTTGATTCGCCAGGGCAAGCTGGAAGAAGGACGACGGGAACTGGAGATCGCCACCGCACTTGATCCCGGCAACGCCCTGGTGCGCAGCTATATGGGCAAGGCCTATTATGAAGAGCATCGTGATGGGATTGCTGCTACTCAATATGAGCTGGCGAAAAAGCGCGATCCCAAAGACCCCACCCCCTGGTACTACCATGCGTTGTTATTACACCAACAGGGGCAGACAGTAGAAGCACTGCACAATCTACAAACCTCAGTTGCACTCAATGACAACCGTGCTGTTTATCGCTCCCAACTGTTGATGGATCAGGATCAGGCAGCCCGCAGTGCCGGATTGGGTCAGATCTATCGGGATCTGAATTTTGAACAACTGGCTCTTATCGAAGGCTGGAAATCACTGAAGGCTGACCCGGCGGATCATTCAGGGCATCGTCTGCTGGCAGATACCTACACTCACCTGCCACGCCATGAGATAGCCAGAGTCAGTGAGTTGCTACAGTCCCAACTGCTACAGCCAGTCAATAGCACCCCCATTCAACCCATGATGGCGGAAGCTACACTTCATATCCCGGATGGCATGGGGCCATCTAATCCCTCTTTTAATGAGTACAGCGCACTTTTTAACAGAGACGGCATCACTGGATTGGTCTCTGGCGTTATCGGCAGCAATGATATGGCAGGCGAAGAGATCCTGTTATCCGGCATAAAAGGGAATGTCTCCTTCAGCCTGGGGCAATATCATTATGAGACCGATGGCTGGTGGGAGAATAATGACCTGGATCAGGATATCTATGTGGGGTTCCTACAAGCTAATCTGTCACCCAAAACCAGTGTGCAGCTGGAAGCACGCCGCTCACAAAAGGAGTACGGTGATCTACCGATGTATTTTTATGATGGACAGTATAAACCTCAAGAAAGAAATAAATCTGATTTAGATACCCTCCGTTTTGGCTTCCACCATGCGTTTAATCCAAGCTCGGAATTAATTGGTTCGTTAATCTTTGGAGACAAGCAAGCAAGTGTCTACAATCTGGATACTGCGGTCACTTCACCGGCGACCTCTGCCAGTTTTGAGGGTGATTGGGATGAGGATAGCTGGAGTGCTGAGGTACGCCAACTGATGCGCTGGGATTCAGTGCGGGCTACGGCAGGTGTTGGTTACCTTGAAAATGAAGTGCATGAAAATACACTTTTCACACTGAACCTGAGGCTGCCGGTCCCATTTCCCCCATTTTTCATGGATGTCACCAATCCGACACCGAATGAATCAGTTGATACAGAGCGTCATGTCAATGGTTATGTATATGCCTCTATCGACTTGAATCATATGGTCACAGTGGATTTGGGTGCCAGTTATGATGATTATAGCTATCAGGGCTATGATCAGGAGTCGTTTAACCCCAAGTTTGGGCTGACCTGGCAGGTGGGGCCAAAGACCACCTTCAGGGCGGCTGGATTCCGCACCCTCACACGTCCCTTCATAACCAGTCAAACCATAGAGCCTACCCAGGTTGCGGGCTTCAACCAGTTCTTCGAAGGTGTCACTGGGGAACAGGTGGAGCGATTTGGTATAGCCGTTGATCACCAATTTAGCCAGACGCTCCTCAGTGGGGTAGAGCTGTCACACCGCAGAAGAAGATACCCAGCAAGAACAAATTTAGTATGGAATGAGAAGTTAAGAAAAGAGGAGGAGGCCCGGGCCTATCTCTACCTGACACCAATAAAGCGTACCGCGCTGTCGGTGGAGTATTTTTATGAGCGATTTCATCGTGTGAATACGATAGACACTACCCATCGTTTTCCGTTGAACCTTTCCTACTTTCACCCATCAGGGCTGAGCGGCTCACTGCGCCCAATCTTTGTACGTCAATATGGTCAATTTGATACAGACCTTGGAAATGAGCGTGAGCGTTTTTGGAATTTTGATTTTTCTCTGGATTACCGGCTACCACAACGTAGAGGGCAGGTCTCATTGGATGTAAGGAATCTATTGGATAATGAGTTTGGCTTCCAACAGAATGATGAGAATCTGCCACTTTTTATGGGGGACAGAACAATCTCTCTACGTGTCTCACTGGACTTTTAATAGTTGAGCAGTACCGGCTTGGCAGGGTGCTTGAGTTGGGTGGTAAGAGATGGATCTGAATTCTATTAATAATCAAATCTCAAATAGGAGATGGAATAATGGCTGAAAAAATAAGAGTTATCCTGGATGAAAATCAGGATCTTGTGCGGGTTGAAGCAAATGTTGATGGCGAATGGAAAGAGTTAGAGAGCAAACAGGCCTCAGCAGCTGGTGGTGCGCAGACCATGGAAGGGGGCTGTGGATCAGGTACCGCAAATTGTGACCCGGTACCAGGGCAGTGCGTCTATGAGTATGGCGGGCGTTGTTACTATTATTCCTGTTAGCGGTTTATAAATGAAAATGGGGTCAGACTTGAATTAATTGCTCGAACTGATTAAGGAGTCAAAGTAGAGTCAATAATCAGTGGGTTAGGCTCGATGGATTACTAAAGTTATAAAAGATAAAAGGCGCATTAATCGGCCAAATATTCGGATCTAAACCAAATGGAAATTACAATCAGGGCGCTTCATCTCGATGAAGCGTCCTTTTCTATGCAAAATTTTCTTATGCCCGCTGTTCCTGCGTAAACATGCAGGTGTTTATATCCACAATTAATTATGATTTTTAGGTGGTTGGCCCATTGTCGTATGTAACCACTAGATGATGGTAGAATCCCCCCGTCGATTTTCAGCTGAATAGCATCCCTGACATACAACATAAAGGAAAAATAAAGTGCTTGAACTGGTAAAGGCAGGTGGCTGGTTGATGGTGCCCATCATCGTGTGCTCAATTGTGGTTTTGGCGATTATATTTGAACGTTTATGGGTTCTCCAGAAACGGCGTGTCCTCCCAAATAATTTGGTTGCAAAGGTGTGGTCTTTGCATAAGAACAATCAACTGACTAATGTGCAGGTTGATGTCATCCGTGAGAGTTCGCCATTAGGGCGTATTCTTGCTGCAGGCCTGCTTAACCGGATGCATTCGCGCGAGGTGATGAAGGAGTCTATAGAGGAGACTGGGCGTCAGGTTGTTCATGAGTTGGAACATTATCTAAATACGCTCGGCACTATCGCTTCGATCTCTCCGCTTTTGGGTTTGTTGGGTACTGTCATCGGCATGATCGAGGTGTTTGCTGCGATTGTGGGTGCCGGTGTAGGTAACCCAGCAGAGCTGGCAGGTGGTATATCCAAGGCTTTGATTACAACAGCTACGGGCCTCTCTGTAGCCATTCCTGCCATCATTGCGCATCGCTATTTTAGCGGATTGGTTGAGCGCCTGGTGGTCAGTATGGAAGAAGAGGCGCTGAAGATGATTGATATTATGCAGGGTGAGCGAGAGAAAGAATGAATCTGCGCCCTCATCGCAAAGAGCCGCCAGAGGTCAATCTTACTCCCCTGATTGATGTGGTGTTTCTGCTGCTTATCTTTTTTATGGTTTCAACAACGTTCCAAAAAGAGTCTCAAATTAAGATTGAGCTGCCCGAGGCACAGGCGCAATCAACGGTTGAATCAGCACCTAAGGTTTTGGATATCACAATAGATGCTGAAGGGCGCTTTTTTGTAAATCAACGAGAAGTGGTTTCAAGCGATATTGATATTATTAAGAAGGCGATTGCAAAGGCTGTTGGAGATCAAAAGGATATGCCTGTAGTTATTACTGGTGATGCCAATGCATCCTGGCAGGCCATTATGAAAGCCATGGATGCAGCCAGCCAGTTAGGGCTGGTCAATATGACCTTTCCTGCAGCAGCGCCTTCTGCACAGAACTAAGTTGTAGTAGCTTCAATGAAACGCCTGGATAACTACTGGAATAGCCACAATGCAGTTTCTATTGCATTGTGGCCCATTTCCTTGGTGTTTAGCCTGCTTGCCTGGGTACGCCGTTGTGCCTATCGTGTTGGTTTGTTGCGACAATGCAAGTTACCTGTCCCTGTCATTGTTGTAGGTAATATCTCAGTGGGAGGCACGGGTAAGACACCACTTGTCATTTGGTTGGTGGAATATCTAATAAGCCTTGGATACAAGCCGGGTATTGTTGCCAGAGGGTACGGTGCTCAAATTGGTAAAACGCCACGGCAGGTAAATCCAGAGAGCAGTGCAGAGGAGGTTGGGGATGAGCCTCTACTTATAACCCGCCGAACAGGCTGCCCTATGGTTGTTGCCCCCAATCGTGTTGCAGCCGCTCGAATGCTGCTTGAAAAAAATGATTGTGATGTGATTGTTTCGGATGATGGCATGCAGCATTATGCTCTGGGGCGCGATATTGAAATAGCGGTTGTAGATGGCCAGCGTCGCTTTGGCAATGGTTGCTGTCTACCGGCAGGGCCCTTGAGAGAGCCTCTATCGCGCCTTGCCAGCGTTGACTTGGTCATAGCAAATGGCATCTCAGAAATAAATGAACATAGTATGCAAACCATTATTGGGAAGGCCGTCAATTTAGGCAATCCAGAGCTTGCTCATAATTTGGAGGAGTTTGCTGGAGAAGAGGTGCATGCGTTGGCTGGAATTGGCTATCCACAACGTTTTTTTCAGCTCTTGAAAGATCATGGTTTGCAATTGATAGAATGGGATTTTCCCGATCATCATCGATTTGTAAAAGCGGATATAACGCCTGATGATGATTTACTGGTATTCATGACTGAAAAGGATGCCGTAAAATGTAGACATTTCGCCCAACCAAGGCATTGGTATTTACCCATTGATGTAAGCGTGGATGATGCCTTTTCCAATCGGTTGGCAGAACTATTAAGAGGTTTAAAAGGTGGATAAAAAATTATTGGGTATCCTGGCTTGTCCTATTTGCAAAGGAAAGCTGAAACATGACCGCAAGGCAAAAGAATTGATCTGCAAGGTGGATCGCCTTGCCTTCCCCATCCGGGATGATATCCCCGTGATGCTGGAGCAGGAAGCACGCCAGCTACCTGCTGATGAGGAAGTCTCCTAGCTGCAATGTCCCAAATAGATTTTAAAGTTGTATTGCCTGCAAGGTATGCCTCAAGCCGTCTGCCTGGAAAGCCAGTTTTAGATATTGCAGGCAAACCGATGATTCAGCATGTCTATGAGCGGGCCTGTGAGAGTGGGGCATCAGAGGTGGTTGTTGCTACTGATGATGAACGGGTTGCATCATGTGCTAAAAGCTTTGGTGCGGAAGTCTGCATGACAAGCAGTGCTCACCACAGTGGAACCGACCGAATTGCAGAGGTTGTCAAAAAACTGGAGTGGGCTGATGACACTATCGTTGTGAATTTGCAGGGCGATGAACCCTGTATGCCTGCACAGCTAGTCAACCAGGTGGCAACTGATATGGCATCACATGCGCATGCTGATATCACTACGCTATTCAGCAAAATCACTGATCGAACAACACTGTTTGATCCACATGCGGTAAAGGTTGTTACAGATGCTGAAGGCTATGCACTCTACTTCAGTCGTGCGCCTATACCGTATCACCGCGATGAATTTCTTTCTGACCAGGTTGAAACTCTTTCTGAAGATGTACCCTTTGCACGGCACATTGGCCTCTACGCCTATCGAGCTGCTTTTCTGGAAAAGTTTGTAAGTTGGCCGCCAGCCCCATTGGAGCAGGCTGAATCACTGGAACAGCTGCGTGTGCTTTGGCATGGTGGAGTTATTCATGTCACAGAAGCTACTGTTGAGCCAGGGCATGGAGTGGATACCGAAGAGGATCTGCAGCGCGCAGTGCAACAATTGCAGTCAGCATGATTTAACAGTTGCAGCAGCTCAAGGTGAATCATGACCCTAATTTTGCTCAAGGGATTATTGAAGGAGCTAAGCAGGACAAGCGTGAAGTATACCTCGGGTTACATAAAAATCCTCAGGAAGCTCTGGAAGATACAAGGATCGGGCTTGAGGTACAACGTGATGAGTATACCTTCAGTCAGGCGGTAAAGCAGCTATAGGGTGACTCATAGATCCTGAGACTGGCTGTCGAGAAGATGCAGAGCCCGCAAGGCTAGTCACCTGTGATCTCTTTACCACCTATCCTATCCAGCACAGCATAAAAAACATCCACAGCATAGCCAAACAGAAAAGCTACTGCTCCTTGACCTAATGCAAGGTCACTAGTCTCTGCACTAGACTCGCTTTCAATGAATAGTTGGGGAAAAAATACGATTGAGCCGCCAGCGATAATACCCAGCATCAATCGAATCATATGTGATGGGATTCTTGCAGGATCAAATTCTCGGCTTTTCAGTTTCTCTTGTGTCTTGCGTAGCAAAAACACACAAGCCCCTAGACCGGCTGCAAAAAATGGTATCAATGTGGGGTACTTTTTCAAGATGGGGCACATGGTACTCCCCAACAACAAGGCCACAAATACAGCTGTTACCAGTGAAAGAAACAGCAGATATTTGCCGACGGATGTTTTAAATGTGGCATGAAAAAAACCCCTGCCATGGATACGTGTTGCTACAAGTGTTCTTGCTGTCACATTCTCTGCGGCTTTTTCCAGCAGAGCATACTGGTCTACAAACTTGATCTTCTCATCTGGCTTAAGGGTTGGATAATTTTCAGACCACAAAATAAACTGACCAATTTCAACACCATCTGGAATTTGTATTTTATCGTCATGCTCAATGATATAGCGGGCTAAATGCCAAGCATTTGAGGCAAGAATACTCTGCTCTTCTTTGATTTCTTCGCTGGCTTGGCTTGCTTTATTAACGTCGCTACACATTGTTCCATTCCCTCTTGAGGTCTTACTCATACTGAAGGCGCAGCATTTTTGAGAGACATCCATTGTTAGTATTTTATTTCCTAAACTAACAGGCTACTCCTGAGCAAGTCATTGCTATTTGATGCGGATCAATTGGTGTGTGCTACCGAATGGCAGATTTAGTGCAGAGTGTTAATTTTTAGATAAAATTGAACGACCATTTACACAGTCATGGAGCCTTCTGGATTATAAAAAACTCAGGGTAGCAACCAGGGACTCTGCGTTGTTTTTATCTTCTTTACTGACTGATGCAAGTATGGCTTCAGTATCTCGCAACTGTGGAGCATTAGGTGCTGATGGGTGGAAGACATGCAAAGGCAACAGGACAGAGCCAGAGCCAGAGCCAGAGCTTGAGCTTGTTGAAGCTAGAAAGAACGCTAGGGATGCAGAGACCTACCTACATATATCTGACAGCTAAGGGGAAGGCTGTTGTAGCATTGTTGTTGACTCATATGGAGGGGTGGGTGTTGAGGAGTGGTGAGATGATTAACCGGGAAGAGATTTTACTTTTGGAGTGGGGTTAAAAGGCTACATCTGTTAGATGTGAGGAAGGCACGAAAGGTGTGCTTGCACTAATGGAGTAAACTGAGGTCAATTTCTACATTATTTTTTTCTCTCCACTGGTTCCACTCATCAACACCCTGCTTCAATATTTCTAGTTGTTCTGGGTTTGCCATTCAGTATTTCCTGTTACATTGATTCTTCAATCAACGTCCTTAACTCATACAGCTCTGACTCAGCCTTCTCAATCCTATCCAGCAGTTGAGCCTTAGTGCTGTCACTACTTTGCTTTGAGATCGATCCTCTGGGTCTTGTTATCTGTCTAAATGCTGGGTCTAGAGCTGCCTCTGGAATACGGGTTGGAGTCTTCAATTGTTGGCTAACATGCTGACGTTTTTCTGGTGGTGAAGGAAGAAGATGTTCTGCCTCCTTTATATAGTCTTTAACTCTTGATGCGTCGGGTTTTGGCTTGAGAAGCTCCTTGATTGCATTAGATACAAGCGAGCCAGCTTTCTTTTGTTCGTTACTGATGTGCTTGTGGTTAAAGAGACTCTCAATAACCTCGGTTAATTGTTTAATATCAGTGTCGCAACTCATGGCATTAAGTACCCTCCCAGCGTCTCGCTCTGTTGAACATGTACGGCTTGAGGGAGAGCAAAGGCTAGGGCAGAGGGGGTGCTGGGTGTATGCATGGAACCGGCTCCTTGGTTGTTATACTTTCCATGGACGATAGCACTATATATAAAAGGTCTCAATGTCCCTACATGCTTGTGGGTTTTGTGGTGCTATATGATCTTCAATGGGAGAGGGTGGAAGCAGGGTGCAAAAAGCCATGTGCTCAGTATGAAATGAGAGCAAAACGTGTAAAACATGCGTGTAACACAAATGAAGAAAATAACTTGCTAAGTGATTGAAATTAAGGAAATTAAGATAATGGTGCCGAGGAGAGGACTTGAACCTCCACGGGGTTACCCCCACCAGCACCTGAAGCTGGCGTGTCTACCAATTTCACCACCTCGGCAGAGGTTGGTACTGCAAGCTGAGTGCAGCAACCTGATGAGCTGGCGAACTTTACCGGGACATTAGGGGGTTGTCAACGGTAGAATATGCCTTTTAGAACTACTAGGAAACTACCTATCGTGGCTAAACGCCGAGGTAAAAAGAGTGCTCGTGAGTTAGACCCCTATCAGGCTCGTGAGGCTAAGAAGTACGATAATCCTATCCCCAGTCGGGAATTCATTCTGGATCTGCTCACTGAGCATGCTGTGCCGCTTGGCATAGCCAGTATTGCTGAGCAGTTAAATCTTTTTGAAGAAGATGATTTAGAGGCACTGCGCCGCCGTCTCAATGCGATGGAGCGGGATGGCCAGCTGGTGCGCAACCGCAAGAATGGCTTCTGCATTGTTAATAGTAAAGACCTAGTGAGTGGGCGCGTGATTGGCCATCAGGATGGCTTTGGGTTTCTTAAGCCGGATGAGGGTGGAGATGATCTCTTTCTGTCGCCACGCCAAATGCGAGCACTGTTACACAATGATCGAGCGGTAATGCGTGTTGTTGGAGTGGATCGCCGTGGTCGCCTGGAAGGCGCTTTGGTAGAGGTGTTAGAGCGCAATAATCGTGAGGTTGTTGGGCGCCTTCACCATGAGGGTAGTGTCGGTTTTGTTGTGCCTGATAACAAACGATTGCACCTCGATATCGTGATCCCAGAGTCAGATTTGGCTGGAGCCACTCACGGGCAGATGGTGGTAGCGGAAATTGTGGAGCAGCCGACCAAACGCTCGCAACCGATTGGGCGGATTGCAGAGGTGCTGGGTGACCACATGGCACCCGGTATGGAAATCGACATTGCTATCCGGACCCATGAGTTGCCAGTTGAATGGCCAGAGGCTGTTGCACAAGAGGTTACAGCCTTTGGGCCAGAGGTGAATGAGGTATCCAAAGAGGGGCGGGTGGATCTACGAGATCTACCTCTGGTAACGATTGATGGCATCGATGCGCGTGATTTTGATGATGCGGTCTATTGTGAGGTAAAGCCCAAAGGGTGGCGCCTGCTGGTCTGTATTGCAGATGTCTCCAGTTACGTTACCCCTGGTTCTGCCTTGGATAGAGAGGCGCAAGAGCGCGGCAACTCGGTCTATTTTCCAGATCGGGTGATCCCAATGCTGCCTGAGGTGCTTTCAAATGGCCTCTGTTCGCTTAATCCAGATACTGACCGGCTCTGCATGGCCTGCGAGTTGTATATTGATAAAGAGGATGGGCGGATCATTCGATCCCAGTTTTTTGAAGCGGTGATGCGCTCACATGCCCGACTCACCTATGATCAAGTAGCGGATATCGTGGTTGAGCGTGATCCAAAATTGCGCAGCCAGTACTCCCATTTATTGACTCATCTGCATGAGCTGTATGCACTCTATAAGGTGTTGCACCACTCTCGTAGCCAGCGAGGCGCCATTGATTTTGATACCACCGAGACTCGAATTCAGTTTAATGATGAACAGAAGGTGGAGCGGATTGTCCCGGTCTATCGCAATGATGCCCACCGTATGATCGAAGAGTGCATGCTGATCGCCAATGTGGCTGCAGCACGTTTTCTACAGCGCAAAAAACTGCCAGCGCTTTACCGTGTCCATGCGGTGCCATCAGAGCAAAAACTGACTGACCTACGAGAGTTTCTCAATGAGCTTGGGTTGGGGTTATCTGGCGGTAAGGAGCCCACAGCCAAGGATTATGCTGAGTTGTTGGACTCTGTGCAGGGCCGTCCTGATCGGCATCTTATCCAAACCGTGCTGCTACGTTCTATGGCGCAAGCTGTTTATGGCCCGGACAATGTGGGTCATTTTGGTCTGGCCTATCCTGAATATACCCATTTTACTTCGCCGATTCGACGCTATCCCGATC
>Ga0316192_10001888_pt1 | contig 15459 bp, 14 predicted proteins | sample MerIslwburrow_MG_FD_204931 | JGI IMG/M metagenome (GOLD analysis project Ga0316192, IMG submission 204931) | Coastal sediment microbial communities from Maine, United States - Merrow Island worm burrow | ecosystem: Environmental > Aquatic > Marine > Coastal > Sediment | place: USA: Maine...
GGTGAACATGCCCGGGCCGCCCACCGAGGCGGTGATTGCGCTGAGTATCCTGTTCCTGGCGGTGGAGATCATCCACAGCCGCGAGGGCAGGATCACCCTGACCGAAACCTACCCATGGCTGGTCTCCCTGTCCTTCGGCCTGGTGCACGGCCTGGGCTTTGCCGGCGCGCTCAGCGAGGTGGGCCTGCCGGAATCGGATATTCCCCTGGCCCTGTTGATGTTCAACGTGGGCGTGGAAACCGGGCAGCTGTTATTTATCGCAGCAGTGCTGGCAGTGATTGCGCTGTTGAAACGGCTGCCGATTGCGGCACCGGCGGGCGCCTGGCGCGTGCTGCCCTACACTATCGGAGGTGTTGCCGCGTACTGGACGATTGAGCGGGTATTTTCATTTATACCGCTTTCTGCATAAGCGGGCCACCGCCCCTATAATGGGCAGATGCGCCGATACACCGTACTGATATTGCTGGTTTCAACTGTAGTGTGTCCACCACTGCAGGCACAGGTGTTACGGAGTGCGCAAAACGATCCGAACGAGCCGGGCTATCAAGGCATCAGGCCGCAGATTACCCCGGAGCTGCGCGCGACGGTAAAGGGTATGCAGGCACTGATCCTCGAACTGCGACAGGGCGACCTCGACCCCGCCCGGCAGCAGGCCGCGCTGGACGAACTGATCCGTGGCAATGAATTCATCCTGCGTCAACACCCCACCTGGCTGGACTGGCAGCAGCCGCAAACCGTTGACAGCGCGGCCCTGCTGCTGGAACGCATGATTTTTGAGGCAGCAGCAGAGCTGGCCCCCACTCCGGAATCCCGGGTACAGGTCCTGGAAAATGCTCCCCCGGAACTGGATCTAAAAGCCGATGAGGCGGCGGTCGTTGAAACTTACGATCCACCGCTACTGCTGCCAATAGTAGTGACCGCAAAGACGGCACAGAACACGCAAACGCAACAAGTATCTTCCTCAACCGACAAGACCACAGAACCCGAAAACCCCGACAAAGGGGCAGGGGACTTGAACACCGGCAGTACATCAATTGCCGCGCAGTCTCCGGGTCCCACCCAGGACGAAGCGGGCGGTGAGGACGCCGTTGCCGACGTGCCCGGGACAGCGGTCAAGGCGGCGGTGCTGGCCGACGACAAGGCCACCACGGATATGCACGAAGACAACGCGGTGCTGCGCGGCGTGACCGATGCCGATGGCCAACTGGTACTGTTCGGCAAACTGCGCCTGTGGGCCGGGGGAGCCGTCCAGCTGGATGGCTATTCCGGTAATGACCTGTATACGCTGGGTAGCAATGACGATAGTGAAAGCGGGACCAACATACGCCGGGCGGAAGGCGTATTGCGGGCTTCGGTGTTAAAAAACTCCGAACTCAAAATCCAGTATGACTTTGAGGCAGATGTCTTCAAGAACCTCTACTGGCGCTGGCTTTCCAGGTCCAGTTCCCGCTCAGTCACCCTTGGCAACCAGAAGGAGCCCATGGGCCTGGATTACCTGACAGGTAGCAAATTTGCCACCGCCATGGAGTTATCCGCACCCACCTCGACATTCGCCTCCTACCGCAGTGCCGGCATTCGCTACAATGGCTGGACCACCCTGGAGTCCGACGACAATCCCACACAGTGGTGGGGTGACAGCAGTACCTATGTCACCACCAGCATTGGCCTGTTTGGCGAGGACCTGGAGAACACCAACGACACCGATTGGGCTGTCACTGGCCGTTTCACCATCGGCGGTCTCACCTCTGCAACGGGTGGTTTTCACCTGGGCGTAGCGGCCAGTTACCGCCATGGTGAGTATGACCGTATCGCCCCCCTGCCCGGATTGTACGATGCCAACAGAATTCCCCTGGCCAGGCCTGTGGCCGACACTCTCGCGGTGCTGAGTCTGGAGGCTGCGTACCTCAGAGGCTCACTGCATGCCCAGTCGGAATGGTACTACGGTGATTACGATGGAGATGTGGATGCAACAGGCTGGGGTGGTTACGGCCAGGTCGGCTGGCTGTTCGGCGGCAAGCGTCGCGACTATGCGCCCAGGTGGGGCACGTGGAGCCCGATCCAGGCGGGAAAAGAGCAGGTGTTTGAGGTGTTTGCCCGCATCAGCGTGACCGGCGGCAATGATGACCGCAATTCATCCAATGAACTGGGCCTGCTAACCCTGGGGGGTAACTGGTACTATCGCAAGTTCCGGGTCAGTGCCAATATTTTGCTCGCGGACACCCAGCGCAGCATTGCCGGCGAGAACGATGGCAACGCCGTGTCACTGCGCTTGCAGTATCTGTTTTAGCTCCCTGGGTTGAGGCGTGCCAAGGTGGGATAAAAGAGGTGTTGTGAGTAAATTTTCTGCGCTAGCTTAGTTGCTGAGTCTTAAATCCTCGCGAAAAGTTAGCCTATTCTTCTTAAATGGTGCCCGCATCGGTGAGCTTGCAATTCATGTTCGTCCATCCCTGGACTGCAGCACGCAGGAGGGCAAGCAAGGTTGTTTCTCATTGGCCTCCCTGCTGATTGATTGCTGTTGAGCTGGAATCCTTTCCAGCGAAAAGATGCAATGTACCCCAGGGCACCCTCTCTTGATGCTGCGCATCAATTCACCTTGTCTCCGGGGGTGCCCTGGGAGGCGGTGTAAGTAGTGGTCGGGCAGGGGAAGTGGATTTCTTATTGCTCAGGTGGGCCAGAATCCGGTGAATGATGCCCTGGTCCTCTATGCAACGGTTCGACGCATCGACAATGACCCTGACAGACCCGCCACAGCGACCGCAGACCTCGATATCGACGGAAAAAACGCGTTTCAGTGGTGCGTCACACGACGCTGGGCCCAAGTCATCGCCGCGTGACGCTCAGCAGGTGAAGCTACTTCCTTGTTGCGGAGGCGCTTCGCACCTTTGCCTCGCTTTGCCGGCGTAACCAGCCCGCGCCAGCGATGATTTGGAGCGAGTACCCCATGATAGCGGGTGAGATTGACGCGGGGTTTGGGGACCAGCGCTGCCAATCGCGCAATGAAATCCACCGGTTCGAATGCCACCTGTGTACCCGATAAAGCGGGACAGGCCCTCGTCCCATCCCGGTAAGGCGTCTTCAAGGTGTAAACCACCTTGCCGGTGGAACTCTGTGAAAGGCGGGGAATAGCTACTGCCGGGCGGGCGTTGTACCGACAAAGTCGTTCCCGTTTGTTCTTTTGATGCCCTTCGCAGCTCACCCCCGCGTGCAGTGAGAAGCCATTGGCCTTGGCTACTCGCTCCAATCCTGGATCAGGTTTGTCCAGGGGGCGTATGGTGCGAATCATGAATGCCTTGCGTCCTTGCTGAGGACCAACGGCGACGCCGCTCGCTATAGGGCTCGGCCAGGTCACCTTCTGACAATTCGGTGTTAGCCAGCAGCTCCACCGGGTCGAAGCCCTGCGCTTTCATGAAGGACTGTGCCTTGCGTAGGGTTATGGCGTATACCTGCTTGGACCTATGCGTCATGCTGCTAACCGTCCCATAGCAATATTTCACTCATTCAATCTCCGAAAAGACCCATGTGCCGTCGAGAATTTCCGGGCGAGGCTTTACATGCGCGCGGCAGGGTTCCAACCCTGCGTCCAGTATAGTTGTTCGGCCAAACCCGGGCCATGGGGAAAACCGTGGTAAGTCCCCGGTTTCTTCCTTTGTGGGGCCACCAGCCGGACGTGGCACGGGGTGCCTGAATGAGGCATGATTGGCATACGAGCCAAGCCTGCGAGAGACAATGGATATGTATGAAACCCTGACCCTGCTTGCTCTTTTTGTACTGGTTTACAGCTCGGTGGCCGGTGCCGTTGAACGTACCTGGATCAGCGGCCCCATTGTGTTTACCTGTTTCGGCCTGCTGATCAGTCCCGTGGGTTTTGACCTGCTTGCATGGGATACAGACCGGGAACTCGTTCGCAGCCTGGCTGAAGTGACGCTCGCCATGGTGCTTTTCACCGATGCGGCCGGCGCTGACGTGAAAGTGCTGAAAAAAGTCAGTGGCATACCGGCGCGGCTGCTGTTAATCGGTTTGCCGCTGACTATTGCATTGGGCTTCGGTGTCGGAGCATTGCTCGTCGATAATTTGTCCCTATTCGCCATCGCCGTATTGGCAACAATGCTGGCCCCCACCGATGCGGCTTTGGGCAAGGCTGTGGTCACCAATGAAGCCGTTCCAGATGAAATCCGCCAGAGCCTCAATGTCGAAAGTGGCCTGAATGACGGTATCTGTGTGCCGGTTTTGCTGCTGTTTCTCGCACTGGCCCTGGACACGGCCGGTGATGGTGGTCCCTTGCCACTTGCAGCGAAACTGGTTGTCGAGGAAATTGGCATCGGTCTCGCCGTTGGACTGGTACTGACTTTTTTTGCCATCAGGCTTTTGAGGTTTGCCCGGGAAAAACAATGGCTGACACAGACCTGGATACAGATACCGATTGTTGCCCTGGCATTAAGCTGCTTTGCTCTTGCCCAATACCTGGGGGGCAGTGGTTTTATCGCGGCTTTCAGCGGCGGCCTTCTGATGGCATTTATGGATACGCATCTACCCCGGAAAGTAAAGGAAGAGTTTCTACTCGCTTCAGAGGGGACGGGCGATACGCTGGCGCTGATCACCTGGGTGATCTTCGGCTCGGCGGTAGTGGGACAAGCGGTGGCTAGTTTCAGCTGGATGATCCTGCTTTACTCGATTCTGAGCCTCACTGTCATTCGCATGTTGCCGGTATTCCTGTGCCTGGCGGGCAGCGGTATCGATACCGAGGGAAAATTGTTTATCGGCTGGTTCGGTCCACGCGGTCTGGCGAGTATCGTATTTGCTGTCATGGTGGCTAACAGTGGGTTGCCGGACAGCGGACCACTTGCTATGACGGTGGTATGCACCATCATGCTCAGTATTCTCGCTCATGGCATCACGGCTAACCCCTGGGCCAGGGCATACGGAAAGCGCAGGCAACAGACGACCTGATCCAATGAAGCTGTCGCACGACGCGAAGGAGTCAATCAAGACCGCCCTGGCCATGACGATCGCCTATGGGGTCGCCCTGCAGATGGGCTGGGACAAGCCCTACTGGGCCGGTTTTGCAGTGGCCTTTATCAGCCTGGCCACGGTGGGGCAATCTCTCAACAAGGCCACCCTGCGCATGGTGGGCACTGTGGTGGGGGCCATCATGGCGCTTACCCTGATTGGCCTGTTTGCGCAGCAGCGTTGGCTATTCATGCTTTTTCTCAGTCTCTGGCTTGCTGTGTGTACCTACATGAATACCGGCAGTCGTCACCAGTACTTCTGGTTCGTAGCCGGCTTTGTCTCGGTCATTATTGCCGCCGATGGTGGCGCTGATGCCGCCAATGCGTTTGCCATCGCAATGGTACGCCTGCAGCAGACCGGCCTGGGCATCCTGACGTACAGCCTGGTAGCCATACTGTTGTGGCCCCATCACTCAAAAAAAGACCTGGAGGCAACGGCGCGGGGCCAGACCACCACCCAGCACAAATTATTCAGTGCATCCATGCAACTGCTTAAAAACGCCGGAGACGGCGCCACCGTAAAGCCCTTGCGCACGGAGGAAATCACCGGGGGCGGCCGCCTCGCCGAGTTACTGGATGCGGCGACAGCTGACAGCGAGGAAGTGCGCGAGATGGAACCAGCATGGCGGCACTACCAGCAGGCGACAGGCGAACTGGCGGAAGCCATGCAGCGCTGGAGGGAAGACTTTAGCGAATTACAATCACTGTCGCTGCAGCAGTTACTGCCGGGGCTGGATGACTTTGCGCTGGAACTGGACCGCCGTTTTACCGGCATGGCCAGCATGATGAGAGATGAAGCGGCCCGGAACGGTTGCGCTGACATTGTCCTGGAGTTCGATAGCGTTACCCTTGGAGCGCAGTCCCACTTCCATCGCGCGGCGCTGCTGGTGGCGCAGCGTCACATGTTGCGTATCGAGGAACTGACGCGGGTAATGTTCGAAAATATCAGCGCCATTAGCGGCTTCAGCACACCCGGGGATTCCCGCGCCGGCCCTGTGGCCACACAGGCCCCCCGGGTAACAGACCCTGATCGCATGTTGGCGGCGGGCAAAATAATGCTGATCATGTGGCTGGCTTTTCTCGCTGTGGTGTATATCGGCGATTTCCCGGGGGGGTTGGGCTTCCTCGGCATGTGTGGGCCCATCGGGATAATACTGGTTTCCACACCGCAGCTGCCGGTACGCCTTTTGTTTAAACCTCTAGCCGTGGGTATCGGCTTCGCCGCTGTCCTCTACATCTTTGTGATGCCACAGTTATCCAGTTTTACCGGGCTGGGGATAATGATCTTTACCGCGACATTTCTTATCTGTTATCGCTATGCCAGCCCCCAGCAGGCCCTGGGCAGGGCATTAGGCCTGGCTATGTTCGTGGTGATCATTTCCGTCTCCAACCAGCAAAGCTACAGCTTTCTCAGCGTGGCCAATACAGCGCTGATGTTTCCGCTATTGTTCCTGCTGATCAGTATTGTGGCCTATATCCCTTATTCGTCCCGACCCGAGCGGGCCCTGTTGCAATTGCTGAGACGGTATTTTCGCAGTGCGGAGTTCTTGGTGTCACAGTCCACGACAGCGGGCAAAAAAACCGCCCTGGAAGCCAGGCGCGATGCCTTCCACCGGCAGGAACTGGCCACCCTGCCCGCCAAGCTCAATGCCTGGGCCGCACACGCTGACCCCGCCGCATTGGGCGCGCCATCGGTACAACAACTCCCTGCCCTGGTGAACAGCCTACAGGCCCTCACGTATCGCTTGCAGGAATTGCAGGAGGTAAGAGGCCTGCCGCAATCGGCCCTGCTGGCCGCCGCCCTGACCGAAAATATGCGGGCCTGGCGCCAGCGCATTATCGAGGCGTTCCAACATTTGTCTGAAGACCCCTCGTACAGGAAAACTCTGCTGCGCGCTCGCCTGGACGAACGACTGGAGCAACTGGAAAAGCACATTGAGGAATGTCTGGATAAAACCGATGGCAGTAGCGTGAGCCACGCGGAGCAGCAAAATTTCTATCGCCTGCTGGGCGCCTATCGGGGTACCTCGGAGGCCCTGCTTGACTTTGCAGACCGGGCCGCTAATGTCGACTGGGAACCCTGGTACGAGGAGCGCTTCGCCTGATGCAAGCGGATCAGCACTGATACTGCCCCTGCCCCACGAATTTGCCATCGGCGGCGTCTACCTTCCGCCGTTACTGGTGGCAGCGGTGTTCGGCGTGCTGCTGGCCACGGTGAGCTCGCGCCTGCTCAACCGTTACCGCTTATCGAGACACTTTTTCTATCCACCGCTGGTGCTACTGGCGCTGATGGCCATCTACACCGTCCTTATCGGGACCCTGATCATTGGAAGCTGACCTGTGAACCTCTCGCGCAAACACCTGCTCACCGCCGCCGTCGTCGCTGTTGCCGCCCTGCTGGTACTGTTGAGGTACTGGGATTACATACTCAATCCGTGGACCCGCGACGGCCAGGTCAGGGCGGAGGTGATCCAGATAACTCCAAGGGTATCGGGACCCCTTGTGGCGCTTCCGGTAGTGGATAACCAGTTCGTCAAGGCCGGCGATTTATTGTTTGAGATCGATCCGCGCACCTACGCCGCCAGCCTCGCCCAGGCACAGGCGGAATACGACAAGGCAAAGGACAACTACCAGGCCCAGGGGAAAAATGTGGAAAGCGCCAAGGCGCAGGTGGAGGCAAGCAAGGCGCAGATACTCCAGGCCCAGAGCGGCATCAAGCAAATGGATGCAACGGTTGCCAAAAACATGGCCGAACTCGGACGCCAGCAACAACTGCTACCGCAAAAAGCCACATCGAAAAAATCTGTGGAACGGGCCCAGGCCAACTATGACGTGAGCGTAGAGCAACGGGCGGGCGCCCTGGCGACCCTGTCCCAGTCGCAAGCGAACCTCGCCCGGGCCGAGGCCGACCTGGCCGAGTCACGAGCCACCCTGGGCGCATCCGGCGATGCCAATGCCAGCCTGCGCCAGGCCCAGGCCGCATTGGACCAGGCTACCCTGGACCTGGAATTCACCCGGGTACTGGCGCCAGTAGACGGCTACGTCACCAACCTCAACCTGCGCCAGGGTAGCCAGGCCGTGGCCAACCAACCGGCCCTGGCCCTGGTGGACATCAACAGCTATTGGGTGCACGGTTTTTTCAGGGAGACCTCCGTCGGCGGTATGCGCAAGGGCGACAAGGCCATCGTGACCCTGATGTCCTACCCGGATCAACCTATCGAGGGGCATGTCAACAGTCTGGGCTGGGGCATCGCGCAGGATGACGGCAGCACCGGCTTTGACCTGCTGCCCAATATCAGCCCCACTTTCGAGTGGATCCGGCTGGCCCAGCGGGTACCGGTGCGGGTGCACCTGGACGACGTGCCGGAAGAAGTGGCCCTGCGGGTTGGCACGACCGCTTCGGTGCTGGTTATTACCGGCAGTGGCGAGGAAAAATAGCCCATGCTGCCAGGGGGAAATACGGGCCTTGCCCTGACCAGCGTGCTGTCACTGCTGCTGGGCGCCTGCACGTCCGTGGGGCCCGATTTCACAGAACCTGAAGTCCAGGTGCAGTCCAACTGGATAGAGACCGACAGCGCCCTGGTCGACAGCGGTGCAGCACTGGATCCGCGCTGGTGGCAGGTAGCCTTCGGCGACCCCGTCCTGAACAAATTGACGGAGGACGCACTGCAGAAGAACCTGCCCCTGCGCTCCGCCGGCCTGCGGGTGCTGCAGTCCCAGCAACAGCTGGCCATTGCCATCGGCAGCCAGTATCCGCAGCAACAGCAGATCAACGCGCTGGCCCAGCGTGAACAGGAAAATGGCACCCGCATCAGCGACTATAACCTGGGCTTCAACCTGTCCTGGGAACTGGATTTCTGGGGACGTTTCAGCCGCCAGGTGGAGTCGGCCTCGGCGGAACTGGACGCCAGTGTCGCCAATTTTGACGAGGCCATGGTATCGCTGGTGGCCCAGGTAGCCCAGAGCTACCTGCTGCTGCGCACCTTTCAGGACCGGCTGGCGATAGCGCGGCAGAATATAAAATTACAGGAGGAAAGCCTGCGCATAGCCCAGGCCAAGTTCGATGCCGGCGATGTCAGTGAACTGGACGTCGACCAGGCCAGGAGCCTGCTACACAACACCATCGCCAGTGTACCGGCCCTGGAAACGTCACTGCAGCAGACCAAGAACGCCCTGGCCCTGCTGTTGGGTGACACGCCACAGGAATACAACAAGCTGGCAGGCACCATGGGCGCCATTCCGACCACCACACCCGCCGTCGCCCTGGGTATGCCGCAGAACGTGATCCGGCAGCGGCCCGATATAAGGGCCGCGGAGCGACGGCTGGCGGCCCAGAGTGCCCAGATCGGCTTTGCCGTCACCGAATTGTACCCACACTTCTCCATTGGCGGTTCGATCGGCACCAACACCATGGAGACCGACGATCTGTTCAGCAACGAGGGTGAAGCCTGGAACTTTTTCGGCAGCTTCGAATGGAACGTGTTCAACTACGGCCGCCTGGAGAGCAATGTACGCTTGCAGGACGCCCTGTTCCAGCAGTTGTTGGTGGATTATCGCTTCACGGTTTTACAGGCCCAGGTGGACGTGGAAAACGCCATCGTGGCCTACCTTAACTCCCGTGAACAAGTGAAAGCCTATCGCGTGGCGGCGACAGCCTCACAGCAGGCAGTGGATGTTTCCACCGCCCAGTACCAGAACGGCCTGGTCGATTTCAATACCGTTATCACCAACCTCAATTCGCTGGCACAGCAGCAGGATGTGCTGGCTTCCACCCGGGGCGACGTGGCCACCAACCTGGTACAGCTCTACAGGGCCCTGGGCGGCGGCTGGCAGGTGCGCGATGGCCGCAACCCGGTTGACCTGTTACCCGCCACCATGAAAGAACAGATGATAGAACGCACCGATGCCTGGGAAGGTGTACTGAAGTAAAGGCTATGCCGCGCATCTATCACCCGATGCAAGACCTGACCCCTTTTCGCTGCCTGGGTACATCGTGCCATGCCAGACGCCGCGGCTTGCGATTTATGACATATTCATTTTGCTTTGCCCACTTGTACACTCAACAGTAGTCCAGATTATTTTTGTTGCCTCTACTCGAATCGAATTATCGAATCAAGCGGCATCAGCCACCACTCCCTGGAGGAGAAACACTATGAAAGGAAGTATCTTACCGGCTGCAATGGATTTCAGCATCACCCCACTTCTGCTGAGCGCACCTTACGCAAGGGATGGGGTCAGGGATGGGGTCAGGTCTTGAATTGTGAATCGCCGGCCATCTTTATAATTTTACTCACCGATGAGTAGTGCAAGTCAAAGTAAACTGCGATCTTTTTCATGGTATACCCGCCGGATCGATACGCCGCGATAATGGCCTCGTTGCGGCAGTCCATCATGTTTTTGTAGGTTTCTATTGGCTTCGGATTCTGCCGCTTTTGAGGGCGCGGGACCTCGTCCAGGTTTGTCTCGCCAGATATTTTGCACTGCATATCCTCAACGAATTTATCGTCTCCCAGGTAAATTTGCTTATTCAGTGCGTTCCATATGGATGGCTGGCCTTTTCCCAGTGAGACGAAGTCGATGAATTGACGGATAGCCTGGCTCCTTTTTGCGCCGAAGGCTGCAAGGACCCAGGCTGTATTCAGCCAATCCTCAACAGATGCCAAGCCAATAGTTGCGCGATAATTACTCCAGGGCCATTCGTGGGGAGCGTTCACCATTCTGGCACGAACAGGGTTCAGCACTATGTAACGGCTAAGCTCCAGAAGATAAGCCTCTTTTTGTACCAAAATGGCCTTGTATCGTCCCTGATAAAGGTGACCCACTCTGTTGTGAAATCTGTTGAAGCGCTGGGTGTACACTCCATTCAGTTGGCGCATACCCTGCGAGAGATTACCCTCCGGCGTTTCGATGAACAGGTGATAGTGGTTGTCCATGAGACAGTAGCTATAGCAAACCCAATTAAAACGGTCGCAGACTTTTGCGAATACTGAAATCCAGCGGCCACGATCCGCATCGTTCAAGTAGATGTTCTGCCGGCAGTTTCCCCTGGAGGTAACGTGGTATAGCGCTCCGGCGAATTCAATTCTTAGCGGCCTGGCCAATGAACTCTGCCCCAATTTCCCGGGTAATATCCATGCGGAACTTTCCAAGGCTCCTAGCAGTGGACGATTGGTTCAGGCTATGAGCTTCTTTTTATATCGTCAATCGGAGGGCCGAATCTGAATGAATTGAGTGCACGAATGCACAATTCAAGATCTGACCCTATTTCTCTGAATATCGTCAATCGGAGGGCCGAATCTGAATGAATTGAGTGCACGAATGCACAATTCAAGATCTGACCCTATTTCTCTGATGCATCCCTGGTCGAATAGCAATTCACCATTCAAGACCTGACCCCCTGCGCTGGTGTTAACATATCGGGTGGTGATTCCCCGCTCACCAGGGACGCGCACTCCCAGCGGTTGTCATAAACAGTCATCCCGGGCAGTTTGAGGAAACGAATCCTGCTGTTGAAAGGGCTACCTGACAATTGGTTGACATCGACATGCCACTGACCGGGCTGAGAATTGAAGTGACCCGGATCATAAGAGTCGGTGGTGCCGGACTCGATAACCTGTTGCATTTGCTCGGTCTCCTTTTCCCGCTTTCTTCGGCCTGATCTGCGTAACCTGCCTGCTGTCTGTATTTATATTAGCTCTACTGAAGGGGATTAAGCCCGCGTTCCGCATAATCCATGATGATATATATCAATACTGTGGGAATGATTAGTGTTCGCCGGTCTGTCAGGGGGAAGCGGGCTGGCCCAGGTTTCGCAGCTGCGCTGTGATGGCAGCGCCAAGCTCTGCGATCAGCGCACTGTGTGCGGCGGCGAGAGCATTGTAGTCGTCCTCTGCGGCAGCCGTGGGCCGGGTTTGCTCGAAGCTTCCTACAGCGATCGCTTCGCCGGTGGGCGGCGCTGTCGCCCAGCGCACCCGCAGGGTGACGCTGTCGCCGGGTACGCCGTCAAACTGCAGGACGTCCAGCGTGATGCGGTAGTCTAATTTGAACGCCGCTTCCTTAGGGTACACCGCGATGCGGTCGGACTGTATGTCGCTAGCGATATCGTCGCCCAATACCCGCAAGAATTCGTACTCCAGCGGCGCACTCCACACATGATACTCATTCACATTGACGCGGCTGCCCTCCCCCCGCGTGACAATCTGGCTGCGCGCCAGGGCTCGCGGGAACTGCACCGGGCCGATAGACAAGGCAAGGTCCAACGGTGCGCCCGCTGGGCCCACTGCTGTGGGCGCCAGGCTGTAGAATTGCACGGCGGGGCTGTGGCCACAGGCAGTCAACACCATGGCGCAAACAAGGGCTGCCAGCAGGGCGCCAATCTGATGATTCGAATGCGTGCTCACAGCGACTAGTCCTTTCCTTTGATAAGTGATTCCGGATGCTGTTCTAGATAATCGGCCAGCAGGCGAATTGAACGTGCGGCCTCGGCCAATTCCAATAGCACTCGATTCATTTCGGTGCGCGTGGTGGAATTGGCGGCGAGCATCACGCGCGCCTCCTCCAGGGTTGATTCAGCGCCTGACAGCACAGCGGTAAACTGCGGTGCAGTTTTCTCATCGACCTGCGCTGAGATCCGCTCTATATTGGCCAGGGTTTTCGACAAATCGCCCACGCTCTCGCCGAACGCTTTCGAGCCCAGGAAATCGTTGATGATACCCGCGCTCTGGCGCAGTTCATCGATCAGCGCCCGGGCATCATGCGCGATTTCCCCAATGGTGCCGCGGATGGTGGGGATGACCGGGTAGGGCCCGGAAGTATCTACCTGCGCAGGAGCCTCATCGGGATACAGGTCCAGGCTAACCAGCAGACTCCCGAATAATAGATTACCCGAGGCCAGACTGGCGCGCAGGCCATTGGCCACCAGTTGTTCCATGGTTGTATCAAAATCGGATTCGCCGACTATTTTAAACCTTTGCGGCTCGAATTCGGCCAGCACAGGAATCCTGAAGCTGCCGGTTTCGCGATTGAATTGCAGGCTGACATCCAATACCTCACCTATTTTGTAACCGCGCAACTGCACAGGCGCTCCCGGCAACAGGCCACTCACCGGATCCTCAAAGTAGAACATGACTTTGTGCTTTTCGCGGTAGGTTTTTTTGCGGCTGGCGGTGCGGCTGGGATACAAGTGGAAAATATGCCCCTTGGCCACCGGCCCTGAAGCATCCACTCCAATGGCGGGACTTGTATCAAAAGCGATGCCGCCACCTACAATGGTCACCAGCGACTGGGTCTTGATTTCCAGGCCCTCCGCATCCAGCGTGATATCAAAGCCCCCGGCATTCCAGAATCGGGTGGCGGCGTTGACGTGCTTGTCGTAAGGCTCCTTAACAAAAACCTCTAACTCGATATCCCCGTTCTCCAGGGAGGTGTACTGTACCAGGGAGCCAACCATAATCTGCCGATAAAAAACCGGCGAGCCAAAACTGAGGCTGGCCATTTCCTTTGTGCGCAGTTTGAAATCGCTGCCGGCTTCATCCGAGTGAATCACTGGTGGCCGTTCCAGACCGGTGAAGGCTCTGGTTGCCTTGCCCTCCTTGGAAGGATCCATGCCGATATAGTTGCCGGATAGCAGGGTGCCAAGCCCGGAGATGCTTCCGCCGGAAATCTGCGGCTGCACCACCCAGAAGCGGCTCTTGTCGGTCATGTATTGGCTGGTGTTGCTCACCATGTTGGCGGTAATGGTTACCCCCGAAAGATCCGGGTTGATGTCCACGTTGGTTACCTCGCCCACCTCCACGTCCTTGAACTTGACCTTGGTCTTGCCCGCTTCAATGCCCGATGCGTTATTGAGGGTGATGGTGATAGTGGGCCCCATTTCGCTTATCACCCGATAAGCCAGGAACACGCCGATTAGCAGGGCCACGATGGGGATGATCCAGATAGGGGAAAAGCCCCGCTCGCGAGCTGTCTTTTTTACGGCCACCGGTGGGTTGCCCTCCGTTGACCTGGTGTCTTCGTCAGTCATTGTCACCACACTTGTCCCAGATCAGACGCGGGTCGAAAGACTCTGCCGCCAGCATGGTGATAATTACCACCGCACAAAAAAATATAGCCCCGCTGCCAGCCGCAATGGAAGCCACGGCGCCCAGTTGTACCAGTGCCACCATAATGGTGACCACAAACACATCTATCATGCTCCAGCGCCCTACAAATTCAACCATGCGGTATATCTTTGTTCGCTCAAGAGGACGGTGGGGTGAGTGCCGTTGCACCGACACCAGCAGGTAGATCAGTGCCGCCATCTTGAGTATGGGCACCAGAATGCTGGCAGTGAATATAACCAGTGCTACTGGCCAGTCGCCATGGAACAGAAAGTAAATAACACCCTGCATAATGGTATCGCCTTCAGTCTTGCCCAGAGCCGTGGTCAGGGTGATGGGCATCAGGTTGGCGGGAATGTAGAAAATGATTGCGGTAATCAGCAGAGCCCAGGTGCGATTGAGGCTATTTGCATTGCGATAATGCAGAGGCACACCACAGCGGCTGCATTTTTTCTGTGGCTCCTTTGGAGCCTCCTGTACCAAAAGTCCGCAGCCGTGGCAGGAAGCCCGCTGCGCACGCAATGCAGTGAGTGAGGCTTGCTCTAAAGACATCGTGTTTTTTCCAGTCGTTCCCAGAGCACACGCGGCTCCAGGGAGGCGCCTATCGCCGCCATAATAAAAATAAGCAGCATGAACGACCAGGCGCCAACTCCCGGCTCCAGCGTGGCCATTTTATGCAGCTTAACGCCCGTAACGATTATGCCAATCATGAAAATCTCCACCATATTCCAGGGCTCCAGGTGCATTATCCAGCGCAGTACGCGCGCAGCTCCGGGCAAGCGCCTGTTGGCATGCAGGGGTAACAGCAGGTAGCACAGGCCAGCCAGTATGAAAACGGGTACCACTACAGTGGTAAAGCTGACCGCTACAGCCAGGAAGTACATGCCCTGGTCATACAGGCCAATAATGCCGCTGAAGAGCCTGGTGTGGGTGACAATGCCAGCCTCGCCAAAGGAAAGGAAAGGGAAGTAACAGGTAACGATGTACAAGATGATTGCGGTAAACGTCAGAGCAATACCGCGCGTTATGCCATTGGGTGGATTACGTGACAGGGTAGCCTCGCAGCGCACGCAGCAAGCCGACTCGCCGGGGCCCAGTGCGGGGACCCGATTGATAAGGTCACAGTCAGGGCAGGCAAGGGTCACCACTTGCAGGATGTCCTGGGCTGGCATTTATCTCTATTCCAGCAAAATATTCTGGTACCACCTTACCCCATTTTGAACAGCTAAAAAACAAGCGCTTTACTAAGTATAAGTAAAACAAACGGCATATAGTGAAAAAATTCCTTTCCAGAATCCCGCTGCTCTGCCGGAATTGATCGCTCAATGGCCGCCGGGTGTGCTGAAATCTCGCTT
>Ga0316192_10001892_pt1 | contig 15440 bp, 19 predicted proteins | sample MerIslwburrow_MG_FD_204931 | JGI IMG/M metagenome (GOLD analysis project Ga0316192, IMG submission 204931) | Coastal sediment microbial communities from Maine, United States - Merrow Island worm burrow | ecosystem: Environmental > Aquatic > Marine > Coastal > Sediment | place: USA: Maine...
AGGCCGACACGTTCTGGGAGTACGTGTTCTCGTTCTTCCAGGGACTGTTCTGGCCCGCCTTCATGGTCTACGAGGTGTTCGCGGCGCTGGGCAGCTAGCGCCGACCGCGGCACGGTCGATTCGCCCGTCACCGGATTCGCAGCAGACATCCCGGCACCACACCCGCCCCGGGTGAAGAGGCCGTCGGTCTGCTCTCGCCGTCACTCGACGAGGTAGACGCGACCTTCGCCGGGTACGAGGTTCTCGATGCGGTGGAAGAAGCCGTTCGAGGTCACCGTGGACGGATCGAGGTGCTCGGCGCCGAGTGTCGTGAAGATCGGATTCAGTGTCGCTTCGCTTGGCAGGGCGGGAACACCGAAGTACCCAGAGTCTCGTTCGAGGTCGTAGTTGGCGAGGCACACGTAGCGAGGTGCACCCGCCGGGAGGGACGATGGCTCCTGTGTCCAAGCAGCGATGCCCCGCAGCGTCGTCGCGTCGGGCGGCAGTAACCATTGGGTGGTCGACTCGGCAATACCCGGCAGCAAGGCCTCGGCGAACACGCGCAGATCGGTGAGGCGCTCGAAGAGGTCGTCGTTCGTCCCCCAGATGAAGGTGTCCGAGAAGCGAGCCTTCGACGGGTAGATGTTCGACTCTCCCTCCTCGTGAAACACGAAGAGCTTGGTGTAGCGCTCGTTCTCGACCGGCTCCAAGTGCACGTCGCGTATCTCGAACCCGAGTCCGGTGTATGACGGCATGTCGGGCAAGAGGAGAGCAGTGAAGAGGCGCACTTCGTTGCCCGCCCGATAGAAAGCGTCGAAGCGCGGGTCGTCCTTGTCGGCCGTCATGACGGTGAACGCCGGAGCTGTGGTCCGAGTGGCGAGGTCATCGAGGTAGCGACGGAACCGTCGAAGGAACTCGTGGTCCCCGACCACCGTCGACTGGAGGTCGCCGATTGTGGCATCGGCGAGTGCGGCCTCGAGATGGTCGAGTTCCTCGCCGAATTGGAAGACGTCCCTCGCAGGCAGGAACGTCTCAGCCAAGTAGGCGAACCATGGCATCGGAGCGGTCTTCTGGATGTATGTCTTCACCGCGCCGAAGATGTCGTAGTACACATCGACCTCGCTGGGAACGCCGTCGGGCCGCATCTGCACGTGCGCCATGTCTCCACGCATGAAGTCGAAGTTCCCGATGTGCTGCACGGCTGCATAGTGCCGACACACGTAGTTCCACACTTCAGGGCGCGGTCGACTGAAATCGATCCGCCAGTCGGCATTGTCGTCAAGACGTTCGTAGAGCTTGTACCGGGCAAGGGGAGAGAAGACCCGTGACATGAACTCCGGCTCTGCAAAAACGAAGTCGGGCCACTCCATGCCGTGGACGTCGGTGACCGTTCGCTCCGGGTCGGGGTCGATCTGTATCCCCCGGAACGGCACGCCCATCGTGGCGGGCACCGGTTGGAGACCAAACCATTTGAGGTACTTGATCAAATTCACACGACGGTCGATTCGGCCGAAGCGATCTCCCGGCCTACCGAAAAGGACCTCGAGACGAACGTCCTCCGCGAGGGCGTACAACCCCTCGGTGTCGCTGGGAGCCGCGAGACCGTCGACGGCGGGACCGCGGTCACGGAGCCACGCCAGGATTGCGTCCTTTGCTTCGCCGACGACGCTGTCGGAATGGTCCACGATGCGCCGATCCCGCACCTTCATCCACTCGAACAGGTCGGGTGATCCGAGCGCCGTCTCTGAGAAGCGGTCCGTGTGCGGGATCACGTCCATCCCGACGGCCTTGCCCATCACGTGAAGAAGGTTCGACGTAGCTCTCAGCTGCTTCTCGATCGTGTCGAGGTTTGGTGCATACTCGTACAGCTCATCTGAGAAGAACTCGTAGTTCAGATTCCATCCCGCGATCCCGTACAGCGACTTCACGACTCCCGGTTCCCAGATGGGAAGGAGTTGCATTGCGTCGAAAGCCGCAGGCAGCGTGAGCGCATACTTGACCAGTCCGCTGAAGTCGCCAACGGTCCTCACGTTGATGCCGATGACGTTGGATCGCCGCATCCAGCCCGAATCCGGTTCGCTGGACCGAGGCGACCGGACCCCGGGCGGCAGCTCGCTCAGCGGTCGATCCAGATCGACGGCGGCCTCGGAGAGCGCAGTCGCTACCGCATCGCCAAAACGTCCCTTGAGGACTTCGAGAACCTCGACAAGGGGAATCGCCAGCGCGTCTTGTGGCCTGAGGCCGACCGCGAAGGTCGCGCCGCCTGATCGGTAGGTCTCGACGGCGGGATGCTCGGCCTTCACCTCGTCACGAGTTCAACGTCGTAGTCCCGGGTGATGATCACATCTGCCTTCGGTCGGTGTTGCGAGATTATCTCGTGTTCCTCCACCAGCACCTTCTCGATGAAGGGGTCGAACTGCTCACGCCCGCGCTTCATCCGATGGTCCATCGTTTCGAGACGGTTCCGAGCGATGAACACCCGGCGATCGACGTGGTCGCAGAGGGACGTGTACACACCTTCTGCGATCACAACACCGGCTCCCTCGTAGGAAAGCGTCTCCTCGACAATCGTGTTGTCGTCATAGACCACGAGCGGCTTGGTGACCTCACTCGCGCCCTCCTGTGCCGCTTGAAGATGTGCGTCGAGAAGGTCGATCTTCACCTCGGTGGGACCCACCCATGCAAAGTTGGCCCGGCGGGCAGCGTCGTTGAACTTCGGCGGCAGCACGTAGTAGTCGTCCTGCTGGAGGACCACGGCGTGAACGCCTCGCTCCTCCACTTCCTCGGCAAGGGCTTGCCCCATTTCGGACTTCCCGCTTCCAGATTCACCGGCGACCGTGATCGTGAACCTGCGCGGTGTCGCCCGAATCTCGTCGATCAGATGATCGATGATGATTCTGGCCGCACCCCGGTGTTCTTCGCCGACGAGGATGACGTCTCCGCGCACGTGTCCACCTCTCTCAGTTGTTCTGCGCATTATCGGACATGAACCGGAGAATGCCATATCGCGCTAGTTGGTGAAGCTGAAGACATCCCCCACCTCTGACTCGAGACACAGATCCGGCCTTGCCGTCGTGGCACAGAGCAAGGCCATCCACCAGGCCGAACCGCCGCCGGTCGACCCGGCGGCTTCGACATCGATCACGCATGACCCGTGAGCGCCCGTCGTCGCCGAGCCCCCTCCATGCCACGCCTAAAGGCGGTGGAGCATCCACACGTTGGGTTCGATGTAGACGCCCGCGTCGGCATCCGCATCGAACGCGACCGGGACAAGCGCACCGTCGACGACAAACTCGCCCGACGTGGAGAACGTCAAACCCGTCCACGCCTCCCATTCGATTCGAGTGCCTGGGATCTTCATGGACTCGGGCGCCACGGCGAGAACGCTGGCTCCGAGCCGTTCATGAACCCGCAACCACGGATCGAAGAAGAGTCCGTCCTCTCTCCGCCATGTGACGTAGTCGTTGATCGGAATCAGCGGATAGGTCGCTTTGAGCGATGGCCGCACCGGAGCGATCAGCGATACCAGGCCGGCATCTTGAGCCAGGAGCTTCATTGCATTGACGAGTGCAGGGCCAAGCCCACGATCGCCAAACCGTCGCGACACCGTTGCCTGGAGCGCGCAGAGTGTGTTCCGAGGTGTGGCGTCTTGCGCCCCGACGGAGCCTCGGACCAGCGCCTCGTCCCACCCGTCCGGCAGATCCTCCTCCGAGCCGTTCCAGGCAAGGGGAATGCTGTTGCCGTGAGCGAGCAAGGTTTCGGCCTCGTCGATGATGTAGAACTGGAACTCTGGACACCGTTCATACATGACCGGGTAGTGCTCGTTCGCGACCGGGTCGTGGAACATGAACGTCGACCACTGAGAAAGGAAGTCCTCTCCCTGTGCCTGATCCTCGAGGTCGGGACGCTCTGCGTGCGTCACCAGCGTCGCTGATTGGTCCCCGAATTCGATCACGTGCACAGAGAACCTCCGACCAGTGGCTCAACCCGTCCCGATGCTAGGCACTGCCGATCATGGCTGACCCGCCTTGTCGACGCAGGACTCCGGACTTCTTATCCTCGAAACTCCCGGCATGAGTACGCTGGCGTCCGATTGGAGGATGGAATTGCGTCGCGCCTTGGTTGTCAGCCTTCTGGTTGTGGTAGCTGCGTCGTGCGGCGGCGGGGAGCTGTCGATGTCGGACTACACCGAGCGCGTTGCCGTCGTTGTGGATCGCGCGAGCCAGCAGTACGGGGAACTCGTCGCGAGCCCGCAAGGAGCGGTGCTCATCGCAGCAGCCGAAGAGACCGCGAACTACTCACCACAAGACCTACAGACGGCCCTCGACCGGGTGAGAGAGATAGAGGCCGAAGTCGAAGAGTCCATTGCCGCCATCGAACCTCCAGAGCAGGTTGCCGAACTCCACAACCGGTTCTTCACGTTTGGAGAGGGCTTCATCTCTGCCCAAGAAGCGCTCGCCACCCGAGCGGGCACTGCAGCCGGTTGGGAGGAGCTCTCCGAGAGCTCCGAGATGAACGCCTACCGGGCTGCGCTCGCGAAAGACAAGCAGGACTGCTTCGACTTCCGCTCCGAACTGAACGCCATCTCGGAACAACGAGGAGACCTCACCGAGACACCCTGGATCCCGAGCGATCTAAAGGAGGTATTCCGAGTGTTCCTTGGCTGTGACGGGTACCCCGAGAACCCCAACGATCTCTACCGCCCACCGCCGGCCGCTACTTCCTAGGCACCCTTCCCCCGTCGGGACTCGTGGGCGAGGGATGCGGCGGAGGCGACGCAACAACCTCTGCACGCACGAGACTGAGCACGAGACCACCCGGCACAGCACTTGGCAAGATCGTGCTCGAAGGGTTCTGATCAGGAACCGAGCCGGTCAGGCGTCGGATCCAACGGCTTGGCCCGCCCCCGGCGCCTCATGAGGGTGGGAGACGTGAACCGGCGTGTCGGGTCTCGATGGGACTTGAATCAAGTGGAGGCGAAGCGAGTGTGGAGGAGGGCATCCCCCGCCGCTGTGCCCCTCCCGATTGGGGAATCGACTCAGATGTACACGAGTTCGGTTCCGACGGCCGCGCAAAGCGACATGTCGCTCATCAACTGTCCGCCGGTCACCATGATCTCAACATCGAAGTCCTCGACGGTGAATACGGCTTCCTCGAGCATGCGACGCACGCCGTCCAGTGCAAGAAGCTCGAACGCCGCCCCAACGCTCTCGCACTTGATCATGAACATCCCGCCGCCAACGAGATGATGGAAGACTCCGGGCTCGGCGCACATGCCGTCAGCGGCAAGTTTGCCGCAGATGGTCAACGCGTCGGCGAAGACTTCCATCGCTTTCGCCTCGCGGGCCGCGATGGGCCGGGCGTAACTGATCTCATGCGCAGCATTCCACGACGTTGGTTCCCTCCCTTCGTTCGTGGACGTGCTCTCCCATGGCATAGCACAGGCTGGCCCGACGCGATCGTGCCATGACGGTCCGGCACGTCAGCCACGGAACACGTGACGGTGTCCGTTCTGTCTGGTTTCGGCTACCGGTAGCCTTGGGTCGCGCTCATCTAGTGCGAAGTGATGACGGATGAAGACGATTGTGTTCGACGTCAACGAGACGCTGCTCGATCTACGAGCGATGCGGCCACGATTCGACGCTGCGTTCGGATCGACCGATCTGCTTGCTGCCTGGTTCGGTCAGCTGCTTCGCCATTCACTGGTTGCCACACTGACAGATACGTATGCACCGTTCGATGTACTTGGTCTCGACGCGCTGCAGCTCGTCGCTGCAAAGGCCGGAATCGATCTGTCGGAGGACGGTGCGGCGCATGTCGTGGATGGGATGCGCCACCTGCCACCCCATCGAGATGTGCGCCCCGCGATCACTCAGCTGCGCGAGCACGGCTTTCGTATCGCGACGTTGACGAACTCACCGCTGCATCTGCTCACAGATCAGCTCGCCAACGCCGAGATCACCGATCTGTTCGACATGACGATGACGATCGAGCCGGTCCGCAAGTTCAAGCCACATCCCGACACGTATCGGTCGGGTGCCAAACGGCTCGGCGTCGACGTCAGCAAGATTCGACTTGTGGCGGCCCACGACTGGGATGTGACCGGAGCGATTCGAGCCGGAGCGGCGGCCGCATTTGTCGCCCGGCCCGGCATGGTCCTGTCACCAGCCAGCGAAACTCCCGATATCGTCGGACCGGACCTCGCGACCGTGGCTGCAGCCATCATTGACATCGACGGTTGACGGGTGCGCCTCCACTTCGAGTCGACGGTGTCTAGTCCCACGATGCGTCATCACTATGTGTCTCGCTCCTCGATCGATGGACGGCGATGATGGGCACATGGATGCGAGAGAGCCGATCTACCGCAAGATATGCGTTGACTGTGACCGGCCGGCACTGACTCTCGACCATTCGGGTGATGCGTACTGCGCTGAACATGCCGACGTGTTCATTGCCATCGAAGACACGGGCGGGGTTGACGAGGTGGAAATTTCCGTACTGCTGATCCATCGGCCCCTTGTCACAGAGGTCGGGTAGCTTCGGGTCATATGAACCCGAACCGGCATCGAGCCGTTGAGATACGCCGCCGCGCAATCACCGACCAGATCGAAGGCCTCGAACGCGTGGTCGCTGCCGGCCGGGCCGAGACTCACCACAATGATCGGCTGGAACACACCCGCGCAGAATTGGCCCAGCTCGAGATTCATACCGTTCGGCAGAACTCTGTCTTCCGGGCCGCGCCCACCGCTTGAAGCCGCGGCATACCCGGGCAGCCACATCTGAGACGGCTGCCGTTCATGCCGCACGTCTCCCCCAGTGCGATCGCCCTCAACCCATCCACGGCCAGCGCGCAGAGCACGGCTCCGACGGCGCGCCCAAAAACCCAGGCACGACGCTGAATCAACACAGCGGCAGAAACCCCCGAGAGGCTGGCTCCCGGGGGTTCTCACTTTGACGCTGAAGGCCTGCTCGACTCACGCTACCGCTTGGTTCATGGTCCATGTCCACGGCCGACTGGGTCGGACGACGCGGGCCCTGCAGTCTCATCGCCCGTGGCCAGCGTCACCTGATGAAACGCACCGTGAGCGGATACCGGTAGTCCTCGCCCGCTGACGCCTTCACCGACGCCACGATCACCAACACGAACCAGGTCACGAGGACGATCGGGAGCAGCACAAGGCCGACCAGAACGATGATGAGCAGTGCCGAGGCGATGCCGTAGATCAGGAACGAGATGTTGAAGTTCAGGGCCTCCTTGGCCTGTTCGTCGACGTACGGGGTATCTCGCTTCCACAGCCAGGCCACGAACGGGCCGACAAGGGACGGGATCCCGAGGAACACGGCGAAGGCTGAGAGGTGGCTCAAGGCCGCCCATCGCTTCGCCTCAGCGGTGATCTCCGACGCTGGAGCAAGCATTGTGGGTTGTGCGGTTGTCATCTGCGGTTATCTCCTTCCAAGATGTGTCTGATGTAGCCATCGTGCGCCCAAGCGCCGCAGAGCGGTATCGGGTATTCCCCTCGCGCGACCCCGAGGCGACCCTGAGGGCACGTACGACCTGCCACACATCCACGGACCAGAGAACAACGATCCGCCATCACTCACTTTCGATGCGCCGGTCATCTCGATCGAGCGTCCACCTCCAAGGAAACATCGAGAAATGGTGAATACGTGAGGTGCCGTTGCTGCGGACCGCGGCACCGTCGGGTCCCCCTTGCCGTCTCAGTGATCGCCCGGTAGGGTCGGGGGAGGCGCCGGGCGGCGCCTAGGGGCATCGAGGGAAGGCATCTGCAATGGGTCTCGGACAGCCGGCATCTGGCGATCGCGTGGACGAACGCAGTCTTTCGGAACTCCGCAGGGTCGCGGTGGTTCTCGCTCTCGCTCTTCTTGCATTGAACGTTCTCGACACCGTTGCGACGAACATCCTTGTCCTCGACTTCGGCGCGGTCGAAATCAACCCCCTCATGGCGCCATTGGTCGGCACAGGCTGGATGGTTGTCTTGAAGGTTGGCCTCCCGATCTTGGCCATCGCTCTTGCCACGCGGATCAACTCCCGGCGTTCGGTGACCCTGCTATCGATTGTCGTTGCCGTCTACGTGTTCATCGCAGCGCTCGGAATTGGGCAGCTCGCGTACGTCCAGGTGTAGGCCCGCCAGCGCTCGAGCAGGAAGCAACACTCCCAAGCCCTCAAGTGGGCGCCGGACATCTCGAGTCCCGTAGGGCGTGTGGGCCGGGAGATTCTTGTGGCGTTTTCGGCTGTGGTGTGCCTCTACTAGGTAGGGGACACGCATATGACGTCCATGCAGACCAGCGAAGTCTCGTTCGAAGACTTCTTCGGCATGGCAGAGCCGCTACTGCGCCATGCCCTCGTTGCCGCCGTGGGACGTGAGCGAGGTCGGGATGCGACGGCAGAAGCACTGGCGTACGGCTGGGAGCATTGGAGCGATCTGCGCTCGATGACGAACCCGGTCGGATACTTGTATCGGGTGGGTAGGAGCCGCGTGCGGACGCGACGGCATCGCATCGAATTCAACCCTGCCGCGATGCATGATGTGGCAGATGCCGGGTCGTCGAGAATCCCCGAGTTCGAGCCGGGCCTGCCTGATGCGCTGGCGCACCTCTCCGAGCGGCAACGTATCGCTGTCTTCCTGGTCCACGGAATGGATTGGACACGCCGAGACGTCGCAGACCTGCTCGGCATCTCGGTGAATTCGGTTGGTTCCCATCTCGGCCGTGGCCTCGCCAAGCTCCGCAAGCGGCTGGGGGTGAGCATCGATGAGCGATATCAAAGCGCAGCTGCGCACGTATCTCGAGACCACACCGGAGGTCACCATCGACGAGATCACGATCGCTGCTACCCCCACCAGCGACATCGATACAGCGATGACGCACCCTCGCCCGCAGCGTTCGAGTCAATGGAAGGGGCCCCTGGTCGCTGCCGGGACGGCGGTGGCAATCGTTGTGGTTGTGGCTGCTGTGGTGTTGGTTTTGCGCGGCGGTTCAGTCGGTGTGTCCGATAGGCCGGTCACCGAGACGTCGACCCCGATTGTGCCTGCTGAGACGACCGTCGCCCCTCCTGCCACCACCGCGCCTCCGATCGCCGGTGCGGGCGGTGTCGTCACGGTCGTGATCTCGGACCTGACCGACGCGGCCGGCAACGAGTTCGCCGGTGTGCTGATGTCGCATGACGCCGAGTCCGGGTGGGATGGGGTCGCCGGATTCGCGACCACCGTTGACGCCGACCCGTTCTCCACCACCCAGACGCTCGGTGACGTCGCGGAGGCATGGTCCGATGGTCCGAGCGATGGCCAATGGCCGTGGCCGTCAGGCACGGCCACGATCCCGGCGGGTGATTACAGCCTCTGGCTGTTTACCGGGACGGACTACTGCTGCTACAGCCGCTGGATGCCGGCCGGCAGTCCCGGCCTCCGGGGCTGCGAGCTGCGGGTATCGACCACGGGGCAAGATCAGACGATCTACGTCAAGGACATACCTCACGATGAGGGTCCGTGCACGACCGATCCTGAGACCGCCGTCACCGGAACGGTCACGATCGAGCTTGACGCCCTGTCGGGCATGGAGGGATACCGGATTCTCGCCGGGGTCTGGTCCGAAACCAGCGAGCTTCCTCTCGTCGGCGGTTCGTTCTGGACGATCGTCGACACCGCCCCGTTCTCAGACAACGACCGTGTACACCCGCCGATCTTCCCCAACCCCGACACGCAACTTGACGACCACGGGGGCTGGGCCGCCGACGACTACTTCTGGGACTCGGTTGCCCAACTCGCGCCTGGTCGGTACCGGATCGACATCTGGGCGAATCCTGGTGAACTCAGGCCCTTTGGGAGCCACATCCCTGCATCACCCATCAAACGTAGCTGTTCGATCGACGTCGACGTCACCGCTGGAGAAGACACCACCATTGTCGTCACCGGTGTCCCAATGGAGCATGGCCCGTGCGCGGTTGCCGCCGAACCCATCCCATGACAAACAGCTCTGCGGATGGCCGAATACGACGCCATCGGGCGGGCACCTGTCCGGCCCTGCTGTGTGCGGCGGCCGTGCCACACGAGAGGAGTATTGCTCATGTCAAACAGAATCCACCAGTCTCGGCGTGACACCACCGGCCACCACGACGTGTGGGGCCGCTTCCCGAAGCCGTTCCGGCCCAGGGACACCCCCGCATGGCGTCGCTCCATCTGGCTGGCCGCACTCGGTCTCCTCGTATTCGTCCGTCATCAGAAACCAGAACCTGCGGGCACTTAGGCGGTGTAGCGTTGATCGCTCGCACGGGAGGTGGCGATGGATTGGCGCAATGTTCTGCTGTGGGTTCTGCAATGGGTTTTTGGGATCTACTTCGTGGCAATCGGGTTCATGCACTTCGTGGTTCCGGATGGTCTCCCAGAGTTGATGGAGTGGATGTACGAGCTGAACGACACGATGCATGTCATCGTCGGGATTGCTGAGATTCTCGGTGGGCTCGGCTTGATCCTTCCGAGCGTGACCAGGATCCGACCGGAACTGACGGTCTATGCGGCTGCCGGTCTGGTGCTTGTCATGGCCGGTGCCGTCGTGTTCCACGCAACGCGTGGAGAAGGCGCCTCAATCGTGAACAACCTCGTCATCGCCGCAATAGTGGCGTTCATCGGATACGGCCGCTGGAAGCTGCACCCCATACAGCCCCGGCCATAGCCGCATCGCATCAGCCACACACCCGCCGATGACGGCGCCCATGGGAAGACCGTGAGTGCCGGAGAGGAGCGCGCTGCCTGCCGGCAATCGACGAGGACTAAACGGAGTCGCGACTCCCGTCGGGTGAGAGCCTGCGTATGGTCTCTTCGATGCGGTCGGCGCGGGTAGTCGGCCGTTTGGCCGAGTGAATCCACCCGAGATACTGCTTCTTGGCCGAGTCCCCGAGCAACTCGTAGGCGGCCACGGCGCCGGGAGCAGCGTCGAGAGCCGCCTGCAGATCAGGGGGAACGATGAGGGCATCAACCTGGTCGAGCTGAGCCCATGAACCATCAGCCTTGGCTCGCTCGATTGTTGCCCGACCGACCTCAGTCATACGTCCTTGGCTGATCAGCCGATCGATCCGTACCTTGTTGACTGCCGACCACAAGCCCCCCTCCCGACGGGGGGAGAACCACTGCATCATCCGGTCATCGTCGACCCGCCGGACCCGGCTATCGATCCACCCGAAGCACAGTGCTTCCTCGACCAAGTCGTCATAGACCGGACCCTCGAGGCTGCTCGACTTCTTGCGGTAGACGATCCATAGGCCCTCCCGCCGGTCATCGTTCGAAGCGAGCCATCCACGCCACTCGCTGCGGCTCGACGGCGTCAGAACGTCCTTGCCATCGGGCGAGGAGGGATCACTGTGGTCATCGATCCGTGTCATGTCGGCCAACCCTACCGACGCTGCAAGAGCCGCCGCCTCGAGATCAACGCCCCGTGCGTGCCTGCTCGGCAAGGTCGCTCACCGCCGCCATGTACAGCTCAGCATCGAGCTGGTGGCTGAAGCAAACGCTCGCGTGATCCGTCGCCCCGGTGCGAGTGACCACATCCAGACGCGGACCGAGTGATACGAGGATCACCCAGGCTCCGAAGATCAGCATCGGTGCAGCGATCCACCACAGTCCGAAGACCAGGGGCATCACGATGCACAAAACACCGACGGCGAGATTGAAAGGCCGCACAGCCCGGTGCACATGGAGGGACTGGACGTCGGCCACGGGTATGGCAACGTGACGAACACCGATTGGCACCACTCCCAGCAGGGTTCGCGGCACGTCCCAGCGCAGAACGCTGTCCGTCACCTCGAGCCGGACCCGCAAATACCGGGCCAGCCTGTGCACCGGTAGCGTCGTTCGCGGCACCTGCTGCGGATCGGGCTCATCTTCGCCGCCACCGATCTCGTCCCGCTCGATCATCGCCTGCTCCGTAGTCGACAGTTGGAGGAGGATGGAACCCGAAGGTCCACACGCCACTCCACGCCACCGATACTGCGCTCCGACCGCCTGGAAGGGAGGGCCGAAGGTCACAATCTGCGGGCTCCTTCACTTCGAACCGTTGGCGTGCCAAAGTGGAAACGTGGGCGACAAGCAGCCGCCAGACCCTCCAGGAGCGTCAGCCGGCGCCGGTCGACCGGTCCTGACACCACGGTCGGAGCGCGTCGGGCGAGCGTTCGCCGTCATCGGCTTGGTGGGCCCCCTCTTCTGAATCTCTCTGGTGGTCGTGCTCGGCCTGCTCTGGAGTGGGTACGACCCGATCCGGCAGACGCAGAGCGAGCTCGGTGCAGTTGACTCCCCGTACGGAGATCTGATGAACTTCGCGGGTTTCAGTGGTCTCAGGCTGACGATTCTGGCGTTTGCGGTGGCCTACCACTTGCTACTGAACCGCAGCTGGGCGGCGAAGCTCGCCACGGCCCTGCTGGTTCTCGGTGGCCTCGGCATGGTCGTGGTCGGCTTCTTCCGCTGTGACGAAGGGTGCGTCGATGTCACGCGCACGAGTGAACTGCACTCGATCTTCAGCATGCCGGGCGCGGTTGGCCTGCCAGCGGCAGCCATGCTCTCGTCACTTGTATTCCGGGTCGATGGACGTTTCAGTGTCGCCTGGCAGACCGTGTCGTTCTGGCTCGGTCTGCTCACCCTGGCTTCGGGACCGCTCATCGCCGCCGAGGTAGCCGGCGAAGTCGGCGGCGCCCTCCAACGCGCCGCAATGTGGGCGCCGCTGCTGTGGATGTCAGCCGTGTCCTGGAAACTCCGCTCCTCGAGGATGCAGGCGGCAGAGTGATGTACCTCGAGGCGGAGTTGGCCTCAGCCATGACAAGGTTGCCCTTCACCTCCGCGTCTTCGCTCACGGGGGCGCTGGGCGGTGTGAGAATTGAGCGCAGCTCCGTCGTCTGATCACCTCGACAGGGCCTAACGCCTGATCGCTCCGCAGATGGTGCAAATATGTTTGCCGAGCCCCGACGTCGCCGCCACCCGGTGATCCCAGGTGTGCTGGTGTTCTCCGCCTCGGAGGCTCACGTCGATCGGCACCCGATCAAGGCCGAAGGTGTCGTACTTGCGGGCAATATCCAGTGCACGGATCCACGCCCCATTGCCCTTCGCTTTGGGTTCCGAGGATTCCACAAGGTCACCCTCCGGACCCGGCACCGGACGCTTGTGTCGCGATTTGCGTTGGCGACGACCGTCGGAAGATGCCGTGTCGGTTGCCGGCTGGGCATCGCCCGAGGTGACGTCAATCGGTCCGGGTTCGGTAGGCGGAACAGCCGGCACGTCGTCGAGACTGGCCGTCTTGGCGCCGGCCGGCTCAGCGGCGGCACTGCGGCGGCGACGCGACCGTTTCCTTGGCCGATCCTTCGGTGAGTCCTGCGCCGCCCCCTGTCGAGCGTGCGGATCCTCGTCAGGGTGATCCTGGTCCCATGCGAGTTTCGGCTCGGCTTCCTCCGATCTCTTCTTCGATTTGCGACGCTTTCGGCCACCAGTGTCGGCATCGTGACCGCCGACGATTGGACTATCGCCAAAGGTGGCCGGATCGTCCGGCGTAAAGATCAGCCGGTCACCTTCCGCGATGAACTCGAAGGCTGTCCCACCGAAGCGCCGTATATCCACGGCCGTGGCGGGCCAACTGCCAAGCTCCGTGTCGTCGGCGTGCATTGTGATCTCGCTATCCCGAATGCTGAGCTTCACGCTGAGCGCGTCCGGCTCATGCGGGCTCCGTAGGGATCCGGAAAACACCACAACGGAACCGCCGAGCGGCTGGTCTTGAACGCGCGAGGCCCTTGCCTTCCAGAGCGGCAAACCACGACTCCTTCCGCGAAGCTCCAGGTAAACATCCTCGGCATGAATGCGTCCGAACTCAAGCCACTCTGTTGCGTTGTTGCTTCCGCAGGGCGCCGACTCAAATGGCTCGACGTCGCCCGCTACTCCCTCTGCGGCCGACGCAGGCAGACCTCGACCGGATGAGGCCGTCGATCAGAGTCGCCAAACCGCATCCGGGGAGAGTGATGACGACGCTTCGTTCGCCCCCGGGCGACGAGCGTCCCTTCATGCAGTCCGGATAGTCGTGTCGGGCGTGCGTCAGCGTCGAGGTGCCGTACGACGCGCTGTGCGCCGCCCGGTGCGACGCGCTGTGCGCCGTACAACTCTGCGTGGTCTCGGCATGATGCAAGGTCCCTTTCCGTAGGAGTTGATACTGATCCTGTGTTCTAGATCGCGTTTGAGAGCGCCTCGTACTCCTCGGCCTCCGCTTCAGCCACGAGGCCGACCGCGACGAGGTCGATTGGATCGATAAAGCCGTCGCTGATTCGAACGCCGCCGGCGCTGGCCACCGCGTCGCGCAAACCCACGGCCCAGTGGTGTTCAATGAGGATCAGGGCTGCGGCGGAGTCGTTCGGGATGTCCTCGATGACGTCCCATGCGTCTTCATCGGTGAACACTCCGAGCCCTTCGGCCCCGGCCTCGGCTCCGAGGACAGCGCCGATCTCCATGCCTTCCTCACCGTCGATACCGAGTCCAACGAGTGCGCCGACGACGCTGCCGATCTCGACGGCCTCTTCCATGGTGAGATTGCTCAGATGGGCGACCTCGATGTCGCCGTCGGCGTCCTTGTGGACCGCGAGTGCATCGATCACACGGATCGTGCCGCTCTCTTTGAGTCGTTCGAGCTCGTCAATGATCTGCCCGTGGAAGTCGGGGTGATCGAAACCGAGCACGAAGAGCTGAACCGGACCTATCGCCATGGTGTCTCCCATTCGGCAAGGTTGCGGCGAATCTGGATACTCACCGCCTACCAAAACCCTAGTCCTGGCGCAGACATCGAGAGCCCGATCGCGGCCCGCCAATGGTGACCTGCCCCACCGAGCTTCACGCATCATTGGGTCGGCCTCGCGACACGTCCCTGTTTTGGCCACACATGTCGTCCTACACAGCGCTCACGCTGCCGAGTGTGGGCGGGGTCGGCGGTGTAGGTTCGGGGCGGCCACGAACGGGAGGAACCCCAATCACCAAGAGAGAGCCCGCAGTCCCCAAACCCGAGGGGGCGGTCGGCAAAGAGGAGCGATCCAGCACGACCAGAAGCACGCGCCGCAAGGCAGCCGCGACGCCGGTCCTGCTCGCAGGCGGAAACCCGCAGATCGCGAAGGCCGACGGCGACGCCCCCGTGCAGGACTACATCGCGGCCATGCCGGGCTGGAAACGAGACGTCGGACGCCGCCTCGACGCGCTCATCGTGGCCACCGTTCCCAACGTCATCAAGGCCGTGAAATGGAACTCGCCGCTCTACGGCATCGAGGGCCAAGGCTGGTTCCTCAGCTTCCATTGCTTCACGAAGCACGTCAAGGTGACATTCTTCCGCGGCACGTCGCTGCGTCCACTTCCCCCCGGCGAGTCGAAAAACAAGGACCCGCGCTACCTCGACATCCACGAGGACGACGAGATCGACCAGGAGCAGGTTGCGAG